>Ga0070702_100001147_pt1 | contig 10649 bp, 8 predicted proteins | sample KBSK5103metaG_FD_65466 | JGI IMG/M metagenome (GOLD analysis project Ga0070702, IMG submission 65466) | Corn, switchgrass and miscanthus rhizosphere microbial communities from Kellogg Biological Station, Michigan, USA - KBS K5-10-3 metaG | ecosystem: Host-associated > Plants > Roots >... | reverse complement strand
CGTCGACCTCGCGGTACCACGCCGTGAGCAGGCCAAAGGACGCGGCGATGAGAAGGCCGAGGAGGATACGGCGGCGGATGACGCGGTCGATCGTCATCGAAAGCAAACGCCGGTCGCCGGCGACCTCGGCAGGGCGAGGCGGCCAATGGCCGGCGGGACGGTTGGGCCATTCTACCCGCGAAGGCCCTGCAAAGGGCTTCGCGAGCGCATTCACTCTTCTACGCCGTTTCCCGAGCCAAAGTTAAGGCCTCGCGCAGATTGAGCGACCCGTCGTAGAGCGCACGGCCGACCACCGCGCCGTCGCAGCCCGCATCGCGCGCCGCGGCGACATGCTCGAGCGAGGCGAAGCCGCCGGCTGCCAGCAGGACGGCGTCGGTGACGGCGCGAACGCCGGCGAGCAGTCGCAGATCGGGGCCCGCGAGCGTGCCGTCACGCTCGATCGCGGTCACCAGGAAGGCGCCCACCCCGCGCTGTGCGAAGCGCTCGACGAAGTCGCTCGCCGACTCGCCCGCGTCCTCGAGCCAGCCCGCCACGCGGACGCTGCCGTCGAGCGCGTCGGCGCAGACGCAGATGCGCGGCCCGTGCTCCGCCGCAAGCGCGGCGACCGTGTCCGGATCGCGCGCGGCGAGCGTGCCGATGAGTACGCGCTGCACGCCCGCCGCCAGCGCAGCCTCGACGTGCTCGCGGGAGCGGAAGCCGCCGCCGACCTGCAGGCGCGTCCCGCGCCGCCGCGCCAGCCGTGCGAGCACGGCCGCGTGCTCGGGGCTGCGCTCGCCGTCACGCGCGGCGTCGAGGTCGATCACATGCAGCCAGCCGGCCCCGGCCAGCGCGAACCGGTCGGCGGCCTCGTCGGGCGTCTCGTCGAAGCCGGTGACCCGGCCGTAGTCGCCCTGCAACAGCCGCACGACGCGGCCGCCGGAGAGATCGACGGCCGGGATGACCTCCATTGCCATGACACCATGCTAACATGGCACACCAATGAACTCGACCGCTCACGGCCGGCCCGAGTGGCGCGACGACTCCGTCGACGAGCTGCTGCACGCGCTGGGACTCTTACGCACCAACGAGGAGCGCGCGGCGTTCCTGCGCGATCTCTGCACGCTCGCCGAGATCCAGGCCATGGCGCACCGCCTGGCGGCTGCGCGGCTCGTCGATCGCGGCATGCCCTACGCCGAGGTGGCCGAGCGCGTCGGCGGCTCCACCACCACCGTCACGCGCGTCGCGCACTGGCTGCGCCACGGCGAGGGCGGCTACCGCCTGGTGCTCGACCGGCTGGCGCGGAGACGGAAGTGACGCCCCGCGGCCTCCTGCGCCTCGCGCTGCCCTCGAAGGGCCGTCTGGCGGAGCCCGCCACGCGGCTCCTGAGCGACGCCGGCATCCAGTTCGAGACGACCGGGCGCACGCTGCACGCGCAGGCGCACGACCTCGATCTCGACCTGCTGCTCGCCCGCTCCGACGACATCCCGGTGTGGACCGCGGCGGGCGACGTCGACCTCGGCATCGCGGGCCAGAACCAGATCGTGGAGACGGGGGCCGACGTGGAGCCGCTGCTCGAGCTCGGCTTCGGGCGCTGCCGGCTGGCCCTCGCCGTGCCCCAGGGCGCTGCGATCTCGTCGCTCGCCGACCTCGGCGGCTGCCGCATCGCGACCTCGTACCCGCGCACCGTGGCGGCGCGACTGGAGAGCGCCGGCGTCGACGCCAGCGTGGTGACGCTCGGCGGATCGGTCGAGCTCGCGCCCAGGCTGCACGCCGCGGACGCGATCGTCGACCTCGTCTCGAGCGGCGACACGCTGCGCCAGAACGGGCTGGTCGAGCTCGAGACGCTGCTGGAGTCGCAGGCGGTGCTGATCGCGCGCCGCGACCTCTCGCCCCGGCAGCGCGCGCTCACCGAGGAGCTGCGGCTGCTGATCGACTCCGTGCTGGCGGCCAGGCCGAAGCGCTACGTCATGCTCAACGCGCGCGACGACAGCCTCGCCGAGGTGCTCGCACTGCTGCCGGGCCTCGACGCCCCGACCGTGCTGCCGCTCGCGCGCGGCGACATGCACGCCGTCCACGCGGTCGTGGACGCGGCCGACGTCGTGCGCCTGCTCGGTCCGCTGCGCGCCGCGGGCGCCTCCTCGATCCTCGTCCTCCCGATCGAGCACCTGATCGCATGAGCCTCGACGACCTGCGCACCCGCATCCGGCCCGAGCTCGCGCGGGCGAGCCCGTACCGCTGGCAGGAGGGCATCCCCGACGGCCCGGTCGACCGCTTCGACATGAACACGCCGGCCGACGCCCCCGCGTGGTACCCCGAGGCGATCGCCCGGTTGGCAGCGATCCCTCCCAACGACTACCCCGACGCCTCCTACCTGCCGCTCAAGCGCGCCATCGCCGGCTATGCGGGCGTCGACGCGAGCCAGGTCGTCGTCGGCGCGGGCTGTGACGAGATCCTGGCACTGTGTGCGCAGCTCGCGCTCGGCCGGGGCGATCGCGCGCTGATGGCCAAGCCGACGTACCAGCTGTACACCGTCGCCAGCCGCAACGCCGGCGCCGAGGTGGTCGCGCTCGATCCCGGCGACGGTCTCTCGCTGGCGCGCGAGCAGCTGGTCGCCGAAGCCGCGAACGTGCGGCTCGTATGGCTCTGCAGCCCGAACAACCCGACCGGCGAGCAGCTCGCCGCGGGCGACGTGGAGCGCATCTGCCGGGCCTGCCCCGGCATCGTCGTGCTCGACCAGGCCTACCTCGAGCTCGGCGGCGAGGATCTCTCGGGCCTGATCGCCGGCCACGAGAACCTGGTCGTCGCCCGCACGTTCTCGAAGGGCTTCGCGCTGGGCGCGGCACGCGTCGGCTACGGCATGGCGCAGCCGGCCCTGGCCGAGGCGCTGGACGCCCTGCGGCCGCCGGGCTCGATCTCGTCGTGGTCCGCCGCCGTGGCCGAGCTGGCCTGCCACGAGACACGGGAGCTGCAGGAGCGCTGCGCCGCGATCGTCGAGGAGCGCGGGTGGCTCGCCGCGGGCATGCGCCGTGCGGGCGTCGAGGTGCTCGCGCACGCAGGCAACTTCGTGCTCGCGCGCTCGCCCGTCCCCGACGTGTTCGCTCGGCTGGTCGAGCGCGGCTGCGCCGTGCGCACGTTCGCGCACGAGCCGCTGCTCGCCGACTGCTTCCGCGTGACCGTGTCGCACCGCTCCGCCAACGCGCGCCTGCTCGGGGCGCTCGCGGAGCTGGCCGGCGGCGAGGCACCCGAGGCCGACAGCGGGGTGCGCGGCGAGCGCACGGGCGAGGTCCGGCGCGCCACACGCGAGACGAGCATCGAGCTCCACCTGGGCCTGCTGGGCGGGGGGCGGGCGCGCGTCACCACCGGCCTCGGCTTTCTCGACCACATGCTCACGAGCCTCGCGTTCTGGTCGCTCACCGACCTCGACCTGCGCTGCTCGGGCGATCTCTGGGTCGACGAGCACCACACCGTCGAGGATTGCGCCATCGCGCTGGGCGAGGCGCTCGACATGGCGCTCGGCGACCGGGCCGGGGTGCGCCGCTTCGGCTCGGCCCGCGCGCCGCTCGACGAGGCGCTGGCCGAGGCGACCGTCGACCTCTCGGGTCGCGGCATCGCCGAGCTCGACCTCGAGCTCGGCGCGCCCGCGATCGGGCGCATGCCGTCGACGCTCGTCCCCCACTTCTTCGACAGCTTCGCCCGCCGGGCGCGGCTCGGCCTGCACGTCAACGCGACCGGCGCGGATGCGCACCACGTGACCGAGGCGGCCTTCAAGGCCGTGGCGCTGGCCCTGCGCCAGGCGGTCGAGCCCGACCCCGCGCGCAGCGGCATCGCGAGCACGAAGGGCGTGCTGTGATCGCCACGATGGTCGACTACGGAGCGGGCAACCTGCGCTCGCTGCGTGCCGCCTTCGAACGCGCCGGCGCCGAGGTCGCGGTCAGCGACGACGCCGAGCAGGTGGCGGGCGCCGAGCTCGTGATCATCCCCGGCGTCGGTCAGGCGGCCGCGGCCATGGAGGCGCTGCGCGAGCGCGGCCTCGTCGACGCGATCCTGCGCGCTCTGCGCGGCGGCTCCCACCTGTTCGGCGTGTGCGTCGGGATGCAGCTGCTGTTCTCGCGCAGCGAGGAGGGCGAAACCGCCGGGCTCGGTCTGCTGCCGGGCAGCGCCACGCGGCTCGCCGGCGCTCGCCGCCTGCCGCACATGGGCTGGAACGACGTGGAGCCGACCTCGGTGCATCCGCTCTCGGCCGCCTTTCCCGCACCCTGCTACTTCGCGCACACCTATGCCGTGCAGGACGCTGCGCCGCGCTGCCTGCTGGCTTCCACGCCCGTCGAGGACGGCAGCTTCGCCAGCCTGGTAGGCGAGGGGCGCATCGCCGGCGCGCAGTTCCACCCCGAGCGCTCGGGCTCGGCCGGCGCCGAGTTCCTGCGCGCGGTCGTGAGCTGGGCCGGCGATGCTGCGTAAGCGCATCATCCCGTGCCTCGACGTCTCCGACGGGCGGGTCGTCAAAGGCGTCAACTTCGTCAACCTGCGCGATTGCGGCGAGCCGGTCGAGGCTGCGCTCCGCTACGCCGAGCAGGGAGCCGACGAGATCGTGTGGCTCAACATCACCGCTGCGGGCGAGGATCCGAACGCGCTCTGCCGCGCAGTCGAGCGCGCCGCCGAGCAGATCGACATCCCGCTGACGGTGGGCGGAGGGATCAACCGGGTCGGACGGGTGCGCGAACTGCTGCTGGCCGGTGCGGACAAGGTCTCGCTCAACACGGGAGCCCTGGCCCGGCCCAGTCTGATCGGCGAGGCGGCCGACCGCTTCGGCTCGCAGTGCATCGTCTGCGCGATCGACGCCCGCCGCGAACCGGAAGGCGGCTGGCGTGCGTACGTGGACGGCGGCCGGAAGCCGACCGACTGGGACGCCGTCGCGTGGGGTGCGCTCGCAGTCGAGCTCGGTGCCGGCGAATTGCTGGTCACGTCGATGGACACCGACGGCGTGCAGGATGGCTACGACCTGGAGCTCATGCAGACGATCTGCGCAACCGTGAACGTGCCCGTCGTCGCCTCGGGCGGCGCCGGACGCCCCGAGCACCTCGCCGAGGCGCTGGAGACCGGCGCCGAGGCGGCGCTCGCCGCCTCGATCTTCCACGACGGCACCCATACGGTCGAGGAGGTGAAGCAGGCCTGCCGCGACCGGGGCCTGCCGATGCGATGAGCGTCGATCCGGCAGCGCTCGCCTACGACGCGGACGGGCTGGTCGCGTGCATCTGCCAGGATGCAGCGACGGGCGATGTCCTGATGCTGGCATGGGCCAACCGCGAGGCCGTCGAGCGCACGCTGGCGACGGGCCACGCCTGGTTCTGGAGCCGCTCTCGCGCCGAGTTGTGGGAGAAGGGCGCCACGAGCGGCAACACGCTCGCGGTCGTCGCGCTCGCAGCCGATTGCGACGCCGATGCGCTCCTCCTGCAGGTCGCGCCAGAAGGCCCTGCCTGTCATACCGGCGCCGAGACGTGCTGGGGCGAGCGACGCAGCTTCCCGGCTTCGCTCGCGCGCACGATCGAGGCGCGCCGCGATGCCGATCCGAGCGCGTCGTACGTCGCACGGCTGCTGAACGGCCCGCGCGAGCACGCCGCGCGCAAGGTCGGTGAGGAGGCGACCGAGGTGCTGCTGGCCGAGCCTGGCTCGGACGAGCAGGTCGGCGAGGTCGCAGACCTGGTCTTCCACGCACTCGTGCTGCTGGCGCGCGACGGCCGCGATCCGCTCGACGCGCTCGCGGAGCTGGCGCGCCGCCATGCCTCTCAGGCAGGCGCGGGGTAAGGCGCCCCGGAGCGCAGGTGGGCGCGAACCCACACACCCCCCCGGCTCCTGCGGCCGGAGTGCGCATTCATCTGCTCGGCGCCTTTGCCGTTGCGATCGACGACGAGATCGTGCCGGAGGGTGCCTGGCGGCTGCGCAGGGCCAAGACGCTCGTGAAGCTGCTCGCGCTGGCACCGGGCCACCGGCTGCACCGCGAGCAGGTCATCGCCGTGCTCTGGCCGGACCGTGCGCCCGAGGCAGCGGCCAACAACCTCCATCAGGTGCTGCACGTCGCGCGCCGTCAGCTCGACGGCGGCGCCGGCGGGCGACGCTGCCTGCGCCTCGAGCACGACGTGCTCAGCCTGTGCGCGGAGGAAGAGCTGTGGATCGACGTCGAGGCCTTCCGCGGGGAGGCCGTCGCGACCCTGCGGGCAGGGGATGCCGAACGTGCGGCCGCAGCGCTCGAGCTCTACCCAGGGCCGCTCCTGCCGGAGGAGTTGTACGAGGCCTGGACGGAGCCGACGCGAGCCGAGCTGGGCGGCTTGCGCGACGAGCTTGCGGACCTGGCGGCAGGCGCCGCCGCGCGACCGGAGCCGGTGGCGAGCACGCGCCTCGACAACCTCCCGGTCGAGCTGACGACCTTCGTCGGCCGGGAGAAGGAGCTGGACGAGCTCGCGCGCCTGCTCCGGCGCGGGCCGCTGGTGACGCTCGCCGGTCCGGCCGGGGCCGGCAAGACCCGCCTCGGCCTCGAGATCGCGGCGCGCCGGCTCCACGACTTCCGCGACGGCGTCTGGCTGATCGAGCTCGCGCCGCTCTCGGAGCCGGACGTGATCGCCGACGCCGTCGCCGCGGGCATGGGCCTCGATCTGGGCAGCGGGGCGCGCGGCGTCGAGGCGCTGCTGGCGGCGCTGGCCGGCGTCGAGGCCCTGATCGTGCTCGACAACTGCGACCACCTCGTCACGGCCTGCGCACACCTCACGGAGGCCCTGCTGCGCGGCTGCCCCGAGCTGCAGGTGCTGGCCACGAGTCGCGAGCCGCTGCAGGTGACCGGCGAGATCGTCTGGCGGGTGCCGCCGCTCACGCTCCCGGACGCAGCGGGCACGGCGTCTCCCGCAGAGCTGATGCGCTCAGAATCGGTGCGGCTGTTCGTCGATCGGGCTGCCGCGGCACAGCCGGGCTTCGCCCTGACGGAGCGCAACGCCGACGACGTCGCCCGCATCTGCCACAGCCTCGACGGCATACCTCTGGCGATCGAGCTTGCCGCCGCGCGCGTCGGGAGCCTGTCGCCGGCGGAGATCGCCGTCTGGCTCGGCGAGTCGTTCCGGCTGCTGCGCCAGGAACGGCGCACGGCCGATCCGAGGCAGCAGACGCTCGAGCGAGCGCTCGACTGGAGCTATCGCTTGCTCGAGCCCGACGAGACGGAGCTGCTCCGGCGCCTCGCGGTCTTCGCCGGCACGTTCGACCTCGCGGCCGTCGAGGGCATCTGCGCGAGCGAGCACGCGATCGACACGCTCGTCCGCCTCGTGCACAAGTCGCTCGTCGTGGCCGAGGAGGTGGCGGGCGAACCGCGCTATCGGTTGCTCTCGATGATCAGGCAGTACGCGCGCGAGCGGCTGGTCGAGGCCGGCGAGACCGAAGCACTGGCCGAGCGGCACGCCCGCTGGTACCTCGCATTGCCGGAAGGGCTGAGCGGGGCCGACAGCAAGACGCGCCTGCGGCGGCTCGATCTCGAGCCCGACAACTTCCGCGCTGCGCTCGCGTGGCTGCTGGACAACGACCCTCCGGCGGCGCTCAGGCTCGCCGACCTGCTCGGCGACTGGTGGCTGATGCGCGGGCGGCTCGTGGAGGGACGTGGCTGGCTCGAGGCCGCGCTGGAGCGCAGCCAGGAGGCCACCCCGGTGGCCGCGGCAGCCCTTCTGCGCGCCATGGCCTTCGTCGGGCGCTCGGGCGGCATGTCGGAAGGCGACCGCCTCGCGGAGCGCAGCTTCTCGATCTCCCGCGAGCTCGGCGATAGCCAGGGAATGTCGCAGGCGACCCAGGCGAGGGGCGTGTGGGCCTGGATACGCGGCCCGTATCCGCGCGCACGCGAATTGCTCGACGAGGCGATCGAGGTCGCGCGACTCGCAGGATCTCCACTCGCCGAGGCCAACGCGAGCCATGTGCTCGGGCTCGTCGAGGCCTCGGCGCGCGATCTCCCCCGCGCCCGCGCCGTCCTCGCCGCGACCGTCGATCTGCTCGACGGCGCACCCGCGGACGCAGGCTCGGCGTTCATCGTCGCAACGCTCGGACGCGTGCCGGTACTCGTGCCGGGCGGCCCCGTACGACGCGTCGTGCAGGAGGACTCGCAGATCACCTTCCGACAGGCCGGCCCGCGGGCCGCTGCGGGCTACGTGCTCAACAGCCTCGCGATCGTCGCGCGGCTGTCCGGCGACCAGGCGGAGTCCGACGTCCTCCTCGGCGAGGCGTTCGCGCGGCTGTCCGCCGCCGGCGATGAGGCCGGAGTCGCCCAGACCTACGCTGCGATCGGTCGCCTGGCGACGCTCCAGGGCGACGCGGAGCGAGCGCACTGGGCCCTGGGCGAGAGTCTCGGCCTGCGCCGCCGCCTCGGCGACATCCGCAGCGTCGGGCTGACGCTCGGGCTGCTGGCCGAGCTGGTGGCCGAGAGCGACGACCTCGCGCAGGCGCGCTCGCTGCTGGTCGACGCGATCGCGACATTCGTCCGAGTCGGGGACCGCCCGGGCGAGCTGTGGCTGCTCGGCGCGCTCGCCCATCTCGAGCTCCGCGCCGGCGCAGCGGATGCAGCACGGGGGCACCTCGACACGGCGCTCAACATCTGCGAGGAACTGGGCACGCGCGTCATGCGCGGCTGGACCCGCTCGGCGCTCGCCGAGATCCACCTGCGCGGCGGCGCCGGCGAGCGCGGCCGGCGGCTGCTCGAGGCCGCGCGCGGGGACCTCGCGACCTGCGGGGACGCCTGGGGGCTGGAACGCTGCGACGCGCTCGCACAGGAGTTTCCGGCGGCTTTTTAAGGCCGCGCTAAGTCCGCGGCCTAGCCTTGTGCTCGAGGGATGACGCCCCGCGGTGCGCCGCCGCGGTGGGTCGCGTGGACGCGTGCTTGCGGCCGGTCCGGCCGGCGACGACCCGACCCCACCTCTTCCGAACCGCCCCGCCGTACGCGGCGGGGCGGTCCGGCACCCCACTCTCGCACTCATTCATGTACCGCCGCCACACAGGAGTTACCTCACGATGTTTTCCCTGACCGACTACGAATGGCTCTCCAGCAGCCAGATCGTCAGCCTGCGCGGCCGCTCCTACGCCCACGGCTCCAGCGACGTCCCGCTGCTCGGCGAGACGATCGGCGAGAACCTGCGCAGAACCGTCGAGCGATTCGGCGAGTGCGACGCCCTCGTCGTCCCCCACCAGGGCTACCGCGCGAGCTACGACGAGCTCTGGGAGAAGGTGGAGACCGCCGCCCGCGCGTTCATCGCGCACGGCGTGGACAAGGGCGATCGCGTCGCCATCTGGGCGCCGAATCGCTACGAATGGACCGTCACGCAGTTCGCGGCCGCCCGCATCGGCGCGATCCTGGTCGCCATCGACCCGGCCTGCACGCCCGCCGAGCTCGGCTACGCCCTCAGCAAGGCGGGTGTGAGCGTGCTCGTCATGGCACGCGGCTTCCGCTCGGCGGACTACGCGGCCATGCTCACCGAGGTGCACCCGAGCTGCTACTCCCTGCGCGAGACGATCGTGCTCGAGGAGGATTGGGAGACGTTCCTGACCGACGCGATCTACGCCAGCGACGGTGAGCTGGCCGAGCGCGAGGCGAACCTCCAGTTCGACGATCCGGTCACGATCCAGTTCACCTCCGGCACGACGGGCTCGCCCAAGGGCGCGACGCTGTCGCACCACAACATCCTCAACAACGCCTACTTCACGGCCAGGAACCTGGCCTACAGCGAACGCGACCGCGTGTGCGTGCCGGTTCCGTTCTCGCATTGGTTCGGCCTGGTCGTCGGCAACCTCGCCTGCGCGACGCATGGCGCGTGCGTCGTGGTGCCGGGTGAGTCGTTCGACCCGGAGGCGGTGCTCGAGACGGTCGAGCGCGAGCGCTGCACCTCGCTCTACGGCGTGCCGGCGATGTTCATCGACCTCCTGGAGCAGCCGGGCTTCGAGCGCTTCGACCTGTCGAGCGTGCGAACGGGCCTGATCGGGGGCGCGCCCTGCCCGCTCGAGGTGCTCAAGCGGGTGCGGGAGCAGCTCGCCATCGACGAGCTCACCATCGTCGGCGGCATGACCGAGACCTCGCCCGTCTCGACGCAGACGGCCTCCGACGAGTCGCCCGAGGAGCAGATCACGACGGCGGGCCACGTCCACCCGCACGTGGAGATGAAGGTCGTCGATCCCGTGACCGGCAAGATCGTGCCGCGCGGCACTCCGGGCGAGCAGTGCACGCGCGGCTACTCCGTGATGCTCGGCTACTGGGAGGACGACCTCGCGACGAACATCGCGATCGATTCGGCGGGCTGGCTGCACACCGGCGACCTCGCAGTCATGGAGGAGGACGGCCGCGTCGGCATCGTCGGCCGCATCGAGGACGTGATCATCCGCGGTGGCGAGAAGGTGCACCCGCGTGAGGTCGAGGAGTTCCTGCACGGTCTGCCCGAGATCAGCGATGCGCACGTGATCGGCGTGCCCAGCGCCAGCTACGGCGAGGCAGTGATGGCCTGGATCAGGCCGCGCGAGGGCGCGGACCTCAGCGAGCAGGCACTCGTCGCGGCCTGCCGCGGCAAGATCGCCAGCTACAAGATCCCGCGCTACTGGAAGTTCGTCGACTCCTTCCCGATGACGTTCACGGGCAAGGCCCAGAAGTACCGCATGCGCGAGATCGC
>Ga0070702_100001136_pt1 | contig 10673 bp, 8 predicted proteins | sample KBSK5103metaG_FD_65466 | JGI IMG/M metagenome (GOLD analysis project Ga0070702, IMG submission 65466) | Corn, switchgrass and miscanthus rhizosphere microbial communities from Kellogg Biological Station, Michigan, USA - KBS K5-10-3 metaG | ecosystem: Host-associated > Plants > Roots >... | reverse complement strand
GACCGTAGCAACAAAGGTCAGAAGCGTTGCGGTGAATCCCTGGCCGATACCGACCAACGTGAGTTGTCGTCTACTTCGGGCGAGAAATACGACTCCGGCGAATAGCACAACCGCAGTCACAGCTAGAGGGACCACCCACTTTTCTGAATAGTGGAGAAGCGTCAGGCCGAGGAGATTGAAATAAACTTCGTTAGGACGTCTGGTATCTGCGAGATCGGAATTCCCAAAGTGACGCGTCAGCGCCAGGGCGTATGTTCCCTGATGTTGCAGGCTGCGCTCGTCAATTGCATCAACGGTATCGAGCGGGCTGTGGTAACGGTTAAACCCGTCAAAGTAAGCGAAGTTGAGGCCAGCCATTCCTGCTTCTTTGAAGATGGTCAAGTCCGTTTTGTTTGGCATACGATCCCATATCTCGCCCGCGAGTGAGTTGGCAACCACGTGAGGTTCGGCAATAGCCAGTTGGTCGATGAGCCAACCGTTTTCCTGGCTTGTTTCAAACATCACGGCCGGGCCGCCATTTCCCCGCGCATCGAAATTAAGGACCAGCCCCACATCTTTGGCCCACGGGTGGGAATAGGCGAAAGCTTTCGCCCCCTGTTGGCCCACCTCTTCCCCGTCTGAGAAGAGGCAAATGACATCGTTCCGCAAGGGCATGCCAGACGCCCGTAAGGCCCTTAGCGTTTCCAGCACGACAACGACCCCTGAGCCGTCGTCACTAGCCCCCGGACTACTCGGCACTGTGTCGTAGTGGCTGGCGAGCAGGAGAGCTTTGCCGCCACCCGTGCCTTGCTGCCGAACTACGATATTACTTATCACCGACGTGGTTTGCAGTTGCGGGCTTAACCCCAGCACCGTCAATTCGTGCAAGATATAGTCTCGAACCTCTGCCTGCTCGGGCGAACCATGCGGGTGTGGCTTTCTTGCGATGACTGCGAGGTGCAACAGCGCTCGACCGGAGGAGAATTCCTGCGGCCGCGCGGTAGCAGGATTGGCAGCGGGTGGGACCACTTGATAAATGGCAAGTGCGGAGCTAAACACCAACAGCAGGAGACCTAAAACTCCCAAACTCAAACGGGAAGCAGAGAAGGAAGTCAAAGGGTGCATGCACGCGCGCTCATTGGGGTTCACTTGACTCTTCCATTGACTCTCCACCGGCGCAACGACCACTCTGGCTGGCCGGCTTTAGGCCCAGGAGACTGTGAGCAACCGCTCCCTCCCTTAATACAAATTCATGAACCGGGTACCTGAGTGGCCTGAATGAGTGATCATCATAAAAGATAAGTCCACCACCCGCGGGTATGCCGAGGCCGCGCGTTGTACCGCCGCAGCTGCGCAAGGCCTTTTTCAATGCTCGCCAGCCACCTGCTTCCTCGTGGACGCCGATGATAAAAGGGACCAGTTTGAAAGTGTGAATTGGATTGTCATCCGGCAAGTTTGCGTCTGGCCATCCGCACAAGCCCAGCTGAATTGCCCCTGCCGAAACGCCCACTAAAACAGCCCCTTCGTAATAACTCTTGATGATGCGGGCGCCCAGACCGGTTTGCTCAAAGAAACGCCAACCCCTCTCCACCGCGCCACCGGCTAATAAAATGATGTCCGCTGCCCACAAGTATTCGAGGTCTTGCTCCTGCAACCCGGACCGAATCATGCGGCAATCGCTAATTCCAATGTTATTCATCGCCGCCTGAAAGAGGTCGTAGAACTCTGGCAGGTCGCCATTGGAGGCGCCGATATATGCAGCTTTGGGATAACGCTTGTCGACCGCCTCGCGGAGCAAGTTAGAGAAACAATCTCCATCTGTCCGCCAGAACAAGAGTTGGCTATCGGCAAGTAGAAAGAGCGCTCGGGGCAGGAAGTTCAAGCAAGTCGCTTTCAGCTAGGGGCGCCATGCATACAAAGCTGCCGCACGTCGCTTTTGCAACGATTTCAGCCGAGTCTCTGTTTTTTTGAAAGGGAGTCCCGTCCGGCTTAGGAAGCCTTCCGCACTAGGCTGCACTGCGGGGAGTTGCAACTCAAGGTAACGACAACTTCGATGGCTGAGCAGGACAGCGATTATGATATCCATTTTATGTCAAGTGTCAATCCAAAAAATGAACGAGCCGTTACGCTTAGCACCTATTTGCAAGAAGTGCTGCACTACGAGGACGAGAGGAACTTTAAAGCGAGAAGTGGGCTATGCCGCAGCCACGCACCAGGAAAGAACGGCCATCGCGCCGGTTAGCTTATGGCGGGCTTGTCTGAAGGCAAGGCTTCGTGGACCGTCAAGAACTTCGTCGTGGGTGTCTTGGCCGCGCACGGCTGGCAAGTCATGAAGAAAAATGGTGCCGGCGGGTTTGGAGACGCGCGCCATTAACTCGGGCGTGACGCTGAAAGGAGCGAACTTTTCTCGCCAGTTGAGGTCGGGCTTGGGGACTCCCATCGTCTGCCAGCGCGTTGTGTAAACAACGTCGACGTTCGCCGGCAACCGGTCTGCCCGGTGATGTTGTTCAATGATTGCGCCCGACTTCTGAGCGAACTGGTGAGCAATTTCGAGAACGCTGTCCGGCAGTCCGTACCCGGAGGGCGTCACTAAGGTGAGACGTAGCCCGGGTGTCATTGATACGGCTAGCGCCAGAGAGGTGGCGGTATTGTTGCCTTCGCCAAGGTAAAGCACGTGCACATCATCGAGCCGACCGAAGGCTTCATGGATCGTGACAAGATCGGCAATTGCTTGGGTAGGATGTTCGTTGTCGCTCATAGCATTGATGACGGCCATCTCATTTTGCTGGGCAAAGGCTTTCATCTCGGCCAGCGTTTGATTAGTTCGAATCACTAAGACATCAATATAACCTGCCAGAACGCGCGCGGTATCTTGAACCGTTTCGCCTGTCACAAGTTGTAGATCGTGCGGGCCGAAATGGATTATCCCAGCGCCCAGGCGCATCGCCCCGACCGTAAACGAAGTTCGTGTGCGCGTCGAAGTGCCGCGAAAGTATATTCCCACGACTTTCCCTGCCAACGGATGCGCTTCGATGCTGCTTGCGCCGGCGAACGCATAACCACATTGAAGCAGGTCCGCCAAATTCTCGGGCCCTAGTTCCGCGATGGAGAGTACATGCCGCACTGACATCTTGTCTTCTGTGTCGCTTGTGCGTCCTTGTGTCAGTAGTTAGAACGTAACTACCGCCGACTGACTAACGAAACCAACTGCTGCGACATGGCCCAGAGCAGACGCGAGCGATCCGAGTGGAGAAAGAAATGATCTCCGGGAAAGTTTCTGAGGATGAATGTGGAAGCAGTTTGCACGCGCCACGCCTCGAGATCCTCCGGGCTTACTTCCTTGTCCTGCAATCCACCGAAAGCCGTGATCGGAAAGCTAAACGGCGGCTCATCCGCGTATTCGTAAACTTGCAACAACTCGAAATCAGCGCGCAGCGTGGGCAGCACCAACTGCAACAGCTCCTCGTTCTCCAACACTTCGCTTGGCGTGCCGTTTAGACGCCGAAGCACGTCGAGAAACTCGGGTTCGGGAAGATCAAAGGTGACCGGATGCGAGTCCCTGAACTGTGGCGCGACTGCACCCGAGACAAACAAATGCAATGGCAGCGGGCGACCTTCACGTCGTAGCAGACGTGCAAGTTCGAAACTCGTGAGGGCTCCCATACTGTGGCCGAAGAAGCAGAACGGCTTGTCTAACAACGGCTCGATCGCGCCGGCGATGCCGCGCACCAGCGGTTCGATACGAGTGATCGGTGGTTCTTTGATCCGTCTGCCTCGCGACGGCAGCTCGATCACATAAAACTCAATCCCCGCCGGCAGTTCATCAGGCCAGGTGCGAAAGACTGCGGCTCTGCCACCGGCGTACGGAAAGCAGAAAAGACGCATGCTCGCGCGTGGATTAGGTTTGGGACACGTGAGCCAGTTGCTTGTTGGTGTTGTTGCGATCATGACGCGGACGGTCGTTTGGGTAACAATCTTCTGAGTGGCCTGCGTAACGGTTGTGTCGACATCAAAGGAAAGCGACGGTCCTCGATAGGTCTGGACGGGCGGGCGCGAGTGGTCAACAGGCAGCTCGAGTACGGGAAGGTCACCGGCGAGTTGTTGCTGCCGGTAGGACCACAAACGGTCTCCTTCAGCACTTGCCAACGTCCTTTCCTACCAACGAGCGTAATCTGCGTAACTAAAGCTCAACGATGGGAGTGAACTGGATACGCCGGAGACTTCTGTCTTGTACGCATCACCCAGCTCCTGAAGGAGTATTGCCAACGACCAGAGGTCGGCAATGATGTGATGCGCTGCGATCAGAAGGACGTGCTCGTGTGCGTCTCGCCTGAGCAAGTTGATTCTCAGCAACGGTCCGGTCGCGAGATCGAATGGCCGGTGAACCTCCGCGTCCAAATACCGCTCAAGCTCAGTCACGCTCCATGCCGAAGCATCCATCTCTTCAAAACAGACTTCAACGTGATCGCTGACATGTTGCACCGGCTCGCCTGCAACCGTACGAAACGTCGTGCGCAGGATCGCATGTCGATCCGTCAACGACTGAAACGCGCGTCGCAAAGCGCCCGTATCAACGTCTGACAGAATACGAAGCGCGGAAACGATACTGTAAGCCGTGCTTTCTGGTGCTAGCTGTTGCATGAACCAGAGCGATCGTTGACCTTGCGACAGCGGTGCGATCGATTCGTCCGTATGGGTTAACGCGAGACCTACTGGTTCATAATTCGACAACAGGCTGATCGCTTGCGCCGCGAGAGCCTGCACCGTCGTCGCGTGTAGAAAACTCGTGAGCGGTAGTTGCACGCCCAGCACTTTTTCAATGCTGTGCTTGATCTCGACAGCGGCCAGCGAATCCAAACCATACTCAGCGATTGGTCGATCGACCGCCACTTCGTCGACTGCCAATCGAAGACGCGTCGCAATTTGCGTTTGCAACCACGCCTGAATCGCCGTCGCCTCCCACGGTGGTCCAGCCAGCAGCGAGTCTTCATCAACACCCGTCGCACTTTCTTGCCAGAGCTTTAACACCTCGAGACTGTTTGCCGACAGGGCCTGACGACACGCACGACGCTGAATTTTTCCGCTGGTCGTAACCGGCACTACTCCCGGCTTAACGAGAGCGACCTTATAAACATTCACGCCATGTTCATGGGCGACGGCCTGTCGAATCGCTTTGACCAGCACGTCGAAGTCCATCTGGCGGTGCGGCCGTATCTCATGGACCACAGCGAGCCGTTCCTCACTGTCGATATCCATCGAGAACGCGGCGCCACGATGATTCGTCAAACTCTCATGCGCTCGCTGGGCGGTGTGCTCGATGTCCTGCGGATAATGATTCACGCCGCGGATGATGATCAGGTCTTTCAAACGGCCGGTGATGAAGAGTTCGTTCTTGTGCTTGAAGCCAAGGTCGCCGGTGCGGAGGTATGGCCCATCGCCGTTTGCGAGAAAGGCACGAAAGACGGCCTTCGTTTCACCATGATTGTTCCAGTAGCCTTGTGCGACCCCCCTGCCGGCCAGCCAGATTTCACCAACCCTGCCGGCGGCGCATCTTGTCAGCGTTTCAGGATTGACGATGATCAGTTCCTGCCCTAGAGCATGGCCGCAGCCGACCAGCGGGCGAGCCTGAGTGGTTTTATCCGTGGCCTGGACCACGCGATTGTAAGTCAAAGCATCCGCCTCGACGTGTTTCATCAGCGGGGCCCGCGGTTTCTTTTGACCGGAAACGATCAGAGTAGCTTCGGCAAGTCCATAGCAGGGCCGGAAAGCCTTCGCTGAAAAGCCACACGCACCAAACTCTCGCGTGAAATGCTCGATCGACTCCGCGCGAATCGGTTCGGCGCCATTGAACGCCACGCTCCACGTGCTTAGGTCAAGCGCGGCTTTCTGTTCCTCGTCGATCTTGCGGATACAAAGCTCGTAAGCGAAGTTTGGGCCACCGCTGGTGGTCGCTCCGTATCGTGAGATTGTTTGGAGCCACCGCGCGGGTTGTTGCAGAAAAGCGGTGGGCGGCATCAGGATACAACTGGAGCCATTGTAGATTGGCTGCAGCACACTGCCAATCAGGCCCATGTCGTGATAAAGCGGCAACCAGCCCACGACGATCGACTTTTCAGTTTGCTGAAAAATCTTCTGGATCAATCTTTCGTTGAAAAGCAGGTTGGCGTGAGTCAGCATCACGCCTTTTGGCGTTGCCGTCGATCCGGAGGTGTATTGCAGGAAGGCGAGAGAACGTTCACTTAGCAACGGATGAAACCAGAACTCCGCGAAACTCTTGTCGATCCGATCGGTCTCGACGATCTTCATCTCGCGAAACTCATCAAGTAATTCCGCTTTGGAGTGAATGTCTTTGGTCGTGAGGGCAAATGCGGGCTGCGCGTCGTTGATGATCCCTTCGAGGCGATCCAGCCCACGGTTGTGACTTGGCGGATAAGCAGGTACGGCGATCGCCCCGGCGTACATGCAACCGAACAGACTGGCGATATAATCGAGACCGGAAGGATAAAGCAGCAGAACACGCCCGCCAGTAGCCTTGTGCAACTGTAGCCAGGAGCCGATCGTTCTCGCACGCTGATGCAACTCGTCGTAAGTTATGCGCGCCGTTTCCGACTCGCCATCTTCCAGGAAAATGAACGCAGTGCGCTCGGGCGTCTTTGACGCGCGATACTGGAGGAGATCTATGAGTGACGAGAATTTGAGGGACACGGATGACGCGAATTCAAAGCGGATTAAAGCGAGATTTCTTTTGGACCGTACAGTCTTTCAGACAGGATGTTCTGGCGGCGACAAGCATCGACGATCAGATCGCCTGGTTTTCGGGTACAGCTATCCACGAGTCGGGAAGGAACGAGGGCACCACTGTTCCGCTGTCGTTGGCATGGGCCAGGTCGCGGACCAGCTTGCTCACGGCGAGGTCGAGAATGCCGAGGCCAAATGGACTGAAAATGGTTGTGTTGTGAACATCGTCTCGCGGTTTGGCTCTTCCAATTAGAACGTCCCCAAGCGCGCAACGAATAAAGTCACGACTGCCTGCCAGTTGCACGGCAAGGTCGAGCGACGTACGCGCGCGACACACATGATCAGCGTCGTCTACGACGTTGTCGGCATTAAGAATTATCTCCGGCGCGAGATCGCGCAGAGAGATGTGGAGTATCGTCCGCGGCGAAGTAGTTTCCGGAAGACTCGCGAGATGTGGCTGAGATGCAGTCGTCGCCAGTGAGACGAGCGAACAGTTTCTGAACACATCATCGATCTGCGGGGCCAGTTCAATCCCGGCAAACCCAAACTTCGCTTCGCATTTCGCCGCGAATTGCTGACCGCGCTGCCGGTCGAGGTCGAAAACGACCAGCTCGGCGAGATTAGGAAAGACTGTTTTAAGAAACCTGACGATTTCAAAATTGATAGAGCCACAACCGATCAGTCCGGCGCGAGTCTCGTTTTGCTCGTGATGCAGAGAGATCGCGGCGAGTGCCGCGCTGGCCGCGGTTCGCTTCGCGCTGATCACCGAACCTTCGAGGATCGCTTCCGGCCGCCCTGTCGACATTGAGTTCAAGATGACAACGGCCGAAGCACGTTCCAAGCCCAAACTCAGATTACTTGTAAAAGATGAGATCCACTTGATCCCGGCGGTGTCGAACTCATCGCCGAGATATGCCGGCAGGGCGATGATCCGGTTGCTGTTGCCGTTCGGAAAAGACAGGAAGGTTGAGTGCGGCACAAAGCTCTCGCCGGAACCGTGAATTTCGTACGAGCGGCGCACGGCCGCGAGTATGGCCGTCTCCTGCCCTTCGAGCAGTTGACGCACGTCGTCGCCTCTTAAGATTAGAATGTCGCTGGTGTGCATATGTGCATAGTTGAATCTCGAATTACGCGTTAGCGGTCGCGCTATTCTCTTTTTGCAGTTGCAGGAAGTTTTTTCGAACCTCCTCTTTGTTATCGAGCGTGAGGCCGACCAGGTTCCCGATCATCGTTCGCATCCGCACGTGCATATTCTCCGTGTTGTAACCCACAATGCGATCCAACCCTTCGAACTCCCCTCCCCTGGCTATCTTGTTCGCGAAGAGCGCAACCGGATGCTGGACGTTTTGATGTCGGACCAGCCAGAAATAGAGCATCTTCAAAGCCTCGAATCGTTCCAACTGCGGATTGTCAGACTGCGTCACTCGTTTCTTCGCGTAGAGATAAAAACTGGACGCGTGGCGTGCCTCATCGGCGGCCAGGTTTTTCGTGATTAGTTTCAAGACAGGCTCCTGCACGTTCCGAGAGACACTCAGGTAGTACGTCGCCGCTTCGATCTCCGAGAGAATGTTGAAGGTGAGCGTTCCCATCTTGGAATTCATGAACGGATACGTCTTGCGGCCCTCGAGAAAGAAACCTGTATCGAACGATTCACCGAAATGCTTGGCCCAGCACATCAACGCTTGCGGGTGCTTGGTCTCTTCGTAAAGCCAGACCGTCATCCATTGCGTGAAGTCGACGTCATCCGAGAAACCCTGAAAGAACTGATTTGTTGCCGTCCACGTGGTGAGCTCTGCAGCCGCATTTGCTCTGATAAGTTCGACCAGTCCCGGCGGCGCCTTGTCTTTTTCGATCGCATCGAACGGAATGTCAGACATCTTCCAACGCACCGATTCAGCCTCGCGAAACAGACCGTAATAAAGTGCCGTATCCAGTAAATCCGGATTAGCGTTAGCCGCTACCTCAAGACTGCTGGGGTAAGGGACTGCTGCCATGCTTTTGCTGTCCATACTGCTTCTCCTTTCAATGGGCCACAGTGGGCCGGTCCTCGAACTATGATCGAGCAGTCAAGCCGATCGCTGTTTTAACGTGGAGCTTATGGCGCCAGTGGGACAATTACCGAGAGCGGCTTCACACTGATTCACTTCTTCTGCATCATGCGGTTGCCGCTTGATAAAAGCGGTTTTGGCGGCAACGCGGAAAATGGTGGGAGCGATACTCGAGCAGGATGCGCAACGAATACAGCTCTTCGGATCGATCGCATAGATTTTGTCGACGCCGTTGGCCGGGGGGTCGGGATTGACATCCTGACCATTGCCGGCGGGTTTTACTTCAATGGGTTTAACTTCAGCCGGTTTGACTTCTACTGGTTTAACTTGAACTGATTTGCCGTCAGTACGCCAGACTACTTTCGACTTGCTGCTCACCGTCTCTACTTCTGCCATACCTCTCGCTCGGATTCTATTTTGAGCACTCACTGCCGCCTGCTTAATCATCATCGGCGCACCTTCTCGCGCCCCAATCTCCTCGAGCAGCGGCAGAATCACCGGCCTGCCAAACTTGCCGGCAATATCCAATGCTTCGAGTTGAACGCTGACGTCGGGATCGGTGAGCGCGCCGACGACACTATCAACCACGCCCTCATCTGCAAGATCGGCCAATCCAACGAGTGCGCTCAAACGAACCTCGGGATCTTTGTCCTTTAATGCTAGACGCAACGGTTCGAACGCGCGGCTGCCACCGACGCGGGCGATGACTTCCACGCTTTCGCGTCTGACGTTCCAGTGAGAGTCAGTCAGCGCGGTAGAAAGCATGTTCACGACCATGTCGGCGTCGCGGCTCTTCTCGAGCGCAATCACCGCGCTCTCACGGACGTTAATCTCTTCGTCGCGAAGACAATCGACCAGCGCCCGAATTATATCGGGATGATCGACGTGGGAAACTGCCTCGACAGCACTCTTGCGCACGTAACAGTCGGGATCGTTGAAGGCTTTAATGACTAACTCAGTGGCAAGCGGATGATCCAGGCGGGCGATGACCTTCACCAACCGTGCCCTGAACGTCTCATCTCTATCGTCCATCGCCTTGCGTAACAACTCGAGCGCCTCCCGACTGCCGATCTTAACGAGCGTGCGCGCTGTCTTGATGCGGAAGTCGAGGTCCGGACCGGTGAGCAGTTCGCCGGCCAGTGTATCGAGGTTTATTTCCGTGTTAGCCATTTCACCTCCGCTTGGAGAATCCCCCTAATCCCGCCCACGGCAGTGGGCGACAGTTCCATAAACTCTTCGTAATCCCGCCCACGGCAGTGGGCGGATACTTCAAGTCCTTTCTAACACCGACACCTTCAAAGAGGTTCAATACCGCCCACGGAAGTGGGCGGATTGTTCAAGTCCGCGCTATTCATCACAAACCCACGAACTTCCGTGATAAATAGTAAAGGACTTGAACAATCCGCCAACTTCCGTTGGCGGGATTCGAATCTTGCAAAAGAAGCCTCATATAGAAAGGACCTGAACAATCCGCCAACTTCCGTTGGCGGGATTCGAATCTTGCAAAAGAAGCCTCATATAGAAAGGACCTGAGCGATCCGCCCACTCCCGTGGGCGGGATTTCTCAGTATCTGTGCAAAAGCTTCAGGCCTCGTAGCGTTTGAAAACAAGTGAACTGTTCGCGCCGCCAAACCCAATCGAGTTTGAGAGAACGTAGTTAAGGGCCTTCTTTACCACCTGATTCGTAATCCCTTCGAGTTCGCAGGCCGGATCGAAGGTGTCGTAGTTCAACGTCGGATGTACCATCCCCTCTTTCAACGACAGCGCGCAAACGACCGCCTCAGCTCCTCCCGACGCGCCCATCATGTGTCCCGTGATCGATTTCGTTGAGTTGATGAGCAGATCCCTTGTGCGGTGTTTGAAGAGATCCTTGATTGCGGCAGCCTCACACTTGTCTGCGAGGACCGT
>Ga0070702_100001135_pt1 | contig 10692 bp, 10 predicted proteins | sample KBSK5103metaG_FD_65466 | JGI IMG/M metagenome (GOLD analysis project Ga0070702, IMG submission 65466) | Corn, switchgrass and miscanthus rhizosphere microbial communities from Kellogg Biological Station, Michigan, USA - KBS K5-10-3 metaG | ecosystem: Host-associated > Plants > Roots >... | reverse complement strand
ACTGCTCGAACACCGCGCCGCGCGGCGGCGCCGGGCGGGTGTACTGCTTCGCCACCAACTGAGAGCGCGGCTGGCGCAGCAGCCCTGAAGGGCTGCGCTACGTGCTACCATCGGCGTTCGAAAGGAGGGCCTGTCCACATGAGAGTCGTCGACGATCGTGCCGGGGACAGGTCCGCCTTCTCGAACTAGCCGTTCGTCCGCGGCGGACCTTTCCTTCATTCCCGAACATTCACGCCTGTTTCGAGAAGGAGAGCCGTCGTGTCTCAACGCGATCGTCTGGGCTGGAACAGCTTTTTCGCCAATCAACTGACGGATGAGGACGCGCGCCTGCAATGGGCGCGCGTCGTCGAAGAACAACGCGGCGCGTACCGGATCGACGGCGACGCCGACGGCTGGGCCGAAGTCAGCGGCCGGTTTCGCCACGACACCGCGCACCCCGGCGATTTCCCGGCGGTGGGCGACTGGGTCGGCGTCGATCGCGGCATCATCCATCGCCGCCTCAATCGCCGCAGCGCCATGTCGCGAGCCGCGGCCGGCCGCGCGGCGGCCGAGCAGGTGGTGGCCGCGAACGTCGACACGGTATTCCTGGTCACCGCCTTCGGCCAGGACCTCAACCCGCGCCGTCTCGAGCGCTATCTGACGATGGTCTGGGACGGCGGCGCCGTGCCGGTCGTCGTCGTCAACAAGTCGGACCTCGCCGGCGATGCCGGCGGCGAGCGCGAGGCGATCGCCTCGCGTCTGCCAGGCGTCGACGTCGTCGCGATCAGCGCGATCGCGGACTCCGGCGAGGGCGGCCTCGAGAGCCTGCAGCCGTATCTCGTTCCGGCTTCGACCGTGGCCCTCGTCGGATCGTCTGGGGTCGGCAAGTCGACGGTGATCAACCGCCTGCTCGGCCGCGACGCGCTCCGCGTTGGTGCGATCAGCGAGGCCGACGGCAGAGGCCAGCACACGACGACGGCGCGACAGCTGGTGGAACTGCCCGGCGGCGCACTGCTCGTCGACACGCCCGGCATGCGCGAGCTGAAGCCGTGGACGGATACGGCGGCGGTGGACGCGGCGTTCGACGACATCGCCGTTCTCGCCGCGGGGTGTCGCTTCGGCGACTGTGCGCACGAAAGCGAGCCTGGCTGCCAGGTGCTCGAAGCGGTGGCGGCGGGACGCCTCGACCGCGACCGTCTCGAACACTACCGCCGGCTCGGACGCGAAGCCGCGTTCGAGGAACGGAAACGCGACAAGGCGGCGGCCGCCGAGTTCCAGCGCAAGTGGCGGCAGATTCACCAGGCGCAGAAGGCGATGTACAAGGAGCGCGATCGCGGCTAGCGGTACAATGCCCGCCGATGCGTGGAGCAGCAGCGGCGATGGTGATTGCGGCCGGTGTCGCCGGCGGTGCGGCGCGGGCCACGCAACCCGCGGCGGCGCCGGCCGCCGCGCCCGCCGAATTCCGCGTCCGGCTCGATACCACCAAGGGTGCGATCGTCATCGCCGTGCATCGCGCGTGGGCGCCGCAAGGCGCCGATCGCTTTCACCAGCTCGTCACCTCGCGCTACTTCGACGACTCGCGGTTCTTCCGCGTCGTCAAGGGACAGTGGGCGCAGTTCGGCATCGCCGGCGATCCGGCGCTCGCGACGGCGTGGCGGACGCGGGCGATTCCCGACGACCCGCCGTCGCAGTCCAACGTGCGCGGGCGGGTGGCGTTCGCGTTCAAGGATCCCGGCGGGCGGACGACGCAGATCTACATCAGCCTGCGCGACAACTCGTACCAGGACGCGCAGGGGTTCGTGCCCTTCGGCGAGGTGGTCGAGGGGATGCAGGTCGCCGACGCGCTCAACAGCGAATACGGCGAGAACTCCGGCGGCGGCATCCGCGCCGGGCGCCAGCAGCCGCTGTTCGACGGCGGCAACGCCTGGCTCGATCGCGAGTATCCACGCCTCGATCGTCTGCTCCATGCCGCGGTGATGCGATGACGCTACAGGATCTGCGCACGATGCTCGATTACCACTACTGGGCGCGCGATCGGCTGCTCGAAGCGCTCGACGCGCTGGCCCCGGAGCAGCTGACGCGCGATCTCGGCAGCAGCTTCAAGTCGATCCACGAGACGATGGTGCACACCTACGCGGCCGAGTGGGCGTGGCACTCGCGGTGGAACGGCACGTCGCCCAAGGCGCTGCTGCCGGCGGAGCAGTTCCCCGACCTGGCGGCGATCCGCCGATCGTGGACCGAGCTCGAGGCGAAGATGCGCGCGTTCCTCGATCGCCTCGGCGAGGAGGGCGTCGAGCGGGTGTTCGACTACACGCTGCTCAGCGGCCAGGCGGGGTCGACGCCCTTCTGGCAGATGCTGCAGCACGTCGTCAATCACGCCAGCTACCATCGCGGGCAGGTCACGACGATGCTCCGTCAGCTTGGCGCGTCGCCGGCCAAGCCGATGGACATGATTGCCTACTACCGGACGCGAGCGTAGCGATTGCCGCGGGCGGACGGCGCGCTCCGATCGTTCTGGTTGACGCTCTTTGCGATCGGCGCGGCGGCGCTGCTGATCTCGGGCTGGCGCGGCGGGGAGCCGTGGACGGCGGCAGCCTTCGTCACCTTCTTTGCCTCTCGCGTGGTGCGCTCGGTGTTGAAGCGACCGCTGCGCGTGCCGGCGAACGACGATCCGGTGCGGCGGATGCACCAATTCCTGCTCGTGACCTCGGTGGGTTGGATCGGCTCGGGCGTGCTGGCCGCGGTCGCGGCGCTGGCGGGTGAGGGGCAGGAGTGGCTGTACGTCGCGCCCTTCTTCGTGCTGATGGGAGGGTTGAACCTGTATGTGATGATCAGGCGCGACGACGCAAGGCGGGAAGGCTGAAAGGCGGGAAGGCGGGAAGGCAAGGCGGAAGGTTCGAAGGCAACAAGGCAAGGTCGGAAGGAAGCAATGGCTGGACACACACGCCGCGCGTTCTTGCAGGGATTATCCAGCTCGGTTGTCGGACTGGCGGCCGGCGTCGGGCTGGGAGCGCAGAACGGGGTGCGGATCGACGCTCGAAAACTGCGCGAGCGGATCGAGAAGCTGAGCGTCTTCGGGCGGCCGGCCGGCGGCGCGTTTGCGGATGGCGTCAGCCGTGTCGCCTATTCCGACGCGGACGTCGCCGGCCGCCGCTTCGTGATGGCGGAGATGAAGGCCGCCGGCCTGCAACCGCGGATCGATCCGGCCGGCAATATCTTCGCCCGCCGCGTGTTCCCTCGCGACGCCGCGGCTCGTCCGGTGTCGGCGAGCGAGAAGCCGATTCTCTTCGGGTCGCACATCGACTCGGTGCCGAACGGCGGCAATTTCGACGGCGACCTTGGTTCGCTGGGTGCCCTCGCCGCGATCGAAGCGCTCGACGCCGCGGGCGTGGCGACTCGTCATCCGCTGGAGATGGTCGTCTGGGCGCACGAAGAGGGGTTTGCCTTCGGCCGCGGGCTCGCCTGCAGCCGGATCGTCGCCGGCCAGATCGCCGGCGGCGACATGGAGGCGGTGTGGAACGGCATGACGCGCGCCGATGCCATCCGCCGGATCGGCGGCGATCCCGGCCGCATCCACGAAGCGCGCCGGCCGCAGGGTGCGCATCACTGTTACCTCGAGTTGCACATCGAGCAGGGCGGCACGCTGGAACGCGCCCGCACCGACATCGGCGTGGTCGAAGGGATTGTCGCGATCGACCGGTATGAGGCGGCGATCACCGGATTCGCCAATCACGCCGGCACCACGCCGATTCCCGAGCGGCACGATGCGATGCTCGCGGCGGCGCACCTGACGGTTGCGGTCCGCGACGCGGTGACGCGCGCGCCGGGACGACAGGTCGGTACCGTCGGGCAAATCGAGATCACGCCGAACTCGCCCAACGTGATTCCCGGGTTTGCGCGCCTCTCGATCGAGCTGCGCGATCTGTCGGCTCAGAAGCTGGTGACGATGATGGACGACATTCGCGCCCGCGCGCGCGAGATCGCGGCCACCACCCGGACCACGATCGAGTTCTCGCAGGCGATGGCGGCGGCGCCGGCGGTGGCGACGCCGGAGGTGCAGAGCGCGATCGAGCGTGCCTCCGGTTCGCTGGGCCTCAGCGCGATGCGGCTGCCGAGCGGCGCCGGTCACGACGCGCAGAACATGGCGCTGCTCGGGCCGATGGGGATGATTTTCGTGCCCAGCGTCGGCGGGGTCAGCCACTCGCCGAAGGAATTGACCTCGTGGGAGGACTGCGCGCGCGGCGCCAACGCGCTCCTGCACACGGTCCTCGAAATGGACCGTGTTGGTTGAGAATTTTTCGTCAAGCCTTTCAGCCTTCCCGCCCTCCAGCCTTCCCGCCTTGCACTATTCTTCCTCGGGGGCGCCGCCGCCAGATTTGGCGACGTCTTCCTGCTTGATGCGATCGACGTTGAACTTCGCCGCGCTGGCGATGATCTTGTCGAGCGTCTCGTCGTAGTCGAACGAGGTCGCTTTCGAGAAGCGCGTGTAGTTGACGCGCGAGACCACGAACGGCTTGAGATACGGGCTGGTCAACCCCTTCGCCTTCAGCTTGTCGACCGCCACGCTGACCGCATCATCCAACTTGAGGATCTTCCTGCCGCGGCGCTCTCGCTCCTTGACCGCCTTGCCAACCGGCTCGTCGAGGAACGTGTCGACGCGGCGCAGGATCGATTGGTAGGCGCCGCCGCTCAGGCGCGGGCGCTCCTCGTAGGCGACGCCAAGCGTCAGGAACGCCGGCTGCTCGAACTCGAAGGCATAGGAGCTCTCGCTGTCGCTCCCGAGCTTGGCGAGGGCGCGCGCCATGCGGATGGCTTCGAGCGATTTCTCGCGCAGGTTGTGCGCCTTCTCGGTGTTCAGCGCGAGGATCTTGAACGCGACGCTGGCGTCGGGCACGAGGAGCGCCATGATCGTCTTCACGCCCAGCTTCTTCAGCGCCTGCAGCCGGTGGTTGCCGTTCGGGGTCAGATACTGCCCGTCTTCCCTGACCGCGACGATCGGATCGAGGAATCGTCCGATCGTCTCGATCACGCCCATCAGCCGTTTGACGTGCGCGTCCGACGGATCGCGCTGGTAAGGCGTGGGCTCGACCCGATCGACCGGCAGGGCGGCGAGGATGAGCGGCGTACCGCCGAACGGGTCGCGGTAGCGCCCGACCACCGCGCCGCCGTCCGCCTCGACCTGGCTCGCGAGCCGATCGAGCTCCGCGGCATCGGCGGCCTGCGTCTCCTTCGCCGACAACCCCACCGAGGCAGGAGCAACCTTCTTCCGTCGAACTCCCTTTTTGCGCGGCGGCATCAGCGCCGATGATACGACAGCTGAGCCTTCACACCCTTTCAGCGCTCCCCTTTCAGCCTTTCCCTTCCCGCCTTTCAGCCGTCCAGCCTTCCAGCCTTCCAGCCTTCCTTCTGGCAGTTCAGTTGCACCGTAGTCGCCAGAGGTGTCCACATGTTGAAGCTCATCATGGCGGCCACGGTTCTTGTGACGTCAGCTGTCGGCGCCGGCGCAGCCATCCGGCCCGGTGAAGCCCAGCGGCTCGCGGCCTCGGCGCGCACCGTTCAGCAGCTGCGCGGCGAAATTCCCGACGATGTGTGGACGCGCGCACGCTGTGTGATCGCCCTGCCCGAGCTCAAGAAGGCGGCGTTCATCATCGGCGGCGAGTTCGGGAAGGGCGTCATGAGCTGCCGCGCCGGCGAGCAGTGGAGCGCGCCGGTGTTCATGCAGCTGGCCAAGGGCAGCTGGGGTTTCCAGGCCGGCGTCGAGCAGGCCGATCTCGTCGTGCTGGTGATGAACGAGAAGGGCGTGCAGAAACTGCTCGAGAACAAGGTGACGCTCGGGGCCGACGCCACGCTGGCCGCGGGCCCGATCGGACGGCGCGCCGGCGCCGGCACCGACGCGGCGCTGGCCGCGGAGATGCTGGCCTATTCGCGATCGAAGGGACTCTTCGCCGGCATCGACGTCTCCGGCGGCGTGCTGCGGCCGGACGACGACGTCAACGTCGGCGTGTTCGGCGCCGGCGCGACGCCGCGCACCATCCTCGCGAACTCGGAGATGTCGGCGCCGCCCGAAGCCGCCCCGTTCCTGCGCGCGCTGAGCGCGGCCGGTGCCTCCGGCAACGTCAACGCCGGATCCGGCCAGAGCGCATCGGCCGCCAGCGTGCCGCGCGCCGCGCCGGTCACGACCGACGACGACCTGCGCGCGCGCGTGGTCGACATCCAGCAGACGGTCGATCGGCTCCTCGCCGACACGACGCCGGCGCCGGTCGGCACCAGCGGTACGGCCGACTCGATCGAGCCGAGCACGGTGCGCGTCGAGCGCGCACGGCTGCTGCAGCTGCGGCAGCAGCTCGAAGCGCTGCTGGCCACGCTCAACCGGCGCTGATATCCTCGTTCGCTTGCCTCTGAAGCCTGTGCCGCCAATGATGGCGGTGTCCGCGAAGACGCTGCCCACCGGCCCTGAGTGGTCGTACGAGGTGAAGTGGGACGGCTACCGCGCGCAGGCGGTGAAGGAGGGCGGCAGTGTCCTGCTCGCCTCGCGCAATCTCAAGAACATCACCCGCCAGTACCCGGCGGTGGCGCAGGCGGCGGCAAAGGTCCACGCGAAGTCGGCGCTGATCGACGGCGAGATCGTGGTGCTGGATGCCGAGGGGCGGCCGTCGTTCCAGGCGCTGCATCATTCGACGTTCGACGGCTTGTCGGTCGTCTACTACGCCTTCGATTTGCTGCATCTCGACGGCCGCGACCTGACGCGCACGCCGCTCGAGGAACGGCGCGCCGCGCTCGCGCGCGTGGTCGGGAAGACCGACGTGCTGCTCTCCGATCCGCTGCCCGGCACCGCCGACCAGATTGCCGGCGCCGTGCGCGACCTCGGGCTCGAGGGCGTCGTCGCCAAGCGCCGCCGCTCCACCTACACCGCCGGACGCCGCAGCGACTCCTGGGTGAAAGTCCGCTTTGCGAAGCATCAGGAGTTCGTCATCGGCGGCTACAAGCCGGGCGGGGCGAACTTCGATTCGCTGCTGGTCGGTTACTACGACGGATCGAAACTGATGGCGGCAGGGAAGGTGCGCAGCGGCTTCACGCCGCACCTGCGGGCGCAGGTATTCGAGGCGATCGACGGGCTGCAGACGACACGCTGCCCGTTCGCGAACCTGCCGTCGACGCGAAGCGGTCACTGGGGCGAAGGGATCAGTGCCGAGGAGATGACGCAGCTGGTGTGGCTCAAGCCGAGGCGGGTCGCCGAAGTGTCGTTTGCCGAGTGGACCCGCGACGGCAGCCTGCGCCACGCGTCGTTTCTCGGGCTGCGCGACGACAAGCCGCCGCGCGACGTGCACAGGGAATAGTTATTTGCGGGCTGCCGGCGTCAGCGTCGTCTCCTGTTTCTTGCCGTCGCGCAGGTACACGACCTTCGCCGGCTGGCCGATCTTCAGCACGTCGAGCGCATAGGTGTAATCGTAGATGTTGGTGATCGTCTGGCCGGCGATCTCCACGATCACGTCGCCCTTCTTCAGCCCTGCCGCCTCCGCCGGACCACCGCCGATCACGCCGCCAAGGAGCAGGCCCTTCACCTCGGTGGAGTAGTCGGGGATCGTGCCGGTGAAGAGCCGGACGCCGGCGCGGCCGCCGCCGGTCTGCAGCTTCTGGTCGACCTTGGTGAACGCGGGCGCTTCGGGCGCGTCGGACAACCGTTTCACGATCGACGCCGCGAATTCGACGACGCGATCGAGATCCTCGTAGTCGATTTTGTCGGGCGTGTCCGAGGGCTTGTGATAGTCGGCGTGCGTGCCGGTGAAGAAGCTCAGGCTCGGCACGCTGGCGAGATTGAAGGTCGCAACGTCGGTCGGCTGATACGGATCTTCCTGCACCGCCAGATCGAAGCCGGCGGCGACGTTGGCCTGCTCGATGAGCCGAGCCCACGACGGGCTGGTGCCCGCCGCCTGTACCGTCAGCTTGTTGTCCTGCATCCGGCCGACCATGTCGAAGTTCAGGTAGGCGGCAAGCGATTCGAGCGGAACCGGCGGCTTGGTCGCGAATGCGGTGGAGCCGATCAACCCGAGCTCTTCACCCGACCAGAAGCCGAACACGATGTTGCGCCGCCGCGGCTGCTTCGCCAGCGTCGCGGCAACGGCCAGCACTGCGGCCGACCCCGACGCGTTGTCGTCGGCGCCCGCGTGCACCTTGCCGGCGTCTTCCTTGCCGGCGAGCGTGTTGCCCGCTTCACCGTGGCCGAGATGGTCGTAGTGCGCGCCGACGGCAATCCACGGCTTCGCCATCGTCCCGACCGGCGTCGTCGCCGGCAGGTAGCCGACGACGTTGCGCCCGGTGCGGCGCTCGCGTTCGACGGCGGCGTGAATGCGCACCGAGACGCCCGGCAGCGCGAAGCCCGTCGCGTGCGGGTTGGCGTCGTCGAGCGCCTTCTGCGCTTCCTCGAGCGGTTTCTCCGCTCGTTTGAACATCGCCTTCGCGTCGTCTCCCGTGATGCTCACGGCGAGAATCCCCGAGCCGGCGAGCGCGGTGTCGAACGTCATCGGCACCAGTTCGCCCGCGTTGGGCGACCGCGGGCCGGCGACGATCATCACGGCCTTTGCCCCGCGCTGCCGCGCCGCCATCGCCTTGTAGCGCAGGTCGGCATAGCGCGCGAGGATGCCCTTCGTTTTCTGCTCGGCGTCCTCGGGGAAGTAGCGAAGCACGAGCACGATCTTGTCCTTGACGTCGAGGGTCGCGTAGCTGTCGTAGCCGAACCCCTGGCCGTCGGGGACGACGATGCCGTAGCCGGCGAACACGACCGGCCCGTCCGCATCGCCGTTGTCCGAGAAGGACAGGGCGCGCGCCGTGCCGCTCGACGAGGCGCCGCTCTCGACGCCGCCGGCGGGCGCGTTGGTGACGCTCACGCTGATCTTCGATCCGCCGTCCCTGGTGCCGGCCGTGAAGTCGAACGGCAGACGGAAATCGGTCTGCCCCGGCAACGGCTTCGCGCCGATCTTCTGCAGCTCCGCGACCAGGTAATCGCTGGCGAGCCGCTCGCCGTTGGTTCCCGCCAGGCGCCCCTCGGTTCGCGGCGCGGCGAGCGCCTCGACGTGCGCGCGGGTGATGGACCCCTGCGCCTGGAGCCCCAGGCATGCGGCGACGACGACGCTGACGCCGGCGACGATGGCGGCGCTCGTGTGCTTCATGATTTCCCGGCCGGCTTTCTCGGCGGCGCGCTCTTCAACGCCGCGACGGCTTTCTCGTGATTCCACTGCCCGAGGAAGATCTGGCCGGCCGATCCCGATCCGCCGGCGCGGCTCGACGTCCACGCCAGCGTCTTGCCGTCGGGCGAGGGCACCGGCAGGCCGTCGAAGCCGTCGGTGTAGGTGACGCGCACCGGCTCCTTCGCGCCTTCGGCGTCGACGATGAACAGCTCGAAGTTCTCGAACCCGAGCTTGTTCGACGCGAAGATGAAGTACTGCGCCGAAGGGTGCATGTACGGCGCCCAGCTCATCGAACCGAACGTCGTGATCTGCTTCTGATCGGTGCCGTCGACGTTCATCGTCCAGATGTCGGCGATCAGGCCCTGCTCGTCGAAGCGGCGCCAGACGATCTTCTTCCCATCCTGCGTGAAGAAAGGTCCGCCGTCGTAGCCGAAGACGCTGGTCAGGCGCTTCTGCTCGGAACCGTCGGCGCGCATCGTGTAGATCTCGGCGAAGTTGCTCGGATTTTCCTGCAGCGACTTCTTCTCCGCGTCGGTGAGCGGATGGTCGTAGGCGCTGCGCATCGACGAGAACACGATCAATCGTCCGTCGGGCGAGTAGCTGCCTTCGGCGTCGTAGCCGCGCGCCGTGGTCAGCCGGTTCATCGCCCCGGTCTTCTCGTTGAACGCGTAGATGTCCATCTCGGGGTCGTAGTCCCACGAGTAGCGGCGCTCCTTGCCCGAGGCGCGGAAGGCGAGCTCCTCCTCCTGCAGCTGCTTCGACTTCGGATCGGCGTGCGTCGAGGCGAACTCGATCTCATCGCTGCCGGGACGGAAGAACGCGCAGGTCGTCTTGCCGAGGCCGTTCGAGATCCGCTTCGTGTCGCCGCTGGTCAGATCGAGCACGTAGATCTGGTAGAACGGGTTGCCCGCCTCGCGCTCGCTCTGAAAGACCAGCCGTTTGCCGTCGGGCGACCAGTAGCCTTCGCCCGCGCGCTTGCCTTCGACGGTGAGCCGCCGCACGCGGCTGAGGAAATCACGCTCCTGGTAGGTGGGCTCGGCCTGAAAGCTGTGACCGATTGCCGGGTAGAGCGCGGCCGCAACGAGACCGGCGGCGAGCACACGTTGAACAGCGGCCATTGATCCCTCGCTGCGAAACGAAATGAGCGGTGATTATCGCCGGAGTCCGAACGCCGCGCCAGTTACAGAAACGAAAGACTTGATACGTCTCTATATGACATTGTGTTCGGTATCGGTGTCTCGTCGAGGCAAAACGGGACACAGCTCTATAACTTCGAATTGCGGAATAACTTACCTGCCAGGCAGCACGTGATTGCACAATCTGCTGGCCCATCATAAGACAGACTCTATATGACAATTACGACAACGTAATTTGGAAAACAGCCGCTAACTGATTGTCGATGAAGCGGTTGTACCACGGACGTCCAACGGCTGGGTTTGGCCGCTCCCTTGCTCTGCCTTACCTCGATGAATCCACTACCCTGCCACTCTCTCAGCAGACGGAAGGCCGTCTGGGGGCCCAAACGCAT
>Ga0070702_100001130_pt1 | contig 10711 bp, 7 predicted proteins | sample KBSK5103metaG_FD_65466 | JGI IMG/M metagenome (GOLD analysis project Ga0070702, IMG submission 65466) | Corn, switchgrass and miscanthus rhizosphere microbial communities from Kellogg Biological Station, Michigan, USA - KBS K5-10-3 metaG | ecosystem: Host-associated > Plants > Roots >... | reverse complement strand
GTGGATGCCTATCTGCTCAAAGGTGTGGTGCCGCCACCCGGTCAGCACCTGAGCCCGGGTGGCGGCACCACACCTTTGAGCAGATAGGCATCCACCGCGTCGTCGACGCACGAGTTTGACCGGGTGTATGCCGTGTGGCCGTCACCGTCGAACGTGATGAGGTGTCCGTTCTCGAGGTCCGAAGCCAGACCCTGCGCCCACTGGTACGGCGTTGCGGGGTCCCGCGTCGTCCCCACGACCACGATCGGCCCGCTGCCGGCCGCTGTGATCTTCTTCGGGGCGTTGTTGGCCGGCACGGGCCAGAAGCCACAGGGCAGCGAGCTCCATGCCAGGTAGGCGCCCCACGTCGGCGCCTTGGCGCTCAATGAGCGCGCGTCGGTCTCGTAGTGGGTCGGGTCCTTGGAGTCGGATCGGTCCAGGCAGTTCACGGCATAGATGACCTGCATCAGGTTGCCCGTGTAGGCGCCCCCGCTGCTGCGTTCGGCATAGCTGTCAGCGAGCTTCATCAAGGGGCCGGTCTTGCCCACGAAGGCATCACGAAGAGCCTTGGTCAAGTCCGGCCACAGCCCCTGGTCATACATCGCAACGGCGATCCCGAGCGAGGCCCACCCCTCGGTGAGCGATGTGACATAGGGATCGTCCACCGGCAGCGGCTTGGCATCCACCTGCTTGAGGAAGTCGCGCACCCTCTGCGTGGCGGAGGCGAGGGAGCCACCAAGGGGGCAGTCACCCTGGCGGACACAGTCCTGGGCGTAGGCCCGCAGCGCCGTCTCGAAGCCGACCGCCTGGCCTTCGCTGACCTGGCTCGAGGTGAGGTCCGGGCGCAGGGCGCCGTCAAGCACGAACTTGCCGACCTTGGTGGGGAACAGGTCGGCATAGGTGGCGCCGAGGAACGTGCCGTAGGACTTGCCCAGGTAGTCCAGCTTCGTCTCGCCCAGCACCGCGCGAAGGATATCCATGTCCTTCGCCGCCTCGATCGTGGAGACGTGGCCGAGGAGGGGTCCACCGTTGACCTTGCACTTCTCACCAAAGGCCTTGGCCGAGTCGACGAACTGCTGCTCCTCGGCCTTGTCGTCCGGCGTCGGGTCGGCGCCGAGGAGGTTGTCGAGCTCGCGGTCATTCACGCACTTGACCGGCGACGAGGCTCCGACGCCGCGGGGGTCGAAGCCCACGATGTCGTAGACGTCGCGGACCGCCTTGGTGACTATGCCGTCGTCGGCATGGCTTGCATACTCGACGCCGGAGCCGCCGGGGCCGCCGGGATTGACCACCAGCGAGCCGATCCGGTCGGAAGGGCTCTTGGCGGCGACCTTGAGCACCGCCAGCTTGATGGTGGCGCCGTCAGGGCGTGTGTAGTCGATCGGCACCACCAGGCTGGTGCACTGGTTGGGGCCACAGTTCGACCACGTCAGGTCCTGCGTGTAGAACCTCGCGAGCTTCTCCTGCCCGGAAGGAAGCGCCTGGGCGGAGGTCTTCTGGGCAGGGCTGGGCGTCCTGGCCTGGTTTCGCCCGTCGGGTGCTCCGGAGCATGCGGAGGTCAGCACTACCGCCAGGATGCCGGCCAGCGAGGCGCCGGTCCGGCATCGCATGCGCCGCCGGCCAATGAGGTTGGTCGCCCCCGTGGATGTCACGCCCGCTCCCATCGTCGATCTGCTGAGCACTCTGACCGTATCCGAAATCCCTGCCTCGGTCGCCCTTGCCCCAAGCGTCAGTCAGGCGTCAGTGAGGAAGCTGCAGCGAGATCGCCATCGCCTCGAGGGCTAGCAGCGGATGGACGTTCGCGTCGATGCGTTCGCGGGCGGTGCCGATCGCGTCCATGGCCTGGAGCAGCCGCTCAGGGCTCATCAGCTGTGACAGCCGTTCCACCTGGACGAACATGTCCTGGTTGACCAGCCCGATCGGGGCACCGGTGTGCACCACTAGGGCGTCGCGGTAGATCGACAGCAGGTCGATGAGCGAGCGGTCGATGACGTCTCGGGAGAACCTGGTGGACCGGGTCTTCTGCTCCTTCTCCAGCGCCACGACCTGGGATCGCACGTGCGGCGGCTGGGTGCGTGCGCCCGGGTCGGCGCCCAGGGTCTCCATCAGCCGAGCCTTCTCGGCCCCGTCGCGCTCGGTCGAGGAAGCGTCCGCCTCCTCCTTCGCGATGGCGCTCAGATCGGCTGCGGCACCGACCGCATCGCCGACAGTGCGGATCTTGCCCGCCAGCGCGACGACATCGCGCCGTCTGATCCGGGCGCCCTCGTCGCGGGCCAGTCGGCGGGCGAGCCCCACGTGGCACTGTGCGGCGCGGGCAGCAAACGTGGCCATGGCCGGGTCGACGCCGTCGCGACGCACCAGCAGCGCGGCGACAGCCTCGACCGGGGGGGTCCGCAGCCTCACGTGCCGCGAGCGCGAGCGGATCGTGATGATCACGTCCTCCAGGGAGGGGGCGCACAGGATCCAGACGGTCCGCGCGGCCGGCTCCTCGAGCGCCTTGAGCAGCGCGTCGGCGGCTCGCTCGTGCAGCCGGTCGGCATCTTCGATGACGATCACCCGCCACCGCCCGACGGAGGGACGCAACGCGGCCAGCTGGACCAGGTCGCGCGCCAGGTCCACCTTGAGCGTCAGGCCCTCGGTGGCGATGACGTCGACGTCGGCGTGGGTGCCCTCCAGTGCAGTACGGCACTCGCGGCAGACGCCACAGCCACCGTCAGGGCACTGGAGGGCGGCCGCAAAGGCTTTGGCCGCAACGGATCTGCCTGACCCGGGGGGGCCGGTGAGCAGCCAGGCATGGGTCATCGCGCCTGGGTCGGTGACCGCTCGCTGGAGCGTGGCGACGGCCGGCTCCTGGCCGACGACGTCGTCCCAGACGCTCATCGTGCCCCCGCGAGCAAGGTGGAGACGCGAACTCGCACGAGCTGGCTGATCTGCTCAGGTGGCAGCTCGCCGTCGACGACCAGGTATCGGTCGGGCTCGGCCCCGGCGAGGGCCAGAAAGTGCTTGCGAACGGCGCTGTGGAACTCGTCATCCTCGGACTCGAGGCGATCGTGCACCCCTGCCCGACGTGCCCGGCCCACCTCGGTCGGCAGGTCGACCAGGACGGTGAGCGCCGGCACCAGGCCACCGGTCGCCCACACGTTGAGCTCGCGCACCTCGTCGACACCGAGGTCACGTCCGGCGCCCTGGTAGGCGATCGAGGAGTCCATGTAGCGGTCGGTGACGACCACCTCACCGCGCGCCAGCGCCGGCCGGATCAAGGTCTGGACGTGGTGAGCCCGGTCCGCGGCGAACAACAGGGCCTCGGCACGCGGGGCCACATGGTCGCCATGCAGCACGAGCTCACGAACGACGCGGCCGAACTCCGTGCCGCCCGGCTCGCGGGTCATGACCACCGTGTGACCAAGGCCCTCGAGCCACGCATGCAGCAGCCGGCCCTGGGTGGACTTGCCCGCTCCGTCACCGCCCTCGAGGGCGATGAACAGGCCGCGCGAGGATGGCGGAGTCTCTTGCTGGGTCACGTGCATGAGCCTATGGCAGGCCGCCCACAAGGCCCGCACGCAGTTGGCTGCCAACCGAACCTGCCAACCCAGCGGTATGCCGCGGCCCGCACCCGGGTGCGAAACCGCGGCATACCCCTTGCTAGGACTGCTCGCCCGCCCTGTGCTCTGCCCTGTCGGCATTGGCATGGATGGCGTCCCGAACGTACTGCGCCATCCCCGGCACCATGTCCTCGTAGGTCTTCGTGAAGCGCGGGTCCGCGAGGTACATGTCGCCGAGGTTCCGGTGGAAGCTCGGGGTGATGTCGTAGAACCACTTGTCGATCTGCAGCCGGGCCTGCTCGGCCGCGTCCATCGCCTCCTCGCTGGTAGCCGGAAGGCCCGCCTCCATCGCGGCGACGAACGCGTTGCTGCTGACCTGCCCCTCCGCCTTGATCTGGACCCAGTCCTCCTTGGTGTACTTCGACGTCCGCCTCTGCGACTGCTTCCAGGCTTCGGTGCCACCCCAGCGACGCTCGCCCTCCTGCGCGTAGTCGTCGCTGAAGCTGTCGCCGAACAGCTCCTTCTGCTCTTGCTTGGTCAGCTTGATGCCAGACATTTCCTTCTCCAATGCTCGGTCGATGGCCGTCACGAGATCGCGCATCTCATCAAGCCGGGACATGACCGCTTCGCGTTGACGACGCAGGTGCTCGCCCAGGCCGGCAGACGGTTCGTCGAGAAGGAGAGCAATCTCCTCCAGGGCGAACCCCAGCCGGCGATAGACCACCACGTGCTGAAGGCGTGTGATGTCCTCGCCGTCGTAGAGCCGGTAGCCGGCCGGCGTGCGTTCGCTCGGGACCAGCAGGCCGATCGAGTCGTAGTGGTGCAGCGTGCGCACCGTCACGTCGAACTGCCTGGCCACCTGGCCCACCGTCAAAGCTGTGAGCGCCAACCCGTTCACCTGCGTCATCGCGGTCATGTCCCTACCGTGCGGCCTCACGTCGCGTGAGGGTCAAGTCCAATGATGGCAACTTGACGGCCTCGCCCTGCGCGCCCCGGAGGATCCGGCATACGAGCTGGTGATCGAGGGCGCCGAAGGCCGGCTCACCTGCCGGGACGTGGCGACCCAGCTCGTCGGCTGGACGGCGCCTGTGCCCTGAGCGAGGGTCATGCGCGCTCGGACCCATCCAGCCGTGCCCTCTAGTGCCAGCCGGAGGGGTGGGTGCCGCCCGGGATGTCGGCAGCTGGGTCGTAGGGGGTGCGCGAGAACCGGAACGAGCCGAGGTCAAGGTGGCTGACCCGGTCAGAGCTGTCGCGCACCACCGTGAGCGTCTCCCCCGAGTAGTACCCGTCGAGGCCCGTCCAGCCGCCGTCCACCGGCTTCAGGCGGCAGCCTCGTCCAGCACCGGGTTCGCCCAGCAACAGATATCCGTCCCGAGTGGCCGACATAGTGAATGCCGTTGTGCCCCAGTACCATTCGCCCGTCAGCTCCAGCACACTGGCCTGGTCAGCGTCGGCCGACCAGGGCTTGGGCGCGATCGGCTCGCGGTCGGCGAGGAGGGCCATCAGATCGGTGCTGAGGGCGCCCATCCCGGAGGTCGCGTTCCCGAAGACCACGCAACCGTCGCCGGTCTCGATGTTGACCCGCAGCCCGGCGAGGAAACCCGGCATGGACCCACCGTGGCCGGCATACCGGGTGCCGTCGACGTTCCAGACCTGCCAGCCCAGACCATAGGCACCGGTCCACGCTGCCCCTGGTCTGTCATCGAGCGCGATGGGTGAGCGCATCTCCTCGAGGGTGTCCGCGGAGAGCAGGCCCGCGGTCTCCCCTGCCAGGAAGGCGGCCCAGCGGGACAGGTCCTCCACCGTGGACCAGAGCTGGCCGGCCGGAGCCATGGCGACGGCATCGTGCTCAGGCTCGACGTGCAGGAGGTCAGCGAGCGGATGCACGCCGAGGCCGTGGGCGGCAGGGTCCTGAGGGCGGGCGCTGGTACGTCGCATCCCCAGCGGCTCCAACAGGTCCCGGCGCACGACGTCGTCCCACGGCAGGCCCCGCAGCCTTCCGACCAGCTCGCCGAGAACGGCATACCCGACGTTCGAGTAGTGGAACTTCGCCCCGGGCCTGAGCTTGAGCTCGGGCTGGCCCGCCATCAGCTCAGCCCAGGTCCCGCCGGCGGTCCGCTCCCACCATGGCCCGTTGGTCTCGGCCTGCAGACCGGAGGTGTGCGAGAGGAGCTGGGCGATCGTGACCTGGCCGAACAGGGTGTCGTCGACGTGCCGGCCGAGCGGGTCGCTCAGGTCCAGCAGGCCCTCGTCGCGCATCCGCAGCACCTCGACTGCCACGAAGGTCTTCGTGATCGAGCCGATGCGGTACTGCGTCTGAACGGTCGGCGGCACGCCCTCGGAGCGCCCGTCGAGCGCGCCAACCGCGTCGGACCAGACGAGGCCACCGCCGCGCACGAGTCCGGCGGCGACGGAGGGCAGCCGTCGCCCGTACTGCTCGACCGCCAGACGGTGAGAAAGAGCACGAGCGGTGACCGGGTCGATGCCAGACACGGTCAGGCCTTCTGCGTCGCGGGCTTCCTGACCGCTGCCTTCTTGGACGCTGCCTTCTTCGTCGTGGCCTTCTTCGTCGTGGCCTTCTTGGCAGTGGCCTTCTTCGTCGTGGCCTTCTTGGCAGTGGCCTTCTTCTCCGTGGCCTTCTTCGCCGTGGCCTTCTTGGTAGTGGTCTTCTTGGCGGCTCGTTTGCGGGTCACCGGGCCACGGGCACGCTTGTCGGCCAACAGCTCGGCGCCACGCTCGGGCGTGATCGTCTCGGGCTCGTCGTCCTTGCGCAGGGTCGCGTTGGTCTCGCCGTCGGTGACGTAGGCGCCGAAGCGGCCCTCTTTGACCACCATCGGCCTTCCGGACACCGGGTCGTCGCCCAGCTCCTTGAGCGGGGGCGCCGCGGCCCGCCCGCGCTGCTTGGGCTGGGCGTAGATCGCCAGGGCCTCCTCGAGGGTGATCGTGAACAGCTGCGACTCGGTCTGCAGGGAGCGCGAGTCGGTGCCCTTCTTCAGGTACGGACCGTAGCGGCCGTTCTGCGCCGTGATCTCCTCGCCGTCGGCGCCTTCCGAAGGATCCTTGCCGACGAGGCGCGGCAGGGTGAGCAGCTGCAGAGCCGTGGCAATGTCGAGGGAGGCCAGGTCCATGTCCTTGAAGAGGCTGGCCGTGCGGGGCTTGACCTTGGCCTTGCCCTTCAGCGCGGCGACCTCTTCCGGCAGGACCTCTGTGACGTAGGGGCCGTAGCGACCGGCCCTGGCCAGGATGTCCCGGCCGGTGTCAGGGTCCTGGCCAAGGACACGTCCGTCGTCGGCGGCGCCCTCCAGCAGCTCGCGGGCCCTGGCAGGCGTCATCTCGTCGGGGGCGATGTCATCCGTGATCGTGGCCCGACGGACCTCGCCGGTGGCTCCTTCGCCAGCCTCGCCCGTGGCCGGGTCGATGCCGGCCGGGATGGTCTCCTCGACATACGGGCCGTATCGGCCGACCCGCACGACGATGCCCTCGCCGATCGGGATGGTGGAGATCTCCCGGGCGTCGATCTCGCCGAGGTCGTCCACGAGGTGCCGAAGGCCTTCGATGGACTTGGCCTCCTCCCCGAAGTAGAAGCGCGTGAGCCAGTTGACCCGCCGTTCCTCGCCGTTGGCGATGCGGTCCAGGTCCTCCTCCATGGAGGCCGTGAAGTCGTAGTCGACCAGGTTGCTGAAGTGCTCCTCGAGCAGCCTGGTCACCGCGAACGCCAGCCACGTCGGGATCAGGGCCGAGCCACGGGGGTTGACATAACCGCGGTCCTGGATGGTGCCGACGGTCGCCGCGTAGGTCGACGGGCGGCCAATCCCCTTCTCCTCCATGGCCTTCACCAGGGTTGCTTCCGTATAGCGGGCCGGAGGCGACGTCTCGTGTCCGCTTGCCGCCGCGCGGAGCACGTCGAGCGGGGTCCCGACGGATAGCCTCGGCAGGCGACGCTCCTCGTCGGCAGCCTGGGCGCGCGCTGTGGCGTCGTCGTCGCGGCCCTCTTCGTAGGCGGCAAGGAAGCCGCGGAAGGTGATGACCGTGCCGCTGGCGGAGAACTCGAGCATGCATGGAATGCCGGTCGCTGACGTACCGTCCACCGACGTCACAGTGGTACCGAGCTTGACCGTGGCGGTGGACCCGCGGGCGTCGGCCATCTGCGAGGCGACGGTGCGCTTCCAGATCAGCTCGTAGAGCGCGAACTCCTCGCCGCGCAGCTCACCGGCAACCTGTGCCGGCGTGCGGAAACGGTCACCGGCGGGGCGGATCGCCTCGTGGGCCTCCTGGGCGTTCTTGACCTTCTTCACGTAGCGGCGAGGTGAGTCCGGGACGTACTCCGCGCCATACATGTCCCGAGCCTGGCTGCGGGCTGCGGTCAGCGCGGCCTCCGACAGCGTGGTCGAGTCGGTACGCATGTAGGTGATGTAGCCGTTCTCGTACAGCCGCTGTGCCACCCGCATCGCGTTCTTGCTCGACAGCCGCAGCTTGCGGCTCGCCTCCTGCTGCAGGGTCGAGGTCGTGAACGGCGCGTAGGGACGCCGGGTATAGGGCTTCTCGGCGACGTCGGTGACCGTGACCTGGCTGTCGTCCATGACGGCGTTCGCAAAGAGGTTGGCGGCGGCCTCGTCGAGCCGGACCACGTTCGAGCCCTTGAGCACCCCGTCGTCGCCGAAGTCCCGGCCCGTGGCCACCCGCTGGCCATCGACCATGCTCAGCCGCGCCGTGAAGGCCTGATCGGCGGCGGACTCCGGCGCGAAGTCGCCCTCGACGTCCCAGTACGACGCGCGCCGGAAGGCCATCCGCTCACGCTCCCGCTCCACCACCATGCGGGTGGCCACGGACTGCACCCGGCCGGCCGAAAGGCCCTGGCGCACCTTGCGCCACAGCACCGGAGAGACCTCGTAGCCGTAGAGACGGTCGAGGATGCGGCGGGTCTCCTGGGCGTCCACCAGGGCGGTGTCGAGCGCGCGGGTCTCGCTGGCTGCGCGGAGGATCGCCTCTTTGGTGATCTCGTGGAACACCATCCGGCGGACCGGCACCTTGGGCTTGAGGACCTCCAGGAGGTGCCATGCGATGGCCTCGCCCTCGCGGTCCTCATCGGTGGCCAGCAGGAGCTCGTCGGCGTCCTTGAGCAGGCGCTTGAGCTCGGCCACCTTCTTGCGCTTGTCCGGGTTGACCACGTAGTAGGCGTCGAACCCGTTGTCCACGTCGACCGCGAACCGGCCGTAGGGACCCTTCTTCATGTCCGCCGGCAGCTCGCTCGGGTTGGGCAGGTCCCGGATGTGCCCGACGCTGGCGTCGACGTCATAGCCCTTGCCGAGGTACTCGCCGATCTTCTTGGCCTTGGCCGGCGACTCGACGATGACGAGCTTGCGTCCGGAGGTACTCATGTTCCACCCAACTTCCCATCCCCATGTGCAGCGGATTCGTCGCTGCTCCGACATGGCAATGCGCCTAGACGGTAGCCCCTACCGGCCGTTTCACAAGAACTCTCGGCGGCGGCAGTGACGCGCGCCACCTCGTTTGGGTGTGGTTGAACCTTTAACTGTGCCGGTAATGTCGGGTCATGACCACGCCAGCTGACCGTGAAGACAGCACGAACCCGATGCCGGTCCTGTACCTCAGCCACGGCGCTCCCCCGCTCGCGGACGACGCCACCTGGACCGGCGAGCTCGCTGCCTGGTCAGCCGACCTGCCCCGACCGGCCAGCATCCTGATGATCTCCGCCCACTGGGAGGAGGCACCGCTCACCCTCTCGGCGACCACGAAGGTGCCCCTGATCTACGACTTCTGGGGCTTCCCCCAGCGTTACTACGCGGTGACGTATGACGCGCCGGTCGCCCCCGCGCTGGCCGCGGACGTCACCAGGCTGGTCAGCTCTTCGGACACCCCGGTGCGCCATGACCAGACGCGCGGCCTGGACCACGGTGCCTATGTGCCACTCATCGAGATGTTCCCCGAGGCCGACATCCCGGTCCTGCAGATGTCGCTGCCGACCCTCGACCCCCAGGAACTGTTCGAGATCGGCCGCAAGATCGCCCCGTTGCGCGACCAGGGCACGCTGATCGTCGGGTCGGGGTTCACCACCCACAACCTGAGCTGGTTCAACCCCAGCGCGCGCTCGGACGGGCCCACACCGGCCGCCTCCACGGAGTTCGACGCGTGGGCTCGCGAAACCATGGCGTCCGCCGACGTCGACTCGTTGCTGGACTTCCTGCACAAGGCACCAGCCGCGCGCGTCGCACACCCGCGCACGGAGCACCTCGTGCCGTTGTTCGTCTCCCTCGGCGCGGCCTACGAGAGCGGTGGGCTCGCGAACCGCAGCGTCATCGATGGCTTCTGGTACGGCCTGTCCAAGCGGTCCTGGCAGTTCGGCTGAAACCTGCTCGCCAGACCTGGTTGGCGGTGACTGCGAGGTTTGGGCTGCGCAGACGACCACTACCTCACAGCCATCGCCAACAGTGTCGGCCAACGAGGTCTCGGACAGGCGGCGGGGTCTCGGACAGAGCGGCGGCCGGTCACCTCGAGGGAGGTGACCGGCCGCCGGTCGTATGCCGGGTGACCCAGCTACGGTCAGACCGCCGCTGGCGCGGTGGCAACCACCGGCGCGGTGTCGCCGTTGTCGTCGCCACCGATGCCGATCTCGCGACTGCGGCTGACCGCCACTGCGCCCACCACGATCGCGAGGGCGACAAGCGCGATACCCCATCGGATCAGGGGGTTGGCGCCGTCGCCGACGGTGAGGGTGACGATAGCGGGCGCGATCAGCAGCGAGACAAGGTTCATGACCTTGATCAACGGGTTGATCGCCGGTCCGGCGGTGTCCTTGAACGGGTCACCGACCGTGTCGCCAATGACCGTGGCCTCGTGGGCGGCCGAACCCTTGCCGCCGTGGGCGCCGTCCTCGACGATCTTCTTGGCGTTGTCCCACGCACCGCCTGCGTTGGCCAGGAAGACGGCCATCAGGGCGCCGGTGCCGATGGCGCCGGCCAGGAACCCGGCGAGCGGAGCGATGCCCAGCCCGAAGCCCACCACGACGGGCATGAGCGCGGCCAGCAGACCCGGCGTTGTGAGCTCGCGCAGCGAGTCCCTCGTGCAGATGTCCACGACACGGCCGTACTCCGGCTTCTCGGTGTAGTCCATGATGCCGGGGTGCTCGCGGAACTGGCGCCGCACCTCGAAGACGATGGCACCTGCCGCTC
>Ga0070702_100001120_pt1 | contig 10763 bp, 9 predicted proteins | sample KBSK5103metaG_FD_65466 | JGI IMG/M metagenome (GOLD analysis project Ga0070702, IMG submission 65466) | Corn, switchgrass and miscanthus rhizosphere microbial communities from Kellogg Biological Station, Michigan, USA - KBS K5-10-3 metaG | ecosystem: Host-associated > Plants > Roots >... | reverse complement strand
AAGTATTTTTTAACAAGAACTACAATATACAGAAACCTTCTAAATTTACATTAAGAATATTTAATTTACTTTGATAAAAGATTTTTTCATTTTATTTTTATCAAGGGAATTGATTTGCGCATATAATGAAAAATTTAGTTTAGGGAAAGCTAGTAGCGAATGTGCCCTTAGAAGGAAATCACAAGTTTGAATTTATATCTTTAAATCATACTCATATAATTTTACTTAACATTAAGATGGTAACCGAACCCCTATGTCCACAATACCATTTCAACATTTTGCAAATAGTCATTAACTAACAAAACTTTTTAACTTCACATACACTATCAATGTAAAAATGATCTATATTTAAAACGATGGATTAAATCTGGTCACTGACGCCAGCTTTTGATGCTAATGGAGTTGACGAAGTTATATTTTTGTCATTATTGTTATTATTACTATCATTGATATTATTTTGATTTTGTGTAAGAGTGAAAACTTGGACGATATTATTTCCAGTATCCGTTACATATATTTTAGAACTGCTTATTGCAATGTCAAACGCAGAACTAAATTGCCCCAGTTCAGAACCTTTAGTGCCCCATTGTGTAATATACTTACCATTGCTATCGAACTTTTGTATTCGGTTATTTCCTGAATCAACCACATATACATTATTACCTTGTAAATCAACGGCTATACCTATAGGAAATTTAAGTTCACCATTACCCGAACCTTCAAAACCCCATTGTGTAATATACTTACCATTGCTATCGAACTTTTGTATTCGGTCATTATTGTAGTCTGTTACATACACATTGCCGTCTGAATCTGTTGTAATACCTGCTGGTTCATTAAATTGCCCAATTTCGGAACCTTTAGTGCCCCATTGTGTAATATACTTACCATTGCTATCGATCTTTTGTATTCGGTCATTATTGTAGTCTGTTACATACACATTGCCGTCTGAATCAACTGATATTCCATGAGGACCATTGAGTTTCTCTGTAAACAAAATGCTTTTGCCCCATTGTGTAATATACTTACCATTGCTATCGAACTTTTGTATTCGGTCATTATTGTAGTCTGTTACATACACATTGCCGTCTGAATCAACTGATATTCCATGAGGACCATTGAATTGTTGATTATCTGAACCTTCAAAACCCCATTGTGTAATATACTTACCATTGCTATCGAACTTTTGTATTCGGTTATTTCCTGAATCAACCACATATACATTATTACCTTGTAAATCAACGGCTATACCTAGCGGATGAATGAATTGTCCATTTCCAGTGCCATTTAATCCCGTTTCATTGAAGGCAGATATTATGCCACCTGTATTATTATTTGATAAATTAATAGAATTTGGATCATTTTTTGGATTTAAACAATCATGTAAAGCACTACAACTACTATAGCTATTCTTAGATTGATTGCTTTGAGTGCTTGCGGACGATGCATTATCATTTTTATCATCACAACCAACTGCACCTTTTAAGGCTAGCAACTCCTTTTGACCTGTCAATACTGCCAAAGTGTCTCCACCAATGCAGCCTAAAATATGCTCTCCTTTAGGAGTTAAAGTATGTCCATCTGGGCTAGTCAGAGTATCGCAGGGTTCTGTGATCATTGTATCAACTAGAGGATGTTTACATATATCAAACCAGTTAATTTTAGCACCTTGTTGTTGTTGTTGCTGTTGTGCAAAGATGGGCGATAATATGTAGATGAAGCTGATTATAGAAAATAGAATAAATAATATTATGAATGATTTATGATTTAAACCTAGAATAACATTTAGAATAAATTTTCTTGGCATTAATCAAAACCATTTTCCTTTACTATTTATGAATTTTATCAGAATGTGAATGGAGTATTTTAATAAGAATTTTTTATATTGTATATAAGCTACCGGATTTGACAAATAAAAATAAATCAAAATTTGATGAAATATATATCATAATAATTTAATAATTAAAAACTGGACTTGTTTGCATATATTTCTCCAGATCACTTTGTTTTCTGCAAAAGTTAAAACGATTTAATGTTCTAATGATTTTGTAATTGGATTCTAAAAACGAGTTTTAAATAAAGGCTTTTCCATAGATAGCAAAAACATCAAACAAACTAATCCGATTTTACTAGTTTCAAAGACAATAAATAACAATTTTCTTTAATATTGTAAATCCTTTAATATTGTAAAAGATACATTTGGTTTTGAAAGTTATAGCATTACACAATGTAATCGTAATTAATATGCTATTCCAAAACTAAATAGCTAAAAATGGACTTGTTGGACTATTTTTCTCAATCTCAATTTTCGTCTTTATCCATAAATGACAAAACTTATGATAAAATAATTAGCCATTTGAATGCATTTATAGAAAGTTTACCAGAAAAAGACAAACAAGTATTGCTTCAAGTTACAAACAAATCTTATCTAAAATATCGAGGTTCAATAACAAAAGAAGACGATGGGAACTCGATCTATGAATTAATTATCAAATTGTTTATGGAAATGCGAATATCTGAAAAATTAGAACAAAATAAAGATAGTTAAATTAAAAATTATTAGATAATAAAGTAAAAGTAATATCATATATTACCGCATAATAATAGCTAATCTCTAAAAGGTCAATCAAATGTTTATTCAATGCGTAGAAAGATATTGTGTCAAAAGTGACACCTAAAGTGCAAGAATTTTCCCATAATATAACTATACGTGGGAAAAGTTTAAAAGCATATGTAATAGAAACAATAAAACCATCATAATCCATTTGTTTATCTAATTTCTGATTAAAGTATATTCTAAAATCACCTGGCATTAAAAAAATAGGAAATATTTATTATTCAAATGGATCAATAAAAAGATCTTCAAAAGAAATGCTGTTGCTCTATGCCTATTTTTGCCATATTAGTTTTGGCAGCAAGTTTTACAGCGGCTAATACAGTATTTGCTCAGGCCAATTCTACAGCTCAACAATAATCATCATCAGCATCATCCAATACTTCTGACAAAAGTGGAACTATTAAAAGTGTTCAAACCGATGTACAAGGCAAATGGAATCTTGATTCAAATGTGTTCCCTGGTATATCCAATATTCTTTCTTCAATTTTCAATTATGTCTATCTCCAATGCCACATAAGAAATGTACCTGTGCCATTTTTTTCTACATGATCCTTATAAATCCCTGCTGAATTACTAAGAGAGGAGAGTCCACCTGTAGCGCCATCATCAAAAATTGCCACTCCGTTTCTATCAAAACTGCCTTCTGGATGATAGTTGCTAATTGCATAAAAGACATATGATGCAGTATCTTTATTATCAGTAACATACTTTGCTTTTCCTTGGATATAGGATGTGTCATTGTTTCTGAATGTCTCAGTGGCATTTCCCTCTGCAGTTATATTCATTGTACTGTTAATTATTCCCTTACCTGTAAAATTTAGGAAAATGTTATTGTTTGTAGTTTCTGGTTTCCCTGTAATAATTTGATATTGTTCAACAAGAAATGGCTTTCCCAAATCTATATTTTGAGAGGTTTTGGTGTTATCAAGGGCCTTGGTATAGTGTGTGACTGTGACAATAGAAGGGAGAAGGATTAAAAAACCAATTAACAATGATAAAGTATTCTTACTTTCAAATCCTAATTTCATATCAATCCTTTTAATACCTTAAGATAAATAAGTTTCCGGCATATTCAAAGCCGAAATTTGACATTCAATGTATATTTATAAGAAAATAATAAAAATTCTTTACTAATGTTAAGTTTCTTTTGATAAAATCTGTATATTTTAGCTTAGTTATCAACTAAAACATTTTATCCAGAGACACTTTATAGGGGTATCATAAATGCGTTGGGGTTCCACATAACTTTGATTTTAGTTCTCGGCATCAGTAGTAGCATTAGTATAGTCTAGTTACATGTCATTTTTGCCGCATTTCCCACTCGATCAATAAAATTTTGAAATTTAATTAAATATAATATAGTAAGAGTGCCCTCAATTAAATTATTTATATATTGTTTTTGGATGATTAATACACATATTATATAATCTTTTATGCATGAAATTTCTAAGCATATACATAAAAATTACTTGAATGTATTTGGAAATTTTTTTGGTGCAAACATAATTATAGCATATACATATATATCACATTGATATTGTCTCTTTGTCCTTGTCAGTTTCATTAGTTATTTGGTCAATTACTTTTAGCAACCCGGTTAAATTTTGCATTAATTCACGCCATGAATTTTCACCCAATTTTTGCTTTACCTTGCATTGAATTTCACTCCACATAAGAATAGTTTTGGACACAGCAACTTGTCCTTTTTGAGTAGCAGTTACAATTCTCGTTCGGTGATCTTTTCCCTGCGAGATTTTGATAAATCCATCTCTTTCTAGGACAGATAGATTTCTAGTAAGTGTGGTTCTATCCATCCCTAACTTATCAGCAAGATCCGTAATCTGTATAGAATCAATCTCACACAAGACTTGCAATACACCAAACTGTGTCGATAGCAAGCCACTCGTTTTGAATGCATTATCATAGAGTAGTGTTATTGCTCTAGCTGCCTTGCGTAACTCACTACAGGTACATATATCTGCAGACGGCTTTCCCTGTTGTAATACTACATCAGTATTTTGCTTCTTCAAATAAAACTACATTGATATATATACATATCACAAATAAAAGCGTATATGAGTATAAGAAAATCAACATAAAGAAAGTATAATATTATTATTTATACAAATTTATATTGTTTCCTCAATGATTTTGAATCTGATTAATTAAGTGTAGTTACACTTATATGCGTGCATATACACCCATTAGGAATAGATGTCTTCTTTAGCTTCTGTCAGTATCAACCGTCATCAATGGTTTACTCTTGGAATACTTAGCAGCACATTATTGGTAGTATTTTTTTCAGAAACCATGCTATTACCAGCCATTCCAGAGATTATGAAAGATTTTAGCATATCCTATGGAACAGCTGCGTGGATATTTAGCTCATATCTGATTGTTGCAGCCGTAATGACTCCAATAGCCGGTAAAATGTCTGATCTCTATGGTAAAAAGAAAGTATTGCTTGTACTATTGACTCTATATATAGCTGGAATAACTGCAGGAGTATTTTCAAATAACATATCATTTCTATTAGCAAGCAGGATTATCCAAGGTGTAGGCCTTGCAGCTGTACCTGCTGCATTCAGCCTTCTTAGAGATACATTTCCACCAGAAAAACTTGCCATAGCTGTAGGAGTGTTTGGCTCTGCATACTCTGCAGGCTCTGTTATTGGTCTATTGGCTGGAGCTACTATTATTCAGATGTTTGGATGGCATTCTACTTTCTTATCTATAATCCCATTTGCAGTCGCCGTGACCATCATAGTAGCAAGATTCGTAAAAGAAAACAAAAGACAATTAATAACTGATTTTAATATAAGAAACCAAGAAATAGATAATGAAAAAGACCAGGAACAAAAACCACATCAGCACCAGTCATCTCCTTCTTTAGATATAAAAGGTGCTTTGGTACTTTCTATAACAATAATTTCATTTCTAATTGCGTTGACTCTTTTACAGAGCGGAATAAACTCTAATGCATTACCAGAGGTTGGAATTGCATTCCTAGTTTCAGCCATTTCATTGAGTGTCTTTGTCTTCATTGAGAGAAGAGTTACATCGCCATTGGTTGACATGAGATTGCTAAAAGACAAAACTCTCATGCCTTCATACATAATAGCTACTGCCACCGGAATTACGATGTTCATGGCATACCCAGCAATAGTACAGCTAGTTAGAAACCCTATACCGCTAGGATTTGGAGGCAGTGCTGTAGATGCAGCAAATGTCCAGCTACCTTTTATGATAATGTTCTTGGTTTTTTCAAGTATTGCACCTATTATCATTAATCGTATAGGAAAACTAAATCCAATCATCATTGGTTCCCTAATCAGCCTAATTGGATCTGTTGGATTATTGGTATTTCATTCTACAGAACCTATAGTATCTACTAATCTAGCCATAATTGCAGCAGGTCTATCATTGACAATCGCCGCAACGTGGAATATCATAGTGTCATCATCACCTAAATCTTTCGTTGGAATATCAGTAGGTGTCGGCGCTCTATTGCTGTTTGTAGGAATGTCAATCGGCCCAGCATTAACTGGAGTGTATATGGAAAATCATCAGACCATTAACGGAGTTCAAGGATCATATCCTTCTTTAGGGTCATATGATCTAGTATATCTTACATCAGCTTTGCTTTCAAGCATTACACTAGTGTTCGCATTAATACTAAGAAGAAGAGCAGTGCGAAAGACAATAGAAGTTTAGTCGATTAATTAGTAAAACATGATGAAGATATGCATTTATGGTGATGGCGATCGATGGGGTAGACTGAGAGTAAATAATCTCTAACCTATCTATTGGCATCACATCAAATAGAGTCATATAGTAGCCATGTAATAATCACAATAAAACAAGAATGGCCAAGGCTTTACACAAATTCTAATTTTATATAACAGAGATTATAGATAAGATGGTTTTGCGATTTAATTAAATATTATAAAATAAATGCTCATTTAGATTACCTTGGATAACAATTTCCAAATCAATAAAATTTTCCAAATGGAATTAGAGTATGAATCAAACCATGATCTATGTCATCATGGAGATTGGCAATATTGTTTTTAGGTTTGGATTTTAATAAATAAAAGGCCATATTATACAATGAATACTAATATGCAAATATTAATAACTTATTGCAACTATCTACTGTCTTTATTCAAAGATAAAAAAGTTTTCTTTATATTGTATTATCTTTTCCCAAATAAAATAAAGTAAAACTGTCAGAGAATGATATATTCACTAGTCTATAAATTTAAACATAATCTCATAGATGTTCTTTAAGATTACAGGCATAAACATCCGATAAACTAATCATATCATACTGATAAAAATATTATTTAATGAACACTGAATTTAAATATATTTGATAATATCCACAATTAAAAAAACTTTCCTCTTTTAAATTAAATAGAATAAAGAAGATCTCTTGCATAATTAGAATAAACAGCTTTATGACCATCGTCTTTTATTTGAAATATTCTTCCATTGTTCTCCTATGATCGATTATCTAAAAAACCACTGCTTTTCAAATCAATTACTGGTTTAATAGTGCAAGAGTTCGATGACATGTATAATAATAGAACAGCAAAAAAATATGCAAGATTTTGATGTAAATCAGAGAAAAATAGACGAGAGTAAAGTAGAAGAAGAACAATTGTTCAATCCTTTTATTCACAAAATTGGATATTCAGATAATTGGGAATGTGAAAAACGTATTCTAAAAGGAGATATCTATTTTATGAAACAATACATATGTATAAAAAATTGACAGTTCTCATAACAACTGTCAAACTACTGTCAACGCCATTTGAGATTTTGCCTTTTTTGTGCTTATAGCGTTACTAATGTATTAAATGAATTGACAGTTTGACGGTCCGGACGGTTGTTTTATAAAACTATGGAAATAATATGTTTTTTATACATTTAGAATATATGCTACATTAGATTCCTATGTTGATAATCACGTATGATAACCTAATCTTATATAATAATTTTCCAATAGTATAAATTCAATTCTTAATAGTTTTCAATTAAAAATGTAATATGATCTATATGATCCAAAACAAAATTTGATTTATTTTTTCTGGATAATTTAAAAAAACAACTGTCAAAACTGTCCAACCGTGAATTGATATCTTCTCAAGTAATGAAATAAGAGCAAATCATTGAGTTTTTGTAAAAATAACATTTGACGATACTTTGACAGGTCTAAAAACCATCATCAATAATATATTATTAAAACAAATCGATTCTGTAAGAAATAAACACGGAATTGTAGAAAAAATAAATTCTCGGTCTAATAGGTTTAGAAATCTGTTTACAAGATATGAAAAGAAAGTTGAGGAGAACTATCTGAGTTTAGTAATTCTACCATGCAGTACCATAATCTAAAGATAATTATGGGATAGGCTCTTAGTTAGAAAAAAACTCTAGAACTTTTAGATCTTCTTAAATGCAACATTGATTGTAGTCAATCAAGACTTGATTGCAGTCATATTGTTTCCTGCAGTATTATTGTCATTAAGGTTTGAACTTGCAATAACATTAGATGGATTGTTATTGTTATTAATATTGGTCATATTTGTCGTATTTGCATTAGACAAAATTGGGGTGATCGCTTCAATACCTGCTTTAGCACACTCCTCATCTATAGAACCGTTAGGTGCACCTGCTACACCAATACCACCGACAAGTTCAGATCCTGCTCTAATAGGAAGACCACCTGGTAGAACTACAAACCTTTCAATTGCCATTATACCTGGATTGGCTGTTTTGACTCTTTCTTCCATACCGGAGGTTGGAGACTGAAACCCAACAGCAGCATATGCTTTACCTCTTGATACATCTACTGTAGCTCCTGGTGTTCCATCACCTCTAAGAAGTATTATATCAACTCCGTCACGATTTAAAATAGAAACTGTGACTGAGTAACCTTTATCGTTGCAATGTGCTTGGGCTGCTGTTGCTAACTGTTGAGCTACACCTAATGGGAGAATATGTTGAGTTTTTAAATTCATTGTCCCTGAATAGTTATCAGCTGCTTTAACAATATTTGATATAGACGGCAGAAAAAAAACAATTACTGATCCTATTATTCCTATTAATACAATAAATAAATAGTTCAATTGAATGTTCTTATTTTGTAACTTTATTTTCATTTTGGGAACTATAATTATGATATTTAATAAATATATAGTCGAACTAATTGTGAATTTAATTTATATTTAGTAACAAAATCATTAGAAGACCAACAAGCGTTGATTGGCTATTGTATTGTTAATGTTGCATACTCAGTCCCAATAGTGTAGATTTCCAAAGTTAATTTTTTATTAAAAACACAGTTTCTTTTTGGCAAATTAAACTAATTTAAAACAAATACTAATTAACAATTGATTATCAATATTTGTTATAGAAAACAAATAGATTATTGCAATATAAAGTCATCTGAAATAATGGTTGATGAAACTTAAAGTTCATCTATTAAAAAATATGTTATTTTAAATTCAGTGATACTGGTTATCGAATGTTTCATCCAACCAATCAAATATCTTTTGATTTGAAATCGCAGGAGCGCCACACTGACAGTGTTCTTCAGCACCCTCTTCCTCTGTAAAAAGTATATAAGCCTTTGATGAAGCAGAGGTTAAACCGTCGTATACTTTTTTTGGTTGTCCGGGAAATGAGTCATCTTTCTCTGCTTCAAGAACAAGAGTTGAACATCGAATATTTGATAATGTGTCTTTTATAGTATATTTCTTTGATCCAATTATCAGATCATAAGGTGAATGCGTTCCAGTCGTCCACATTCCATGCTTTATATTAAACCGAATATTTGGATCTGATTTCATAAGATTTTTTATTGTTATATTAACATATTCTGAATCACTTTTATCAATAGCAGTCAATAGCGGCTTTGGAAAACTTGATGCAGTAGCATCATATCCATCGTAAACACCATTATAAAGTATACAGGCAGATATTCGATTATCAAATGCCGTAGCCCTTGCAGCAAGGTATCCACCCATACTTATACCCATTAACGCAATACGTTTTGTATCTATAGCAAAGTCATCTTTTTTTTGTATAGCATAATCTATTACAGGAGTTACAACTTTTTCCCAATCATATCTAAAGGGTATTTTTTGTTTACGAATTACTCCACCTTGTCCTGGCCCTTCAAACGTAAGACAGTTATATCCTCTGTCTAATGCAGGAGCAGCAGCTGATGAATAAAGTTCTTCCAAAGTAGAATCAAAACCACCATGAACTATGAGAGTAGGATAAGAAGAAGAATTACGGGATGATAATTTAGATATTGATGAATTGTTATCCTTTTCAATATTATCATTATCATTTTTGTTGTTACTCTTCTCTTCCTCTTTATTTTTATAATGATAAAAATGACCTGGTAATATAGTTTCTTCATATGGTATCTCTATTTGTTCTACATCATATGGAAGAAGATTTATGGCTTTAGCAAAACATTCTTTACTATTTTCCCAAGTTGTTTGAATACGTGAATCTTCAGGATCTATTAACATGAATTCAGATACACGATAGTAATTAGATGCTCTTAGGTATGCCTCTTTAGCACTGGTTAAATGCCCTTTAGAAAAACAGTCATCCGCATAACCGTGAATTCTTTTTGCTGTTTTTAGCCACTCTGTATGCCAGCTTTCAAAATCGCCTTCCTTTATACGGTAAGCAGTGGATAAACATTCACCTATGTCTGCACATTTATAATATGTTTCACCTATTACTCTCAATAGTTGCAAAGAAAAAGTAGGATCTTGGAATACTATTTTCATTCTTTATCCATAACTAAACTTGATATTAAAGATTAATAATTAAATCTGTAGTGGTTATCATGATTTTTTTTATTATGAAATTTTATTTTGTATATGGCCCAAATCTTTCTTAACAATGCAGAATAACGTAACGTTATTATTTGAAATAACAATTATGAAATAAATTATAAAATCATATTGTCTATTATTTTTTCATTTTATCTCATTGTTAATTTAGAATTATAACAAACTAAATCAAATAATATATTATCGAATAAAAAAAATGGCCAATTAAAAATAAACCTTATAATAAAAGTTACACGTCATTTTTGCCGCATATCCCACTCGGT
>Ga0070702_100001110_pt1 | contig 10789 bp, 6 predicted proteins | sample KBSK5103metaG_FD_65466 | JGI IMG/M metagenome (GOLD analysis project Ga0070702, IMG submission 65466) | Corn, switchgrass and miscanthus rhizosphere microbial communities from Kellogg Biological Station, Michigan, USA - KBS K5-10-3 metaG | ecosystem: Host-associated > Plants > Roots >... | reverse complement strand
GATCGCCTTGATCGGGATGACGATCGAGCGGAACGTGACCAGCAGCAGGATGAAGGCCAGGCTGAGCACGAAGCCGAACACGATCGGCAGGTGCGACTTCATCGTGTCGAGGAAGTCCTTGTTCCACGCGGTCATGCCGCTCACGGCGACCTCCGCGTTCTTCAGCTTCCCGACGGTGGCCGGCACGACGTCCTCGCGCAGGACCTCGACCGACCGGTTGGAGGCGGAGTCGGTGCCGCTGCCCTTGACGGCCATCGACACCACCGCGACCGTCTTGTCCGGGCTGATGTCCACGCCGGAGGGATCGGACAGCTCGCCCGTGGCGATCGCCTTGTCGTGCAGCTGCGTGATCGCGGACTGGACCTCGGGCGTGGTGACGTCCTTGGCCTTGACGATGACCGTGGCGGGCACGCTGCCGCCGGGGAAGGCCGCGTCGATGCGGTCGAGCGTCCGCATGATCGGCTGGCTGCGGGAGATGCCGTCCGTCCCGGGCTCCTTGAACTGCAGGTTGAGCGCGGGGAGGGCGAGGGCGACGAGGAGGCCGCCGGCGACGACCACGGAGACGAGCGGGCGGGCCAGGACGCGATCGAGGATGGCGCCCCACATGCGGGACTCGCCGCCGGTCTTGTGGCGCCGCTTGGCGACCCACGGCACGCGGCCCTTCTCGAGCCAGCCCTTCTGACCGAGGTACGACAGCGTGGCGGGGAGGACGGTGAGCGACCCGAGGACGGCGACGCCGACGACGATGATGGTGCCGATGCCGAAGGAGACGAAGATCGGGTTGCCGGAGAAGAACATGCCCGCCATGGCGGCCATGACGGTGAAGCCGGAGATGAGCACGGCGCGCCCGGAGGTGGCGGCGGCGACGTCGAGCGCCGCTTCGGACGAGCGGCCCTTGTCCTGCTCCTCCATCATGCGGCGGAGGTAGAACATCGCGTAGTCGACGCCCACGGCGAGGCCGACGAGCATCACGACCTGGGCGACCGCCTCATGAAGCGGGGCGAGCTGGCTGACGGGGCCGAGCAGGCCCGTGGTGGCCGCGACGGCGGTGAGGCCGAGCAGCAGCGGGACGCCGGCGGCGACGAGCGCGCCGAACGCGAGCAGCAGGATGATCAGGGCGCCGCCCATCGAGAACTGCATCGAGCGGTTCTCGTCCTGGCGCTCCTGCGGGCCGAGCGCGTTCTGCTCGGACGCCGCGCCGTACTCCTCGACGCGCAGCTCCGGATGCGCCTTCTGGACCGCGGCGACCGCGGCGAGCGGCGCGTTGGCGACCTGCTCGAGCGCGTCGGTGTCGTCGAACTTGCCCGGGAGCTTGAAGTTCACGACGACCGAGCGGCCGTCCTTGGAGACGGTGCTCGCCTTGTCGGCGGCGTTCAGGGGGCTCTCGATGTCCGTGACGCCCTTGATGCCGTCGAGACGGCGGACGACGTCCTGGGTCGCGGCGGTGATCTGCGGATCATCGGCCTTCATCCCGTTCGTGCCCTGGATGAGGACCTGCTCCCCGATCTGGTCGGGGTAGTTCGCCTTGTCGACGATCAGCTCGCCGCGCTTGGACTCGCCGTTGCCCATGGCGGACGCTTCGAGGTTCTTCTGCCCGACGCTGCCGCCGATGACGGTGGCCAGGACGACGAACAGCAGCCAGCCGAAGATGGCCGACTTGCGGTGCGTCGCGGACCATCGGCCCGCACGCGCCGCGAGGTTGCGTGGCTGGTTCAAGAGAGGCTCCTTGGAGGGAGAACTGGGGAGGTGAAGCACTGCCCGGCAATCTCCCAACTGCCGGAGCACCCGCCCATGCGGGCACGCCTGTGTCTCCCGGTGCGGAAAACGGCGGCCGCGGCGGTGACATCCCGGGGGGCGCCCGTGCGGGCAGCCGCACCCGGCAACGGCGCTTCAGCGTCCGCGCTCGACCGGGATCTCGGCGCGCAGCACCGTCCCGCCGCCCGGCGGCGAGTCGATGTGGAGCCGGCCGCCGACGGCGACCGCACGGTCGGCGAGCGCCCGCAGGCCGCCGCCCGGCCGCGGCGTCGCGCCGCCGATGCCGTTGTCGGCCACGCGGACGACGAGCTGGTCGCCCATGTCGTCGACGTCGACGACGACCTCGGTCGCGTGGGCGTGCGCGGCGGCGTTGTCGATCCCCTCGTCGATGAGGAAGTACGCCGTCCCCTCGATCGCGTCGGCGTAGCGCCGCGCCGGGAGGGAGCGGAGCGTGATGGGGATCGGCGAGCGCGCGAGCATCCCCTGCAGCGCGGCGGCGAGGCCGCGCTCCGAGAGGATCGCCGGGTGCAGCCCGCGCGCGAGCTCGTGCAGCGCCGCGTGGACCTGGTCGGCCTCCGTGAGCGACGCCGCGAGCAGCTTGGCGATCTCCGAGCCCTCGGGCGCCCGGGCCTGCGCGACCTTGAGCTGGAGCAGGAGGGCGACGAGGTGCTGCTGCGCGCCCTCGTGCAGGTCGGACTCGAGCCGCCGGCGCGCCGCGTCGGCCGCCTCGACGAGGCGCAGCCGCGACGCGGCGAGCCGGCGCCGCGCCTCCGCGTCGGCCAGCGTCTGGCCGACGAGCTCCGCGAAGGCGACGAGCTTCATCTCGCCGCCCTCGGGCAGCGGCTCGTCGCGCGTCGTGGAGACGGTCACGGCGCCCCACACCGCGTCGTCCAGCATCACCGGCGCGGCCACCGAGGACCGCACCCCGACGGCCTTGAGCACCCGCGGCAGCTGGCCGCGGGCGTCCTCGTAGGTGTCGGCGCGGGCGGGGCGGCGGGTCGCCAGCGCGCGGCCGATGGCGCTGTTCGTGCGCTCGAAGTCGAGCTCCGCATTGACCGGGAAGCCGCGGATGCCGTCCTCGCGCCACACGCCGGCGACGATTGCTCGCTCGGCCCCGACGAAGCGCAGCACGGCGCCCACCTCGGCGCCGAGCAGGCGGCCGACCTGCTCGGAGGCGACTGCGAACACCGCCTCCGGCGCCGCGTCCTTGGCCACCAGCATGGCCACGCGCCGCAGCGCGGCCTGCTCCTCCGCCGAGCGCGCCGCGGCGCTGACGGGGCCGGCGAGCACGACGCCGGCGTGCTCCGCGCCGACCGGGAAGACGCGCGCCCAGCCCGGCGTGCCGGCGACGGTGAGCTCGGAGGGCGCGCCGGTGGTGATCACCTGGCGGGCGCACGCCCCGAGCCGGCCGAGCGGATCGGGGGCGCCGCGCAGCTGCGCCCCGGCGGCGACGGCCACCGCGGCGGAGAACGCGCGGTTGACGAACACGACGCATTCCTCCGCGTCGACGCAGCCGACGGCGACGGGCAGCGAGTCGAGCAGGTCGGAGGCCATCGACGACGGCAGCCGCCCGACCTCCCCGGCTTGCCGGATGGCCATGGCCGCAGTCTTCCAGCGGCGGCGGCGCGGGGCAACGTCAGCAGACGGGAGTGGCTCCCCGCCCGTGCGTGCGGGGCGCTAGCTCGCCACGAGGAGCCCGAGCTCGGCGGCGCGGCCGGCCGCCTCCGTCCGGGTGCGGCAGCGGAGCTTGCCCAGGATGCTGCGGACGTGCATGTCGACCGTGCGCGTGCTGAGCACGAGCCGCGCGGCGATCTCGCGGTTCGTGAGCCCGTCCGCGACGAGGCGCATGACCTCGAGCTCGCGCCGCGAGAGTCCGGCGTTGGCGTGGCGCGCGGCGGCGCGCGGGCCGACGAGGTCCTCCAGCGGGACCCCGAGCCCGGCGAGCTGCTCGGCCGCCTGCGCCGCGAGCGACACGGCGCCGAGCCGCGTGGCCGCGCGGTGTGCCTCGGTCAGGTGGGCGATCGCGGCCTCGCGCTCCCCCGCCGCGCCGGCGACGGCCCCGGCGCGGGCCAGGATCTGCGCGCGCTCGAACGGGATGTCGAGCTGCTCGTGGAGCGCCACCGCCCGGCCGAGGTGCTGGGCGGCGGCGCCGGGGTCGCCTTCCGCCAGCGCGATCTCGCCCAGCGCATGGGCGAGCGCCGCCAGCGCGTCGGGGTAGCCGCCGCCGGCGGCGATCGCCGACAGGCCCTCCGCGCACGCGCGGGCCTCGGCGAGCGCGTCCGTGCGGGCGAAATGGCCGGCCGCCCAGCGCAGGCCCCACACCGCGTAGTGGTGGTCCTCGCTGCGGGCCCACCGCTCGAGCAGGAGCCGGCCGAGCTCGGATGCGCGCTCGTCGTCGCCCTCGGCCGCGGCCAGCCAGGCGAGCGACGCCGCGCTGTCGCACAGCATCGAGATGACGTCGAGCCGGAGCGCGGTCTGCAGGCAGCGCTCGAGCAGCGGCCGGGCGGCGTCGCCGCGGCCGCGCCAGGCCAGCACGGAGCCGACGATGCCGTCGGCGACGAGCGTGTCGTCGGGGCCGGCGCGCGGCGTGAGCAGCTCGTCGGCGAGCTCCAGCACCTGGTCCCAGTCGCCGAGCTCGCGCAGGACGTACGCCATGCAGTTCATGCAGACCTGCTCGAGGCCGCCGGCGCCGGTGTTCCGGCACAGGCCGATCGCGGTGCCCAGCGCCTCGCGCGCGCCGCCGTAGTCGCCGCGCACCTCGTGCGCGGTGCTCAGCCGCTGGTAGACCTCCGCCGCCTCGGCGCTGAGCTCGAGCTCCAGCGCGAGGGACAGCCCCGCCCGGATCAGCTCGATGCCGGCGTCGAACTCGCCGCGCTTGGCGGTCGCGACGCCCTCGAGCCCCATGGCCCGCGCCCGGAGGTCCGCGCGCTCGGCGCGCACCGCCTCCTCCCCGGCCCGGCGGGCGAGTGCGGCGGCCTCGGTGTGCTGCCCCGCGCTCTGCAGGTAGCCGGCGGCGATGAGCCGCTCCGCGGCGGCCTCGGCCGGCAGCCCGTTGGCGGCGTAGGCCTCGGCGGCGACGCGCCGCGCGGCCAGCGCGCGGGTGCGGTCGCCCTGCAGCGCATAGATGCCGGCGATCCGCCGCTCCGCGTCGCCGAGCGCGCGCCCCGCACCCGCGACCCGGCGCGCGGCCACCACCTCGCGCTGCGCCCGCGCCGCCTCGCCGAGGTCGCCCGCCAGCTCGGCGTGGCCGGCGTAGCGCTCGACGGTGGCGAGCCGCTCGGCGGCGCGCTCGCCCTCCGGCCACAGGTCCAGCGCCTGGCGCTCGAGACGGGCCGCGTCGCGGTAGGCGTGGACGGCGGCCGCGGCCCCGGCCGCCTCCAGCAGCGCCTCGAGCCCGCGCAGCGTCTCGCGGGCGCCGAGCCAGTGCGTGGCGACCTCCGCCGGATCCGCGCCGCGCTCGTGCAGCGCCTGGGCGAGGCGGCGGTGCAGCGCGCGGCGGCGCAGCCAGGGGATGTCGTCGTAGAGCGCCTCGCGCGCGAGGGGATGGCGGAACACCGCCCGTCCTTGTCCCGTCTCCCGCACGAGGCCGCCGGCCGCGAGCTCCGCGAGCCCGTCCTCGCCCGCCAGCGTGGCCACCAGGTCGAGGTCGAACGCCGTGCCGAGCGCGGCGGCGGTCTCGGCCGCGCCGCGCGCCGCGTCGGACAGCGTGCTGGTGCGGACGAGCACCGCGTCGCGGATCGTCTCCGGCAGCGGCACGTCGGCGTCCAGCGCCAGCTCGAGGCCGTCCCGACCCGGCTTGAGCCGGTCGCCGGACTCCAGCGCCGCGGTCAGCTCCTCCACGAAGAACGGCACCCCGCCGGTGCGGGCGTGCAGCGTCTCTCCCAGGCGCGGCGACGGGCGCTCGCCGAGCACCTGTCCGACGAGGAGCGCGGTGCCCGCGGCGTCCAGCGGGTCGACGCGCAGCTCCGCGAGCGCGCGGTCGCGACGGAGGTCGTGGCGCAGCCGGCGCAGGGGGTGCGACCGCGCGAGATCGTCGGACCGGTACGCGGCCACGACGAGCAGCGGCAGCTCGCGCAGGCCCGGCGCGAGCGTCGCGAGGAGCTCGAGCGTCGCCTCGTCGGAGGCCTGCACGTCGTCGAGCAGCATCGCGCCCGACCGCCCGGCCACCATCGTCCGCAGGGCGCAGCGGATCGCCTCGAACAGGGTGGCGCGGTCCTCGGTGGGGCGCGGCGTCCCGAGCTCGGGCAGCAGCAGGGCGAGGTGCGAGCGCAGCGGGCCGCAGCGGTCGAGACCGTCCGGATCGCCGCGGAGGAAGCTCCGGAGCGCGGCCACCACCGGGCCGAACGGCGCGCTGCCGGTCACCGCGACGCCGCGCACGAACACGGTGTCGCCGGCGTCCGCGAGCGCCGCCTCGACGAGGCGGGTCTTGCCCACGCCGGCCTCGCCGGACACGAGCAGCAGCGAGCCACGTCCCGACTGCGCGCCGGCCAGCGCGGCCCGCAGCCGGGCGAGCTCGTCGGCGCGACCGATGAGGTCCCTCACGGCGCGATCGTAGACGCCGCGGACCGGCGGCGACCGTCCGGCCCGCGGCGCGTCGAGCGCCGCGGGCGGATCGCCGCCACGTGTGTCAGAGCGGACGAGACGGACGGCACGCCGTGGTCAGACGGGCATCTCGCGCGGGCCGCCGGTGCCGAACACCGCCGTGACCTCGGCGACCAGGTTGGCCGGGAAGCCGCCGCGGCGCGCGTGCTCGAGGATGTCGTCGGGGCTCTCCGCCTGGTGCACGCAGTAGATCTTGTCGCCGGCCACGTAGCTGTGGAGCCACGTGTACGGCCGCTCGTAGCTCGCGACGACGTCGTTCGACGTGTGCGTGATCCCGCGGAGGTCGTCCTCGGTCAGGCGGCTCGCGCCGGGGATCTCGCGCTCGACGATGTAGGTGGGCATAGGGCTCCTGTGGGAGTGGGTTTGGTGTGACCGGCACGCTACGTGCGCCGGCGCGCCCCGCCATCCGCAGGATTGCCGTACTTGCCCCGCGCGCGATTGCCGTACCTGCGCCGCCCGCTGCCGTATCCCGGTCAGCGCCCCTGCGCCTCCAGCGTCGCCGCCGCCTCGGTGATCGGCTTGCACGGCCAGGCGTTGTGCTGCAGCACGCGGTCGAAGATGCGGACGAGGGCGCCCACCTCCTCGTCGCCGAGCACGGAGTGGAACGTCGCGTGGACGAGCTCGATCTGGACCGGCAGCGCGGCCTGCGCGGCGGCCCGCCCCTTCTCCGTGAGGACGGCGTACGTGGCGCGGCGGTCCTCCGGCGGCACCTCGCGCACGACGAAGCCGGCGGCCTCGACCCGCGCGACGAGACGCGTCGTCCCGCCGCGGGAGAGCAGCAGGGCGTCGGCGAGCTCGCTCATCCGGCGCCGGCGCTCGTCCGACCAGTAGAGCTGCATGAGCAGCTCGAACCACGCCAGCGGGAGGCCGGTCCGCGCCTCGAGCTCGGCGGAGATGCGCTCGGTGAGGCGCGTGGAGACCTGCAGCAGGCCGTACCAGGCGGCGAAGCCCGGCTTGGTCGGCGGTTCGCCCGGGATCTTCATCCACGTGCCATTTCAGCACACAGGGTTGACAGAGCAACGCTGATCGTCGTAGTCTTGCGGATGCAACCGTTGTTCTCGCAACTCTGGTCTCCGGGCGCGGCGAAGATGGCCGGACGGAGGGGCAGGCGGGGCCACACGCCCGGCCGGGCGAGCCGAGATCGCGGTCGAACGCCCCGCCCCCGGCAACGTCCCGCTCCCTCGGAAGGAGAGCCCGTGCCCGCTTCCCGCTCCGCCCTCGGCCGGCTCGCCGCGTTCGTCGTCCGGCGCCGCCGCGCCGTCGTGCTCGCCTGGATCGCCGCCCTCGCCGCGGCGTTCGGGGTGACGGGTCTCGCCGGCGACTGGGCCGCCGACTACAACACGCCCGGCTCGGAGTCCAAGGCCGCCGCCGACCTGCTCGCCGAGCGCTTCCCCGGCCGCTCGCCGGACACCGTCGACGTCGTCTGGCAGGCCCGCGGCGGAGCGACCGGCGCGGCGGCGACGGCGCGCGTCGACCGGCTCCTGGCCGGCGCTGCGGGGCTCCCGGGCATCGGCGGCGGTGTGCGGGCGGCGGACGCGGACGTCTCCCGGGACGGCTCGATCGCCGTCGTGCGCGTGCCGCTCACGGAGCCGCCCGGCGCTGTGCCGGTCAGCACGGGCACGGCGCTCCTCCACCTCGCGGACCGGGCGAGCGGCGACGGCGTGCGCGTGCGGCTCGGCGGCAACGTGGTCCAGAACGCGCAGCAGGGCGCCATCTCCTCGGAGGCCGTCGGCCTCGCCATCGCGGCGGGGGTCCTCGTCATCACCTTCGGCTCGCTCGTGGCGGCCGGCCTGCCGCTGGCGGCGGCCCTGTTCGGCCTGGGCATCTCGTCGGCGCTCGTCGGCCTGCTCGCCGCGGTGACCGACGTGCCGGACTGGGCGCCGGCGATGTCGGCCATGGTCGGGATCGGCGTCGGCGTGGACTACGCGCTGCTCATCGTCACGCGCTTCCGCGGGGCGCTCGCCGCCGGCCGCTCGACCGCAGAGTCCGTCACCGAGGCGCTGGAGACGGCGGGCCGCTCGATCCTCGTGGCCGGCACGACGGTGGTGATCTCGCTGCTCGGCCTCTTCCTGATGGGGCTGACCTACCTCTACGGCGCCGCCCTCGCGACCATCCTCGCCGTCCTCGTGGTCATGGCGGCCTCGCTCACGCTCGTGCCGGCGCTGCTGGCCGTAGCCGGCCCGCGGATCGACCGCCTCCACGTCCCGCGGCTGCGCCGGACGCGGGCGGCGGGCCGCCCGGCTCCTGCGGCGCGCTGGAGCCGCACGGTGCAGCGGCGCCCGTGGGCGGCCGTGGTGGTCGCCACCGCGGCGCTGCTCGCGCTCGCCGCGCCGGTCACCGGGCTGCGGCTCGGCTTCCCGGACGCCGGCAACGATCCCGCGGGCACGAGCACCCGCGAGGCCTACGCCATGCTCGCCCGCGGGTTCGGCCCCGGCGCGAACGGGCCGCTCCTGCTCGTCGCCCGCACGAGCGACCCGGCTGCCGCGGCCCGCGTGGCGGCGGACGTGCGGACCGTGCCGGGCGTCGCCGCGGTCGCGCCGCCCGCGATGGCCCCCCGGGGCGGCGCCGCGGTCGTGTCCGTCATCCCGCGCACCTCGCCGCAGGACCCGGCGACGCAGGACCTCATCACCCGCCTGCGCGACGGCGTCCTGGCCGACGCCGCGGTCCCCGTCATGGTCGGCGGCACGACGGCCTCGTTCATGGACCAGAGCGACGTGACGGCCGCGCGGCTGCCGCTGTTCATCGGCGGCGTCGTCGGCCTCTCGTTCCTGCTGCTGCTCGTCGCCTTCCGCTCCCTCGTCATCCCCGCCAAGGCGGCGGTGATGAACCTGCTCTCGATCGGCGCCGCCTACGGCGTCGTGTCCGTCCTGGCGGACGGCGGCTGGGCGGGCCGGCTCGTCGGCATCGACACGCCGACCCCGGTCCCGCCCTTCATCCCGGTGATCATGTTCGCCGTCCTCTTCGGCCTCTCCATGGACTACGAGGTGTTCCTGCTCTCGCGCGTCCGCGAGGCCTTCGTGGCCGGCGGGGACACGGGCGAGGCGGTGACGGAGGGGTTGTCGCGGACGGCGCGCGTGATCAGCGCGGCGGCGGCGATCATGGTCGCCGTGTTCGGCGCGTTCGCGCTCAGCGACGAGGTGTTCCTCAAGCTGATCGGCGTCGGCCTCGCGACGGCCATCCTGGTCGACGCGACCCTCGTGCGCCTCGTCCTCGTCCCGGCCGTGATGCAGCTCCTCGGGGAGCGCAACTGGTGGCTGCCGCGGTGGCTCGACCGCCTTATCCCGAACGCCGCGCTCGAGCCCGCCCGAGCAGCGTCTTGACCCGCTCGACGACGACGGGCGCGAGCGCCTTGACCTGCCGGACGATCGTCGCCCCGAGCGCCTTCGCCCGGTCCTGGAGCACGCCGAGGACGAGCGAGCCGGCCTGCAGCGGCTCGGCCTGGGCCGGGGGCGGCGTGGTGGGCGGCGCGTCGCCGCCGGACGCGGAGGCGCCCGTCGTCGCGCCGGCACCGGGCGCGGCGGCGGCGGACTCCTCCGGCCGCGTCTCCGCGCCCGCGCTCGCCGCGGCGTCCTCCGCCGTCATCCCGCCCGCCGCGACCGTCGTCGCCGCCGGCTCCGGCTCGCCCGACAGGCGCTGCTGCAGGCAGTCGGAGAACTGCGACAGCAGGCGGTTCGAGATGTCCTTGATCATGCCGCCGCGCCCGAACGAGGCGAGGCGGCCGGTGATCGTGAAGTCCGTCTCCGCGTCCACGCGCGTGCCGCCCGCGTCCGTCGTGCTCAGCGTGTTGACGATCGTCGCCGTGGCGCCGCCCTGGCCGCGCTTGTCCGTGCCCTTCGCCGCGAGCGTGGCGCGGTGGGCCGCCTCGTCCATCTCCTGGATGCGGATCGTGCCGCGGTAAGAGGCCGTCGTCGGGCCGAGCTTGACCTGGAAGGTGCCGTGATAGGTGCCGTCGTCGTCGTGGCCGGTGATCGCCGCGCCCGGCAGGCACGGCGCGACCTGCTCGAGGTCGATCAGCGTCTTCCAGACCGTCTCCACCGGCGCCGCCACCTCGAACGAGTGCTCGAGCTTCATCGCTGTCCGACCTCCAGATCCTCACGCGTGTCGATGTCCCGCCAATCTCCCAGGTGCCCGCATTCCACGGCGGGCACCGCGGAGAGCAGATCACGGAAGCCCGCGTCCCCGCGCAGCTCGCCCGCGCGCGCCAGCAGCTCCGGGCCGAGCACGACGGGATGACCGGGCCGCCCGTCGTAGACCGCGCGCGCGGAGCCGCCCGGCGCGAGCACCGCGCGCACCGCCGCGGGTGTCAGCCCCGGCTGGTCGGCCACCGCCACGAGCACCCGCTCCGCGCCGGTCAGCGCCGCGAGGCCGCAGCGCACGGAGGCGCCCATGCCCTCCGCCCAGTCCGGGCACACGACGACCTCGGCGCCGCGCA
>Ga0070702_100001109_pt1 | contig 10791 bp, 6 predicted proteins | sample KBSK5103metaG_FD_65466 | JGI IMG/M metagenome (GOLD analysis project Ga0070702, IMG submission 65466) | Corn, switchgrass and miscanthus rhizosphere microbial communities from Kellogg Biological Station, Michigan, USA - KBS K5-10-3 metaG | ecosystem: Host-associated > Plants > Roots >... | reverse complement strand
GGCGCCGGCGCCGCCGTGGGCTGCGCGGGAGCCGGGGCCGGCTGGGCCGCGACCTCGCCGGCCGTGTCGGACGCGGGCGGGGCGGCGGAGGGCGTCGGCGACGGCGCGGGCGACGACGGCGTCGCGGGCGCGGACGGCGCGGCGGGCGACGGGGCGGCGGGCGCCGGCGCCACGGCGGCGCGCACGTGCCACGCCGCACCCGGCGTCGCGGCGGTCCACGTCACCGCCGCCGAAGCGCCGGCCAGCCGGAACGACCCGTCCGTGACGTCGATCGGCGCGCGCCGGCCGGCGTCGTCGACCACCGCACCGGCCAGCGGCCGCGCCCCGAGCCGCGCCGTCCCCTCGACGGCGGAGTCGGTGGCGCGGGCGCTCAGCGCGGGCAGCTCCGTGGCGAACGCCGCCTGCAGGCCGGCGCCGATCGGGCGGACGGTCACCACGTCGCCGGGCCGCAGCGCATCCGCGACCGGCCACGCCGTCACACGCACGACGCCGGCCGAGACGGCGACTCCGGCGGCGCGCGCCACCTCGCGACCGCCGCGCTCCACGACGACGTCGGCGCTCGTCGCGTCCGTGAGGCCGCGGATCGCCAGGGTGTCGGCGCTCAGGTCGACGTCCACGTCGGGCCGCGCCGCGACGGCCGGGGTGGGCGCGCCCACGCCCGCGATGCGCGTGATGCGGTTCGCGCCGGCCTCGAGGAACCACAGGTCGCCCGCCGCGTCGACGAGCGGCGAGTCCGTGAGGCTGCGCCGCGCCGCCGGGCGGAACGAGCGCCCGGGGCCCCAGTCGGCGCGGGCGCCCCGCGTCTGCACGCTGCCGACGATGTCGCCGTACTCGTCGGCCCAGAAGACCGTGCCGGCGCTGTCGATCGTGAGGTCGGCGGGGCTCGCCGCCGTCCCGAAGTCCGTGTCGGGCAGGTCGAACTCGGCGATGCCCGCGGTCGTGCCGGCGACACCGGCGGCCGGATCGAGCACCCCGACCTTGCCGGTCGCGCTCTCCGTGAACCACACCAGCCCGCGGCGGTCGACCGCCACCGAGTGCGGGTTCGAGGTCACGATCGGGGTCGCCGACAGCTCGGGCTCCTCGACCACGATGCCGCTCGGCACCTTGTAGTGGCGCAGGGTGGCGGCGCCGGCCAGGTACGGCTGGGTGACGTCCGGCGTGAGGCGCCCGATCGCGTTCGTCACGCCCTCGGTGAACCACACGTCGCCCGCCTGGTCGAGCGCGAGGCCGAACGGCGCGATGCAGCCGCAGCTGAAGTGCGTCTGGCCGAGTTGGGTGCCGTCGGGGGCGACGCGCAGCAGGCCGATGCGCTCCACCCCCGGCTCGGTGAACCAGACCAGCGTGTTGCCGGCGGCGTCCTCCGTGACCTTCATCTGCAGCGGCTGGCGCGACGGGAGCGTGCCCGGCTCGGGCGGGAAGACGACCTTGCACTCGCCGTCGCCGCAGGCGGGGAGCGGGTACACGCGCACGCCCGCCGTCGTGCCGTCCTGGACGGCGGACGGGTCGACGCGGGCGATGGCGTTGCCGAGCGTCAGCGTGGTCCACACCATGCCGTCGTGATCGACGGCGACGTCCGTGGGCTGGAGCGCCGGCTGCGGATCGCTCGGGGCGTGCTTGCCGCCGGGGATGAGCGCGACGGTCCGGGTGCTCTTCGACAGGTCGGCGGCCGGGGTGAGGTGGACCAGCGCGTCGGCCCCGGAGAGGGAGATCCAGTGATCGCCGGCCGCGTCCACCGCCTGGTGGAGCGGGAGCGAGCCGTTGTCGCTGGTCGGCGCCACGCTCTGGAGGCGCGGCCCGTGCTCGAGCGTCACCAGCGTCGCGGCCTGGTCGCCCGTCTCCGCGTCGCCGAGCCACAGCGCGAACGCGTCGGCGGGAACGTCCAGCGACAGCGTCGTCTGCGCGCCGGCGGCGACGTCGCCGCCGGGCAGCGGCGTCCAGGCGAAGCGGCCCCAGTCGTCGCCGGGCAGCACCGCGGCGCCGTCGTGGAGCGCGATGGCGGAGACGGGGTGGGTGAATCCGTCGCGGTTGACGACCGTGACGCGGACGCGGCCCGCCGCCGGGCGCAGCGACGTACGCGACACGTACGTCTCGCCGTTCTCGATCACGACGGTGAGGTCGGCGTCGGGGTCGGCGCCCGTGCCGGCGGGGAGCGCGTCGCGGGTGCGCATCCCGTCGACGAGCGTGCCGTCCTGCGCGCCGATGCGGCGCGCGTCGTCGAGGAAGGACGGCTCGCCCGCGGAAAGGGCGCGCAGGTCGTCCCACAGCTCGCGCTCGGGCGCCGTGTCGGCGAGCCGCTCGATCGCCGCGGTGCGCTCGGCGGCCGTGGGCGTGGTGCCGGAGAAGCCGAAGGCGGTGGCCGCGGCGGCCTCGCGCGCCTCGGTGGCCGGCGCGAGGGTGAACTGCGACGGCGTGTCCGGCCGCGTGTTCGGGTGCAGGATGGCCTGCGTCAGGCCAGGCGCCGGCATGCGCACCTCGACGACCTGCTCGGCGAGGCGGGAGGCCTCGGGCGCGCCGGACAGGCCGCGCTGGAGGGTGAAGCGGTTGGCGTCGAACGTCCCCGTGGCGAGGGCGGGCGGGATGAGGGGGTCGAGCGTCGCAGGGACCGCGCCGAAGCGGTCCGTCCCGTCGGCCAGCAGCGGGGCGGGCCGCAGCTCGCCGCCGGCGGTGCCGCCGAGCTGGCTGACGCGATAGCGCACGGTGTAGGGCTGCGACGGGTCCTCGAAGCGCAGCAGCCAGGCGTCGCTCATGCTGTGGCCGGGGAAGCGCACCTCGCGCACGTCGACCGTGCCGCCGGCCGGCACGGTCTTCACCTTGGCCGGCGCGTTCCAGTTCAGCAGCGGGATGCCGGAGTAGGGGCGGCCGGGCAGCGGCGTGCCCTCGAGGATGGCGAGCGCCTCGGCGCGGGCGGCGGCGGCCGCGTCGGCGTCCGTCGCCGCGGCCAGCGCGCGCAGCGCGTCGTCGAGGTCGTCCTCCGGCGAGTCCGTCGCGCCGAGCGCGGCGAGGGCGGCCGCGTCGTCGTCGCCCGGCGTGGCGGGGTCGGCGAGGACGCGGCAGTCCGGGCCCACGATGCCCGCCGCACAGCCGGGCGCGCCGACCACCGGCGTCGCGACGGAGCGGTCGGCCGCCACCGCCGGGCCGGCGGCCAGGGCGGGGCCGGCGAGGGCGACGAGCAGGGCGAGGAAGCGGAACCGGGGGGAGGACGCGCGCATGTACGCCATCGTCCGCAGCGAGCGCCCCCGCGCCATGAGCAGGTCGCGCGCAAACCCCGTGCGAGAACTCGCATATCGCCTCGGACCCGTTCATTCGAGGGCCCGGAGGACGTTGATGACGTCCCGGAAACGCGATCGCCGCCGCGGGAGGGGGTCGCGGCGGCGATCGGTGGATCAGATGAGGCTCAGATCGCGCACTCGCCCTCGCCGCGCTGCACGACGAAGGGGACCTTGCGATTCCAGTCGATGAAGTGGCTCATCGTCTCGAGGCCGAACTCGACCGGCATGGCGAGGTCGCGGACCTCGTCCTCGAACGCCTTCGTGCCGACGCGCTCGGCGTAGGCGTTGAAGGCCTCGCCCTCCACGCGGTCGGCCTCGTAGCGCCGCAGCCACCGCTCGATCGCGTCCGGCACGCGCTTGGCGGGCAGGCGCACCTTGAGGCGGGCGCCGTACACGACCTCGCCGCCCTCGTAGTTGCCGCCGATGTGGGCGACGTAGGCGGGGATCGTGTTGTCGCCGACCTTGATCGAGGCGCCGTAGAACCCGATGTTGCCGATGTGGTGCTGGCTGCAGCCGTTCGGGCAGCCGGACATCTTGATGTGGATCCGCCGGGTCAGCGGATCCGTGATGTCCATGGACTCGATCCGCTCCTGCACGGCCCGGTTGAGGCCCATGGAGCTCGTGATGCCGAGCTTGCAGGAGTCCGTGCCGGGGCACGACACGACGTCGTTGACCTGGTCGGCCCCCGCGTCGCCCAGCCCGAGCTCGCCCAGCCGGCGCCAGACGTCGTAGACCGCCTCGTCGCGCACCCAGCGCAGGAGGAAGTTCTGGTGGACGGTCGTGCGCGCGAAGCCGCCCGAGTACTCGCGCATGATGGCCGCGAGCCCGCGGAGCTGCTCCGGCGTGAGGTCGCCGCGGGTGACCTTGACCTGCACGGTGGAGAAGCCCGCCTGGCGCTGGGCCTCGACGTTCGCCGCGCAGAAGCGCTCGAACTCGCTGACGTCGCCGTTCGGCGAGCCCGCCACGGCCGGCGGAGCAGGGGCGTGCGCCTCCTCGTCGTACACGAAGACACGGTGCTCGATCGAGAAGTCGCGCTCGGCGACCCAGTCGCCCTGGAGCTCCTCCTCGACCTGCTCGCGCAGGGCCTCGATGCCGATCTTGTCGACGAGGACCTTGATGCGGGCGCGCGCGCGGTTGACGCGCAGCCAGTCCTGGCGGTCGAAGATGCGCAGCACGGCCTCGGTGTACTTGAGGTACTCCCCGTCGTCGGCCGTGACGAAGTCGATCAGCGCCGGCGCGACGCGCGGCATGATCGAGGTGCCGCCGCCGACCCGCATCTCGAAGCCCTTGACGCCGTCGCGCTCGCGCGCGATGAAGGCGACGTCGTGGATGCCGGTGATGGCGCGGTCGGTGGTCGAGCCCGTGAACGCCGTCTTGACCTTGCGCGGCATGAGCTGCGTGGTCGGGTGCCGCACGAAGTAGCGGACGTAGGCACCGGCGTAGGGCGTCGTGTCGAACAGCTCGTCGTGGCAGACCCCGGCCCACGGATCGGCGGTCACGTTGCGCACGGTGTTGCCGCAGCCCTCGCGGCTCGACAGGCCGGCGTCGGAGATCTCCCGGATCAGCGCCGCGGCGTCGGGCAGCGGCACGTGGTGCATCTGGATGTTCTGCCGCGTCGTGATGTGTCCCTTGTTGAGGGGCACGTACTTCTCGATGACGTCGGCGAACGCCTCCATCTGCTCCGGCGTGATCCCGCCGAACGGCAGCTTCACGCGGATCATCTGGACGTCGGGCTGGCGCTGGCCGTAGACCCCCTGCTTCAGGCGGAAGCCGATGAACTCGGTCTCGGGCGTCGCGCCGGCGAGGAACTTCTCGGACTCGTTGTCGAAGTCGTCGAACTCGCGCTCGAGGATCGGGATGACGTGACCCGGGACGTCCTCGCGGATCTCCGGGTTGTCCAGCGTCCCCTTGCGGCCATGGGTGGTCGTGGGCTGCATCGGGTACAAGGTACCACTCAATCGCTGGAATCCCGATCGCTGTTGATACCTTTCAAGCCATGAGCTGGAACCGGCCCGAAGAGGTGCTGCGCGAGGTGACCGAGCGATTCGGTGCGGAGAACCTCGCGCTCGCGGCCTCGTGGCAGAAGGAGTCCTCCGTCCTCGTCGACCTCGTGCAGCGGATCGCGCCGGGCGCGCGCATCTTCACGCTGGACACCGGGGCGCTGTTCGAGGAGACGTACGCCACCTGGCGTGCGATCGAGGAGCGGTACGGCATCGAGGTCGAGGCCTACCGCGGCGAGTGGATCCACGGCCTGTGGGCCACGGATCCGGACCGCTGCTGCTTCCTGCGCAAGGTCGGGCCGCTCGAGCGCGCCCTCGCCGGTGCGGAGTGCTGGGTCTCCGGCGTCCGCCGCGACCAGTCCCCCTCCCGGGCCGACACGCCGGAGGTCGCGTGGGACGCCCGCCGCAACCTCTGGAAGGCGAACCCCCTGGCGACGTGGACGGACGACGACGTGTGGGCCTACATCGCCGAGCACGACCTCCCGTACAACCCGCTGCACGACCAGGGCTACGCCTCGATCGGCTGCACCCACTGCACCCTGCCGGGCACGACGCGCGAGGGCCGCTGGGCCGGACTGGAGAAGACGGAATGCGGACTGCACGCCTGAGGCCGGCCCGATGATCGGCGGCTCCAGCCTGCGCCTCGACTCCGGCGTCCCGGTCTCCCACCTGGACGCGCTGGAGGCGGAGGCCATCCACGTGATCCGCGAGGTCGCCGCCGAGCTCGAGCGGCCCGTGCTGCTGTTCAGCGGCGGCAAGGACTCCATCGTGCTGGCGCACCTCGCCCGCAAGGCGTTCCGGCCGGGGCCGCTGCCCTTTCCGCTCATGCACGTGGACACGGGCCACAACTTCGATGAGGTGATCGAGTACCGCGACCGGTTCGCGGCCGAGCTCGGCACCGACCTGGTCGTCGCCTCCGTGCAGGACTCGATCGACCAGGGTCGGGTGGCCGAGGAGACCGGCCCGCGCGCGTCGCGCAACCGGCTGCAGACGATCACGCTCCTCGACGCCATCGAGGCGCACGGCTTCGACGCCGCGTTCGGCGGCGCGCGTCGCGACGAGGAGCGGGCCCGCGCGAAGGAGCGGATCATGTCGTTCCGGGACGACTTCGGGCAGTGGGACCCGCGCCGTCAGCGCCCCGAGCTGTGGAACCTCTACAACGGCCGCGTCCGGCGCGGTGAGCACGTGCGCGTGTTCCCCCTGTCCAACTGGACCGAGCTCGACGTGTGGGAGTACATCGCCGCCGAGGGGCTCGAGCTCCCGTCGATCTACTTCGCGCACGAGCGGGACGTGTTCGCGCGCGACGGCATGCTCTACGCCGTCTCCCCGTTCGTCACGCTGACGGACGGCGAGGCGCCGTTCTCCGCCTCCGTCCGCTACCGCACGGTGGGCGACATGACGTGCACGGGTGCCGTGCGCTCCAACGCCGTCACGCTGGAGGCCGTGGTGGAGGAGATCGCCGCCACGCGCATCACCGAGCGGGGCGAGACCCGTGCGGACGACCGCGTGAGCGAGGCCGCGATGGAAGATCGCAAGCGCGAGGGGTATTTCTAAGTGACCCCTCAGCTGCTGCGCCTCGCCACCGCCGGGTCGGTGGACGACGGCAAGTCGACGCTGATCGGCCGCCTCCTGTACGACGCGAAGGCGGTCCTCGCCGACCAGCTCGAGCATGTCGAGGAGGTGTCGCGCCGTCGCGGCGGCGACGGCCCGGACCTCGCGCTGCTGACCGACGGCCTGCGCGCCGAGCGCGAGCAGGGCATCACCATCGACGTCGCCTACCGGCCGTTCGCGACCGGCCGCCGCCGGTTCATCATCGCCGACACGCCCGGGCACGCGCAGTACACGCGCAACATGGTCACCGGCGCCTCGACGGCCGACCTCGCGCTCATCCTCATCGACGTCCGGCACGGCATGACGGAGCAGTCGCGCCGCCACACGGCGATCGCCAAGCTGCTGGGCATCCGCCACGTCGTGGTGTGCGTGAACAAGATGGACCTCGCCGGCTACGCCGAGGAGGCGTTCGACGCCGTCGCCCGCGAGATGCTCGACTGGTCGGCGCGGATCGACCTCCACGACATCGCCTTCATCCCCATCTCCGCCCTGCACGGCGACAACGTCGTCGAGCCGTCGGCGCAGATGCCGTGGTACGCCGGGCAGCCGCTGCTCGCGCACCTCGAGGGCGTGCCGCTCGACGGCGCGGAGGGCCCGGCCCGGCTGCCGGTCCAGACCGTGCTGCGCGGCGAGCGGCGCCTGTACGCGGGCCAGGTCGCCGCCGGCGCGCTGCGCGTCGGCGACGAGGTCGTCGTGCTGCCCTCGGGCGGGCGCACGCGGATCGCCGCCATCGAGGGCCCGTCCGGTCCGCTCGAGACCGCGCCCGCGCCGCTCTCCGTCGCCGTCGCGCTGGAGGACGAGCTCGACGTGAGCCGCGGCGACCTGCTCGCCGCCGCCGAGGGCGCGCCCGCGCCGGTGCGCGAGCTCACGGCGACGCTGTGCTGGCTCGGCGATGCGCCCGCGCAGACGGGCGGCCGCTACCTGCTCAAGCACACCACCCGCACGGTCCGCGCCCGGCTGGACGCGGTGGAGCACCGGCTCGACGTCACGACGCTGGAGCGCGCGCCGGCGGACCGGCTCGAGCTCAACGACCTGGCGCGCGTCCGGCTGCGGCTCGGCGAGCCGATCGCCGCGGATCCGTACGCCGCCTGCCGGGCCACCGGCGCGTTCGTCCTCATCGACGAGGGCACGAACGACACGGTGGCCGCGGGCATGATCGAGGGCTGACGCGGCGCCGCGAGAGCGCCCACACGCGCCGGCGCGGGCAGGGGTTTCTGTATGCTCGCGCCGATGGCCGACGTCGCGATCGAGGCGCTCCAGCGCGTCCCGCTCCTCTCCAAGCTCGACAAGAAGGAGCTCAAGTCGATGTCGCGGGAGATGTCCGAGCGGACGTTCCCGCCGGGCGCCGAGGTGACGGCGACCGGCAAGTCCGGCGTCGGCTTCTTCATCATCGATGCCGGCACCGCCACCGTGCGCGTCGGCGACCGCGTGGTGGCGAGCCTCAAGGCGGGCGACCACTTCGGCGAGATGGCGCTGATCGACGGCGGCGCCCGCTCGGCGGACATCGTGGCGGACACCGAGCTGCGCTGCTTCTGCATGACCGCGTGGAACTTCCGCCCGTTCGTGCGCGCCCATCCGGACCTGGCCTGGGCGCTGCTGGAGACGCTCGTCGCGCGGCTGCGCGAGGCGCAGTCCCCCGCGGCGGCGCCCGCGGCCTGACCCGCGCCGGCGGCGATCCGAGCGCACGCGAGCCGGAGCCCGGCCGGCCTCAGCCCTCCCAGGCGGCGCGCAGGCGCCGCAGACCCTCCGCGATCTCCGCCGGTGGGTGCGCGGTGAAGGAGAGCCGCAGCGTCGCGCGGTCCGGCGGCCCGGCGAAGAACGGCGCGCCCGGCACGAAGGCGACGTCGCGCTCGAGCGCGCGGCGCAGCAGCCGGTCGGCGTCCCAGCCGTCCGGCAACCGCGCCCACACGAACATGCCGCCCTCGGGCCGGTTGTGGACGGAGCCGGGCGGGAGCGCGGCGGCCAGGCCGCCGAGCAGCGCGTCGCGCCGCGCACCGTAGGCCTCGCGCAGGACGCGCAGATGGGCCTCGAGGTCCACGACGGCGAGCCAGCGCGCGGCCGCGGCCTGATCGACGGTCGAGGAGTGCAGATCGGCGGCCTGCTTGGCCACGGTCAGCGGCCGCCGCAGGGTCTCGGGCGCGCGCACCCAGCCGATGCGCAGCCCGGGCGCGGCGACCTTGGAGAGCGTCGAGAGGGCGAGCACGCGGTCCTCCGCGCCGGGCAGCGAGGCGAGCGCGGGCTCCGGCTCGCCGGCGTAGCGCAGCTCGCCGTACGGGTCGTCCTCGATCACCCACAGCCCCGCGCGTGCGGCGACCTCCACGAGCGCCGTCCGCCGCGCGAGCGGGAGCGTCCGGCCCGTCGGGTTCTGGAAGGTCGGCACGGTGTAGAGCAGCCGCGCGCCGTGGCGGGCGGCGAGCGCCGCGACGGCGTCCGGGTCGAGCCCGTGGTCGTCGCACGGGACCGGCACCACCTCCGCGCCGGCGAGCTGGAAGGCCTGCAGCGCGGCGAGATACGAGGGCTCCTCCACGAGCACGGCGTCGCCCGGCTCGAGCAGCACGGTGGCCACGAGCGTGAGCGCCTGCTGGGAGCCGCTCGTCACGAGCAGCTGCTCGGCCGTGGTCGCCAGCCCGCGGTCGGTCAGCCGCGCGGCCAGCGCGGAGCGCAGCGCCGGGTCGCCCTCCGTCGTCGAGTACTGCAGCGCGCGGCCGGCGGCCGGACCGGACAGCACGGCGGCGAACGCCGCACGCAAGCCGGACGCGTCGAACAGCTCCGGCGCGGGGAGGCCGCCCGCGAAGGAGATGACGCCGGGCTGCTCCGTCAGGGCGAGGATGTCGCGGACGGGTGACGAGCGGACGCCGCGGAGACGGGCGGCGAGGCGGAGGTCGGGCGGATCGGTGAGGAGGGACATGCGGGCTCCGGGCTGGGAAGGACGATGAACGCCGCCACCGCGCCCGCGGGGAGCCGGGCGCTATGCGGTGGCGGTGTGCGCTACTCGTCGCCCGTGCGTGTCCATGCCCCGAGGGTACCGGCGACGAAGGCCGCGCTCAAACGCACGACGCGCGCCGGGCCCGGTTCATTCCCTCACGGCCGAGCGCCGGGCGCCCCACGTCAACGATGCGTCAGCGCCGCCAGCCCGCCGACGAAGACGTCGAGCCCGACGTCGAAGCGCTCGTCCCAGTCCACCTCGACCACCTGCGGGCCGATCGCCGTGAAGTTCGGGAAGCGCTCGGGCGGCAGCGAGGCGAACCAGCTCGTGATCTGCGCGATCACCTGCTCCGGCGCCTCGTCGTGACCGGCGAGGCCCGACACCTCGTCGCGCACGAACGCGGCCACGAACAGCGGCAGCAGGTGGACGGCGACGGCCGCGACGCGATCCGGCAGGCCGCCGGAGCGCAGCGCCCCGAGCAGCATCTCGCTCTGCGCCATCACGTTCGGGCCGGTCGGGAAGATGTCCGCGTCCGGCGCCGTGAGCCACGGGTGCTCGTGCATCACCGCGCGCGTCTTGTGCGCCCAGTCGCGCACCTGATCCGTCCATTGCTCGCCGGCGAGCTCCGGCGGGCCGGCCCGCTCGACGAGCCGGTCCACGATCATCTCGAACAGCTGGCCCTTGCCGCTCACGTGCCAGTAGAGCGACGCGGCGCCCGTGCCGAGCGCGTCGGCCAGCCGCCGCATGGAGAAGCGCGCGATCCCCTCGCGGTCGAGCAGCGCGATCGCCGTCTCGACGATGGCCTCGCGGCTCAGGGTGGCCCGCGCCGGCCGGCGCGCGGCCCACCAGGGCGGCTCGGGCAGCGACGCGTCGCCGCGTGGCTCAGGGAGCGACGCGTCGCGTGGCTCGGGGAGCGACGTGTCGCCGCGCGGCGTGGGATCGTCGAGGGCTCCCATTGACCTCGAACACTGTACCGTGATAGAAC
>Ga0070702_100001106_pt1 | contig 10799 bp, 10 predicted proteins | sample KBSK5103metaG_FD_65466 | JGI IMG/M metagenome (GOLD analysis project Ga0070702, IMG submission 65466) | Corn, switchgrass and miscanthus rhizosphere microbial communities from Kellogg Biological Station, Michigan, USA - KBS K5-10-3 metaG | ecosystem: Host-associated > Plants > Roots >... | reverse complement strand
ACGTGGGTGCGCGGCGGCGGCATCTGCGCCGGGTGCACCGCCGTCGATTCGTCCATGGAGACGACGCGGAAAGCCTGCAGGCCGCGCGCGCGTTGCAGCACCTCGACCACCACCCGCGCCCCTTCATAGGCGACCTGGAAGCCGTCGCGCCGCAGGCATGTCACGTGCAGGAGAATGTCGGGCATCCCGTTATCGGGGACAATGAAGCCGTAGCCCTTGGAGACGTCGAACCATTTGATGACGCCGGTGAGCTCGATGACGCTCGCGGTCTCGTCGCCGATCTCGCCGCCAGAGCCGCGGTCGACTTCCAAACCGCCGCCAGGCCCCTTGGGTCCAATTCCGTCCGACGTCATGACGCCCCAACGCCGCCGCTCAGTCCAGGCGCTTCTTGTGCGCGCTTCGAATCTTGGCGGTTACGAAGATATCATTCGGCTGCGAAGGGGAAAGGTTAAAATGCACTCACATGCCAAAAGAGGTGGATGACTGTGTACATCTATCCACACTCCGGCTCAGTGGACGATGAAGGGGGACAGCACCGTTCCGATGTCCTCGCGCACGACAAGGTCGGCAATTTCGTCGAATTCGGTCGCTTCCCGGTTGATAATCACCAAACGAGCGCCGTTTCTTTTGGCAAGTAAGGGAAATCCGGCCGCCGGCCACACCACCAGCGAAGAACCCACCGCGAGAAAAAGATCACAGTCAAGAGTCAGTTGCTCGGCGCGGCGCATTTGCCGCTCCGGCATTGCCTGCCCGAAGGAGATCGTTGCCGTCTTGATGTGGCCGCCGCAGTCCGGGCAATCCGGCGCGCGTTCGTTCGCATCGGTGAACCGCTGGCGCACCCACGACAGTTCGAAGCGCTTGGCGCAATCGAGACATAGAGCATAGCTATTGTTGCCATGCAGCTCGATCACGTGTTCCTCGGAAATCCCGGAACTCTGATGCAGGTTGTCGATGTTCTGTGTGATCACCGCCGGCGCCTTGCCGGTGCGGTAGAAGCTTGCGAGCGCGAGATGCCCGCGTCCGGGCACCGCCGCGGAGAAGTGCCCGTCCATGGCGAAACGCCGCCGCCAGGCTTCGTTCCGCATCTCCTGGCTGGCCAGGAACTCGTCGAACGGGATCGGCCGGTTCTTGGTCCAGAGCCCGCCCGGGGAACGGAAGTCGGGGATGCCGCACTCGGTCGAAATTCCGGCGCCGGTGAAGGGAACGATGACGCGCGCGCCATCCACCAGCTCCTGCAGTCGGTCGATAGCGGTCTCCAGATCGGGCGCGATCATATATGCTTCTCTCATCCGCTTTTTTTGCCAGGCGATGCAAGGAGGTCACACATGAGATATCTGCACACCATGCTGCGCGTGCGCAACCTCGATCACGCGCTCGATTTCTACTGCAACAAGCTCGGCCTCAAGGAGGAGCGCCGCCGGGTCGACGAGAAAAATCGCTATACCCTGGTGTTCCTCGCCGCGCCTGAGGACGAAACGCGGGTCGCGGAGAGCAAGCGCAATGGCCGCGACGCGCCCCTGGTCGAACTCACGCACAATTGGGACAGCGAGGACTACGGCGAGGCGCGCTATTTCGGCCACCTCGCCTACGAGGTCGACGACATTTATGAGTTATGCGAGAAGCTGATGAAGGCTGGCGTAACCATCAATCGTCCGCCGCGCGATGGCGTGATGGCGTTCGTGCGCTCGCCCGACAAGCACTCGATCGAACTGCTGCAGAAAGGCGCCCCGCTGCCGCCCAAGGAGCCGTGGGTCTCCATGCCCAACACCGGGAAATGGTGACCGCCATACCCGGTTTCGTTGCGCCCGCGGCTTCCTTGCCGCGGGGGAAAAACGGCTCTATATGTCGCCGCGCCTCAGCGCCCTTCGTCTAGCGGTCTAGGACGCCGCCCTTTCACGGCGGAAACACGGGTTCGATTCCCGTAGGGCGCGCCAATGATTTCAGCTGATTAGGTACGATGACGGTGTTTCGAAAGGCGATTCGGGGAATTTTTGGGGAGTAAACGTTGCCGAACCTTGGCGAACACCAGCGCGCTGCATATCGCCGTTGCCAATCTGCCCAAACGCGATCTCGCGCCGATCCACGCAGGATCATCCGATGCGGCACACGTTTGAGCTTCGGGGCTGAAGCTTGAGATGACGTATTCGTCGCCGCGACACCGCTTTGTTTCAATACCGACGAACGCGACAGACCGTGCGCGTGGGCGGCCTCGTCGAGGGCCTCTAACGTGCCAGCGTCGAGAGAAATGTTAGCCCTCACCGCCGACGCTGAACCAGTAGGTCAGAGGGCGTTGTGCCTTTGAGAATGCGAGCGGAGGGGCATGGCCGTCGAGCATGCACTGTTCCGTGAAGTTCTTGGAGCCGGCTCTCAGCGTCTGCGCGAAGCCGCGTCGCAGAACAGGGATGGCGGCGGTCGCTTTGCCGAGAGATCTCATTGTTCCTCCTTGTCGGCGCGGACGTGCGCGCCGACATTCCGGAAGAATGATCCTAATCGAGTCCATCGTGGCGCCTCCCCCTTGTGTGCACCGGCGAATTGCTCGGCGCCCATCCGTGATGCGGCTATCGAGGACGGGCGCAACGGCGCGCTCGAAATCGGGCGGCATATCCAACGCCAATGGTGCTATGGCCGAAGCCTCTCGATCTCCGCCTTGAGCGCGGCTTCGATCGTCCGGTACGACGCCTCAACGGCGACCACGCGAGCCCCGGCATCGGCGATACAGCCGGTCTGGCCGACGTGTTCGATCTCCGCACATTGCTCCGAGAGTTCGCGAGCGCCTAGGATTGAGCTTGTACCCTTGATCATATGCGCGGCCCGCCGGATGCTCGGGACATCGGCTCGAGCCGCTGCGTCACGCAGCGCCGAGAGAACGGACGGGGTCTCATCGAGGAAGCTCCTAATCACCTCCCGCACTGCCGCCGTCCCTCCGAGATCTTCGCGAAGCTGATCGAGCACGTCGCGGTCGAGTGCGGTGACCGCGACCGGCGTGGCCGCAGCTTCGGGTGCGGTGGCGGCCGCCAAAGGCCGGCATTTGGCGAGGGCCGCTGCGAGTCGGTCCAGCGTCACGGGCTTCACAATGTAGTCGTCCATACCCGCCGCCAGGCACTTGTCGCGGTCCCCTTGCATCGCCTCGGCGGTCATCGCGATGATGCGCGGACGCTCGCTTGCAGCCCAACGCGCGCAGATGGCGCGGCTCGCCTCGAGGCCATCCATCTCCGGCATCTGGACGTCCATGAGTATGACATCGTAGACGGCATGGTCGAGGCGCGCGAGCGCCTGGCGTCCATCACCAACGACGTCGGCTCCGTATCCGAGCCTCTCGAGCAGGCGAAGCGCGACCTTTTGGTTGATCGCGTTATCCTCGGCGATAAGGATGCGCAGCGGCACCGGCGAGCCCACATCGCGCGCCACCGGAGGAACCGCGCCGGCCGACGTGTCGCGTCGGTCGCCGAACGTCTCGAGCAGCCGATCGCGCAGATGCGAGAGCCGCAAGGGCTTCGACAGCCCCGCGGCAAAGCCGGCGTTGGCGTGGGCAGACGCCAGCGACTGGCCGGTCGACGACAGAAGGATGAGAACCGGCGCGTGTGCGCCCCGCGCGGCGCGAATTTCTCGGGCCAGCGCGATTCCGTCCATCTCGGGCATCTGGTAATCGAGAAGTGCCACGTCGAAGGGATCGCCCTGTACGATCCATTCGAGCGCCACGGCGGGAGAGTTTGTATCCCGGGCGCGCATGCCCCATCGCTCGGTCTGGAGCTTAAGCAAAAGACGATTGCTGGCATTGTCGTCGACGATCAGAACGCGCTTGCCTGCCAGCTCCGGTTGCTCACGGTCGGCGGCCGCATGCTCTAAAGCCTCGACCTCATCTGCGACGATCGTAAAGTGGAACGTCGAGCCTTTCCCCGGCTCGCTCTCCGCCCAGATCCGCCCGCCCATGAGTTCGCTCAGTCGCTTGCTGATGGCCAGCCCCAAGCCTGTCCCGCCATACCGGCGCGTCGTCGAGACATCCACCTGGCTGAAAACCTTGAATAGACGGTCGAACCGATCCTTTGGGATGCCGATCCCGGTGTCGCGCACCGCAAAGTGAACCTCCCGCCGCGAGCCCTCGAGCCGCCGAGCGGAGACGGTCACGCCCACCTCACCTGCCGTTGTGAACTTGATGGCGTTTGCCAAAAGGTTGACGAGCACCTGCCGTAACCGTGCGGCATCGCCGACAACCAGCCTCGGCATCGCGTCGTCGAGCGCATAGGTCAATTCGATGTCGGTACCCGCCACTTTTGGCGCCACCAGCTGCAGCGCCTCCTCGATGCAGTCGGCGAGATCGAACGGCGCCTGCTCGAGTTCGAGCATCCCGGATTCGATTTTGGAGAAGTCGAGGATTTGATTGATGATCGTCAGCAGATGCTGGCCGCTCATGCGGATCGTCTCGGCCATCTCGCGCTGCTGGGGCTCGAGCCGGCTGGTCGTCAGGAGATCGGACATACCGATGATCGCGTTCATCGGCGTCCGAATCTCGTGACTCATATTGGCCAAGAAGTCTGATTTCGCCTGCGTCGCAGCTTCGGCGGCAACCTTGGCGCGCTCGAGCTCAGCCTCCGCACGCTTGCGCTCGATGAACTGGCCGACCTGCCCGCCGATACCTTCAAACAGAGCGAGCACCGCGGCGTTTGGCTCGCGGATCTCCGTGCTGAAGAACTCCATCACGCCCAAAAACCCGCCGGGACCGATGATCGGAAAGCCAAACGCGCCGTGCAGGCCATCCTTCGCCGCCGCCGCCGCCCGTGGGAAGTTCGGCTCGTGGACAACGTCGGCAATCCACGCAGCTCGCCCGGTGCTCCAAACCCGGCCCGGAAGCCCAACGCCGTGCGCGAATGTGACGCAACGATTGACCTCGACCATTTCTTGCAACAGCCGCGGCCGGGCCACGTGCATCTCCGCGCAGCGGAGCACGTGCGCCTGGGAATCCACGCTCCAGCTCGCTCCCATGGCCCAGTCGAGGCCGTTGCAAACGGCCTCGAGAACGCGTGGCATGGCCTCCGCTAGCGTCGCCGATTCCACGAGCACGGATGTCGTCAGGTTCTGCGCGGCGAGATGACGTTCGCTCGCCTTCCGGACGCGATCGGCCCGCGAGAGAGAGCGGGCTGTGGTCGCGATGAACGCCGCGAACGCGAACATTGTGGCCGCCGCGGCGATGGCGAGGCCGAGTGCTTCGCTGAAAAGCGCGGCTCGCTGTCCCGACAACGTGAGCCAGCCGAGGCCGGCGGGGACGAGGATTGCGGCGGGCAGCATTCGACGCGCGAGGACTCCGCCCGCATGATCGCTGACAATCACGGAAACGAATCCGCCGTCGGGACGAGCGCAGAGGATGCCTATCCCCAACACGAAGAGAGACGCCGCCGTCGGCAACGCCATGCGTTGCAATTCGCCGAGTCCGTACATTCCCTCCGCGCTATAGGCATAGCCGAGCAGCGAAATGAGGGCGACGCCGATTGGAAACAGTGCCACCAGTTGCTCAAACGCGGGCCGCAAGCGGCGCGGCGAGTTGAGCAGCCATAGCGCGACGCCAATCAGCAACAGAGCAAAGCCGGTATTGGGCGCAACGCGATTGCCGGCGAGTTGCACACCAAACAGGACCTGGTCAACGCGAAGATTGTGACCAATGAAATAGCCAGTGAGTGTGATCACACCCAGCGCGATGACGAGTGAAGCGGCGGTCAGCGCCAGCCAGCGAACCGGTGCAGAGTCGGGTCTGCCCCTCGCTTGGTGATGCATCCAAAGCGCGGAGGCGGCTAAAAGCAACGCGAGCGCTGTTGCCGGATTCACTGGCGTGCGGCCGGGTAATCCGGCCCGGAGCAGCTCGATGTCGAAATGCCATCCGAGGAGTACCGCCAGACCAACGCCCGCAATCAAGCAGCTCGACGCCCGGCTCAACGCCTCGAGCGATGACACCAGCCGTTGGTTGAGGCCAGCCCCTCCTGACGGCGGGATCGGAGCATGGCTGCTGTCATTCATGTGTCGCGCGGAGCCTCAGCCGGGCGGCGCAGCAGCCACGCTTGAACGCGGGCACGAACGTGCGCGGGCCGGAAGGGCTTGGTCAGATAGTCGGTCACCCCGGCGGCAAATCCCGCCGCCGTGTTCTCGGGCCCGGACTGTGCCGTGATCAACACGACGGGCACGTCGCGCAGTGCAGGATCGGGCTCGTTGCGAAGTCGGCGTGTAACCTCCATTCCGTCGGCGCTCGGCATCTGCCAATCGAGCAGGATCAAGTCCGGGCGCTCGAGCCGGGCAAGGCGCAGCGCGGCCTCGCCGTCACTTGCGGTCACGATGCGGAATCCGTCCTGCTCGAGGGCGAGCGTGAGCAGACGCAGGATCGTAGGGTCATCATCGGCGACGAGAATGGTATGCGGGCCAACCTTCCTCACTGGCTCCGGCGCGCGAGCCGCTGCCGGTGTTTTGGCGTCGCGTTCGATGAACCGCAATTCTTGCCCTTCGGCCGCTGCGAAGACCTCGAGTCCGCTCCCGGCAGCGCCGGCGCGCCGGCGACACATCTCCACGACGCGATCGACCGCTTCGTCGTCGCGGAGCGGATCGTGGTGGGTGAGAGCCAGCCGCTTGGCGCACGCGGCGACCGCGTAGTCGACCGCCCACTCGGCGGGCGTGTGGCCCCAACCCGTCTTCGACGGATACTCCGCAATCGTGTACTGAGAATCGTGAATGACAAGGTCCGCGTCCGCAAGGAAATCGATGTGACGCTGATCCTCCTTGTGCCTCGGCGGCTCACCCTCGGCTCTTGCCGCCGGGTTCGGGGCATGCGGCTCGTGATCCACCGAGTACACAACCGCATTGCCGCCGGAGTGCAGGCGATAGCCCAGCGTGAGCGCCGGGTGATTGAGATATTGCGTGGTGACGCGCATTTCACCAATCGCGAATTCTCCCTCGGCGATATCGTGAAAGCGAATCGTCGCCGGCAGCTGCGCCAGCGTGACGGGGAAGTAATTGTACTCCATCTGACCCGCCAACGTCTGTTCGAGCTGGCGTCCGAGCGCCCCAGGAGCATAGATGTCCCACGTGTTGCCGGGCACGAACAGTGGTGCGAAAAAGGGGAACCCCTGGATATGATCCCAGTGCGTGTGGGTGATCATGAGGTGTCCGTCGCAGCGCGGCCCGGCGGACAACAACGCTTGGCCTAATCCGTGGGCACCGCTGCCGCAATCGAGGACGATCAGCGTGCCGTCATCGCCCCGCACCTCAACACACGACGTGTTGCCGCCGTGGCGCAGCGTGATTCGACCGGGCTTGGCCAAGGATCCGCGGGTACCCCAAAACCGGATATCCATCCTTGTACCCTCGCGCGCCTCAGGGGTGCTGCACCGAGGACGATAGGGACGATGCCGGTCCCCGCCCTCCCTCAGCAACTCGTATCGAGGAATGAACCAACGACGACCTCACCTCATGGGCTCCCTCAGCCCGAATGTCACACGCTACCACATCGTCGTATGGAATGCCGCGTTGTGCATCACAGCAAATTTGGCGGCCAATGTCTCAGTCGGGTCAACCTCTGCCGTCTCAGGATTTCTGCGGCACGGCTGCTTTACCCCTGAATGTGTTGCAAAACTCTCATTGAGACGACTCGCGAACCGTGATTCCGTTGCTTGAGACAAGGATCAGCGGGAGCGGCGCATGATGGGTCGGCGGGAAGACGGACAAGGTCAGTTCTTCTATGCGTTTGATCTCGACAAGGTGGTGCCGCCCAGTCGAGTGACCAGCGAGCCTTCTCAGCAAAATGCGAGATCGCCATGGCCGATTCGGGTTCAGATTCGGCCATGACGGCATGTGCTCGGCCTCGCTCATTGCGGTGTCTATTCACCGGAGGAGGCCCCAGCGGGGTTCAGAACCTCGGTACGGGGGTATCCGGGGAGGACCGAGGTTCACTGGCAAGTTCAGGAAGCTGATTCCGGGTTTTCCAACTGGCCCCACATCAAGGGCACGACGAACGGCGTCGCAAGCCCAACCGCAACAACCACGAAAGCCAAGAGATCGAGCATTTGGACCTCCTTAGGTTGAAGAAAACTCTTGATGTTCAATGACGCCCGCTGGCCCTGCTTTGCTCCGGTTTGCCCGAGCCCGAAGAAATTATGCGGTGGTCATGCCCGGCTTTGATGTCGGCGAGACGCAAGTCGATGTTTGATGGGGAAGAGCCGGCAGCGTGATGGGGACGAACCGCGAGTTGGTCGTGGCCGTGGCCGTTGCCCGCGCAGCCGCTTCCAACCGAAGCATGTAGATTTCTGCCAACATCGCCGTGCTCCTGATTGAGAAGGCCTACGCTCCGGTATCGAGGAGTATCGAGGAGCATGACCAGCCTTTCGCAGAACCGATGTGATGGGGATCACAACTTGGGTGATTTGGGCTCGGGGGCTGGTGCAATTTGGTAGGCCCCGACCCCCCAGAGGAATTGTCGGTGAGCGGGGGCCCTACGCCTAGGAATGGCTGTCCATGACGCTAATCCACCCCTGGCCGCCCTCCATCAGGTCCATGGCACGCCATCCGCAATCAATGATTGGGCCGGTCGAGGGGTAGAACACGGGCCAAGGGAGGGAGGGCAGAGCCCTCTCCCTGACCCCTCAGGGGCACCGTATGTGCTTGCGCGAGGGATCGTCACCCGCACGGACCGAAACCGCGCTTCCCGCGAACGTGGGATCTTCGCGGGTTCGGTGAGCGGGAGCGAATAGAGCCCGGTACGGCGCAGCCGGACGCGCCCGGCCCGCCAGGAAAATCAGGCCGCGTCGGCCTCCGGGTCGATCGCCGCAAGATTCTTCTGCCTGACATTGTTCATGGCGCGGTCCATCGGGCGCACGGCGAATTCATTCAGTTCGAGCAACAGATTCTCGCTGAGCAATGACTGCTTCGACAGATCAAGCCAGGCCGCGACCTTGTCGTCTGCGACCGCGAGCGGCATTCGGTCGTGATAAGAGGCGACCAGCTCGTTCGGCTCGTCGGTCAGGATGGCGAAGGCGATACGCCTGTCGCCTTTATATTCGGACTCCTGCCAGATGCCCGCCAGCAGCAGCGGTCTGCCGTCCTTGCGGCTGAAATAATAGGGCTGCTTGCCCCCCTCCTCCCACCATTCATAAAACCCATCCGCGGGAATGACACAGCGCTGCTTTTCCAGGTGAGTGCGGAACTGCCCCTTGCGCATCCCGTCCGTGCGCGCGTTGAGCAGCGGAGGCCGCGGCTTCCCGCCAGAGCCTATCATGTGAATGCCAAAGCGGGCCAGGACAACGCCGCCGCCCGCGATCAGGACGGGGACGGTTTCAGTCGGCGCGACATTCGGATTGAACTCGAAATTGATGCGCGGCCCGCTGTGAAGGTGGCGGGGGATATCGGACCATTCCCTGATCGAGCGGAAGCGGTTGCACATGGAGGTAAGGTGGGAGCTTCGCCCGATGAATCAAGCGCGGGACTTGCCGGATGGCGGCTTTTCACCTGTGGCGTTCCGAGGCATACACTGAGACTTCGCGCAGGCGCATACTCACTTCACCACATGTTTTGTTTTTGATTTTGGTTTTGTTTTTGCTTTCGCCCTCCCCGCTTTAGCCGAGGGCTCTTTGTCCACCTTCTTCTGTTGTTTAAGCAGCGCATTGCTCTCATTTCTTCCTCCGGCCCGCCTGCTGGCCTGCGTCCTCTTATTCTTACTCAAGCGATAGCTGCTCCGGCTTTGCGCCGGTGCAACGCCGACAACGTCCCGTCACGCGTTCGGCCATGTCGTCGACGGCCGGGGGCAGATGCTCCCGGCCGCAGGCAGCGCACGCCTTGGATCCTTTCGGCGTTGCGCTATGGCTGCTTGGTCATCTCCGTGCAGGACGCAACGCGCGCTTTTGGCGACTGCCGCATGTAGCAGAGCTCCATCCGGTTGGGCGCCAGCATCGTCCCGACGGTGTAGCCGTCGTCGTCGACCAAGTAGATGGAGCCGTTGCGCGAGATCACGGCGATGATGGTGTCCTTGCCGCGCGCCGAGGTAAACGCGCCCGAGAACCGCCGGCCATCCTGCTTGTCGATCGTCATCGTGAACGCGATGCTGTTGAGCCGGGGCCCGGCCGCGGGGGCCGCGGAGTGATGAGCGTTGCCGGGGCCCATCACGATTGACTCGCTTTCGCCCTTCCAGGTGCCGAGAAGATTGGGGATGGCAGACTCCGCCGCCGCAGGCGTGACGGAAAACACGGCAAACGTGACGATCCAAGCGAGCTTCGACATGACCGACCCTCCTCCAGGCGAGCTCTACCGCCGCCTTATTGGAGGAGGACATTATCGGGAGCGAGCGCTCCCGACAAGAATTCGCGCGCCTCGGCGATGGCCTGGTCGAGTCCGCCGCCAGCCCCTCACCATTTCCGGTACAACCCCCAGACCGCGATCAGGGCGCTGATCGTCGCCAGCAGAAACAACCATGACAGAATCCCGGTCTGCACGTTCCAGCGCAGGATTCGCGCAAGGTCATAGAGCACGTAAGTGCCGAACGTGAATGCAAGGCCGTAGATGTACGGCTTGCCCTTGCGGGCCGCCAGGACAGCCAGGATCGCAACCGCAGCCTCAAGCGCAATCGAGACGATGAGCATCGCAATGTCGCTCCGTTGAACACCGTCCGTCTATTTCACAAAGTTCGGCGGCAGGCGAGCCGTCCGCGCGGGTCGCAAGCGAATTCGCGAGCCGCCGCGTGCGCCTCCCTTGGCAGCATTGCGGATCGCCTCTATCTTCCGGGCCCACAGTGGAGAGGCGGACATGCTCAAGTCGGTGTCGGCATTCGCGTTGGT
>Ga0070702_100001102_pt1 | contig 10830 bp, 6 predicted proteins | sample KBSK5103metaG_FD_65466 | JGI IMG/M metagenome (GOLD analysis project Ga0070702, IMG submission 65466) | Corn, switchgrass and miscanthus rhizosphere microbial communities from Kellogg Biological Station, Michigan, USA - KBS K5-10-3 metaG | ecosystem: Host-associated > Plants > Roots >... | reverse complement strand
CGACGCCGTCGGCGCGTCGCCCACGCTGCTCGTCGGCGCCTGCGTGTGCGCCGTGGCGCTCGCTGCCGGCCTGCTCCCGCGCGAGACCCGGATGCTCACCCAGCCGTCGTCCGAGCGCGCGCCACGGGCGCCGGCGGCCTCGCAGGAGGCGCCGAGCTTCCCCTGACGTCGCGGCGCCCGGTTCGGGCCGCTCACCCGTGCGGGGTGATGCCGCCTCACCCGCGGACGGCCGAGCCTCCCCGGGTCGGTTTCCGCCTGCGAGTCGAGTGGTGCGGCCGACGGCCTGTGCAGCGGACCCTGTGAGCCTGACCTGGAAGGGAGGCCGGCGGATGCAAGAGCGGTTCAACGGCGTGATCAATGTGGACATTCGAGACTCGACGCCGGACTGGACGCCGTTCGAGCCGCCGCGCGCTCCCGACGGAGCGCCGAACGTCCTCTACGTCGTGCTCGACGACGTCGGCTTCTCGGCGATGAGCTGCTACGGCGGGCCGATCGAGACACCGAACATCGATCGGATCGTCGACTCGGGTGTCCGGTACACGCAGTTCCACACCACCGCGCTGTGCTCGCCGACCCGTTCCTGCCTGCTCACGGGCCGCAACCACACGCGCAACAGCATGGCCTGCATCACCGAGGCGGCGATCGGCTTCCCGAACGCCAGCGGGACGGTCCCGCCGGAGAACGGGATGCTCTCGGAGATCCTCGGCGAGCGCGGGTGGAACACCTACATGGTGGGCAAGTGGCACCTCTGCCCGACCGACGAGATGAACCTCGCCGCTCCGCGGCGCAACTGGCCGACCGGCCGCGGCTTCGAGCGCTGGTACGGCTTCCTCGGCGCCGAGACGAACCAGTGGTATCCCGACCTCGTCTACGACAACCACCTGGCCGACCAGCCGAAGACGCCGGAGGAGGGCTACCACCTCACGGAGGACATCACCGACAAGGCGCTCGAGTTCATCCGGGACTCGAAGGCGGTCGCTCCCGAGAAGCCGTTCTTCCTCTACTACGCGCCCGGGGCCTGCCACGCGCCGCACCACGCGCCGAAGGAGTGGATCGAGAAGTTCTCCGGTCGTTTCGACCAGGGGTACGAGGCGATCCGCGAGGAGACGCTGGCGAAGCAGAAGGAGCTCGGGATCGTCCCGGAGGACACCGAGCTGCCGCCGATCAACCCGATCGGGACGCCCGAGACGCGCACCGGGCCGGGGGGCCGGCCGTTCCCCGAGCTCGACTACACGCGGCCCTGGGACTCGTTGAACGACGACGAGAAGCGGTTGTTCTGCCGCATGGCCGAGGTGTACGCCGGCTTCCTCGGGCACGCCGACTTCCACCTCGGCCGCCTGCTCGACTACCTCGAGGAGAACGGCGAGCTCGAGAACACCATGATCGTCGTCGTCTCCGACAACGGCGCGAGCGGCGAGGGCGGCCCGAACGGCTCGGTCAACGAGATGAAGTTCGCGAACGGCGTTCCCGACGACCTCGAGCAGAACCTGGCGATGATCGACGAGCTGGGCGGCACGAGAACGTACAACCACTACCCGACCGGCTGGGCGATGGCGTTCAACACGCCGTTCAAGATGTGGAAGCGCTACGAGTTCAACGGCGGGACCTGCGACCCGTGCATCCTCGCGTGGCCGGCGGGCACCAAGGCGCGCGGCGAGATCCGCGAGCAGTACTGCCACGCGATCGATCTCGTGCCCACCATCCTCGACGTGCTCGGCATCGAGCCTCCGGAGACGATCAAGGGGCACACGCAGTCGCCGCACGACGGCGTCAGCATGCGCGACAGCCTCGACGACGCGTCGGCCGAGTCCGGCCGCAGGACGCAGTTCTACGCCATGCTCGGCTCGCGCTCGATCTGGCACGAAGGCTGGAAGGCCGTCACCACCCATCCGTGCATCGCCGGATGGGGCAACTTCAACGACGACGAGTGGGAGCTGTACCACACGGACGTCGACCGATCCGAGGTGCACGACCTGGCCGCCGAGCAGCCGGACAAGGTGCGTGAGCTCGTCAACGTCTGGTTCTCGGAGGCGGGCGCGAACGGCGCCTTCCCGCTGGACGACCGCACGCCGGTCGAGATCCTGATGGATCCCCGCCCGCAGCTCACGGCCCCCCGCGACAAGTACGTCTACTTCCCGGGCGACTCCCCCGTCCCCGAGTGGCAGGCGGTCAACGTCAAGAACCGCTCGTTCGTGATCGGCGCGCTCGTCGACGTCCCGGCATCCAATGCCGAAGGGGTGATCTTCGCCCACGGGACGCGCTTCGGCGGACACGCCCTGTACGTGAAGGACAACCGCCTCCACTACGTGAACAACTTCGTCGGCGCCGAAGAGCAGATGATCGTCGCCGGCGAGGACCTGCCGACGGGCGAGAACCTGATCCTGTCGGCGTCCTTCGAGAAGGAGGGCAACGAGCCGATCTGCGCCACGGGGACGCTGTCGCTCTACCACGGCGACCGAAAGGTCGGGGAGGGGGCGATCACGACGCAGCTCGGCGCGTTCGCGGTGGCCGGCGCGCCGCTGTTCGTCGGGCGGCACGGAGGCGAGCCCGTCACCGACGACTATCCCGGCGAGTCGCCGTACACGTTCACCGGCGCAACGATCCGTCAGGTCACCGTCAACGTCAGCGGTGAGCCGTACCTCGACCTCGAGCGCCACGCCGAGATGCTGCTGCGGTCGCAATGACGGGCGGCACCCTCGCGACGTGGAACGACACATCGGCGCGCGCAGCGATCGTCGAGTTCGTCGAGCGCGTCACGACCGAGGGCGGACCGGACTACGTGCCGCGCCCGGAGCGCGTCGCGACGTTCGACAACGACGGCACGCTCTGGTGCGAGAAGCCGATGCCGATCGAGCTCGGGTTCATCCTTCAGCGTCTCACGGAGATGGCTGACGCCGACCCGTCGCTGCGCGAGAAGCAGCCATGGAAGGCCGCCGCCGAGCGCGACTACCACTGGCTGAGCGACGTCATCACCAAGCACTACCACGGCGACGACACCGACGTGAGAGTGCTCATGGCCGGGATGCTTCAGGCGTTCGCCGGCATGAGCGTCGAGGGCTACGCCCACGCCGCGGACGCCTTCCTTCGCGGCGGCACGCACCCGACGCTCGGCAGAGCCTTCCACGCCTGCGGCTACGCGCCGATGATCGAGCTGCTCGCCTTCCTCGAGGCGCATGGCTTCACGAACTACATCGCCTCGGGCGGGGACCGCGACTTCATGCGGCCGATCACCGAAGACGTCTACCGGATCCCTCCCGAGCGCGTCATCGGCAGCTCCAACGCGCTGCGCTACCTCGAGGACGAGCACGGCGGCACGGTGACCTACGCCGCCGAGCCCGACGTCTTCGACGACGGGCCCGTCAAGCCGATCCGGATCTGGAGCCGGATCGGACGCCGCCCGATCCTCGCCGGCGGAAACTCGAACGGCGACATACCGATGCTGCAGTACGCCGGCGGCAGAGACCGGCCCGCCCTGCGGCTGCTCGTCCTGCACGACGATCCCGAGCGGGAGTTCGACTACACGGCCGGGGCGGAGAAGTCGCTCGAGACGGCGGCCACCCAGGGCTGGACAGTGGTCAGCATCAAGAGCGACTGGAACACCGTCTTCGCGGACGCGCCTGCGTAGTGCGACGGACGACGTCGTCGATGTGAGGACTGTTCCCAAGACGGCCGCCGTCGATCCCCGGACATGGGCAGCGCCGAGGCCGTCCGCGCTGCATCGGTTCGTGCCCGTGACCGGATGGCTCCCGGGCTATGACTACCGGCGACTCCTGCGCTTCGACGCCATCGCCGGCGCGACGGTGTGGGGGCTGCTCGTGCCCGAGATGATCGCCTACGCGGGACTGGCCGGTCTTCCTCCCCAGGCAGGCCTGTACACGCTCCTCGCGACGCTCGCCGCGTACGCGATCTTCGGCACGAGCAGGCACGTCATCGTGGCGGGCACCTCGGCGGCGGCGGTGCTGCTCGCCTCGACCGTCGGGGACATCGCCGTCAGTCATGACGACTACCTGGCGAACTCCGCCGCGCTCGTGCTCTTCGTCGGCGGCATGCTCCTGGCCGCGGGGTGTCTGCGGCTCGGGTTCATCGCGCAGTTCCTGTCGCGTCCCGTCGTCGAAGCCTTCGTCTTCGGGCTCGCGATCTTCGTCACCGTCAAGCAACTGCCGAAGCTGCTCGGCATCTCTGGCGGCTCCGGCGACACGATCGCCCAGTTGGCCCACGTGCTGACGCACCTCGGTGATACGAGCGGCGCGACCCTCCTCCTCGGCGTGGCAGCACTCGGCCTCCTGTTCGGGGCCGAGCGATTCGCGCCGCGCGTGCCGGGAGGCCTGCTCGCGCTCGCGCTCGGCATCCTCGTCAGCGCGGCGTTCCACCTGTCGAGCCACGGCGTCGCGATCGTCGGCAAGGTGCCGAGCGGGCTTCCCTCGGTCGACGTTCCGAGCATCTCGAGCCACGAGGTCCCGACGCTCATCGCCGCCGCGGGCGGGATGCTCCTCGTGATCTACAGCGAGTCGCTGGGCGCCGCTCAGAACTTCGCGACCAAGCATCGCTACGAGATCGATCCCAACCAGGAGCTCATCGCGCTCGGCGTCGCCAATGCCGGCTCCGCGTTCGTCGGCGGCTTGGCCGCCGGCGGCAGCCTCTCGCAGTCGGCTGTGAACGAAGGCGCCGGCGCCCGGTCGGAGGCTTCGGCGCTGGTGGCCGCCGCGCTCATGGTCGTGACCGTGCTCGTCCTGACGCCGCTCTTCACCGATCTCCCCGAGGCCGTGCTCGCCGCCCTGATCATCCACGCCGTCTCCCACCTCTGGAAGCTCAAGGCCTTCGAGCGCTACTACGCAGAGCGTCGCATCGAGTTCCTGCTCGCCCTCGCCACGCTGCTGGGGGTGATCACCATCGACGTCCTCCCAGGGCTCGTGATCGGCGTCGTGTCGATGCTCCTCCTCGTGATCTACCACGCGAGCCGCCCACACATCGCGATCCTCGCCCGGGTGCCCGGGGACTCCGGGGCGTTCGCGGACATCGCTCGCCACCCCGGCTACGAGCCGATCCCCGGCCTGCTCGCCCTTCGGCTCGAAGCGCCACTCATGTACGCCAACGCGACGCTGGTGCGCGACCGCGTGAAGTACCTCGTCGGAGCGAGCGATCTGCTCCCGAGCGCCGTCGTGCTGGACATCGGCGTCAGCGACGAGCTCGACGTCACCAGCGCAGAGACGCTGGAGGAGCTCGTGGCGGCGCTCCGCGAAGCCGATGTCGACTTCGCCCTCGCCGACGTTCGCCAGCCTGTCAGGAGACAGATGAAACGGGCCGGCCTGCTCGAGAAGATCGGCGACGACAGGATCTATCTCACCGTCGACGACGCCATCCAGAGTCTCGCCCCCGCTCTCCCCACCCCGGGAGACCGGTAGCCCAGGTTCGTCGACGTCGAGTGGCCGGCCGGCCGGCGCGGATCAGCGGACGATGACAACCGGGCAGTTGGCGTGGGCCACGAGGTGCTGGGTGACCGAGCCCAGCAGCATGCCGACGAAGCCTCCATGCCCGCGCGACCCGACCACCAGCAGGTCGGCCTCCTCGGACCGCTCGATCAGCACCTCGGCCGCGTGCTTCCCTTCCGCGACGGAGGTCCGCACGTCGACGGCGGGTGACTTGGGCACGAGCTCGGAGGTGAACTGCTCGAGGAGCGCCAGCGCGTCCGTCCTGGGCTGGCTCTCATAGTCCTCCGGAGGCAGGTGGCCGTACGGCGGCGCCATGGGCAACGACGGCGGGTGCCACGCGTTGACGACGGTCAGGATCGCACCGTGGTGTGCCGCTTCGTCGTAGGCCCACTCCAGTGCGGCTCGGCTGTTGTTCGATCCGTCCACGCCGACGACGATGCGCTTGATCTCGGCCATCTTGCGTACCTACCGGTCAGCTCTTGTGAGGCGCGGGGGTTCGCCGTTCCCGCCGGTCGCCGAGGTCTGGATGATGGTGACGTCGCACACCGCGGTCCGCGCGATCTCGCGTGGCACCGAGCCCAGCGCCTCGCCCTCGCTGGCACCCAGACCGCGGTTGCCCACCACGATGAGGGTGGCCCGATTCCGGCCGGCGACCTTCAGCAGTGCCTCGGCCGGTCTGCCGGCGACCACCACCTGCTCGATGTCCCGGATGCGGTCGGAGGTCAGTTCGACCACCGACTTGTGCATGGCCTCGCGCGCCGCCCGCTCGCCGTACATGAGCTTGCGGCCGCCGACCTCTTCGTGACCCACCGTCTCGTCGCCTGGCTCGAAGGCGGAGACCACGACGATGCGGGCCTGGGCGGCCGCCGCGATCTCCTGGGCCCTGGCGACGGCGTACAGCGCGGACGGCGAGCCGTCGGAGCCGACCACGACGCGGTCGTAGACCGTGATCTGACGCTGTCCGCCGAGCGGCATGACCCTGGACTCCTCGTCCGACTTCGGCGCGTTGACCCACAGCATGGCGAGGCCGGCGCAGGCGAGCAGGCCTCCGGCGAGCAGGATCGCGCTGGTGCCCTTGCCGTCCAGGAAGTTCTCGAAGATGAAACCGAAGGTGACCGTCTCGATCAACATCGGCACGACGATCATCATGTTGAGGATCCCCATGTACACACCGGTGCGCTCCCGGGGAACCATGCTCGCGACCATCAGGTACGGCACCCCGACCATGCTGGCCCAGCAGATGCCGAGACCGATCATGGGCACGAGGGTCAGGATCTGGCTACTGATCTGTGACAGTGCGGCCAGCGAGATCGCGGCCAGCATCAAGGTCCCGGCGTGCACTTTCTTGCCGCCGTACCGGACGCACAACGGCAGCAGGAACAGGGCCGAGATCATCGTGACGAAGTTGTAGGTGCCGTTCATCAGCCCGGTCCAGGCAGCCGCCTCCTCATAGCCGGGTGTGTCCGGGGCTGTGTTGAAGACCGACTCACCGACACTGACGCTGACGAACTGCCAGTAGATGAACATCGCGTACCACTGGAACAGGAAGGCAAGGCCGATCTTGTGCATGCCGATCGGCATCACCTTCACGGCCGTGGCGATGTCCTTGAGCGTGGCGGGGATGCCCTTCGACTGCGTGCGGATCTCCTCGAGCTCCGCCTCCGACGGGGGGATCTCCTTGGTCCGCGTCATGGCGATGCCGATCGTGACCAAGCAGCAGACCGCCCCCAGCCAGAAGCAGACGAAGACCCAGTAGGGCACGTTCGACGCGGTCGCCCCGGAGATGAACTTCTGGAACACGAACAGCGACACGTTGGCCAGGACGGCCCCGGCGCCGGTGAACAGGCTCTGAGTCAGGAAGCCGCGCGGGATCTGGCTCTTGCGGAGCCGGTCCGAGATCAGTGCTCGGTACGGCTCCATGGCGGTGTTGTTGCCGGCGTCCACCAGCCACAGGCAGATCACCGCCATCCACAGCGCGGTCACGAGCGGGAAGAGGAACAAGATGAGAACGCACATGGCGCCGCCGGCGAGCACGAACGGCTTGCGCCTTCCCCACTTCGGGCTCCAGGTCTTGTCGCTCGTGGCCCCGATGAACGGCTGGATCAACAACCCGGTGATGGGGCCCGCGATGTTGAGGATCGGCAGCCATTCCGGCTTCGCCCCCAACAGGAGGAAGATCGGGTTCACCGCGGTCTGGGTCAGCCCGAAGCTGAACTGGACGCCGAAGAACCCCAGGTTCATCCAGGCGATGTTGCTCGCGGTCATCAGTGGGCGACGGGCGTCGTCGTCGTCCACGGTGTTCGTGCGGACTTCCGCCGTCTCAACGGACATGAAGCTCTCCCCGATCGCACACGAGGGCGTGTTCAATTGTGTGCGGCCGCAACCGCCCCACGCTTCCCCGTTGCTGCAGTTGACCTCGTCACTGCCGGCGGACGAGTACCTCAACCGCCGGCGGCGCGAGTCTTACCACCGGCGCGGTCGGTGGCGTCATCACCCACGCGCTCTTGGCGCGAACGCTGACACCGTGTAGACGACGCGCGCCGCGACGGTCAGCCCGCCGCCTCGCGTGCCGCGACCTGGGCGGCCGCCACGCGGGCGATGGGCACGCGGAAGGGCGAGCAGGAGACGTAGTCGAGCCCGGCGCGGTGGAAGAAGGCGATGCTGTCGGGATCGCCGCCGTGCTCGCCGCAGATGCCGAGCTTGAGGTCGGGCCGCGCCTCGCGGCCGACCCACGCGGCGAGACGCACGAGCCACCCGACGCCCGGTTCGTCGATCGTCTCGAACGGCGAGCGGTCGACGATCCGCTGCTCGAGGTAGTGCGAGAGGAACCCGGACTCGACGTCGTCGCGCGAGAAGCCGAGCGCCGTCTGGGTCAGGTCGTTGGTGCCGAACGAGAAGAAGTCGGCGACCTGGGCGATGCGGTCGGCCACGAAGCAGGCCCGCGGCAGCTCCATCATCGTGCCGATGAGCGGCTCGAGATGCTTGGCGCCGAGCTGCGCGATGACGTGCTCGACGCGGTCGCGCAGGATCTGGACCTCCTGCTCGTAGGCGACGAGCGGGATCATGATCTCCACGCGCGGCGTGCGGCCGCTGCGCGCCTCGACCGCGAGCGCCGCCTCGGCGATCGCCTCGACCTGCACGTCGTAGATCTCCGGCGCGATGATGCCGAGCCGCGCGCCGCGCGTGCCGAGCATCGGGTTGGTCTCCTCGAGCTCGCGCACGCGCGCGAAGATCCGCTCGAGGCGGCGCACGTCCTGCGGGCGCTCGCCGCGCGCCCGCTCGATCTCGACCGCCAGGTCGGTGGCGTTGGGGAGGAACTCGTGCAGCGGCGGGTCGAGCAGCCGGATGGTCACCGGCAGGCCGGCCATCTCCTCGAGCAGCCCCTCGAAGTCCTCGCGCTGCATCGGCAGCAGCCGGCCCAGCGCGCCGCGCCGATCCTCGGCCGAGGAGGCCAGGATCATCGCCTGCATGGCCGGCTGCCGGTCGGCGGCCATGAACATGTGCTCCGTCCGGCACAGGCCGATGCCCTCGGCGCCGAACTCGCGCGCGCGCCGCGCGTCCTCGGGCGTGTCGGCGTTGGCGCGCACGCCGAGGCGCCGGATCTCGTCCGCCCAGCCCAGCACCGTGTCGAAGTGCTCGTCGACCTGCGGGGGCGCGAGCGGGACGTCCTCGGCGGACACGCGCCCGGTGGAGCCGTCGATCGCGATGAGATCGCCCTCATGGAGCACGGTGTCGCCGACCCGCAGCTCGCCGCGGTCCAGGTCCACCCGCATCGCCGACGCGCCCGCCACGCACGGCTTGCCCATGCCGCGGGCGACGAGCGCGGCGTGGCTCGCCTTACCGCCCTCCGCGGTGAGGATGCCCTGCGCGGCGAAGAACCCGTGCACGTCGTCGGCCTCGGTGAACGGCCGCACGAGCACCACGCGGTGGCCTCGCTGCGCCCACTCCACCGCGTCCTCGGCGGTGAACACGATCTGCCCCTTGGCCGCGCCGGGCGACGCGGCGACGCCGGTGGTCAGCACGTCGAAGTCCGCGTCGGGCGCAAAGGTCGGGTGCAAGAGCGCATCCAGCGACGCCGCGTCGATGGTGAGCAGCGCCTGGTCCCGCGTCAGCAGACCCTCCGCCACGGCGTCGACGGCGAACCGGACCGCCGCTTGGGCGGGGCGCTTGGCGTTGCGCGTCTGGAGCATGTAGAGGCGCCCCTCCTCCACGGTGAACTCCGTGTCCTGCATGTCCTCGTAGTGGCGCTCGAGCGTGCGCAGGATCTCCATGAGCTCGGCGTGGGTGTCCGGCAGCCAGTCGCGCATCTCGGCGATGTCGCGCGGCGTGCGCACGCCCGAGACGACGTCCTCGCCCTGCGCGTTGGGCAGGAAGTCACCCGACGGCTCCGACGCGCCCGTGACCTCGTCGCGGCTGAACGCGACGCCGGACCCGGAGGTCTCGCCTTTGTTGCCGAACACCATCTGCTGCACGTTGACCGCGGTGCCCCAGTCGTCCGGGATGCGGTGGATGCGTCGGTAGGTCACGGCACGCTGGCCGTTCCAGGACTCGAAGACGGCCCGGATGGCGAGCCGCAGCTGCTCCAGCGGCTCCTGCGGGAACTCGTAGAGCGCCTTGAACCGGTCGGTCAGCTCCTGGAGCGCCGTCACCTCGAGTTCGGTGTCGAGCGTGACGCCGCGGGCCGCCTTGACCTCCCGGATCGCCTCCTCGAACCGCTCGCCGGGGACGCCGCGGCTGACGTTGCCGAACATCTGCACGAAGCGGCGGTACGAGTCCCAGGCGAAGCGGTCGTTGCCCGTCGCGCGCGCCAGGCCCTCGACCGACTCGTCGTTCAAGCCGAGGTTCAGCACGGTGTCGAGCATTCCCGGCATGGACTCGCGCGCGCCGCTGCGCACGGAGACGAGCAGCGGGTCCCCGGGATCGCCGAGCCGGCGGCCGGCGTGGTCCTCGAGCCGGGCGAGCGCGTCGGCGACCTCGTCCTCGAGGCCCTCGGGCTCGCTGCCGCCGGCGCGCATGTACGCGACGCACGCCTCCGTGGAGATCGTGAACCCGGCGGGCACGCGGTCGGGCCCGAGCACCCGCGTCATCTCCGCGACGTTCGCGCCCTTGCCGCCGAGGAGCTCACGCATGTCCTTCGACCCCTCGGCGAAGTCGAACACCCACTGCTTCCGGCCGCCGCTCTCCACGTCGTCGTCTCCTCGTCGGTCTCGGCGAGCGTCCGCGGACCCGGCGAACCTCGACCCCTCGTCGAGCATTTCATCGGACGGGAGGGCGAGCAAGCGTTCACGCTGCGGAGAGCGGCCCGCGCGGCTGCCGACCGCGGACATGCCGGACCGTTCGTCCTCATCCGCTCGGGCCCGGCTCGGAGTCCGCGCGGCTAGTGGGTCTTCTCGTGACGTTC
>Ga0070702_100001101_pt1 | contig 10831 bp, 17 predicted proteins | sample KBSK5103metaG_FD_65466 | JGI IMG/M metagenome (GOLD analysis project Ga0070702, IMG submission 65466) | Corn, switchgrass and miscanthus rhizosphere microbial communities from Kellogg Biological Station, Michigan, USA - KBS K5-10-3 metaG | ecosystem: Host-associated > Plants > Roots >... | reverse complement strand
GTACTGGTCTCGCGCCAACCCGGAACTTTGTTTATTGGCAACGCGCGGATATCCAAAACGTAGGTTTGCCGATGTTCGCAAGTTGGTTGTCGAGCCGCGTCGCGAACACTCCCGTAAACCAGATGCAATTTACAAACGTATCGAAAGACTTTGCCCTGGACCGTACCTAGAGTTATTTGCTAGAGTACATCAACCGGGATGGGACGCTGTTGGTTTGGATTTGTCAAATGGCATCCAACCCCGTCGCTGGCATTCCGATGCCAGAGAATTCTACGACGATGACCAGCAACCAGACTAACTAGTTATCCTATACAAGGAAACGAAAATGGCCGACGATGGCATGCTGTCCGGGTCATTGCAGGAAACCATCGTCGCGGCACTCGTCTTCAATACCGATGGGCATACCCGCATCACTTCAAAACTAGCCGATCTGAATTGGTTCGAAGACCCGTACAGGGAGATCATTGAGCGGGTGCTCAAACATTGGCGAGCAAATGGTGAGGCTCCCGGCGAGGCGCATATCGCCGATGTCTTCGATTTTGTGTTGGATGACCAACAACACAAAAAGCACAATCTCTACAAAAACATCATGGATCGGATCGCCCGCCTCAACCAAACTCTCAATACCCACTATGTCTACAACCGGCTGTTTGAATTCGCGCGACGGCAGAACTTGAAGCGGGCGATTTTCGAGGCCGGCACAATTCTCAGTCAGTCAACGGAACCGGAGGATTACGACAAGGTCGAGGCGATCCTGGCCGGCGTTTCGAACTTCCAACGCGACCAGTACGATTTGGGGTTCTCGCTGGCGCAGACCGATCGCTCATTGCGGTTCCTCGATAACGACAACAACACAGACCGGTTGACATTGGGCATCAGGGAGCTTGACGAGGAGGGGATCGGCCCCGGTCGCGGCGAGTTGTTTCTTATCATCGCGCCACGGGGGCGGGGCAAGTCGATGATGCTGCACCATATCGGTCGCCGCGCGATTGACCACATGCAATGGAACGCACTACACATAACCTTGGAGAATTCGGCGGAAGCCACCGCACAACGCTACTTCCAAAGCAGTTTCGCCTTCGCGACCAGAGACAACCCGGACAGCATCACTGTCATAAACAAAGACGAACAAGGCCGAGTGGTCGAGTTCCTGCGCAAGAAGAATAAGGCGGTTGTCCTTCTCACCCGCGACGAACAACGCCAATTCATAAACGAACAAATAAGAATGCTGGAAGACCGCAAGGACGGCACCAACATACAAAAACTCAAATTGCTGCGGATCAAGGAGTTCCCGACCGGCGATCTGACTTACCAGAAACTGGAAGCGTTCCTCGATCATCTCGAAACCATCGAAAACTTCGTCCCCAGCATCATCCTGTTGGACTACCCTGATTTGATGAGTTATGACCGGCGGTACGACCCGCGTTACGGGATCGGTCAGCTTTACCAACAACTGCGCGGGCTGGCGGTTAAACGACACATTGCGATTGTCGCGGTATCGCAGTCGAACCGTGAAGGCGAAAACGCGAGACTAGTAGAGAGCTATCACACCGCTGAAGACATAAGCAAGATCGCGACAGCCGACTATGTATTGACTTACAACCAGACCAAGCAAGAACACGAACTCGGTGTCGCGCGTTTGTATGTCGCCAAGGCGCGAAATGAGCGGCAGTGGTTTACCGTACTGATCTCGCAGAATTATGCGGCGGCGCAGTTTGTGGTAGAGGATTCCGCCCGAATGACAAAACGGGAAGCCTACTCCGACATATTGGACAAGGCTGTAATAACCCCTGTCGAAGGTGAAACAACGGAGGTGGACGATGCCGGAATTGCCAGATGACGATCCCCGCATGGATGAATTCATCAACAGAATAGTCCATTCAAATGTGAAGTATGTCGGTCGCGGTTTCGACAAGTTCACGATCCAGCAACTGCTGGAAGAGGTCGAGGCGCACCGTACCCACTTCAAGCAAAAATACGGTTACGACGCACCCAAGATGGTCGCGTTGGTGTTGCCCACCAGCCGGTATATCGGCCTGTATCGCGCCGATCTGGAAACCCGCGACATTCAGATGATGTTGTTGAACATGCTGCGTGAATTTGCGGTGCGGCAAGTACCGGTCGATAAACGGGAACTAGCCTACGCACTATCCCAAATCTGGCCTAACTACGATCCGGCGATCGAGTTCTTCTCGGCTGACGGTCAGGCTAAGGGAGCATTCATCCATTGATAAACTCCCCTTGCGTCATCCAGTTGACCCGGCGTCGCCGCGACTATGCGGTGGTGCCGGAATTGTCGGGGCGATACCTGTGTCACTACGACCCGCGCCGCGACTTTGAGGACAGCTATTATCTCAGTGTCACCGACGCACGGGACGAAGCCAAGATATTCGCCAATGGGAGTGAGGCAATGCGATACTACTTGCAAATCTGCCCAACCCCGATCTACTATACTTCGCATGATCATGTGTCGCGACCGCTCGCCGACGAGTATCTAATCGAGATTGTGTATTTGCCGATCACCAATTCGTGAGGCATGCTGATGGCTAGTCTCTGGGACCGGCCCGAATTCCAAAATGCCAGAAGGATAAACGACATGGCCGATATGGAAGCTATCTATGCCTGGACCGAAATCGATGATGGTGGAGATGAAGGCATTATCTTTGCAGCCATCCCAATAATTGGTATAAGCGGCAATCTGCAACACCGTCGCCTGGATATTGTCGTAAAGCATTTTCGGCCAATTGCCATAGAACATGCGAGAGTCACCGGACATACGGTACGTCTGGTAAAGTTTGCCCGCAGCGAAACATTAGATACCTTATGATCTCGCCATTAGCCATCTCCGACTACCTCAATCGGGAAGCGGATGATTTCCGCTGGTTGAAGACGTTGCCCGATGCACAGTTGGACGAGTGGCTGTATTCGATCAAGCCGACACCAAAATTCAAGGAACCATTAAACCGGGCGCAGAAAGTCGGGTTTATACTCGGCGTCGCCCACAAGCAATTCGTTTTTCATTTCGAAATGGGAACCGGCAAGTCCCGCCTCACGCTTGAACTATTAAAATGGTACATCGAGAACGGCTACATCGATCGTGCTCTCGTCCTCGCCAATGCCGATACCGTTGTACAAGGTTGGCAGGACGAAATACTGCGGTGGGATATCGGGCTGCCGTTCAAAATATTGTTGGGTAGTAGTGCCGCCAAATGGGACATGCTGGAGAGTTTCAATTTAGGGATTGCGGTGGCAACCCATGTCGGGTTCGCGACGATGGTCAGTGAACTGGTCCCGTCGCGAACCGGTAAAAGCGACCGGCGATACAAGCCGGTGCGGGAACATGTCGATTACATGCGCAAGAAGTTCGGCGCGGTTGTCATAGACGAATCTACGAGGGTTGGAAATAACAAGACCTTGGCTTTCGAGGTATGCAAGCAAGTAATGCAATCGGCAGATATCCGATATGCGCTTGCCGGTCGTTTGTTCGGGCGCAACCCGATGCCGGTTTGGGCGCAATTTTATCTGGTGGACGGTGGCGACAGCTTCGGCCCGACATTGGGTTTGTTCCGCGAAGTGTTCTTTACCGCCAAACGCGGCTATTTCGGCGGGATGGAATACACATTCAACAAGAAGCGCGAACCCGAGTTTCAACGGTTTCTCGGACACCGGTCGATTTACTTCGCAATTGACGAGGTGACCGACCTCCCCGAATTGGTCAAAGTAAGAAAACATTGCATGTTCCCAGAGGACACATTGCGGTATTACCGCCGCTGCGTCGATGAGATACTCCATTCGAAAGGCAACTATCGGGAAATGCAAAACGCATTCTTACGGATGCGCCAGATCAGTTCCGGGTTTGTCGGAGTGATCGATGACGAGGAGGGGGAGACAACCGAGATCGAGTTCCCGGAGAACCCGAAGCTCGACTTGCTGGTCGAACTATTGCAGGAACTGCCGGAAGGAAAGAAAGCGGTCGTATTCCACGAATTCAAATGGTCCGGTAGGCAGATCGCCAATGCGTTGAAAAAGGCCAAGATACCATTCGGGCAATTGAATGCCGAGACCAAGGATTGGGACCGGGTAAAAAACAAGTTCAACAACTCCGACACCGACAATATTCTGGTGGTGTCCTGGCGCAAGGGTGGCTACGGTCTCAATTTGCAAGCTGCCAGTTATATGTTCTTTTTTGAAAGTCCGGTTGGCTCTATCGACCGGGACCAATGCGAGCGGCGGATTTGGCGACAGGGACAACGCAACCGTTGTTTTATTTACGATTTATTGATGAAAGATTCCGTTGACAGTCGAATCATTATGTTCCACAGTCACGCTGCGAACCTGTTCGAAGCTTTGGTCAAAGACCCAAGCCTGATCGAGGAAGGTTTCGTAAAGGAGTAAATTAAGATGAACCGTGTGTTTATGGGAACCGCCGCCGTGGCGCTTCTTGTGTTTGCCCAACCGGCCAATGCCGTGTTGGTTACGGACGGGAACCCGACTAGTATCACATATAATGTGAGCCAGCCGGTGACCGGCACGAACCTAAAGGCCAACATCGTCTTCAGCAACTTCGATTTTACGACGGTTGGCAGCAATACACAGGTCACGTTTAATACCAGCGTCAAGAACACCACCACAATAGGGACGTTGACCCAAGCGCAGCTTGATTCGGTGCGGTTGACCGGGTTCGCCTATGACACCGATCCGAATGCGACGGGTGCAACCGACAATTCCAGTATCTACAACTCGCTTATCAGTACCAACTTCCCGTCATTCCAGACGGTTGATGTCTGCCTGATTGCCGCACCACAGGACAATAACTGTTCCGGCGGTAACAATGGGGGTTTGTCGCCGGGTGGTACGGACACGTTTACCGAGACCCTGACTTTTAGCGGGGCGATCACCTCGTTTGATTTCGGGATCGGGCAGAACGAACAACTGGCAACGAAGTTTCAAACCGACTTTGGTTCGTTTGAAACCGGGACAAACCCCTGCCTCGTAAACTGTGACGGTTTCCCGCCACCCCCACCACCACCTCCTCCTCCTGGCACGGTGCCGGAACCGGGATCGATCCTGATGCTGATGTCGGGACTGATCGGTCTCGGCGGGTGGTTCGGGATCGGGCGGGCCAAGCCGACGAAGGTAGCCTAACCCTCTCGACAGCGGGGTTGTAAAACACAACCCCGCTCAAAGGTAAGTACAATGAACTCCCCCAGTGTCCTGCTGCTGGATCAAATCCGCCGGCTGACCGACACCGGGACCGATCGGGAAGCGGCGACACGGTGGGCGATCCTGACGTTCGCTCACCGGCTCACCCTCCTGTCGGGCGATCGGGCGGCGATCCGCGAGATTGCCGCCGATCTGCGGGAACATGCCGGGGAGATCGCCGAGTTTTGCACCCGAAAATAATTTGCAAACGGCTGCAAAATCGGTCCCCCACTCCCGATAAATTCTCCCCCACACTTCTAACTCATTGATATGGCGGGCTTTTAGCCCGCCTATTTTTTTGCCGATTTTCGATAGGGGGTCTTGAAGTAGGGTGTCATTGACACCATATGACTAGTTGAGTTGTTGAGGAGGTTGAGAAGGGAAGTCGGGGCGGAAGCCCCAAGTCGGGCGAAAAGCCCATGAACCCGCCACGCACGCCCGAGAGGGCACTCTGCCAGCGTTTGGTTTACAAATGGCAGAATCGGAGGAGTGAGACACTCCCGAGAAGGGGAATCCCCCGCGTTCCATCTGCGCGGTCCCTGAGATCGGCAAGAACACAATCCCGGCAGTGCGGAAGTGGACTGTTTAACTGCGGTCCCGCGAAGGCTCAAAAAGCCGCGTAACACGATCCCGCAGCGGAGTTTCAACACCGTCCTCTAGTAGGCAACTGTTGAAACAAGAGAATAAATAGAAATGCTCCACAATGGGACGGCACATAGTCTCGGAACCGGCAGTAGGTCAGCTAAGGCACGAACCCGCTACGAGATACCAATTCCCATTGAGTGAGCACTTCGCCAAACTGTTAACGACGGTTTGGCGAAGTGCTTACGGCACTTTACAGCGATCTGTACGAAGGCAGCAAGTTTCCCATGAGGCTGGGAAACGGTTGGGAGAGAAATCTCCTACATGGACCGGGACGGTATTAAAACTCTCATTGATCATGAGAGCGTATAAACCGTCAGATACAGATCGCTGGCCTCGCTTCTTCTAGGAAGGTAACAATGAAATACAAACATGTTTTCGCTGTCTACTACATGAAACCGGAGAGCTTCTCACGGTTCAACTTCGGCCAAGAGTTTCCGACGCTCTCGGAACTGTATGATACACACAAACGGGTGCGTATCTTTCGGGCCGACGATCTGGAAGATGTCTTCTCCCAGATGCAGGCTGAGAACTGGTCGCCGAATGGCGAACAGTACGATCGGATACGGACGCTGGGTCTCGGTCATACATCGATGTCTGTCGGGGATGTTGTTTATCAAAAGTCCCTTGGCAAACACTTTGTTGTGGCTCCCTGCGGTTTCAAGGAGTTGGCCTAATGGCTACGATGAAGTACTTCAGCGATCATAACGGCGAGACCGTCGAGTTGGTCGCCATTTCGAACCTCCGCAATGCGGAGTTCGACACCTTGTTCCCCGGTGTGAAGGGGAAACGTTGCGATAGCTTCTCCAAGTGGGTGGGCTACGCAGTTGGTAGTAGAGACCCGCTGCCGTTGACGCGGCGGATTTCCTACAAATCAAACCCGTCACTGCATAAGTGCGACGCACGTTGCATGCATGCGAAAGGCCGCACGATGGACTGCCAATGCAGTTGTGGTGGGGCTAATCACGGTAAAGGTGGTTAATATGTATGACTTCCACACTGTCTATAAGGACGTTGCAGCGGCAACCGACTTGGTTGCCTACCTGAGCGAAAAGGACGAGGACGGCTGGAACTATCTACTGACGCTGACATCTGACAAGTCGGCTGCCGTCATCGAAATCTACGACGAGACCGGGTACTTTCTCGGTCTTCTGTAGAAGATTGTGGTCAGCCCCGGTCGAGTTCCGGGGCATTCCACAATGTTCTTAGGGAACATTGTTCTAGGAGGGTGTTATGTTTAAGAACGTCGAAGACATCAAAACGTTTTCGTTGGCCGGCAACGCCACGCTCACGATGGTGTCGCAGAAGACCGGCGTGCGGTTCACTTTCAAGGTGACCCGTGCGAAGGACAAGGCAACCAACGAGCCGCGCGATATGTGGTTCGTCTCGTTGCTGAACGGCCCCGACAACGAAACCAATTATGCGTATGTCGGGATGATCAACGGCAACGGTCAGTTCAACCTGACCGGGCGTTCGCGGTTCGCGCCTGATACACCTTGTGTGAAGGCGTTCACGTTCTTCTGGAAGTTTGTTGCGCAGAACGTGATGCCGCCGCAGATGGATGTCCACCATGAAGGACGTTGCGGTCGTTGCAACCGGAAACTTACTGTTCCCGAGAGCATTGAGAACGGTCTCGGACCCGAGTGTGCCGGTAAGATGGCAGCGTAGGAGGAAGTTACGATGACATTGCTTGAACGGTTGCAGCGTGATCGTCGCGTCGAGATTGTCGATGATGAAAGGAGCATCGGCAATGGCGTCATCATCACGCTGAAACAGGGTTGGACGTTTGATCCCTGGCAAGACAACCGGGTGGCTGGAGAGGACACCCTGAGTGAGGCAATAAAGTTAGTGCGGCGGGCCAGACCGTTCTCCGGTCCCTACACCGACTGAGTGAGTCTTGTGGTCAGCCCCGGTCCTGAACCGGGGCATTCCACAACGCTTACAGCAAGCGTTGTTCTAGGAGGGTAAACTATGAATTCGAAATCGAAGAGCTTCGACATCGCCCAGCATGTTACCGACATGATTGTCAAGGCGATCGAGGCGGGTGCCGGTAAGTGGGAAATGCCGTGGCACAAAGTCGGCGGCATCATGTCGGAACCGGTCAACGTTCTGGGTCGCGCCTATCGCGGGATGAACCTCTGGCTGCTGATGATTGCGGCGGAAAACGCCGGCTACACCAGCAACGTCTGGGGGACTTACAAAATGTGGGCCGCGAAAGGCGCACAGGTAAAGAAGGGCGAGAAGTCCACGATGGTGGTGTTCTGGAAGCGCACCGACTACAAGGCGAAGGACGAGGCCGGCGAGGAGATCGACAAAAAGGGTCTGTTGCTGCGTTACTACAACGTCTTCAATGAGCAACAGGTCGAGGGCTACGAGCCGAAAGAAGTCCCGGTAGTGATCTCGGCGGAACAGCGGATCGAGAACGCCGACAAGTTTTTCGCCGCGACCGGTGCGGTTGTTAATCACGGTGGCAACCGGGCGTTCTATGCACCGTCGCGCGACACGATCCAGTTGCCAGAGTTCTCGCAGTTCAAATCCCCGGAAGCTTACTACGCAACGCTGGGTCATGAAACGGTCCATTGGACCGGGCATGAAACCCGCTGCGACCGGAAGCTGAACGTTAATCGTTTCGGCGACGAGGCGTATGCTTTCGAGGAACTGATTGCGGAACTGGGTTCTGCGTTCTTATGCGCCCACCTGGGGATCGCCAACGATCCTCGCCCCGATCACGCGCAGTACATTCAGAGTTGGTTGAAGGCTCTGAAGAACGATAAGCGCGCCGTGTTCTCGGCGGCGTCGAAGGCGCAAGCCTCGTTGGACTTCCTGACGAAACAGGAAGAGGAAGAAGAAACTGTGGCGGAAGCTGCCTAACGGCAGCTTCTCTACTAGGAAGGGCAAATGAAATACAAAGCGGAAGTTCTTAAGCGTTTCCCGATGGCGCAAGCCATCACCGTTACCCGTTGGTCAGACGGCACGCCGTGTTACGTTCTTATCCAGACACCCGTCCTTAAAAACGGTAAGGTAAAAAACCTGAGCCTCGACATCCACAATGGTGAGGGTGTTCAGGGATATACCGCCGCATGGCGATCGGCTTGGTTCTGGATGGTTCGTAACTAGTAAGGAAGAATAAACAATGAAATACGCCAATGTCTCATGCAGCCAGTGCGGTAGAAGTTTCGGTCCTGGCGATCACGGGTTCTCCCATTGCGAGAATCATCCCGGCTTTGTTCGGGATATGAAAGAGTGGCAAGAGCGGTTGATGAAGATCGCCAAACAAATAGAATCTCACGCTAGTGAGTTGGACCCGCGATATGATGACCCGAAAGTTACCGCACAATGGTTGAAGCCATATGTGGGTGATTTACGGGATGTACTCAACGAGATGAACCCACCTCGCAAACGGAGTAAACCTCGATGAATAAGAAAGCATCATGCGATTGCTGCGGTAAGTCGGCAATCCTCTACCCGGTCTCGATCGATCTTTCTTACGGGATCGAGACCGCAGCCTGCGCCGACTGCCTTAACATCCCGGTCGAGGACCGGGACGAGGACGAGGAGTAAGATGAAGTACGAATTCGAAATTCTGGTTAACCGCTATGGCAACGTGTTGGTCTACAAACGCGAGGGCAAGCGGCTGACCTTCTGGAACTACGCAAAGTCGATCGAGTGGGCAGTTAGTTACTGTGCCGATCACCCCACCACCATCATCCGCCAGTGCTAAACAACACCGGTTGGCATAACCTTGTGCCTCTCTTGTAGAGAGGCACACATTATGCTAGTCAATCAGACAGCATATCTAGGAGGGTAAGTATGGAACGGATTAACATCGAGAAGAACGGCAACGAATGGGTTGCCCGGTTCAAATATGATGTCGCAACCAAGGACTTTGTTAAAAGCCTTGGTTTCTGGTTCGACGGTTCGCGTAAGGTTTGGTATACGACTGACCCAAAAGTTGCGGCGAAGTTGGACCCGGATTCGCCGTTGAATGCAACCAAACAGGTCGAAGCGTCGAAGGCGACCGACTCGGCGGTTGATATTCCGCGACCGGAGGGTCTGGAATATCTGCCGTACCAGAAGGCTGGTATCGTCTATGCGATCCAGCGTCCTTCAACCCTGATCGCCGATGAGATGGGTCTTGGAAAGACCATACAGGCGATTGGTGTCATCAACGTTGATACCAGCATCAAGTCGGTGCTTGTTGTTTGCCCCGCCACGATCAAGTTGAACTGGAAGAACGAACTTGAGAAGTGGTTGGTGCGCCCGATGTCGATCGGGATCGTCAACGGCGAAGTGCCGGATACCAATATCGTAATCATCAACTACGATATTTTGAAGAAGTGGTATGCGGTTCTGGTCGAGATGAACTTCGACCTGTTGATCGTTGACGAATGCCACAAGGTAAAAAATCCGAAAGCGCAGCGCACCCAGTTCCTGTTGGGCAAAACGGATCGGAAAAACCCGGAGAAAAACATCAAACCGATCACGGCGAAACGCCGGTTGTTCCTTACCGGGACACCGATCGTCAATCGCCCGGTCGAGTTGTGGCCGATCTTGGAAGCGATCGATCCCAACGGCATCGGTCGTAACTTCTTCGGGTACGCGAAACGTTATTGCAATGCGTTTCAAGGTCGCCACGGTTGGGATTTCACCGGGGCGTCGAACCTGTCGGAGCTTCAGTTGAAGCTGCGTACCGCGTTCATGGTGAGGCGTCTGAAGCAGGACGTTCTTACGGAACTGCCGCCCAAGCGCCGCCAGATCGTCGTTCTTACGGCGACCGGTGCCGCCGCGAAAGCGGTCGCCGCCGAAAACAACATCGTCAAGTATGAGGATGTTGTTAACGAACTGGTGTCGAAGAAGGTTGCCTTCGAAGACATCTCGCGGGTGCGTCACGCAACGGCAGTTGCCAAAATCCCGTATGTGATATCGTTCTTAGAAGATGCGATGGAGGACAACGACAGCAAGATCGTTCTCATGCTCCACCATCACG
>Ga0070702_100001095_pt1 | contig 10841 bp, 10 predicted proteins | sample KBSK5103metaG_FD_65466 | JGI IMG/M metagenome (GOLD analysis project Ga0070702, IMG submission 65466) | Corn, switchgrass and miscanthus rhizosphere microbial communities from Kellogg Biological Station, Michigan, USA - KBS K5-10-3 metaG | ecosystem: Host-associated > Plants > Roots >... | reverse complement strand
TTGCAACGGCGAGGAGTCGACGCATACGCACACCATCCCGACGTACACGGTCAACGGCACCACGAGCAGCGACGGAAACCACTCCCATCACTTCCCGGAGAAGTGGTACGGGCGCGACTTCAACGGGAGTGTCGACAAGGCCTACAGCGGAATCGATACCGGCGGCGAGTACAGCGACGATGAGAAGACCCAGGACGCCGGGACGCACTCGCACACCCTGACGCTCTTGATCGAAGGTCAGCCCACGGGAACGAACGAAGGGTCGATCCGCCCGGCGTGGTACGCGCTCATCTACATCATCAAGGGGGAGTGATGGCGAACGGAGAGATTCGCGTCGTATTTACTCCCGCCAACGGCGCGGACGAGCTCTACGTCTCGCAGGCGAACGAGGCCACGCTGACGTTCACGAACCTCACCGGCGGCACGATCGACGCGGCGCCCGGCACGCTCCTGTTCGACGTCAGCTTCGCGGAGCTCTTCGAGACCGCGGAGGAGCAGGCGTCGATGGCAATCGTGCCGAGCGGATCGACGTCGCCGTCCCAGTGGAACGTGCGCTTCGCGTCGAGCATGTTCCCGTCGTGGGTGTTCGAGCCGGCCGAGTCGGTGCCGTGGCCTGACGGGGCCGATCTCACGTTCGCCGTCTCCGCGCTCACGCCGACCGTGACTCCGGGCGAGTATTACATCGGCGTCCTGATCGTCATCGGCGAGGAAGACTGGGGCACGAGCCTCCCGGTCAGTGTGGCCTCGCCCTCGGACGGGCCCGGAGATCTTCGCGACACGATGCACTTCCTGGTCGAAGACGACGTGGTCTACGGAACGAAGACCTCCGCGCAGGTGATCGACAACACGCTCGTGGTCACGTTCCTCAACAGCCGGAACGAGCCGATCGTGCCCGCGGATGTGCCGTGGGGGACCACGCCGCCGTCGTTCACGATCGCCTTTCCGTATGCCTCGGACTGGCCCGGGGAGTTCGCGCTGACGACGCCCGGTCTGGCGGCGCAGTTCGAAGTGGCGACGTCGGACGCTTCGTGGTCCGTCGCCGTCGAGCAGCGCGCGGGAGGCCCGGTCTGGATCCTCACACCCGAGACGCACGCGATCCTCGGGCCCGCCGCGGGCGTGTCGTTCACGTTCACGAACGTGGTCACGCAGCTCATGGCCGGTCCGACCCAGATGTTCGTGCAATGGTCGGCGGTGCCGGAGTATCAGGACGGCAGCTCGTCCGTGCCGCTGTTCAAGGAGTACCGGCCGGTGAGCATCCGGCAGTTCGACATCAATCAGAACGTGTTTCCCGGCACGGACGCGCCACAGAGCGGGTATCTCACCTGGGAGGTCGATGACGCGGTGCTCGTGCAGCTCTCCGGAACCGGCCAGGTCTCGCGGGCCGAGTTCCAGTACGCGGTACCGGTCGAGCAGGGCGGCACGTTCGTGCTCACCGCGCTCGACCCGGTCACCGGGACCATCGCCACGCGCTGCCGGGCCGTCACCGTCGAGCCGTCCGCGCTGTCCCGCGCCGTGCCGCCCGGCACGATCCTGATGTGGTCGGGAGACGCGAACGATGTTCCGGACGGGTTCGTGGCGTGCGACGGCAGAACCGCCGGCGTGCCCGACCTGAGCGGCCGGTTCATCCGCGGCGCGGGCAAAGACGTGCAGCCCCTCCAGCCCGGCGAGGCGACCCACACGCACCCGTACGGCACCCTGACCGCGAGGACGACGGTGGAGGACGGCGGAGAGCACGTCCACCCCCTGCCGCAGAAGTGGTACTCGCGCTATTTCGACTCGGGCGGCTCGCGCACGGCCATCGACACCAACGGAACGTACGTAGACGACTTCACTCGCCCGGACGGCAACCACGGGCACACGGTCCCGACGTCGACCCGCGCCGGCGGCACGACCTCGGTGCAGTCGGCCGACCTGCGCCCGCGCTGGTACGCGCTGCTGTACATCATGAAGAAGTGGGAGTGAGGGGAAAGCGGCAGGCGGCGCGGCTCTGCGCGCATGCCTCCGCGTCTGCAAATTGAAAAGCCGCCAAGTAGCGGCCGGTGAGAGCTTTCATTGGCCGGGGCGGACGGGGCGCGAACCGCGACCTCCGGCGTGACGGCCGGAGGTCACGAGGACGACAAAACGAGATGCAGGCAAGAGCATGGCGAGGCCGATTGCGCCCATGAGCGCGCCATTCTCGCTACCGGCGAACAGCGTGTGGCTCAGAAGCTATCCCGCGATTTTGATCTTGGCCTCCCAAGTCCACGCGTAATAGCCGTACAAGACTTGCTTCCCTTTGTCTCTCGTGTAGAGAGCGAAGTCGACGTAATAGTATTCGGAGCCCTCCTGCCTTGCCATTGCGGACACGGAAGCGAAATTGGCAGGAGCTTGAATCGCCGGCATGCCGTTGATGGGGTCCGTGCCTGGGACGCCGCCCGGGTCCGGCATGGCCGCGCCGGACAATTTGACCGTATCGGTCACGAATCGGTTGAAGAGGTGGTAGGTGCTTCCGGAGGCATACTCGATCCCGTAGAGGATGACGGCATCGTCGGCGTTGGCGTAAATGGACATTCCGGCGAATGAAACGTAATCCCCGGCGTTGACGGTGAAATTGAGCTTCGCTGTTCCTTGATTCTCGACGTCATCCGCGCCGCTGACGATCATGAAGACGTGATTCGTCATGTCCTCCCAGATCAGCCGTTCCGGATTGGCCGGATTCGGGTTGGCCTGTTTGACGGGAAACTTCTTTTTGAACGCCTCGGTATCGATGGCGACGAGTACGTTGATGACTCGCGTTGAAGACTGTAGAGCTGCCGCATCAGGCTGTTCCGCCATGCTTCCTCCAATATCCAGTTGTGAGTGTGATTTTCAAGACCCGATGGCGATGGCCACCGAAGCCGCCGTCACGCCACGGCGATGAACTTGCAATTGATGACGCTGTGGATCCGGGTTTCTGCCATGAGCGTTTCTCCTTCTCTCTTTTCGATTTCCTCGGACAAGGAGAGTGACTGGCACACGCACGGGTTTTCCACGGCTCCGGAAAAAAGAGCACGGCGGGCCAGACAGGAATGTCTGGCCCAAACACTCATTGCGCGGGGATGTAGGTGGGGTCGTGCGTGGGGTTGTCGTGCGGCCTCGATGCGCGAGCCGGGCGAGGCTTTCGTTGAGACCCCGCCGCGCGCGAAACGTGCGCTTGCAGGTCTGCTCAACCTTCTCTTACGGCGACTTGCGACCAGACGCGCTTTCGCAGGAGTCCCCCGAGACGCGATCCGCTGAAGGCAAATGCCGAGCGCACGAAGGCATCGCCGAATGGCGGTCCCAGCGCATAGAACCGGCTCATCCAATGGGACCAGCGCAGAGCCTTGGCGTTGCGCGACATCCGCTCGTGCTCGTAGGCCGCCAGCCGCGAGTCCAGCAACTCTCCGGCTTCTCCGGCCGCCAGCGCCGGGCCGACGTGGGATGCCAGCGCGGCGGCGTCTTCCAGAGCCATGGTCATTCCTTGTCCGGCGGTGGGGTTGGTGGTGTGAATGGCATCGCCGATCAGGACGGCACCGCGCGCCGTGTAACGATCGGCGTGGGCGCGCGCAAGCGTATAGAGGTGCGCGCTCTTGGGAAACTCGCGGCATTCAGCCAGCAGCGGCGACCGGCGGCGCAGTCTCGAGGCCTTCTCTTCGATCGTGCCCTGGCGGAAGACCGCTTCTTCATCGCGGCGCACCAACGCCGCAATCCCCACGTGGTCATGTCCCGGCACGACGAGCATTCCTCCGGCAGGGTGCAATTCGACGCGCATCGCGTCGCGATATTGCCGGGGACGCTCGAATTCGATCACGAAGAAACTGTGGTTGTACGGCCTGCGGGGGAACGAGATGCCGAGTTGCTCCCGAAGCGAGGAGGAGGAGCCATCGGCGCCGACCACGAGTCGCGCGCGAACCGGCTCCGGGCTGCCCGTCCCATTGGCGAGCATCGCCCCGCATACGCGGTTTCCTTCTTCAATCAAGCCGGTGACGCGGCGGTTATAACAAAACTCGACGCGTGACGTGGCCCGCGCGGCGTCGGCCAATACGCGCTCGATGTCCGCGTGCGGTAAGACCAGATAAGGATATTTCGAGGTCTCGAGGCGGGCTTCCATGACCTTTCCGGCCCGATGATGGAAAACCTCCATCGACGAAATGGGACGCGCTCCGGCCGCCACCACTCTGTCGAGAACGTTCCACGCGGCGAAATGGGCCGTGACCGTCGGCAGCAGGCTGTCGCCGCGGTTGACATTCCCCGGACCGGAACGGCGTTCCGCCACCAGGATCCGCAACGAAGGATATTTCTGGGCGAGCGCTAGCGCGAGAGCGGCGCCGCCGACTCCGCCTCCCGCGACGAGGACATCCACATCGAAGAATGCCGGTTTCAGTGCGTTTCTCCCTTCGGCCCGAGGACTCTCAATGCTCCGGGTTGGCAGCGCAGCTCCACGGGAGTGGTCAGTCGCGGTAACTCGCCGTCGAGTGCCACGGGAAATTGGTCCGGATGGCCTTCAATGCGAACCCACGGGCTCCTGGCGAAGACGACTTCCGGCATCGAACCGTGCGTTCCCGCGAGCACCTTCGGAAACTGGCCGATCAGGCGGAGCCTGCCGGTTCGCCGCACGATGCAGAGGTCCAGAGCGCCGTCGTCGATGCTCGCCGCGGGAGTGACCTTGAAGCCGCCGCCGTAGCTTCGCGTATTGGTCACGGCAGCGAACATGATCTCTCCTTCGAACGATCCTCCCTCCCATTCGATCTTCGCCGGGCGCGGGCGATACACGGCCAGCGCCCGAAGCACGGAAACGATGTTCAGCGCTTTCGAGCGCGGGAAGGGAGAGCCGTGTATGAACCGCAGCGCAACCTCGTCGAGTCCGACCGTAGCCACGCAGCAGTAGCGCGCACCGCCGGGCGCCGCGCACGCAACGTCGACTTTACGGACGACGCCATGCAGCAACACGTCGAGAGCGCCGGGGAGATTGGCCGGCACACCGATCTGCGCCGCAAAATCGTTTCCCGAGCCCAAGGGGAGGATTCCGATCGGGACACGGTTCACGCGGTCCAGGGCGCCGAGGGCGAGTGCCACCGTGCCGTCGCCGCCGGCGAGACCCAATGCGTCGAGGTTTTCTTCCTGCGATGCGCGGACGACTTCGCGCAGATGTTCGGCCGACCGGCTCTCCACGAGCTCGAGGGAAACCCCGTCGTGGCGGGAATCGAGGATGCCCGACCGCTTCAAAGCGCGTGCGCCGCGGCCCGATCGTGCCGTCGGATTCACAATCACGCGAATGCGCCGTTGCGTGTGCATCAAGGTTTCCTCAACCGCTGAGCGCAGTCTTCTCCCCAGCTCGTTTCGCGGACCATGCGCCATGGCTCCCGCGGCCGCTCGAGCGCCGGGACAGCGTGTCACCTATTGCTTGTCTATATGAAAGGCATTATATAATGACGCCGGTCCCGCGAGCAATCCATTCTGAGAAGGCAGCCATGACTCCGAGCTCCCGCTTCGCGGTCTTTGCGCCTTGCGTCTTCACCGTCGTCAGGATTGCCAGCGGTTTTTTCGCCGTGGTCGCGACCTTCGATGCGACGACTGCTCTTGGCCGTGACGTCTCCGCGGGCATGGCCGCCTTCGACTACGCTGCATTTGCGATCGGCGTCGCTCTCATTTCCGACCTTCTCGATGGAAAGGTGGCGCGTCTGCTCGGCTCCGCGTCCGATTTCGGGACGCAACTGGACTCGCTTGCCGACGTCCTCGCGTTCGGCATGGCGCCGGCCGTTCTCGGTTTTTATTGGGGAGTGCTGCCCTCCGTCGAGCGAATGGACCGTCGTTTCGCGCCGCTCGCAATGGCGGCGGGATTCGTTGCCTGCTGCACTTTCGTGGTGTGTACGGTTTTTCGATTGGCGCGCTTCAACGTCGCTCGCCCCCATCCGGAAGGGTCGCGGCGTTTCACCGGTCTGCCCACGCCCGGAGCCGCGGCAGTCGTCGCGGCGGCCGTCTATTTTGCGGAACGTCCATTGAACGGATGGAGAGAGGTGGCGATCTGGCTGGCGGTGCTGGTGATTCTCGCGTACCTGATGGTGAGCCGGATCGGCTACGACGCTTCGATTCCAGCGCGGCTGCGCCGTCCTTTGTGGATGGTCCCGGCCGGAATCCTCGCCATCTGGGTGGCATGGATTCATCCGGCGGCGACGTTCCTGGCGATGGCGCTGGCGTTCGTCTTGTCCGGTCCGTTCGCCGGTGTCATTTCCCTCCTCCTGCGGCATGGCCGCACTGCAGAGGATTGAATGCCGGCCGGTGAGGAACGACACGAGCATCTGAAGCGCGCCATTGTCGTCATTTCGCTCGTCAGCGGGATTCTTCTGTTCCTCTGGTGGGCGCCCGTGCCGCTGTTCGATTTCGGAGTGGCCGCGGCGGCGTTGCTGGCCACGCACGAGCTCTATGCGATGTTCGACGTGGCGCGCGGTGATCGCGTGCTGCGCGCGATCGGGCTGGCCGGCGCGGCCGCATTGATCCTGCAGATGGCGCTCCTTCCCGCCACGCCTCCGGCGGTTTCCATTTCTCTGCTCTTCATGGTCGTTTTGTCCATTCTCGCGTTCAGAACGAAGGGTCCGAATGGGAAGGAACTGGAAACGGCGCTCGTCGTCCTGTTCGGCGCCCTCTACATACCGCTGATGCTGGGACAGGTCATTTTCATCCGCGCCTTGGAACACGGCCGGGAATGGGTGGCCGTCGTGGTCGTGTCGGTGTTCACCCGTGAAATCAGCGCGCACTTTGCGGGGAAACTGTTTCGCGGGAGTCGGCCGTTGAACGTCAACATCAACGAGCACAAGAGTTACGCGGGTGCGGCCCTCGGCGCGGCGGCCGCCTCCGGTGCAGCTCTGTTGATGTCGCGTTCCCTGATTGTGGGCGTCCCGGCCGTTCGTGCGCTGGCCTTCGGCGCCTGCCTGGGAATCGCCTGCCAGCTCGGCGATTTTTCGGAGTCCTATCTGAAGCGCGTCGCTGGTGTCCGGCACTCCGGAAAGCTCCTGGGGCCGGAAGGGGGCGTCCTCGATTTCGTGGACGCGGCGGCATTTGCGATCGTCACGGCGCGTCTGCTGTTGCTCGTCCTGGAGGGATCATAAATGTCGACGCGCGTCTCCCGGTACGGAACCATCTTCATCGTTTGCCACGGTTGCGTGTCGCTTCTGCACGAGATCGCGCATCGGATGCTTCCGGTCACGCTGCCGCTCCTCAAATACGCGATCGCTTTTGCATTCCTGGGCGTTCTCCCGCTGATCGCGTTGCTCCTGCTGTGGACGTCGTATCGCCGTGGCGGGATCCTGCTGCTTCTTTTCTCGATGGCCGGCTCCCTGCTTTTCGCCGGATACCATCACTTCGTCCTGCACGGCGCCGATCACATCCTCGAGGCGCCTCAGGGAGCCTGGCGCACAGTTTTCCAGGTGACAGCCGTTTTGTTGCTGGTTCTCGAGGCGTTCGGCTGCTGGCTGAGTTTCCGGCTGCTGCGCCGTGTGAACGACCAAAATCAACCGTAGAGAAGTAAGTGTGGCGTGCCGTCGTAAACCGGATATACTGATCGCGGTCCTTTCAACTGAATAGGGAACGCGAGCGCTCGCAGGCTGCGAGTCCGCGATCGAATTGTAGCGGTTACTCGCCGTATGCGGAGCGCCGATGGACACGAAGAATCGTTTTCACACGGACGAGACGTGGCTGTGGACGCGAGCCGAGTACATCACGCTCATGCTCGCGCTGTCCCTCATGGTCGTCTTGCACGCACGAGACGTCCATTGGGGGCGGTTCGTCTTCGCCTTCGTCGTGATCGACGTCATCGGCTACGTGCCGGGAGCGATGGCGTATCGGCGGCAGGGCGGCGGACGCATCGCGCCCATCTACCACCATCTATACAACGTGACGCACAGCTTCCTGACCGGTGGAGCGGCAGTCGCGCTCTGGATGCTCGCGACGGGAGCTCCCGAGTGGGCAATGCTGGCGATCCCCATCCATTACCTCGGCGACCGAGGGGTATTCGGGAACGTCTATAAACCGACCGCTCTCTCCTTCGAGCCGGTCCCTCACGAGCCGGACGCCGCGGCCACGGGACGGCTCGGAGAGGTTGGATGAGGCCATGTCCATGGATCAGACACTGGACCAGGCAATTCCGTTCCCGTTCAAGCCGCAGGAGGTGATCGATCACACCTCCGGGTTTCTCGCGCTCTCCGCGGACAACCGGCGGTATGTCATCGACGGTCTCGCCGGATTCATCGCCTTTCGCGAGCAGGGGAAACATCTGATCTCGATGGGCGGGGTCCACGCGCCGGCGGATTCGCGTGAAAGGCTTCTGGACGGGCTCATTGCCGAAGGGGAAAGGCGGCGACGCCGCATCATGGCGGTGCAGGTGCCCGAGTCGCAGGCGCAGATGTTTCTCGACCGAGGCTTCACCGTCACGCAGATGGGAAGCTCGTTCGGGCGGCGGCTCGACAAAATGTCTCTCGCGGGCACGCGGCACGTGAAGCTGCGCAACAAAATCAAGCGCGCGCGCGAGGCGGGGATGCGCGTCCGCGAGGTCGGAAGGGAGATCCCGTCGGACGACCGGACATTTGCCGGCATACGGGACGTGAGCGCGGCCTGGCTACGCGCCAAGAAGAAGAAAGAGCTCGACTTCATGATCGGTCAGATCGGGAGTCCCGAGGACACGGAGCGGCGGACGTTCGTCGTTTTCGATGCCGCGGAGCGCATGCTCGGGTTCATTACCTACGTGCCGGTATGGGGCGAGTATCCGGGCTATCTCCACGATTTGACCAGGCGCCTGCCGGAAACGCCGCCGGGTGCAATGGAGCTGTGCAACTTCGTGGCGATGGAGCGTTTCATCCACGAAGGCGTCGCCCATCTGCATTTCGGGTTTACGCCGTTCATCGTCGACGAAGCGCGGCGGCCGTTCGAGAAGCCATTCCTGTCCTGGGTGGTCCGGATGCTCGGGCGCTACGGCAAGAGCATTTATCCCGCGCAGAGCCAGGCCAGTTACAAATTGAAATGGGGGCCGGACATCATCCAGAGAGAGTTCATCGCCTGCCGCTCGTTGTCGTTGCGGGCCATCCTCGATCTGCTGATTCTGACGCGCTCGATCTGAAGGAAGACAGGCCGGAAAGGTGACGCAAGATGAGTAGTGCAGTCATTGCCTCTGCTTCACCCACGTCCGTCCGGCAACCGTGGATCATCTCCCGCCGCGACGACCTGCTTTGGTTCCAGGGCTCGGTGCTGGCCGGAGTGGCGCTGTTGCTCTTCTTCGCGCACCAGCCGCCGCTCCGCGACAACGCGTACACGGTGTGGAACCCGGTCGTCATGGTGCTGCTTCTCTGGGGCGTGATGTTCGACGGGACGCACGTCTGGGCAACCTACGCGCGCACGTATCGCGCTCCGGACGAGGCTTCGCGTGCGGCGCTGCCGGGAAGCTGGTCGTGGCTGATCATTGCCGTCGGTCCTCTGCTGGCGGTCATCGATCATGCGTTGTTGACGCCCGAGCGATCTCCATTGAGCGCGGCCGGCTGGCTGTTCCGCTCATTCATGGCCTTCGCGTACCTGTGGGCGTACTGGCACCTCGTCCGGCAGCATTACGGATTCATGGTTCTTTACCGCCGCAAGGCGGGGGAGACGAACTCACGCGGCGCGCGCCTCGATTCGTTGCTGCTCTGGACCGGGACGCTCTATCCGTACCTTCGATTTTCGCTCAGCAGCTCCTTTGAGCGAACCGGATTGCCTCAGCTCGTGCCGGCCGGTCTGCTGGTCCCGCTGCGCACGATTCTCGACGTCGGGTTTGTCGTATTGATGGCGGGAATCGTGGCGCTGATCGCGTCGGGCCGGATCGAGAAACCGCGGCTCGGGCCGAAATACCTTTTCCTCGCCGTGGTCATCGGATTCACGTTCGCGGTCTTCAGCCAGCTCGACAACCTGCTGACGATCACGGCGACGCTGACGATCTTTCACAATCTCCAATACCACCGCATCGTGTGGCAATACGAGCGCGGGCACGGCCGCACGCCATCGGGCAGTTTGCTGGCCTACCTCGGTCTCGGACTCATTCTCGGCATCGTCTGGTATGTGCCCCGCGTTTACGGGGTGGCCATCGTGCACGGAAACCTCGCCCGGAACGTGTTGCTCGGCCTCGGGTGGGGAGTGGCGTTCCATCACTATCTCGTCGACGGCCGCATCTGGCGCGTTCGCAGAACGCAAGGCGTGGCGGCCGCGCTCGACGCGGGAGCGGCGGGCGCGTGACCCCAACGGCGCCGATCTGGTCGGAAGTCCTTGCTCCGGCGCAATCCGCCTGGCCGGGCGGGACGGCGCACGCCGACGTGGCCATCATCGGCGGCGGTCTGGCCGGTCTCTCCGCTGCCTATCACCTGCTCGAAGCACGGCCCGGCGCCCGTATCGTCGTTCTCGAAGCGGATCGGCTCGGAGCGGGAGCCTCGGGGCGTACGACCGGGATGCTCGGGCCGGGAGTCGGACAGAGCTTCGCATCGTTGGTGAGGCGGCTCGGCCTGGCAAAAGCGCGGGCTCTCTATCTCGCCACGTTACGTGCGGTCGAGTATGTAGCGGATCTCGTAGCCGGCGAAGGAATCGAGTGCGAGCTCGAAATGAGCGGCCAGATCGTCGTGGCGCGCTCGCCAGCCGCACGCGCCCGGCTGGCGGCACAGGCAGCGTTGTTCGATGAGTGCGGATTTCCGCACGCGACTCTCGACGACGACGGGCTAGACCGGCACATCCACCTCGCTCCGCAGCGGAGCCGGCCGGCGAATGGACCGGCCGCGTTGAGACTTCCCGTGGCGGGGACGCTTCATCCGATGAAACTCGTCGCGGGTCTGGCGGAC
>Ga0070702_100001074_pt1 | contig 10909 bp, 19 predicted proteins | sample KBSK5103metaG_FD_65466 | JGI IMG/M metagenome (GOLD analysis project Ga0070702, IMG submission 65466) | Corn, switchgrass and miscanthus rhizosphere microbial communities from Kellogg Biological Station, Michigan, USA - KBS K5-10-3 metaG | ecosystem: Host-associated > Plants > Roots >... | reverse complement strand
ATGCTAGTTGGCGAGGATTTATACCAGTGGATGAATGGTGGTAATTCCGTCATTGGTAAATTCATTGAAGGATTTACTTTATTCGATTCGATCAAAGAGAATTTTTTCATTCTCAAAGACGCGGTAATGAATGCGTTTGATTCTAGAGTTCTGACTAAATTTATTGGCGTTGTTACCGCACTTGCAAGTTACTTGATGAAAGTTATTCCATTCAAACAGATTCTTATCGGAATCGGATTGATGGTGAATGGCATTATCACGGTATTGACCGGGATTATTAATATCATCGCTGGCGTGTTTAAAGTCGTCGTGGGGATATTAACCGGCGACTGGGCGATGTTTTATGAAGGAATCAAACAAGTATTCAGTGGTTTGATTGATTTTGTATTGGGCATCATTGAGTTTGTTTTTGGAGCATTCCGGCAGAGCTTGGTATTCCTTGGCACACTGTTCCGTATTATGTTCGATACAATGAAGACATTCATCGTTGATACGATCTTCGGCGGTATTGTGGATGCGGCAAAGCGTGGTTGGGAGTTCCTTAAATCGCTGTTCGGCATTGGCGTGTCGGCTAACGTGAATGCCAATACGCCTGCTGTAACGCCTGCTGTTGCCGCTGGTGCGGCATCGTCTGCTGGTGGAGTGCAAGCGCCTGCAAACAATGCGCCAACCGCCAATGTGAATGTATATCAGACGCTACCACCAGGCACTACGGCAGAGACAGCAGCAGCGGCAAGTGATGCAACTACTAACGCCATTCGCGCAGCAGGATTAGAATCATTGGCTAGACAGATGGGGCAAACGCAATGACGACAATGGGTATTCTGTTCAACCCTGGCACTCCAAACATTATCTTGGATGGACTTGCTACGGTTGAATTTGACGCGTTGCTTGATGAGAATCACGACTGGTCTAGTGAGGTGACAACTAATCCAGTTGAGAACGGCTCGCCAATTTCTGACCATATCCAATTGAACCCTGACAAGTTCAAGATAGAGGCGACGATTAGCGATTCGTCTATCATCCTTGGCGCTACTCCAGCGGACGGAGCGCAATCGAATACGCAAAACGCTTTTGATTTACTGCGATCCTTGCATGAAGATCGTAAGACGATCATCGTGTACAGCAAATATCGCACTTATACCGATATGGCAATTTCGTCTATCGGTATTCCTCGATCCGCTGCGAGTGGCGATGCATTGACGTTTTCAATTGAATTTGTCAACGTGCGAATCGTCAATACGCAAAGCACTAAGGTTCCTGCTGGCATTAGCAAAAAGCTTGACAAGAAATCGACCGATGCCATGAACAAGAAGACGGACCCGAAGAAAAATACAGGTGCTCAACAGCCTGTGACTCCTGAGAAATCTACTTCTGTTCTATCGAGCATTGCTAACAGTTTGAGCGGTGGCTTATGACTATTCTTTTTGAGATTCCGCTCACTGCAAAGTCGTCGGACCAGGTCCTTGACATCGTCATTGAGAATGTACCGTACACCATTCGAGTATTGTGGAACGAGCGTTTCCAATACTTTGCATTGTCCATTGCTGAAAAAGGCGGGGAAGACATCGTCACCAATGTGAAGATGGTTCCGTACTTCCCATTGGTTCAGTCGTTTAGAATGTTCCCATTCGCTGGAGACATCTTTTTCATTCATCGAGGCGGAAAGCATTATCGCCCAACCTATGACGACATTGGCGGCGATGCCTACGGCCTGTATTACTATGACGCTGAAACTCCTATTGTGTACCCATTGCCATTGACGCCACCGCCTGTAGAGTCGATTTGGGATGCTGGTGCATCAATTTGGGACGCTGGTTCGTCGCATTGGATTTGATATGGCGTTATTTGACCGTGTAGCGGAATTGATTGTTGGGCAGTCTGGTAAGGATGGAATTCTTATCAAGGATTTGCGCTTTTCGTTTTCCATTGAGAAGACTTTAAGCGAGACGTTGAACACATCAACAATCAAGATTTATAATCTAGCGCCATCGTCACGCAAGCTGGTGGAGACTCCGAATAATGCCGTCATCTTGAAAGCTGGCTACGTTCAGGATAAAGGCGCGCTGACGATCTTTATCGGCATCGTTCGGCGCTCTTTGACGGTGCGTGAGGGGCAGGATTGGGTTACGGAATTGGAGCTTGATGATGGCCTTATCGCCTATCGTGACTCCAAGTTTTCGACAAGCTTCTCGCCTGGAACGAGCGGCATTGATGTGTTGAATGCGGTAGCTGCAAAGTTTGGATTGCCTATCGGAACATTGCCAACTGGCATCAGTACCAAGCAATATCCGCAAGGGTTCTCATTTGTTGGCCGTGTGCGCGATGCCATGAACAAGGTTTGCAACTACTTGGGCCTAGAGTGGTCGATTCAGAATCAGACTATTCAGATTTTGAAAAAAGGTGGATCGCGTGAGCGAACTGCGATTGTCCTATCTCCGACTACCGGCATGATAGGATCGCCACAGCTTGAAGCTAAGACGATGAGTGATAAACTTGCGGCAAAGCAGGGCTTGACGACCAATAGCAACGGCGTGGTAACGAAGAAATCGGACAAGTTGACGGTATCGAATAACCCGCCAAAGGATCGATTAGAGGTGCAGGGCTACAAGGTAGAGACGTTGATGCAACCTACCATGCTGCCAGGCGATGTCGTCAAGGTTGAGGCGGAAGGTGTGGACAACTGGTTCAAGATTGAAAAAGTGACGCATCAGGGCGACACACACTCTAAGGACTGGACAACCGAAATTTCGGTAAGGTTTATTTAAGATGGCAGAACAAACAGGCGACTTCATTTCCAGTATCCGGGCATTGATGCAAAGCGAGATTGCAGAGATAAACACGTCAGTGAATGGCGAGGTTGTCTCATATTCCGATGGGTTGGCGACAATTCAGCCGTTGGCAAACAAACGCTTTCCAGATGGCGACGTGTTGGGATTCCCGCCTATTCCGAACGTGCCTATCCGTTGGCCTTCGTTCAATGGTGGGCAATGTGGCATTAAGGGTCCGATTCGCAAAGGCGACAAGGTATTGCTTGTATTTGCGCAACAAGCGATAGATGGAACGGACGATGAGCGTCGATTCGATTTGTCGGATGCCTATGCCATTCCTTGCGATAGCGGACAGGTTGCACAGTCGTCTAATAATGACGACATGGTTATGTGGTTTGGAAGTGCATATATTAAAATTACAGCGGATGGAAAACTTGAAATCAATGCTCCAGGCGGCAGCAAAACAATATCTCCTAATAATGAGTTCACTGGCAATAACGAAGTGAAGGGCAATAATAAGGTTGATGGTAATCAGCAAACTATTGGTACGACTACCAATACTGGTACTACTTCCATGAATGGTGGATTTAATAGCACTGGGTCGGCTACTAATAACAGCAAGAATATCGGCAGCACTCATACTCATATTGGCGTTCAGACTGGCGGCGGCGTATCTGGTCCGCCTAGTTAAACTGTATAATGACGCATGGCTAATGATTTACTTTTAGACGTATCGACTAATGATCTTGCAATCGACGGTTTGAATCTAACCGTCGTGCAAGGTGCTGATGCCGTACGACAACAGCTTTTCTTGAAACTATGCCTCTGGACCGGCGAATGGTTTTTAGATACCGAATTCGGCACGCCATATATTGATACGATTTTGGGCAAGCAAGTAACGCTAAGTGGCGCTATTGCTGCGATCAAGAAAAGCATTCTAGAAGTAACTGATGTTGATAAGATTACGTCTTTTGAATACTCATTCGACCGTCAAACACGCAAATTGACGGTGATTTTCACTTGTAGCACTCCATTCGGATTGATAAGGGTTACGGCATGAGCTTGACAGCAACCGGTCTTGAGCGGCCACGCCTTGACGAACTGAAGGCAGACTTAGACGCAAGCATTATTAGCGTTCTTGGTCCAGTCAACACGAATGCAGATAGCGTTCTAGGACAGCTTACAGGCATTGAGGCGGCGGCGCTTGATGATGCCTATGAAATGCTGCAAGACACCTATGACAGCATGTATCCGTCTAGTGCGGAAGGCATTAGCCTTGATCGCGCTGTAGCGTTCCTAGGTATCACACGGCTCAATTCAGCGCCGGTAGTGGTAACGGCGGTACTGTACGGGACGGAAGGCACTGTGGTGCCTTTAAACGCGTTGGCGCATGCCGATATTAAGTATTTCAATACGTCGGCAGTGACTATTACGGCTGGGAGTGTAATTGATGTTACTGTCACTATTGGAACTGTTGCTGATTCAACCTTGTATCGATTGACGCTGAATGGCGCAAACTACGACTACACGTCTGGAATCGGCGCCACTGCCGCATCTATCCTGGCTGGCCTTAATGCCGCCGTGGTTGGCTTTACCAAGGTTCTGACGACTACCACGCTGCACATTAGTGCCGTTGATGGTCAATCGCCGTTCTCCTATGCGAAAAGCGCCAACATCACTACTCAGGTGTTTGGATCGCCAGCCATTTTCACGTCAATTACCAATGGCAAGCGTGAATTGCCAGTCGGTGCGCTATCGAACATTGACACCCCTATTTTTGGCTGGTCTGCGATTAGCAATCTGATTCCAGGCGCTGGTAGCCGGGACGTTGAAAGCGACATTGAGTTGCGTTTGCGCCATTCGTCGGCGGCGCGTGTAACTGGTTCTGCAACTGTAAAGGCGATTCGTGCGCGACTGTTGGCAGAAGTGCCAGGTGTTAGCTCTGCAAGCGTCTATGAGAACCGTAGCCATCTGTTTGCAGGACTGCAACCGCCTCATTCGTTTGAAACCGTGGTCGTCGGTGGGACGGATCAAGCCGTTGCCCAAAACATTTGGGAAAACAAACCGGCTGGAATTGAGACTTACGGTAATTTCCAGATTGAAATTATTGACGATAACGGCGATTTGCAGCCTATTAATTTCTCACGCGCCACTGCCAAATATGCTTGGGTTCGCATCACTGTGACGCAACTGTATCCAGAAGAAACGCTGCCTTTGTCCACTAATCAAAGCATCAAGGATGCCGTATTAGCGACTGGTTCGTCATTGGGCGTTGGCGAAGACATGATTACCCAGCGGTTCATTGGGCCTATCTATGCCAACACTACTGGACTTGGAATGATTAGCGTTGAAACTGCATCGACGACAGCTCCGCTTGATGTTCCGACCTACACGACCATCAATAAGTCGATTGATCGTAGTGAGGTTGCATCTTTTGATATGTCTCGCATTACTGTTCTTGGGCTGTAGAGATAATGAAAGACTACAAAACAGAGGCATTAAGCCGGTTAATTAATAAACTCTCTGAAAAAGAGAGAGTGAAAGCATTGATTGCGGCATTGCCTGAACAACTTACTATTTTTGAGGATACTGCCGATCAGGTAAAGAATGAGCGCGGTATTGATTTAGCCATTGGCATTCAGCTTGATAAAGTTGGCGAGATTGTTGGCGAGCCTAGAATGGGCCGCGATGATGATGAATATCGAGCAGCTATTCTGTTCCGTATTTTCGTCAATGTATCCAAGGGTAGACCATCCGATCTGATAGAAGCCGTTCGCGTGCTGACTCAGGCCGATGATGTACAATACTTAGAATCCTATTCGGCAACAGCTTATTTATTTGGCGACGGATATGCAATTGATTCTGATATTCAGCAACAAGTTCAAGATGTATCGCCAGCGGCTATTTCAGACGTAGCTGTAGCATTTTCTGTTGGCGAAACTCCATTTAGAATGTCGAATGGAACAACTGTGATTGATGATGAATCAGAACTAGCTGGTATTCAATTGGGTGTACTTATAACGCTGGCTCGGCAACAGCTAGTTACTATTAGCGGTAAAAGAATTCGCCTTCGATTTGATCGGCAAATTTTGCCATCGGTTCCAAGGCTTAATGGGGTATTCCAAGTATGACGACATTTGCAGAAACTCCAATTGTTTATCCTGATGGTCAGGAGAATGTAGAGACCCCGCCGCCTACGCTAATGCTTAATGGATTCATTCCAAAGCAAGTGGGCGTGCGAGGACAGCCATTGCCTGCCAATTGGTTGAATTGGTTCTTTCGTGAATTGTTCCGAAAGATTAATCGTGATCGCGTAACTGATGGAAATGGCGTTAATTCAATCGGAACCAATGAGTGTTTCGTCACTTTGGCCGCTGTCGTCAAAACCGATCCTACCAAGTTCATTCATGCCATTGGATACAAAACTGGTTCTGGTGTTCCTGTGATGCAAGTATTGTCTAGCGCAACTTTGACGCTTGGCACTTTGACGGCCACTAACACGCCTGTTAATGGCTCGGCAGCGGCAAACATTGCTGTTCGCGTAGTTACTTCGGAGGCTTTGTAATGGCTCTTACGCCGGTTCAAGAAGGTCAGATTATTGACATTCTTCAGTATTACAGCGAAACGCTTGATCTTGGTCAGGCCGCTACTGACATCCTTGCCGCTTTGGGATTTGGTGACGTTCGCGTGATTGATCTTCCTACGGCATCGCCTCTCAACGCAACTGATGTTTTCTACGTCGCTCAGCTTGGAGCTGATGTAAAAGCGACGATTGACCAGTTCGCACAGTTCGTTAATACGAACTATCTTGTTCCTGCATTTAACGCGTTGGCGGCTACATTGCAGGCTCAAATTAACGCAGCAATTGCGGCAATGCAGGCAACTGTTAATCAATCGATTAACGAACCCAAAAACTACTTTTACGGACAATTCTAATGGCATCCGGAACTCTTGGCACAGGCAATCCAGCGGCTAGCACTTGGACCAGTATTTATACCGTCCCAGCTACTAAGGTTGCAACGATGAATATTCGACTGACGAATCTCAGCATGACCGCTGCAACGCTTATCAGGCTTGCTATCGGACCTGCCGCTGGCGCACCAGCGTCTCAAGGTGAGTATATCGAGCCTGTCGATTATTCGATGGAAGGCGGCGAGATTCTTGAAGACATAGGTATCGTAGCTGGCCCTGGTGACATCGTTAAACTGTTCGCCAGTACGACGAATATTGCTATTCGCGTTCATGGTTTTGAAGCTATTCAATAAGGAATAACATGCGCTATTCAACTAGAGAAAATCCTCGTGTTTCCGCTTCTGGAATTTTCAATGTAACCAAGGTTGCACCGCCTGGATACCTTGGAGAGTATGGAAGTGGGCTATACAATATTATTCAATCAAATGGGAACTTCACAATTCCTGCTGGCGTGACAAGTATTAGAGTTCGCGTACTCGGTGGCGGCGGCGGAGGAAAAAGTTCAAGCGGCGGTGGCGGCGGTGGCGGCGGTTATGCACATGGAACTTTTACAGTTACTCCAGGCGCTATCCATGCTGTAACTGTTGGTGTTGGAGGAACTGGTACAGCTTCTCCAACCGCAGGAGGAACTACATCATTTGGTGCTTTAATCTCCGCCACTGGTGGCCATGCAGGAGGCAGCGGTGGAGTTGGAGGAACTGGTACAGGAGGAACTGTCCAAGCATCTGGAGGAACGTCACTTAATGGCGCTGCATCGGCTGGAGCGGGGTCTGGTTCTCAGTTAGGAAATGGTGGTGCCGGATTAAATGCAACTGGCGGCGGCGGCGTAAATGGAGGAACTTGTATTGTAGCTAGCTCAGGAGGAGCTAGTGCATTTGGAAATGCTAATAGTTCTCTTGGTGCTCCAGACGTTGCAGGAGGTCAAGCAGCAACTAGCGTAGCTGCAACAGGTGCAACAAATCCTATTCTGGCAACGATAAGATTTCCATTTGATGGGTTTACTGGCGGCGGTGGCGGCGGATTAGGAACAACAGGTGGACCAGGGGGGACTGGCGCAGGTGGAGGATTTGGAACTAGCACTGGCGGCGCTGGGGGGAATGGTGGAGGCGGCGCTGGAGGAGGAACATCAGGAGGCACTGGTGGATTGGGCGGAGGTGGAGGAAGTGGAACCACTACTGGAGTTTCTGGCGGCGCTGGGCTTTGCATAGTTGAGTTCTAATCATGACAAAATACGCACGAGTAGTTGATAACGTAGCAGTAGAAATCTTTGTTCCGCCGCAAGGCGTTTCAATTGATGAATGTTTTCATCCTGAAGTGGTGAAAATGTTTAAGGTAGTACCAGACGCTACGGCAGTCAATGCTGTGAAAGACGGTACGAAATGGGTTAATCCAACTATTGAGGTTTAGAATGTTCAAAAAGCTGCATACTGGTAATGGCGAACCGCCACCTAAGAAAAAAGACGAAGCACCTATTCCAATGGGTGCGGATGAAGGCGATACCGGCAATGGTGAGCCGCCTCCGAAGTGAGTCACTTCTCGCATTACATGCTGATGTTTTGTGCGATTGCGTTTAATTTTCGTGATCGCAAAGAACTGCTGCTGGCATTGACCGTAAGCCTGACACTGGTAATACCAATTGGGAGTATGGTTTATACGGCGGCACAGTTTTATATAGCGTGTGGTGTGATTGAGATTCTTGTCGGCTTGCTTGCGGTTAAGTTGAATGTGCAAGCAAGCCGGTATATAACTACTATGTGCGTTGCTTTGTGTGTGTTCCACATCTTAGGATGGTTTCTGAATGGATACATACAAAACAGCCCATATAGGATATTGGTTAAAATAGCTGAGTTTGCAGAGATAATTTCCTGCATCGTTTTATCAAAACCAATTACAGGACTCCTATATAAATGTCGCCAGAACTGATTGATGGAGCTAAATGGCTGGGCGGAATTGCTGTCGCCTTGTTTTCTTGGATTCTCCAAAGAAATATCAATCGCGTTGAGGCTGATATTCAAAGTAAAGCGGACAAAGAGCATATGTCCCGCGAAATCGAGAGGCTAGAAATGGCGCTCAAGGAAAACAGAGAAGCTCTTAAAGAGAATAGGGACGCACGAGAGCGCGATAAACTTGATAATGAAAGATCAAGCGCGGAGCGTTTTAACCAATTTACTGAGTCGATTCGTGATCGCTTCAGTAGCTTTGAGCGTAATGTCGATAGTCAAATTTCAAACATGGGCGACAATATGGAAAGCCAATTGAAATTGATTCTTCATGCAATTGACGGACTTCGTAAGGATAACTGATGGACATTCAGCGATTAGTAATCCAGCTTACGACAGACGAAGGCAAGAAAACAAAGCCCTATCGTGACACTGTCGGAAAACTCACTATTGGTGTGGGTCGCAATCTTGATGATCGTGGTTTGTCTGACGATGAAATCGCTTACCTCCTGGCAAATGACATCAAGATTGTAGAGAAAGAGCTTGATAAAGAAATCCCTTGGTGGCGTGGTTTGAATGATGCCCGCCAGAACGTTTTGTGCAACATGGCGTTCAACATGGGTGTTCCAAGTCTGATGATGTTCAAAAACACGCTTCTTTCGATGCGCAACGGCTCATACAATCAATCCGCCGAAGGAATGCTTTCTAGTAAGTGGGCAACCCAAGTTGGTGATCGTGCAAAACGTCTTGCTAGACAAATGCAAACAGGAGTCTTCTAATGATTAAACTTCTTCCATTGCTGTTGCTCACAGGCTGTACAAGCTTCATACAGGACGCACAGCACGCAAACGACACGGCTATCAAGGGTTGGACTATTGCAGGTTGCGCGCTGCCACTGTCGGCCATCCTGCGCAATCCTGAGATTATTCCGGCGCTTAATACACTGTGCAAGCCTACGACCGGTGCTCAGCCAGAGGCGATAACGAAATGAGCGGATTCCTTACGCGCCTTAACCTCATCGCAGCGGATGACACCGATGACGGGCAATGGGTACTTGGCGATGATTTGGTGTACAACTCAAGCCATCTAGATCGAATTGTGACCGTACCACAAGGCTTCAGGACCGACTTGGCAAGCGTGCCGCGTCTTCCTGTCGTCTATTTGCTAACTGGCGATATAGCGCGTTCTGCTGCTGTTGTGCATGACTTTCTGTACGGCGGTATTGTGTCGCGCAAGGATGCGGATGAAGTGCTGTATGAAGCGGCAATTGCATCTGGCGTATCGCGCTGGCAAGCCTGGATGATGTGGGCTGGTGTTAGAGCTGGCGGTGGATCGCACTACGCCAAATGAAAAAAACCCGGCTAGGCCGGGTTTTTTGTTAGCAAGCGCGCATTATTTAGCAACGCAGACAAGCGTGCGTTGATTCACAACATGAACTTGCTGTTCGATTGCCGCTTTTGCGGCGTAGCACGATGCAGAGCTGGTCATGTCCTGGGTGGTGATGGACATCGAACCTTGAGCACTGATAATCAGAATGAAAAGAACGTACATATAAATCTCCAATTTAAAATCCGTGGTCCTCACGGTCGGTTTGTTTAACGCCTGCATTACAATACTAGTTGACGACGCGTTATGTTTTCGTCAAATCTCTTTCAATTATCGGCAACCAGTGCCGAAGCCAAACTAAATCAGCTTCACTAAAGCGTCGAAGCTTGGTAACTGCCTTTTTGACGCAGCGCAAAAATAACTCGTCATCATGTTCAATTGCGGCAAGATAGCTTGCTAGAGTTACGCGGTCGTCTATATTTACACTTGCGTTTATACTGCCTGCTACCTTAGCCAATAGGGCCTTGGTAGTCATTTGTTGTCTTTCTTTTGTTTCGTGTTTCGTGATGCAGTGACTATATAGTATCAAGCCGCTTTTGTTTGGTCTAATTGATTCTTTCTATCAATCGGCGGATCAACATAGCGATTAACTATTTCGAAGTATTTGCTTTGCTTCTTTTTCTTAATCATCAGCCTGGTCGGCATAGTTAATGCTGACGCACTGGAGACTGCCAATTCAACAGTAGTAGCGATGCATCCCGTCTGCTGACTCCACTTCTTCCAAGACCACATAGACGGCTTCAGGAACTCATTAACCTCATACGTTCGCTCGCCATCGGTAACGCTGTATTCAACGCGTAGGGACTGGCTGTCGCCCTTCCAATGCTCACGAAGTGTCAT
>Ga0070702_100001062_pt1 | contig 10964 bp, 8 predicted proteins | sample KBSK5103metaG_FD_65466 | JGI IMG/M metagenome (GOLD analysis project Ga0070702, IMG submission 65466) | Corn, switchgrass and miscanthus rhizosphere microbial communities from Kellogg Biological Station, Michigan, USA - KBS K5-10-3 metaG | ecosystem: Host-associated > Plants > Roots >... | reverse complement strand
TCGAAGTCGTCGTGGATGCCGGTGCCGAGCGCCGTGATCAGCGACTGGACCTCGTTGTTCTTCAGGACCCGGTCGATGCGCGCCTTCTCGACGTTGATGATCTTGCCGCGGATCGGCAGGATCGCCTGGAACATCGAGTCACGGCCGGACTTCGCCGAGCCGCCGGCGCTGTCACCCTCGACGATGTAGAGCTCGGACTCGCTGGGGTCGGTGGAGCGGCAGTCGGCCAGCTTGCCGGGCAGCGAGCCCACGTCGAGCAGGCCCTTGCGCCGGGCGAGCTTGCGCGCCTCCTGGGCCGCCTTGCGGGCGCGGGCCGCCGACGAGGCCTTGGTGACGATCGTGCGGGCCTCGGCCGGGTTGCGCTCGAGCCAGTCCGACAGCCAGTCGTTGCAGGCCTTCTGCACGAACGTCTTCGCCTCGGTGTTGCCGAGCTTCGTCTTCGTCTGGCCCTCGAACTGCGGGTTGCTCAGCTTGACCGAGATGATCGCGGCCAGGCCCTCCCGGATGTCGTCGCCGGTGAGGTTGTCGTCCTTCTCCTTGATCAGCTTCTTGTCCCGCGCGTACTTGTTGACCAGGCCGGTCAGCGCGGTGCGGAAGCCCTCCTCGTGGGTGCCGCCCTCGTGCGTGTTGATCGCGTTGGCGAACGTGTAGACCGACTCGGAGTAGGAGCTGTTCCACTGCATCGCGATCTCGACGGCGATGCCGGTGCCCTCGGCCGAGAAGCCGATCACCGACTTGTGGATCGGGTCCTTCGTCGCGTTGAGGTGGCGGACGAAGTCCTCGATGCCGCCCTTGTACATGTACGTGATCTCGCGCGGGGTGTCCTCGCGCTCGTCCCGCAACGTGATCGACAGGCCCCGGTTGAGGAACGCCATCTCCTGCAGCCGGCGGGAGAGGGTCTCGAACGAGTAGGTCGTGGTCTCGAAGACGGTGGGGTCGGCCCAGAACGAGACGAGGCTGCCGTGCTTGCGGGTCGGCGCGCCCTTCACCAGCGGGCCGGGCCGGCTGTTCGTGTATTCCTGGGTCCAGGTGAACCCGTCGCGCTTGATCTCCACCTCCATCCGGGTGGACAGCGCGTTCACCACCGAGACGCCGACGCCGTGCAGGCCGCCGGACACCGCGTACGACTTGCTGTCGAACTTGCCGCCGGCGTGCAGCGTGGTCAGGACGACCTCGACGGCCGGGCGCTTCTCGACCGGGTGCCGGTCGACCGGGATGCCGCGGCCGTTGTCGAAGACGCTCACCCCGCCGTCGGCCATCAGCGTCACGATGATCGTGTCGCAGACACCGGCCATCGCCTCGTCGACCGCGTTGTCGACCACCTCCTGGACCAGGTGGTGGAGCCCGCGCTCCCCGGTCGAACCGATGTACATTCCGGGGCGCTTGCGAACTGCTTCCAGACCCTCGAGAACAGTGATCGAGCCCGCGTTGTAAGTCGTCGTCGGTGCCTTGGGAGCCACGCGCGCTCGCTTCCTCCCGCCGGATCGGGGCGGGACCTGGGGGTCGGCACGCGCGCGGCGGCTCTGATCGGCAGGACGCAGAAAACGCCCCCGTGCCGCTGGAGCCGCCGCACGCGGAAGTGTCCTCTCCAGTCTAGCGCGTTATCGCCTCCAGACGGGGCATCGCTGCCGCCTGACACGTCGTGAGCCTGTCCAACTCGTCGCGGAGATGGTCCCCCACCAGCACCCCCCGCGCCACGACCGTTCTGGGCCCTCTCCGTGAGCCGACCGCCGGCACGCTCAGATCGGGCGAGCCGGACAACTCGACCGGCGCCCCGCCACCGCCTCGAGACCGCGGTCGGTACGGGCGGCCGGGGGGCGCACCGAACGGGCCGCCGCCCGTCGCCCCGAGGTTCCCGGCCATGGTGAGGACGGGCGGCCCGGCGCGCGCCGAACGAGCCGCCACCGATCACCCGCCACCTTGCCAGCGTCTCGGGACCGCGGTCGGTACGGATGGCCGGCGCGGGACGAACGAGCTGCCGCAGGTCGACCCTGCCACGGTCCCGGACCAGGGTCGGCAGGTTGACCGGTGCCGGCCGGGCCGACCGGCCGGGGGTTCGGGCCAGTGAGGGGTCGGGGAGGATCGGGCGTATGGGGTTGAGGTGGACGGGCGACGGTAGCGGCACGGCCGCCCTGCTGCACGGGATGATGTCGCTCGCCGCGACCTGGTGGCAGATCGGGCCGGCGCTGGCCGAGCGCGGCTGGGACGTCACCGCCCTTGACCTCGCCGCGCACGGCGGCAACCGGCTGGACGGACCGCTCACCGCCGAGGCGCTCGTAGACAGCGTCACCGCGCAGGTCGCGGGTCCGGTCGACCTGCTCGTCGGGCACAGCATGGGCGCCGCCACCGCGATCAGCACCGTCGCCGGCCGGCCCGGCTTCGCCCGCGCCGTCGTGCTGGAGGACCCGCCCGGCGGCGCCGGCTTCCCCGCCGAGCGGCTGGCCACCGGCGTCGAGCTCGACGCGGACATCGCCAGGCTCGACCGGGACCGGCTGGTCCGCCGCTCCCGCGCCGACCATCCGAGCTGGGCGCCGGAGGACGTTGAGCAGGACGTGCGCGGCATCGAGGAGGCGGACGCCACCGCGGTCGCCGCCGGGATCCGGGCCGGGCTGCGCAGCTGGGACCTCCCGGCGCTGGTCGCCGCCGTCGACGTGCCGGTGCTGGTGCTGGTCGCGCCGGACACCGGCGGGCAGGACCCGGACCGGCCGGGCAGCGCGCTGAGCGGCGAGGCCCGCGCCGGCGTGCGGGCCGCCGTGCCGCCGGACCGGTTCGTCGAGCTGCCCGGCGGTCACTGCCTGCACCGCGACCTTCCGCGGGAGTGGCTGGCCGCGGTGGACGCGTTCACCGCGAGCGCGCTGCCGGCCCGCCGGTCATGACCCGGATCAGACCACGCAGGCGCTGCCGCGGCAGGTGCTCAACGCGGAGAGCCGGCTTGCCAGGGTGGAGAGCTCGGCCGCCGGTGGGTCGTTGGCCGCGTTGCCGTCGGACAGCAGGTTCGTGTCCTCGGTCGGGTCGGCGACGAGGTTGTAGTACTCGCGGAACGACACGGCCCCGGTGTCGGTGTAGGTCTGGATGTACTTGACGGTGGCCGTACGGATCATCTTCCACGTCGGCACGTTGCCGTTCGCCGGGTCTTTGAAGTACTCGGCGTACACCGTGGTTCTCCGGCTGGTGCCCAGCAGCGACTCGCCGTCCAGCGGCGGCGCCCCCGCCGGCAGGGTGAACTGGGCGGCCGCGAGCATCGTCGGCAGCAGGTCGACGTACGAGGCGAGTCGACCGGTCGCGGTGCCTGGCGCGATCTGGCCGTCCCAGCGCAGGAACAGCGGCACCCGCTCGGACGCCTCGTACGGGACGAACTTCTCGGTCCGCCCGTGGTCACTCCACATGTACCCGTTGTCCGAGGAGAAGATCACCAGCGTGTTGGCGAGCACGCCGCGGTCGGACAGCAGCTGCATCGTCGCGTCGAACTGGTCGTCAGCGGTCATGATCGCCCGCAGCTGGCTGGCGCACATCTCCTGGCCCTGGGCCGGCGTGCGGTTCATGTTGCGCACGTACGCCGGCTTGTCGGAGCGGTTGGCCTCGACCGGCGCCGAGCAGGTCGGCACCGGCGCGCTGGCGTACTTCGGCTCCGGCACCGCGCGCTGGGTCTTCGTGCCGTCCGGGTTGGTGACGTCCACCCAGTGCGGCGCCTGCGGGGTCTCGTACAGCAGGAACGGCTTGCCGAGCCCGAGCGCCGCGGTGACGTACTCGCGCCCCCGGACGCCGAGCCCGGTCGTCGAGTAGCCGGCCATCGTCCGGGCCACGCCGTCCACCCGGGTAGCCACGTTGTTGTAGCCGCCCCACATGACCGTGGAGTGGTCGAAGCACGGCGGCGTCGTCGTCCGTGGCCAGGTGGTGAGGAACTTGCCCGCGATGTACGTCGAGTAGCCGGCGGCCCGCAGGTAGCAGGCCATCGAGTGCTGCGAGTCGAAGGACGGGCCCTGCGACTGCAGCCGGACGCCGTTGTTGTGCGGCATCCGGCCGGTCATCAGCGACGACCGGGACGGGCAGCAGGACGGCTCGGTGACGAAGTGCTGCGGGAAGCGCCGGCCGGCCGCCATCCACTGCCTGGTCTTCGGCATGACCGACATCGGGTCGATGTTCCCGGGTATCGCGTCGCGCAGGTCGTCGAGGTTGTAGAAGAAGATGTTCGGCTTGGTCGCCGCGGCGGCGACGCCGGTGCCGACCGGGCCGACGCTCGCGGTCGAGACCGGCACGACGACGGGGAGCAGTGCCAGGGCGACCGCCGCGGCCAGAGAACGCACTCGCATGGCTACTCCTCCGCACGCCCACGTCGGGTAGCCGGTCCGGCTCGCGAGTAGACCGGCAGGGTAGAGACCGCTTGCCTGCCGGCAGATTACGCGCGGGTTACCCCCTCGCGTCGGCGAATCGAGCGGATGGCGGCCCTGAGGCCCGGATCAGCCGTACGTGTCGCGCGGGCCGCGGCCGGCGATCCGGCGCGGACCGCGGCTCCAGGTCGGCGCCGTCGGGCCGTGCACCCGGATCCGGGTCACCACGTCCGGTCCGAGCTCGGCCCGGATCCGCGTCATGAGCGTGGGCAGCATCCCGCGCAGCTGCATCGCCCACGCGGTCGACTCGGCGGCCAGGGTCAGCTCGCCGTCCCGCAGGCTGACCGGCTGGCAGCGGGCCGCCAACTCGCGGCCGACGATGCGGTCCCAGCCGGCCAGCACGCTCGCCGACGCCGCGGTCGCCTCCCAGCCGCGGTCCGCCATCAGCCGCTTGACCAGGGCGCCGAACGGCTGCGGGTCCCGCGGGTCCGGACCGGAGCCGGAGTAGCCGCCGCGGCCGACCTCCGCGCCCGGGCGCCGCCGGCCGGCGACGCGGCGGCCGCCCGGACGCAGCGGCGCCCGGCGGGACGCGGCCCTGGCGGCGTCCAGCGCGGCCCGACCCAGGCCGGCATCGGCATCGTCCACAGCTTCCACAGCACTGTCCACAGGTTCGTCAACCGGTTCCGGTGGCTCCGTCACCAGGCACCTGCCTCACCGGACACGACGCACCTGCCCGTCCGCGACGTCGTAGCGGGCGCCGAGCAGCTCCACCGGTACGTCGTCCGCCACCGCCGCCGTGACCAGCACCTGTTCGGCCCGGCCGGCGAGCTTGGCCAGCCGGGCGCGCCGGGCCGTGTCCAGCTCGGCGAACACGTCGTCGAGCACGAGCACGGGCTCGGCGCCGTCCGCCGACAGCAGCTCGTACGAGGCCAGCCGCAACGCCAGCGCGTACGACCAGGACTCCCCGTGGCTGGCGTAGCCCTTGGCCACCCGGCCGCCGAGGGAGAGGACCAGGTCGTCGCGGTGCGGACCGACCAGCGTGACCCCGCGCTCGAGCTCGGCGGACCGCACCCGGGCGAGCTCGGCCAGCAGCGCCGCCTCCAGCAGCTGCGGGCCCGGCTCGCCCGGCGGCAACGCCTCGCCGAGCGAGCTCGAGTACGCGGCCTCGGCCGGGCCGCCGCCGCGGGCCACCTCGTCGTACGCGGTCGCCACGTGCGGGGCGAGGTCCCGGACCAGGGCGAGCCGGCCGGCGACCAGCTCGGCACCGAACCGGGCCAGGTGCCCGTCCCAGACGTCGAGCGTGCGCAGGTCGGCGCCCGCGCCGGTGCCGCGGTGCGCCCGGGCGCTCTTCAGCAACGCGCCACGCTGCTTGAGCACCCGCTCGTAGTCGGACCGGACGCCGGCGTAGCGCGGCGCCCGCTGCACGAGCAGCTCGTCGAGGAACCGGCGCCGCTCGCCCGGGTCGCCGCGGACCAGGGCCAGGTCCTCGGGCGCGAACAGCACCGACCGCAGCGCGCCGAGCACTTCCCGCGGCCGCGGCACCGGCGAGCGGTTCAGCCGGGCCCGGTTCGCCCGGCCGGGGTTGATCTCCAGCTCGACCAGCAGCTCACGGCCGGCGTTGACCACGGCGGTCCGGACCACGGCGCGCGCCGCACCCTCCCGTACCAGTGGCGCGTCGGTGGCGACCCGGTGCGAGCCGAGCGTCGCGACGTAGCCCAGCGCCTCGACCAGGTTGGTCTTGCCCTCGCCGTTGGGGCCGACCAGCACGCTCGGCCCGGGCTCGAACGGTACCTCGGCCGCGGGCCAGGACCGGAAGTCGGTGACCGAGAGGTGCCGGACGTACAAGGCGGGTCAGGTGCCGGGCGCTGGTGGCGCGGGATAGTTGCCTTCGGGGGTGACGCCCGGGGCGGGCTCGTCCTCGGCCCGCGTCGCGTGCCCGCCGAACTGGTTCCGCAGCGCGGCGACCACCTTCATCGCCGGCGAGTCCTGCTGCCGGCTGGAGAACCGGGCGAACAGCGCGGCCGCGATGACCGGCATCGGCACCGCGTGCTCGATCGCCGCCTGCAGCGTCCAGCGGCCCTCGCCGGAGTCCTCGGCCCAGCCGCGGATCTTCTTCAGCTCCGGGTCCTCCTCGAGCGCCCGCACCAGCAGGTCGAGCAGCCAGGACCGGATCACGGTGCCCTGGGTCCAGCTGCGGAAGATCTCCGGCACGCGGGTGACCAGGTCGGACGTCTCCAGCAGTTCGTAGCCCTCGCCGTAGGCCTGCATGATCCCGTACTCGATGCCGTTGTGGACCATCTTGGCAAAGTGGCCGGCACCGACCTTGCCGGCGTGCACGAAACCGCCCTCGGACGGCTTGAGCGTGTCGAACGCCGGCTGCACCTTCGCGACCGCGTCGTCCTCGCCGCCGACCATCAGCGCGTAGCCGTTCTGCAGGCCCCAGACCCCGCCGGAGACCCCAGCGTCGACGTACTCGATGCCCTTCTCGCCGAGCATCGCGGCGTGCTCCTGGTCGTCGGTGTAGCGGGAGTTGCCCCCGTCGACGACGACGTCACCGGCCTCGAGCAGGCCGCCCAGCTCGCGGACGGTCGCCCTGGTCGGCTCGCCGGAGGGCACCATCACCCAGACGACGCGCGGTTTCGCCAGCTTCTGGACCAGCTCCTCCAGGGTGGCGACGTCCCGCGGCGCCGACTCGTTGCGGTCGAAGCCGATGACCGTGTGCCCGCCCCGGCGGAGCCGCTCGGCCATGTTGCCGCCCATCTTGCCGAGCCCGATCAGACCGATCTCCACCGTGACCTCCGAGACCTCGCGAGTACGCCGTCAGTACGCCACCAGTGCCGTCAGTCTTGCCCGCCCGTTCCCAGGGACATGCCGCCGAGCGGACTAGCCGGGCAGTCGCACCGGCATGATCAGGTAGCGGAAGTCGACCGTGCCGTCGCCGTCGACCGCGGTGATCACCGACGGCTTGCTCGGCGTCGTGAACGACATCCTGGCCATCCCGGCGTGCACCGCGGTCAGTCCGTCCTGCAGGAACGTCGGGTTGAACGCGATCGTCAGCGGCTCGCCGGAGAACTGCACCTCGACCTGCTCCTCGGCCCGGCCCTCGTCGTCGCCGCCGGCGGTCAGCGAGAGCATGCCCTCGGAGAAGTCGAGCCGGACCGGGGTGCCCCGATCGGCGACGAGCGCGACCCGCTTGACCGCCTCCAGCAGCGCCGGCACGGGGATGTCCGCGGTCGCCGACCACTCGGTCGGGAACAGCGACCGGTATTTCGGGAACTCGGCGTCGAGCAGCCGGGTGGTGGTCCGGCGCGCCGGGCCGGCGAACCCGATCATGCCCTCGCCGGCACCGCCGCCGGCCAGCGCCAGGGTGATCTCGGAGCCGGTGGTGAGGGTCTTGGCCGACTCGGACAGCGTCCGGGCCGGGATGAGCACCTGGGCGGACAGCTCGTTCTGCTCCGGCTTCCAGGGCAGCTCCCGGACGGCGAGCCGGTAGCGGTCGGTGGCGGCCAGCCGCAGCTCGTCGCCCTCGATCTCGAGCCGGACGCCGGTGAGCATGGGCAGCGTGTCGTCGCGCCCGGCGGCGATCGCCACCTGCGCGACCGCGGTGGCGAACGTGGCGCTGTCGACCACGCCGGCGGTCGTCGGCATCGTGGGCAGCGTCGGGTAGTCCTCGACCGGCATCAGCGGCAGCGTGAAGCGGGCGCTGCCGCAGCTGATCGTCACCTTCGGCCCGTCGACGGCCACGTCGACGGGATGCGGCGGCAGCGCCCGGCTGATCTCGGCCAGCAGCCGGCCGCTGACCAGCGCCCGGCCGGCGATTGCGGCATGCACCTCGACCTCCACCTGGGTGGAGACCTCGTAGTCGAAGCCGGAGACGGTCAGCGTGTTGTCGGTGACGTCGAGCAGCACCCCGCCCAGGACGGGGACGGCCGGCCGCGCCGGCAGGCTGCGCGCGGTCCAGGCCACGGCGTCGGCGAGCGCGTCGCGCTCCACCCGGAACTTCATCGTCCGCACTCCTCGGTCGCGGTGCCGGCACCGAGCGGGCCGGTGCTGTGGGTGCCCATCATGCCCGCACCGGGCGGACGCGGAGCAGACGCCTCGGCGAGTGGCCGTCCCCAGATCCCCGCCCACACCCTGTTTCGGTTCTTTCCCTGATGGAGAGAGAAGACAGGAGTCGTAGTAGGCGCTGTGGATCCTGTGGACGGGCGAGGTCCCGGCAGGCCAGCGCCTCGACCGCGGTGTGGACCGGATGTGCGCTTACCCAGTGGCGAGCCATCGGGCCGGTGGACGCCCTTCGGGCGTCAGTCGTCATCCACCTGTCACGCCCAGTTGTCCACAGACTTCTCCCCAAGCTGTGCACATCCGAGCATTCGGGCATTACTGCCGAGCCCGCTGCTTGATCCGGTTCGTGAGCTCGGTGACCTGGTTGTAGATCTGCCGTCGCTCCGCCATCAGCGAGCGGATCTTGCGGTCGGCATGCATGACCGTCGTGTGATCGCGACCGCCGAACGTCTGCCCGATCTTCGGCAGCGAAAGGTCGGTCAGCTCCCGGCAGAGATACATCGCGATCTGCCGCGCGGTCACCAGCACCCGGCTGCGGGACTGGCCGCACAGGTCGTCGATCGTGATCCCGAAATACTCGGCGGTCGCGGCGATGATCGTCGCCGCGGTGATCTCGGGCCGGTCGTCGTCGGCGATCAGGTCCTTGAGCACGATCTCGGCCAGGGTCAGGTCGACGCTCTGCCGGTTGAGGCTGGCGAACGCCGTGACCCTGATCAGCGCGCCCTCGAGCTCCCGGATGTTCGACTGGATCTTCGACGCGATGAACTCGAGCACGTCCGGCGGCGCATTGAGCCGCTCCTGGGCCGCCTTCTTCCGGAGGATCGCGATCCGCGTCTCCAGGTCGGGTGGCTGGACGTCGGTGATCAGCCCCCACTCGAACCGGGTGCGCAGCCGGTCCTCCAGCGTGGACAGTTGCTTCGGCGGCCGGTCGGAGCTGATGACGATCTGCTTGTTCGCGTTGTGCAGCGTGTTGAACGTGTGGAAGAACTCCTCCTGGGTCCGTTCCTTGCTCTCCAGGAACTGGATGTCGTCCACGAGAAGCACGTCGTTGTCGCGGTAGCGCCGCTGGAACGCGGACTGCTTGTCGTCGCGCAGCGAGTTGATGAAGTCGTTGGTGAATTCCTCGGAGCTCACGTACCGGACCCGCGCGTTGTGGAACAGCCGCTGCGCGTAGTGGCCGATCGCGTGCAGCAGGTGGGTCTTGCCCAGCCCCGAGTCGCCGTAGATGAACAGCGGGTTGTACGCCTTGGCCGGCGCCTCGGCGACCGCGACGGCGGCCGCGTGCGCGAACCGGTTACCGGAGCCGATGACGAAGGTCTCGAAGGTGTATTTCGGGTTCAGCCGGGCCGGCTCGACCCGGCTGTGCGCCCGGCCGTTGGACGGCGACGGCGGCGGCCAGGTGAAGCCCGGCTGAGTATCCTCGGCAACGTGGTCCGGGTCCTCGACCGCGACCTCCGGGCCGTCCGCCGCCGGCGGCGGCTCGACCGTCACGGCCACCCGGATCTCCCGCCCCAACAAGCTGGACAGGGCCGCGGTGATCATCGGGCGCAGCCGGGTCTCCAGCACGTCCTTGGTGAACTCGTTCGGTGCGGCCAGCAGGGCGGTGTCGTCGAGCAGCCCGAGCGGGCGGGTGGTGCGCAACCACGCGCGCTGCTGCGGGGTGACGGTGCTGTCGGTCAAGCCGTCGATCGCGTGTGCCCACAGGGACTCGAGGTCGACCGTTGCATCCTCAGGCAAGCGCTCGCTCCTCCCCGTGGCCACACCGTTCACCGTGGCATCGGCCCGTTGTCCACACGGCGGTCCACAGGCTGTGTATCTGTCGCCCACGGACCGTGCGGACGATCCTCTGGGCGATTCTCGTCCTTACTCCCCAGCCACGTACGCGCCTGTGGAGAACCGGTGGGGGAAGTCGGCGGACTGGCACCGTACAGCGCCCGACACACCGCCCACAACCGCCCGAAGGCCATACCCCACGAGGCCGGCGTTTGACCGGGCCCGGCGCCGTTCCGTACCGTTGGCGGGTCGTGAGTCCGTCCGCCGCGCGCCGGCGGCCGGCCGCGCCTGGGGTAGGGCGACCGGGTGACCGGATCCGTCCGGCTCAGGGATCCCGCCGCCGACCCGCCGTCTTGGAGCCCGCACGTGAGCAAGCGCACCTTCCAGCCCAACAACCGCCGCCGGGCGAAGACCCACGGGTTCCGGCTGCGCATGCGCACCCGTGCCGGCCGCGCGATCATCTCCGCCCGCCGCCGCAAGGGTCGCGGCGAGCTCTCGGCCTGACGGCCGCGGGCGATGTCGTGCTTCCGGCGCCTGCGCGCCTGAGGCGGCGCGAGGACTTCAGCCTCGCCGTCCGCCGTGGTTCGCGCGCCGGCCGGGCCACCCTCGTCGTGCACTACCTCGCTCCTGACCCGGCCGCCGGGCAGGCTTCGACCGCCCGGGTCGGGTTCGTCGTCGGACGGACCGTGGGCAACTCGGTGACCCGGCACCGGACCGTGCGGCGGTTGCGGCACCTCGTCCGGGACCGGCTCGGCCGGCTGCCGGCAGGATCGATCCTGGTGGTCCGCGCGCTGCCGCCGG
>Ga0070702_100001048_pt1 | contig 11005 bp, 9 predicted proteins | sample KBSK5103metaG_FD_65466 | JGI IMG/M metagenome (GOLD analysis project Ga0070702, IMG submission 65466) | Corn, switchgrass and miscanthus rhizosphere microbial communities from Kellogg Biological Station, Michigan, USA - KBS K5-10-3 metaG | ecosystem: Host-associated > Plants > Roots >... | reverse complement strand
GCCTGCCTGGCCAAGGACCCAGCGGACCGTCCGGCAAGCGCGGCCGCCGTCGCCCATGCCCTCACAGTGACGGATGCCGCCCTCGCCGCGCCCTGGCTGGCGGTTCCCGCGCCGACCCAGACAATGCCAGCGCAGGCAATGCCAGCCCAGACGGAGCCGACCCGGGCGATGCCGACCCAGACGGAGCCGACCCAGGCGATGCCAGCCCAGGCTGTCACGAACAAGCCACCTGGCAGCCGGGGTGACCGATCTGGACGCCGTGGGGCCTGGCTCCTCGGAGCGGCTGCCGCGACGGTGCTCGGTATCCTTGCGGTCTTCGCTCTGTCCGACAACGGCGGCGGTGCCGGCGCCGGCGCCGGCACCGGGACAGTCACCCCCTCACCGAGCGCGACCCCGAGCACCAGCGCGACCCCGAGCACCAGCGCGACCGTCGTGGTCGAGCCTCCCGCAGTTGCCCCACCAGTGCCCCGACGTGACAACAAGGGCCCGGGCAACAAGGACGATGACAAGCACAAGAAGGGTAAGTAGTGAACACCACACCTCGTCTGCTGGGCGGGCGATACCAGGTCGGTGGGCTGATCGGCCGCGGCGGAATGGCCGAGGTCCATGCCGGCCATGACACCAGGCTCGGACGCACCGTGGCCATCAAGATGCTGCGCTCCGACCTCGCCCGCGACCCGGCGTTCCTGTCCCGCTTCCGCCGCGAGGCCCAGTCCGCGGCGGGGCTGAACCACCCCGCCATCGTCGCGACCTACGACTCCGGCGAGGACGAGGCCACCGAGAGCGGTGGCGCGACCGTTGCCCTGCCCTACATCGTGATGGAGTACGTCGAAGGCCGCACCCTGCGCGAGGTCCTCACCGAGAACCGGGTCATGGAGCCGGCCGAGGCGGCGCGGGTCACCGAGGGCATCCTGGAGGCGCTCTCGTACAGCCACCGGATGGGCATCGTCCACCGCGACATCAAACCGGCCAACGTCATGCTGACTCCCGCGGGCAGGGTCAAGGTGATGGACTTCGGCATCGCCCGGGCCATCGCCGACACCGCCGCCACCCAGACCCAGACCCAGTCCGTCATCGGCACAGCCCAGTACCTCTCACCCGAGCAGGCACAGGGCAGCCCGGTCGATGCCCGCTCCGACCTGTACTCCACCGGCTGCCTGCTCTATGAGCTGCTCACCGGGCGTACGCCGTTCGTCGGAGACTCACCGGTCTCCATCGCCTACCAGCACGTAGGCCAGCCACCACAGCCCCCGTCGGTGCACCAGCCGGACATCAGCGCCGACCTTGACGCTGTGGTGCTGCACTCCCTGGCCAAGGACCGCGACGCGCGCTACCAGGACGCGGGACAGTTCCGCTCCGACCTCGCGGCGGCCCGTAGCGGTCGGCCGATCAGCTCCCCCGCCCACGGGACCGCAGCAGGTGCCCTGCTCGGCGCGGCTGCCCTGACCGGCGCCGCCGGCATGGGCGGCGATCCGACGATGATGTTCCCCGGCGACCCGACCCAGCTCGTCGGCACCCAGGGCTTCGGGGCCCAGGGACGCCGTGAGCACAACACCGCCACCTTGCCGGCGATCGGCCGAGACCCCTCCGAGGTGCCGCGCAAACGCCACGGCGCCACCTATACCCTCCTCACCCTGGCCGTCGTCGCCGCTCTGGTCCTGGTCGCCGTGGCGGCCAAGTCCCTGTTCGCCGGCGACCAGGCGCCGCCGAAGTTCGCCATCCCTTCCGTCGTCGAGATGACCCAGGACGCGGCGGTCGCCAAGCTGACCGTCGCCGGCTTCAATGCGGTGATCTTGACCGCCAACAACCCGGCCGAGAAGGGCATGGTGTTCGACCAGACCCCCCTGCAGGGTCTGCAGTTCCCGAAGAACACCAACGTCACCATCAGCGTGTCCAGCGGCCCGGGCGAGACTCAGGTGCCAGACGTGCGCGGCTTCACCGAGGACTCGGCCAAGGCGGCAATCCGGAACAGCGGTCTGACCGTCGGGGAGGTGCAGCTCGTCGAGAACCCCCGCATCGCCAAGGGCAAGGTCGTCGAGACCGTGCCCGCCGCCGGGGCGATAGCGCCCACCGGGTCGGCGGTTGTCCTCACGGTGGCCAATGGCAAGGTCAAGGTGCCCGATGTGGTCGGGCTCAACCGCGGTGAGGCTCAGCAGGTCCTCACCGACAACGGACTGCTCTACAAGACCGGTTTCAAGGTCAGCACCAGAGCCGAGGGCACGGTCCTGTCCCAGTCTGGTGTCGGCGACACCGTCGACCTCCTCACCGTGGTCCGCCTTGTGGTCGCGCAGGCGGCGCCGATGCCGCCCCCCTCCCCGACACCAACGGCTCCGCCGACCACGGACAGCCCGACAACCGCGCCCCCAGGAGAGAACTAAGCCCAGAGCTGGGGTTGGCCGAATGGTGCGGCGTCACGCCCCGGTCGGCTAGGTCGCGGCGACCATCCGGGCCACGCCGGCCGCGTCGTGGACCAGCGGACTCAGGCCCTCGGACCGGCTGACCGCATCTGCAAGGCCACAGGTCTGCAACCAGTTGGCGAACAGCCGGTGCCCGCCCTGGGTCAGCACGCTCTCGGGATGGAACTGCACCCCCTCCAGGGGCAGGGTGCGGTGGCGAACCGCCATGATGACGCCGGACTCGGTGCGCGCCGTCGTGACCAGGTCGTCGGTGACGGTGGCGGGGTCGATGGTCAGTGAGTGATACCGCGTCGCGGTGAACGGCGACGGCAGACCCCGCAGCACGCCGGTGCCGTCGTGGTGGACCACCGAGGTCTTTCCGTGCAGCAGCTCCGGCGCCCGGTTGACGGTGGCGCCGAAGACGACACCGAGCGCCTGGTGGCCCAGGCAGACCCCGAGCATGGGCTGGGTGCGCTCTGCGCAGGCCGAGATCATCGCCATCGAGACTCCGGCCTCCTGCGGGGTGCCGGGACCCGGCGAGACCAGGACGCCGTCGAAGTCAGCGCCGTCCGCCGGTGTGACGGCGTCGTTGCGCAGGACCTCGCAGTGGGCGCCGAGCTGTTGCAGATAGCCGACGATGGTGAACACGAAGCTGTCGTAGTTGTCGACCACGAGTATGTGACAGCTGTGAGGGCTCACCGTATCGGGGGCGCTCAACGTCGCCCCCTCAAGGCAGAGCCCTCGCGTTCGACATGCTCAGGCTTCCCACGTATGCCGGGAAGGTCACCTGACCCTTGCGGGTCACCTCGTAGCCCAGCCCGAACCGGTCGACATAGTCCCGGTAGGTCCTGACCTCCTTGCTCCGGTCCAGCGCGGCACGCATGGCCGACACGTCACCGATCGCCTGGATGACATAGGGCGGTGAGTAGACCCGGCCCTGCAGGATCAGGGTGTTGCCCACGCACCGCACGGCACTGCTCGAGATGACCCGCTGGTCCTGCAGCATCATCGCCTCGGCCCCCCCGGCCCACAGCGCGTTGACGAAGGTCTGGACGTCCTGCTGGTGTACGACGATGTCGTCGGCGGTGAAGTCCTCGGGCAGACTCGCGGCGGTGCGCTTGGAGTCGTTCAGCGAGACTGACAGCGCCGGACCGGTCACGGCCTGGGTGCCGACGGCCGCCGCGAGCCCGGCTGCCGCGGAGCGCAGTCGGGCCACCTCGGCACTGCCGGGGGCAGCCTGCGCGGTCAGCGACTCCACGTCCCTCTGCAGCTGCTGCACCCTTTCGGCGCGCTCGCGCACCGCGCGGTCCTGGGCGCGGACGACATCGACCAGGTCGGAGCGGCCGGAGGAGCGCAGGTCGTTGCCCTGCGAGGTCTGCGCGCTCAGGGCAAACATCAGCCCTGCACCGACCGCGACCAGCGGCACGACGGCGGCCCACCCGGTGACCCAGCGGGGTCTGCGGAAGGGCGGTCGTGACGACATCAGGACCTCCTGCCTGTGAGTCGACGTGTAGAGCCTCTACGCTAGGGCAAACACCTCCCGCATGGTGAACCACCCAACCTGCTGGACCACCCATGATCGTGAACCACCCAACGAAGGAGCGACCCGGTGCCCGAGTCCAAGGGACGCGCCAAGCCCGCCTACACCCCCCCGCCGAAGCGCAGTTCCAAGAAGAACATGACCAACCCGCCGTGGTTCGTCCCGGTGATGCTCGGCCTGATGATCCTGGGCCTGCTCTGGGTCGTGACCTTCTACGTGACGGCGACGGCCTACCCGATCCCGAACATCGGCTACAAGAACCTCATTATCGGCTTCGGTCTGATGATCTCCGGCTTCCTGATGACCACGCGCTGGCGCTGAACGGCGGCAGTGAGACCGGCCTGACCAGAGTTGTCCACAGGCGCTATCCCCAGTGGGGATAAATGACAATGGTGTAATCCGTCGAAATCGGGCAAACAGCGCGAAAGGACAATCGGGTCCGCCTGCGATGCCAGGGTGACCCGGGACGTCAGGCGACTAGGCTATGCCGCCACGACGATTTCGGGAAGGGCTCAAGAGCCCCCCAGGCTCGCCATCGACAGAAGCAGCGAGGCGTCCGTCGCGGCGTACCGGGCGAAGGCCGCGACGCCGACCAGCACCAGGACCGCGCCCAGAGCCGGCAGCTGTAGCCTGCGGCGGCCCTGCGGGGCGGTGGCAGTGATCACCGAGGCCAGCACGACGCCGGTCACCAGGCCACCCAGGTGGGCCTGCCAGGCGATGCCGGGCACGACGAAGCCGAGTACGGCATTGACCGCGAGCACGCCGAACATCGCGCTTGAGGACCGGCCGAGGTGGCGGTTGAGCACCAGCAGGGCTCCGAACAGCCCGAAGACCGCGCCCGAGGCGCCAACCACCGGGACCAGCCAGTTGCTCTGGTCGAGACCCTCCTGGGTCAGGGGCAACGCGGGCGGCGAGGCCAGCAGCAGGTAGCCGACGGACCCGCCGAACGCGCTGACCAGATACAGGATGGCGAACCGGAGCCGGCCCAGCATGGGCTCGAGGTACTGCCCGATCTGCCACAGCGCGAACATATTGAACAGGATGTGCAGCACCTGGCCGGGGGAGTGCGCGAAGGCGGCGGTCAGAAAGCGCCACGGCTCGCTGGCGCCCAGGGCCGGCACGAACGCGAGCTCGCGGGTCACCTGAGGGGACACCATCTGCATCAGCCACACGGCCGCGCAGATCACGATGATCGCGATGGTGACCACCGGGCGCCCGTCCGCGGTGACCTGGGCACCGAACTGCGTGCGCGGCATACGCATGCTCTTCTGGCCCTCACGGACGCAGTCGACGCACTGGATGCCGACGGCGGCCGGCCGCTGACACTCAGGGCAGGTCGGCCGGCCACAACGCTGGCAGCGCACGTACGACACCCGGTCAGGGTGCCGCGGGCAGACAGGCTCAGGCTCGTATGACGAGGGCTCACTCATGCAGGACGCTCACCAGCTCGCCGAGCTCTGGGGACAAACCCTGTTGGGACATACCTGTCTGACGGCTTCTGTGCAAGGGGAGAGCTCAGCTCTCGTCGACGGTGACGGAGTTGATGACCACGGGCTCGACCGGCTTGTCGCCGCCACCGGTGCGGACGGCACCGATCTTGTCGACGACCTCGCGGCTGGGCTGGTCGGCGACCTCGCCGAAGATCGTGTGCTTGCCCTGCAGGTGCGGGGTCGGGCCCGTGGTGATGAAGAACTGCGAGCCGTTGGTGCCCTGACCGCCACGCTTGCCGGCGTTGGCCATGGCCAGGATGTAGGGGTTGCTGAAGTTCTTGTCGGGGCTGATCTCGTCGTTGAAGGTGAAGCCCGGGCCGCCCATGCCGCTGCCCTGGGGGCACCCGCCCTGGATCATGAAGCCGGGGATGACACGGTGGAAGGTCAGTCCGTCGTAGTAGGGCGTCGGGCTCGTGCGGCCGGCGTCGTCCTTGTAGTCCAAGGTTCCCTTGGCAAGTCCGACGAAGTTGGCAACCGTCTTGGGCGCGTGGTCGGGGAACATCGTGATGTTGATGTCGCCGAGGTTCGTGTGCAGGGTGACGTTCATGGCGCCATCCTCGCATGCGCGGGTGGGTCTCGCCGGGCTGGGCGAAGGAGGCGGGGGGCTTGTCCCCGGGGGCGGGTGGTCAGGCCCGGCGTCACGGTGCAGGATGGTGAGGCACGTCAGGGCGACATCACCTATGGAGGGCATCGTGTTCCACACCAAGACCAGGGCAGAGCAGCTTCAGGAGAGCCTTCAGGACAGCACGGCAACGCTGGCGAGCAGCGCCGCGACCGTCGCCGACCAGCTGCGCGAACGAGTTGTCCCTGCTGTCGGCCACGCCGCGGGAAGCGCCCACAAATGGGCCAAGCCACGCGTTGAGCACGGTATCGAGGTGGCCGCCCCCAAGCTGGAGTCCGCAGTCAGCGGCCTCGCTCCCAAGGTGGACACCGCACGGGACAAGATCGTCGAGGAGCTGATTCCCCGCCTGACAGAGGCGATCGCGGCGTTTGCGGCCGCGACCACAGCGGCCAAGGACGAGGCCGTGGCCCGCGGCGCCGGCGCTGCCGCCGTCATCTCCGGCGACGCAGTCGCCTCGCCCAAGCGCAAGAAGAAGGGCCGGGTGCTGCTGGCCCTTGGCCTGCTCGGTGCCGCTGCCGCGGGAGCCGCGGCCTTCATGAAGAGGTCCGGCGCGCCCAAGGACGACCCGTGGGCAACCCCGCTCGCAGACCCGTATGTCGCACCGTCGCCTGGTCGGCACACCGGCGTCGCGTCCGACGGAGACGTGAGCGCCGCGGCCAACACGAAGACTGGGGCGGAGGTCGAGACCAAGGACTCGCCGGCCCCGACCGACGCGACCGGCCCGCAGGACTTCGTCGCCGACGTCGACCTTGCCGAGAAGAGCGACGCGGACGGCGACACTGACCGACGCTGACATGGAGTCCCGCTCGTAGCCCGGCGAGATGTCGGGCCGCTCGCCTGCCCCGCGTACAGTTTCGGGGTGCCCACAGACGACAGCCAGCCTCCCGCGACGGGCGCTGGCACACGACTCAAGGGGCGACCCGGCATACCGGCGGCTGATCTGGACTTCTGCCTCCGCGTCCTGACCCAGGCCGGCGAGCTGCCGGTCGAGCACCCTGACGCCGTGGCGGTCAGGCGTGCGACCGCCCGAATCTACAAGGGGGTCAAGGAGAAACGCCGCTCCGAGCGCCGCGAGAAGGTGCTGGCCAACGACCGCGCCGTCACCGCCCTGACAGCGACCGGCGCCCCTGAGCGCATCGACGACGAGACCAACGGCCTGATGCTGGTGTCGAACGCCCCGGGAGCCCTCGCCGGAAGGCTGCTGCAGCCGCGCTCCTGCTACACCTGCAAGTCCCGGTACGTCGACGTCGACGCCTTCTACCACCAGCTCTGCCCGCCATGCGCCGCGCTCAACCGCAGCAAGCGCAACGAGCGCACCGACCTCACGGGTCGGCGCGCCCTGCTCACCGGTGGCCGCGCCAAGATCGGGATGTACATCGCGTTGCGCCTCCTTCGCGACGGCGCGCACACAACGATCACCACCCGCTTCCCGAGCGACGCGATCCGCCGGTTCACCGCGATGGAGGACAGCGCCGACTGGATCCACCGGCTGCGCATCGTCGGCATCGACCTGCGCGACCCGGCCCAGGTCGTCGCCCTCGCGGACTCCGTTGCGGCACAAGGGCCGCTGGACATCCTGATCAACAACGCCGCCCAGACCGTACGGCGGTCGCCCGGGTCCTACGCGCCGCTGGTCGAGGCCGAGTCAGCGCCGCTGCCCCACGGCCTGCTGCCCGACATGATCACCTTCGACCACGTCAGCGACGCCCATCCGGTGTCACTGACCGGCGCACTCCAGGCTCACCCGAGGGCGCATGCGACCGCCCCGCACGCACTGGGTGGGCTGACCGGGCTCGCCCTGCATGCCGGCTCGGCGGCCCCGGCCAGGGTGGCGGCAGGCACCGCGATCGATGCCGGGGGCCTGGTGCCCGACCTGCACGACGTGAACAGCTGGACCCAGCATGTGCAGGAGGTGGACCCGTTGGAGCTGCTCGAGGTCCAGCTCTGCAACTCCACCGCCCCGTTCATCCTGATCAGCCGTCTGCGTCCCTCGATGGCTGCCTCGACTGCCCGGCGCAAGTACGTCGTCAACGTCTCGGCGATGGAGGGCCAGTTCAGCCGTAGCTACAAGGGCCCGGGGCATCCACACACCAACATGGCCAAGGCGGCGTTGAACATGCTCACTCGCACCAGCGCGCAGGAGATGCTCGAGACCGACGCCATCCTGATGACCGCGGTCGACACCGGCTGGATCACCGACGAGCGCCCGCACCCGACGAAGATGCGGCTGGCCGAGGAGGGATTCCACGCCCCGCTCGACCTCGTCGACGGCGCCGCGCGCGTCTACGACCCGATCGTGCAGGGCGAGCTCGGCAAGGACATTCACGGGTGCTTCGTCAAGGACTACGAACCGGCGCCCTGGTAGTAGCAGGGGCATCGCTCAGTGCCGCGACAGAATGGCCGTGACGTCGGTCCCGGCCGGCAACAGGCCATAGAGATGCCCGCGTGACTCGCCCAGCCGACTCGCTATGAACGCGTCGGAGACTGCTGGCGGGGCAGTCCGCACCAGCAACGACCCTTGCAGGGCAAGGGCGAGATGCTCGACCAGCCGACGCGCTGCCCAGGCCGCGGCATCGGCATCCGCCACCGCCGCCTCGCGCAGAAGTCGGCGGGTCGCCACGAGGTGTGCGTCCAGCAACGGATGCTCGCCCGCCGCCGTCCAGACCTCCGACTCGAACGCGGCGACGCTCTCCGGTGCGCGTGCGAGGGCGCGCAGCGCGTCCAGCGCGACGACGTTGCCAGAGCCCTCCCACAGAGCCATCACCGGCTGCTCGCGGTAACGGCGGGCGAGCGGGAAGGACTCGGTGTAACCGTTGCCGCCGAGGCATTCGAGAGCCTCGTAGGCGTGGCCGGGGCCACGCTTGCAGACCCAGTACTTGGCCACCGGGGTCGCAAGGCGGCGAAACGCGCGCTCCTCGTCGCTGGCATCGTCGTCGTGTGCGCGAGCGAGCCGCATCGCGGTGACCGTTGCGGCCTCCGACTCCAACGCGAGATCGGCCACCACCGCGGTCATCGCAGGCTGGTCGATGAGCAGCGCCCCGAAGGCGGCCCGGTGTCGCACATGCCAGAGCGCCTCCGCGACGGCCTGGCGCATACCCGCTGCGCTGCCGTAGACGCAGTCGAGGCGCGTGCGCGAGACCATCTCGATGATGGTGGCCACCCCGCGGCCCTCCACCCCCACCAGGGAGCCGACGGTGCGGTCGAGCTCGACCTCGCTCGAGGCGTTGGACCGGTTGCCGAGCTTGTCCTTGAGCCGCTGGATGCGGAAGACGTTGCGCGCACCGTCGTCCAGCACACGCGGCACCAGGAAGCAGCTCAACCCCGCCGGCGCCTGAGCGAGCACGAGGAAGGCGTCCGACATAGGCGCGCTGCAAAACCACTTGTGGCCGGTGAGCCCATAGCGTCCGTCGCCGGCCGATACGGCAAGGGTGGTGTTAGCCCGCACATCGGAGCCGCCCTGTTTCTCGGTCATGGCCATGCCGAACAGGGCCGAGGTCTTGCCCGCGGCGAGGGTGCCGTCGTACTCACGGCTGAACAGCCGCGGCCTCCACTGCTGCGCCAGGGCGGGCGAGGCGGCCAGTACCGGCACCGCCGAGTGGGTCATCGAGATCGGGCAGGCGTGACCCGGCTCCACCTGGGCGAACAGCATGAACGTCGCTGCCCGCGCCACGTTCGCGCCCGGCCGCGGGTCAGCCCAGGCGGAGGTGTGCGCGCCGTAGCCGACGGCGGCCTCGATGATGCGGGTGTACGACGGGTGGTACTCGACCTCGTCGAGGCGGTTGCCGTAGCGGTCGAACGCGTGCAGTACCGGCTCGACCTTGTTGGCGAGCTCGGCGTCGTGCTGGAACTGCGCGGTACCGACGTGGCGGCCGACCGTGTGCAGCTGCGGGAGCGCCCAGTCTGCGTCGTACCGCTCGACCGCCTCAACCAGCGGCCGGTTGGTGGCGAACTCGTCGAGGTCTACCCGCGGCGGCGGCTGGTTGGTGACGGTGTGGAGGGTCGTCATGTGGCGGCGAGCCACTGGTCTCGGGTCAGGGGAGGGCCACTGACTCCATTCTCGGCCTGGCGGACGGCCAGAACCTGGTGAACGGTGAGGTTTCCATGCTCAAAGGCGAGGGCGCAGACTGCGAGGTACAGCAGCCACGTGCGCGTCCGGGGTGCGGAGACGAGCTGCTGTGCCTCCGGCCATGCCTCCCGCAGGTTGTTCACCCAGCAGCGCAGGGTCGGGCCGTAGTGCTCTCCCAGCGCTTCGACGTCGCGCACCTCGAGTCCGGCGTGCTCCAGTGCGTCGAGAGTCGTGCTGAGCGGGACGAGCTCACCATCGGGGAAGATGTAGCGGTCGATGAAGCCGGGCTGCTGCTTCGACGGCGGCGGCACCGAACGCACCGAGGCGATGGCGTGGTTGAGCAGGCGCCCTCCGGGACGCAGCAGGTCCATCAGCTGCTGGCTGTACCCCTTGAGCTGCGCCCGTCCGACGTGTTCGGACATTCCCACGCTGGAGATCGCCTCATAGGGCCCGTCGGCGACGTCGCGGTAGTCCTGCACCCGGATCTCCACGAGGTCGGCCAGGCCCTGCTCGGCGACGTGCTTGCGGGCCTGGCGGGCCTGCTCCTGGCTCACCGTGATGCCGACGACGCTCACGCCGTAGCGGGCTGCGGCGTGGATGGCCAGCGAGCCCCAGCCGCAGCCGACGTCAAGCAGTCGCATGCCGGGCTGCAGACCCAGCTTGGCGCATACCAGCTCGCACTTGTCGCGCTGGGCGTCCTCAAGGCCGTACTGCGGGCCGGCCTCCTGGGTCCAGTAAGCGCAGGAGTACACCATGCTCGGGCCCAGGATCAGGCGGTAGAAGTCGTTGCCCACGTCGTAGTGATGTGAGACCGACTCGGCATCGCGACCTCTGCTGTGGAGCCGTCCGTGGCGCCGACGTACCTCCTCGTCCGGGGGCCGAGGCGGCGCT
>Ga0070702_100001028_pt1 | contig 11062 bp, 10 predicted proteins | sample KBSK5103metaG_FD_65466 | JGI IMG/M metagenome (GOLD analysis project Ga0070702, IMG submission 65466) | Corn, switchgrass and miscanthus rhizosphere microbial communities from Kellogg Biological Station, Michigan, USA - KBS K5-10-3 metaG | ecosystem: Host-associated > Plants > Roots >... | reverse complement strand
GGGCTCGGCGAATCCGTCGGCCACTACATCAACCGGCGCCAAGGGCAATTTCCCCATCGCGAAACCAGCATCCTGGCAACCGGAGCACGGCTCGGTATTCCGGTGACTGTCCACGTCGCCATCGGGACTGACATCATCCATATGCATCCTGCCGCGGACGGAGCCGCGATTGGAGCGACATCGCTGCTGGACTTTCGACGGCTTGCAGCTGTCGTGTCAGGGATGGAAGGAGGCGTCTATCTCAATCTCGGCTCTGCCGTCGTGTTGCCGGAAGTCTTCCTCAAAACGGTGTCACTGGCACGCAATCTCGGTCATGATCTGACCAACTTTACCACTGTGGACATGGACTTCTTGGCTCACTACCGTCCGCTCACCAACGTGGTACGTCGACCGACACAGAAAGGCGGGAAAGGCTACTCCCTGATAGGCCATCACGAAATTATGGTGCCGTTGCTGGCCGCGGCGGTCCACGAAGAATTGGGGTGACCCCCTCCACATGTCTCCAAGCCAATCCCCTCCAGTGACCTCTCAGGATCTGACCCAAATATGGAGCGAACTGAATGACCGATACTTCGCAGGCCGGCTGCCCCCGATTGACCTCGTCTGGAGCCGCCGATTGACCTCGTCGGTCGGCATGTTCGTCAGTCATCGAGGACCGCGGCCCCGACTGGATCAGGATGGCCTTCGCCCGCCGACCAAGCGAGAGATTCGCCTCTCCCTTCCCCTGCTCAAGCAGGCCGCCCAACGGAGCGAGTACGGCGAGCAGGAGATCGTGAGCACGTTGGCCCACGAAATGATTCATCAATGGCAATACGACATCCTCAAGCGGCGACCGAATCATGGGGCAGATTTTCTCTGTAAAATGACCGAGATGAATCAGGACGGTGCACTCGCGGTCACCATCTATCATTCCTTACAGAAGGAAGTCCTCGCCCTCACGCGCTTCGCCTGGCGTTGTCGGCAATGCGGCCGAGTGTACCGACGCCAGCGGCGGTCGATTCAGCCCCGGCGGCACCATTGCGGCATCTGTCGGGGATCGTTACAAGAATTGGGATCGGTGAGTCGGATACACCACGAGCCTGCTGCGACACCCTCTCCTCCCCTCTTGCCGTTCGTCCAATTGTCCTTTACCTTCTTAGCAGGATCCTGACTTCCTGTCTTGGGGGATGATCCATGCGCTGGCCTCGCCAGATTCTGTTCGGGGATGTGGATGCCATGTTCGCCTCAGCAGCCGTCCTTGCAGACCCGACCCTTGCGGACAAACCGGTGGCCGTCGGTGGACCGGCCCCGCGAGGAATTATCGCAGCCGCGAGTTACGCCGTTCGTTCATTCGGCGTCCACTCTGCCATGCCGACGGCCGAAGCTCTACGCCTGTGCCCCCATCTCATTCTGGTTCCTCCAGACAGACCACTCTATCGTCGGCTGCATGAACAGATGCAGGCCGTTACCGATCGGCTGTTTCCCTTGACCGAATGGAGCAGCATCGACGAGTTTTACGCCGATACGACGGAGCTCCAGACCCGCCATCCCGATCCTCGCCCACTTGGGCAATTCGTGAAGGATGCATTCTTCGATGCCACCGGACTCCGTTGCACGGTCGCCCTTGCCACCGGCAAGACCGTCGCCAAAATCGCAGCGGATAGTCACAAGCCGGATGGACTGGTGACAGTCCCGCCTGGTACGGAAGCAGGATTCTTAGCGCGGCGGCCTCTGCGGGCCATGCCGGGAATCGGTCCCAAAACCGCCGCACGCCTGGAACCGCTCGGACTCAAGACCATCGGCGAGCTGTTGGACCCACGCTGGGATCACCCTCTGCGTCATATCTTCGGCACGCGACTGCACTGGCTTCGAGAGCTGGCGCGAGGAATCGACCACGAACCGGTGGTGGCCGATCGGGAGTCTAAAAGCCTCAGCCACGAGACGACGTTCGAATATGATACGCTTGATCGTCCATTTCTTGAGCACACCCTTCGCGGATTTCTCCGCGACCTGGCGAGGGATCTCCGGCAGGATGGATTGGCTGCCGGATCCTGCACGGTGAAGTTGAAGAACACCCGTTTCGTCATCACCACCAAACAGCATCGCTTTCCGCATCCTTTGAATTGCGATCCCGATATGTGGCCGACTGTCCAACGCACGCTACAGGAACTCGTTCGACCCAACACCGAGTACCGTTTGGCCGGACTCGCACTCTCCTCCTTGACACCCGCGCCGCCCGGGCTGTTCGACCAACGGCGGACGAAAGCCATCGAGACGATGGACGCGTTGATCGCCAAACACGGGTCGTCGGTGATTGGGTTGGGCGGCGTGAGCAGCGACGACCAGTAGTATGCTGTCTCTTTCCATCCGAAGGTTCAGTCGGTATGATGCAGATATGTCTGTGAAAGTCATGACCAGAGACCAGCTCGCTCCACTTCTAGGCACGGCGCAGACCCAGGGGAAACGTATTGTGTTCACCAACGGCTGCTTCGACCTCATGCACATTGGACACACCCGTTATCTACAGGCAGCTAAAGACCTCGGTGACCTTCTGGTCGTCGGTGTCAATAGCGACGCGTCCGTCAAGATCTTGAACAAGGCGCCGGATCGGCCGATTGTCTCGGACGCTCAGCGGGCAGAAGTGGTCGCTGCCCTCGGCTGTGTCGACTACGTGATTCTGTTCAACGAACCCGACCCTCATAGCCTGATTGCCGCATTGCAGCCGGATGTCCTTGTCAAAGGCGGAGATTGGGCGGTGGAACGGATCGTCGGCCGCGAGATCGTCCAAGCACGCGGTGGACTGGTGAAGACCATTCCACTGGTACCGGACATATCGACGACCTCCCTTATCCAACGGATCCGCGCGCAATCCATCTAGACCGTGTCGAACATCACGTCTAATCCATCAACGACTCAGTGGTTGTCACCGCTCGCCACGGCACTCGCCGGTGAGGGTGGTCGCCCTTGTCTCACCGGTTTACACGGCTCTGCCGCCGGGCTTGCCCTCACCGCATTCTTGCATCCTCAGGTAGGTATGGTGGGAAATCGTTCGTGGCTGATCGTCACCGGGTCCGACGAGGCGGCTGAACGCCTCTTTGATGACCTTCATTTTTTCCATGGCCTCATCGGCCTTCCGACTACTCCCCTCGCCCTGTTTCCCAGATGGGAAACCTTGCCATACGAAGGCAGCGCGCCCCATGTCGGTCTGATCGCACGTCGAATGAATACCCTGCATCACATCCGAACCGCACCACAGACCTGTCTGGTCACCTCCATCGCGGCCCTGATGCAACGCCTGTTGCCCGTCACAACCTTCAGCGACACGACCTTGCAATTCAAACGGGGCGGCACGATCGAGCGAGAGACCCTCATTGGCGGACTCTTCCGTCTCGGGTACCGCCGCGTCTCGGTCGTGGAGATACCGGGCGAATTCAGTGTTCGAGGCGGCATTGTGGATATATTCTCGACGGCCTATGCCGACCCGCTTCGTGTCGAATTTCTTGGCGAAACGGTCGATTCGCTACGCCTGTTCGATCCTGCCACGCAGAAATCCACTGCAAAGGTGGATCGCGCGGTCGTCCTTCCCGCGCGTGAATATCTCCGTGCACCGACTTCGCCTGATGCGCTGGCTCCTATTCCGGTGGATGCCGAGTGGCGCGCGCCGGATCTTTACACCGACATGGACACCCTCTTCGACTACTTCGGCGAACGGCCTCTCTTGGTCCTGGATCAGCCGGCTGCGTTGGAAAGAGCCTGCGCGGACCTCTGGAGCAAGATCGACGACGGCTATCTCCGCCACGCCGATCGGGAGACGGTCACGCCCTTCCCGTCGCCGGAGCGGTTGTTTCTCTCCTGGCCGGAACTGATGGCTCGCACGAACGGCTGGTCCACTCTCGCGCTCGATCCGCTGACCGCGCGCGATGAGTCCTGGAGTCCGGTCCAGGCCTTTCCCGCTCAGACCCCGGCCAGTGCCGGCCTCGGAGCTCGTGGAATGCCCTTCAGCCAGACGCTGGCCATCATGGATCGCTTGCGGGAGGCGTGCCGCGTCGTGCTCGTCGCGCGGAGTCGCAGCCAAGTCGATCGCTTGCTGGCGCTCTTACGTGAACACGATGTGCCGGCGATGGAATGGACGACAGGGGCCTGGACCGCGTCCAGCAAAACCAAAGCGCCGTTTTACGCTTTGCACGGCGATTTGTCTGCGGGATTTCTCGCGCCGGACTTGCGACTGGCGGTTCTGACGGAAGAAGAACTGTTTGCCAAAGGTGCACGCCACAAGCCGCAGGCGAAGAGTAAAGCTGCGACCTTCCTCTCCTCATTGGAGGATCTCAACGTGGGCGACTATGTCGTCCATGTCCAACATGGCATCGCCAAATATCAAGGACTCAAACGCCTTTCGGTGCAGGACTTCGACAGCGACTATTTGATCCTGGAATTCGCCGGCGGCGACACGTTGTATGTCCCGCTCGAGCGGCTCGATCAGGTGCAGCGGTATAGCGGGGCGGACGGCCATGCGCCGCGGCTGGAACGTTTGGGCGGCACGAATTGGGCCAAAACGACCGCGCGCGTGAAGAAAGACATCGAAGAGATGGCCCACGAGTTGGTCGATCTCTATGCCAACCGTGAGCTCGTGACACGTCATGCCTATGGGTTCGACAGCACGATGTACCACGAGTTCGAGGCGGCGTTTGAGTATGAGGAAACGGCCGATCAACTCAAAGCGATCGAAGACATTACGCACGACATGGAGTCCAGCAAACCGATGGACCGCCTAGTGTGCGGCGACGTCGGGTACGGAAAGACGGAAGTGGCCATGCGGGCAGCCTTCAAGGCGGTGGAAGATAATCGCCAGGTGGCGGTGCTCGTTCCCACAACGCTGTTGGCCCACCAACATTACGACAACTTCACTGAACGGTTCGCGCCGTTCCCAGCGCGCGTGGCCCTGCTCTCCCGCTTCCAATCGCCGAAGGAAGCCAAATCCATTCTCAAAGATGTAGCAACCGGCAACGTCGACGTGGTGATCGGAACGCACAGGCTCATCCAGAAGGATGTGGTGTTCCGCGACCTGGGCCTCGTGATCATCGATGAGGAACAGTGGTTCGGCGTCAAACACAAGGAACGTCTGAAGCAACTCCGCACCCAAGTCGACGTCTTGACACTGACGGCCACCCCAATTCCCCGCACGTTGCAGATGGCCATGGCAAGCGTGCGCGATCTCTCGATCATCGAGACACCTCCGGCAGGCCGCTTGTCCATTCGCACACAGGTCGTCCGGTCGAATGACACACTCATCCGAGAGGCGATACTGCGAGAATTGGGGCGGGGCGGACAGGTCTATTTCGTCCATAATCGAGTTGAAACGATGGAGAAGACGGGGGCCTGGCTCCAGCAACTCGTGCCCGACGCGCGCATCGTCATGGCCCATGGACAGATGAACGCCAAACCGCTTGAAGCCGTGATGTTGAAGTTCTTTCGCCGAGAGGCGGATGTGTTGGTCGCCTCGGCTATTATCCAATCGGGAATCGACGTGCCCCATGCCAACACGATCTTCGTCAATCGTGCCGATATGTTCGGCCTCGCCCAGTTGTATCAATTGCGCGGGCGAGTGGGACGAAGCGGCGACCAAGCCTACGCCTACTTCCTGGTCCCCGACGAGGGGCGGTTAAGCGACGATGCCCAGAAACGCCTCACCGCCATTCAGCAATTTACCGAGCTGGGAGCTGGCTTCCGCATCGCCGCAGCGGATATGGAAATCCGGGGAGCCGGCAACCTCCTCGGTAAACAGCAATCGGGGCATATCGCGGCCATCGGGCTCGATCTGTACATGCAGATGGTCGAGCAGGCCGTCCAGCGTCTCAAAGGCCAGGTCGTGGAAGAAGAGCCGGACCCCACTCTCAGACTCAACGTCTCCGCATTTATTCCCGATGAATACATCGTCGATCCTCACCAGCGCCTCTCGTGTTACAAACGACTCTCGTCTTGCACCCAGGTTGGAGATCTCGCCTTACTCCATGGCGAAATACAGGATCGGTATGGACTGGCCCCGGATCCAGTTGAGCGACTGTTCGAAGTCATGCAGATCAGACTCCAGGCCAAAGCCTTGCGCCTGACATCGATCGAACTCAAAACCCACTCTGTTGTTGTCACGCTCGACGCCAAGAGCCGGGTCTCAAGCCAAGTGATGCATCGAATGATGGATCGGTACAAGAAACGGATGTGCTTCGTGTCCCCGCTGTCGTTCGAACTCCAGATGCCGCATCAGGACTGGACCTCCATCTTTCGAGAACTCACCGCAACCTTGCAAAGCCTGGAGGGCTGTGATACCAACACCACAATGCCTCCGCAATCACCCCGCGAACAAGGTCTCGCGCGTCTATGACTCGAGCATCGAAGGGATCCGTGAACGTCGTCACTGTCCGCCTTGTCTCCCTACTCGTCGGCTTCATCTGTGGTAGCGTCCTGCTATTCACCGGCTGTGCGCCACCGCCCGATGAAGGCGTGCTGGCCCTCGTCAACGGCCGACCGATCACCCAGACCGATTTCGACACCCGCTGGGGAGAACTGGCCGAGGCCACGAGGGCACGGTATGAGAAAGAAGGGGGGAAGCGCCTCTTTCTCGACGAACTCATCACCCGTGAACTGCTCATGCAGGAGGCGCGCAAGCTGGGGCTCGACCAGAACGATGTCATCCGCGATCGAGCGCTACGCTATAAGGAACAACTAATCCTCGACGAGCTCCTTAAGGATCGAATCAAGGCCAAGGTTGAACTCACGAAAGAGGAATTGGACGACTTCTATGAGAAACATGCCCACGAACTTCTGACGCCATTGAAAGTGCGAGTGTGGCAGATGCTGCTGCCGAATGTGTCGGCGGCGAAAGATCTCGAACATCAGGTGAACCAAGGGGGCGACTTCGCCAAGTTTGCGCAACGCTATTCCATCGACGGCAAGACGAAAACGAAAGGAGGCGATCTCGGTCCCTATCATCAAGGATTGGTCATCCCCGAAGTCGACGCCGTCATTCACACCCTGAAGCCCGACATGATCAGTGCGCCGATCAAGACCGAGGTCGGCTATTACCTGGTCAAGATCACGCCGCTCGACAAAGAAATTATTCAGGCGGACGTGGCCGTTCGTGAACGTCTCCGACAAGAATTGCTCAACGAGAAGCGCCGAAAACGTTTTGACGGCGTGATCGCCGACATCCGCGCGAAGGCGGTCATCCGCCTCGCCGACGCGTCCCGCTATGTCACCGACGACGTCCGCGTACGCTGAACCGTCACGGATCGAAATTGCCCTCCCTGACCCGCATAATTCATGAGCACGTCTGCTGCAATCTCCTATTCGCTGCTGCGAAGAGCCTTCGGCGGGCAGGCTCGCAATGCGACTATGCGATTTCGCGATGAACCGTCATGAATCATGCGGGTTAGACTCCTCAAGTCCTTTGCAATTCGTGTACAATCCGTCAGACCTTCGCCGACCGGCCTATCCGATCAGCGCGTGGCGAGTCCCATGTCCATGTTCACCATCCGTCCATTCATCACGATGGCACCAGATTTGCTGAGATACATCGCCTTCTTCGCGCTTGGGCTGATTGCGCAGACGTCTCTTCTTTCAGCCGCGCAGGTGGAAGATGGGATCATCGCCATCGTCAACTCGGACCTGATTATGCTGTCCGAGATGAAACGGGAACTCGCTCCGGAGCGGGAACGGATTCAGAAAGAGTATCGCGGCAACGGCCTTGAACATCGGCTCAAAACAGCGGAATACATGACGCTCACCTCGATGATCGAGCGCAAGTTGCAACTTCAGGCAGCCAAGGCTCGAGGGATCTCTGTCACCGATGAGGAGGTTCAGCAAGCACTTCGGCAGATGAAGCAACGGGGGGGAACGCTCGACGAGACGAACCCAGCCGACATGAAAAGCGTCCGTGAACAATTAATGCTGCTCAGGATCTTCGACCGCGAAGTACGGAGCGCGGTGATGGTGGCAGACGCCGACATGAAGCGGTACTTCCAGGAGCACCGGGACCGGTTTGCGCTCTCGGAGGAATACACACTCAGCCAGATCCTCATTCGACCCCGTTCACCCGGCGATACGGCCGATGCTAAGGAGAAGGTGCGTGAGGTGATGACGCGGTTGAAGCAGGGGGATTCTTTCGAGGATTTGGCGCTGCGCTTTTCCGACGGCCCGAACGCCTCACACGGGGGGCACCTGGGCTTGGTGCGGCAGGGGGAACTCTTACCAGGGATCGAGCAAGCCATCTCACGCCTGGTGCCCGGTGGCATCTCGGATGTGATCGAGACCTCGGATGGCTTTCACATCATGCGACTGGAGGACAAGAAACCCAAACAGTTCCGCCCGTATGAGGAAGTCCGCACAGAAATCCAGGGACTGGTCTTTCAGCAGAAAAACGAGGATGTCTTCCAGTCATGGCTGGCGGAGCTCAAAAACAAGGCCTACATCGAGATCAAGTTCGAATCCGCTCTTTCAGGACCGCCCACAACCGGTCCCGTCCCTCGCCCGTCACCGACGAGTAAGGAATAACCCCCTCGACCAATCCCAACCCTTCCTGTAGCCGACGAAGCGCACCGACGCGCTCGCTCATTTTTAATTTGTCCACTTTCGTCGCCACCACGACGGGGGGACGTCCTACGGACGAGAGCCAGGTGATCGTCTGACTATCTTGCTCACTCAGTACCCGACTTTCCACCAAGACCACCACGGCGCGCAACTGCTCACTCCCGTCGAGATACTGCTCGATCAATGGCGCCCACTGAGCCCGCAGCGCTTTCGACACCTTCGCGTATCCATACCCCGGCAAATCCACCACCACGAATCGCGACAGCCCGGGATCGTCACTGGTGATCCGGAAGAGATTGACCAAGCGGGTCTTTCCCGGCGTACGGCTCACCTTGGCGAGTCCTTTGCGTTGCAAGAGGGAATTGATGAGAGAGGACTTGCCGACGTTCGACCGCCCGATGAAGGCGACTTCCGGAAGTTCGCCTTTCAGAAACTGTTCTGGCCCCGCGCAACTTCTGATAAACTCTGCGGTAAGGATTCTCATGCAACACCCATCCACCAGCCCGGCACCATGAAATTGACGCAAGAACCTATCGCCTCTGTGATACGCAGCCTCTAATGCGGAAGTCAACCGCACGATCCCGCCTGAAAGTCTACCTGATCATCGGCCTTTGCCTTCCGGTTGGAGCCGTCCTCTTCTTCTGGTTGCTCGCGATGCCCAACATCTCGGCCTTACGCACGACGAATCCAACCGTGACAGCCCTGATGGAAGCCCGACAGGCTCTGGCTAAGGCACAAGGCCACACCGTCGAACGCCACTGGACATGGGTGCCGCTCTCACGCATCTCCCCCTACCTCCGCCAGGCGGTTGTGGCAGCGGAAGATGCGTCGTTCTTTACCCACGAAGGATTCGACTGGGAAGGGATTAAGGACGCGGCTCTGTATAACCTCGAAGCGGGCGAACTCAAGCGTGGGGGAAGTACCATTACACAGCAGCTGGCCAAAAACCTCTACCTGTCATCTGAACGTTCCCTGCTTCGAAAGGCTCGGGAAACTCTCATTACGCGCTCCCTCGAACAGCAGCTCACGAAGGAACGTATTCTCGAGTTGTACCTCAACATCGCGGAGTGGGGGAAGGGTGTCTATGGAGCTGAGGCCGCATCCCGCCATCACTTCAAGAAGTCCGCGCGTACCCTGACGTCCGACGAAGCCGCATGGCTCGCGGCCATCTTGCCGTCGCCGCGCCGATACGATCCGCTAAGAAAAACAACCGCCTTGGCTCGCCGTCACGAACGTATCCTCAACCAGATTGATCGGGAACCCACCCCTCCGGAACCCTCAGATCCAGAGCCCTCAGAACAGTAATTGAGTCTGGCAGATTATGGTTCCTCTGGACTTTCAGAGGAGTCGCCGACCGCGTGGACATCCCGCTCGCCCAAAATCGCCGACTCATGGGTATAGTGTTTGAGTTCAAGGAGATTTCCTGAGGGATCTTCGAGGAAAAACGTGTGATGCTCGATGCGCGTTCCAGGAAACCGCACGCGGGGCTGTTGATAGAAGGACAGATTGTTCGCCTGAGCCTGCGCCAAGAACTGTTCCCACGAGTCTTTCGACAAGAAGACAAGGCCAAAATGGTGGGGATAAATGCCTTGTTGCCGTTTCGGGAGTTCCGTCGTCAGATGCGCCACAAGATGATGCCCTGCAAGTCCGAATGTGACGGCGTGGCTCGATTCCCGACCCAACGTACAACCAAGTCCATCGACATAGAAGCGTTTCGCCGCCTCCATATCATGCGTGGGAAAAGCCAGATGAAAGAGCACGTCCTTCATGGAAACTGTCCTCGATCAGTCGGCTGGCCGGTCCCCTTCCATCAGCCGGCAGTCATTAGGTGGTGCGTCACGACTAACGGTCACTCCCTCAGCTTAGTCTTCTTGAGGGGCGCCCTTCAAGTCGGTCTCCCATGTGGAATGGCTCGACGGCATGTTGGGTAGCCATTCAGGCGAGGTGATCTCGAAATTACGGACGCCTGGATGAGAACTCATTGATCAGCTGCTCGAACTCCTTGGACCGAGTAGCCGGCAGATATACGACGTGGAGCTTCGATCGCATCATTTCCCCTGTCAGCCCTTGCGCCTTCCTTCATAACCCTCCTAGAATGCACTTCCTTCCTTGCGAGCATCCCTATGCCTAACGTCCTGCATCTCTTCCGCCGCAAAAACCCTCGCGCGCATATCCCTGAGATCGCCTTCCCTGAGCCCTACATTTGCAACGATACGGAGAACATATTCGTCGATGATATCTTGGCGTTGCTCAACAAGAACGGGCTGATGTTGCACCAATCCATCGACTTGCTCGAATGGTCGGGAAGGTCTGAGCGGATTGATGAGATGGAACAGCGGCTGGCGAAGAGGACGACGGACTGAATGAATTATTTTCTACCTGTTCACGCCGCTCTCCTTTTTATCCTCCTACAGGTAGGCTTTCAGCCGTTCCTTCACGCCTCCTCCAATACGGATACTCTTCTTCACTACCCAGTCATTGTTGCACCTGGTGCAATTTTTGG
>Ga0070702_100001026_pt1 | contig 11071 bp, 14 predicted proteins | sample KBSK5103metaG_FD_65466 | JGI IMG/M metagenome (GOLD analysis project Ga0070702, IMG submission 65466) | Corn, switchgrass and miscanthus rhizosphere microbial communities from Kellogg Biological Station, Michigan, USA - KBS K5-10-3 metaG | ecosystem: Host-associated > Plants > Roots >... | reverse complement strand
TTGTTGTTTCTTTATATTTTATCAAATTAAAAAAAATGTATATTTCTAAACAATCTCTAATAAATTTAAATACTATTAATTCGTATACTATCTATTAGTGTCAATATTAAAAATGAGTAAATTTGATTTTGAAAATAGTATAGGTTTTATAATCAATAAAACTGCAAAGGCATTAATTCATGCCTTTGATCAAGAATTACGAAATAAATTCGGAATTACTTTTGGCCAATGGAAGATTATAATTATATTGGCGAATAATGACGACGGTTTATCTCAAAAAGAAATAGCCGACAAATTAGGATTAGAGGGCCCAACAATTATTCCTATTATCGATAAATTGGAAAAAGATGGATTCGTAAAAAGAATGGTAGATAAGAATGACAGAAGAAATAATAGAATATTTCTAACTGAAAAAACAAATGATTCAATTGATTCGATGATAAAAGAAGGTTTAAAAATAAAAGAAATATCTATAAGAAATATATCAGAACAAGATATCTCTATAACAAAACACACATTAGAAAAAATGTGGCAAAATATTCAAAATGAATTTCATTTAAATCTCTCTGTAGAAAACAAACGAAAAAGATATTCTACTGCTGCTCAAGGGATTGGAATTAATACTAATATACAATGACATCAGTGAAAAAATAAAAAAAATTAAAGTTGTAGTGAAACGAATGAAAAAATCAACGAAAAAAGAAAAAATTAATGAAATAGAAAAAATGTTTTCAAAAGATACCCACAAAAATACTGATTCTCAAACTAAAATTCCTTCATATGCTTGGAAAGTATTGGCCATTCTAAGTTGTATTGCAACTATGGTAATGTATGCGGAGACAATGCTAATACCTGCCATTCCAACATTGATTAAAGATTTTCATATATCATACGGGTTATCTTCATGGTTGTTGACAGCATATCTGATATCGGGAGCTGTTATGACTCCAATAGCTGGAAAATTATCGGATATTTATGGAAGAAAAAAAATGTTGCTAATAATAATGGCAATTTATGCAGGAGGTGTAATTACAGGAGGATTTGCAATTAATATCTATACCCTTATAATTACAAGAGTCATTCAGGGATTCGGTATGGCAATGTTTCCAATTGCATTTAGTATGGTAAGAGATCAATTTCCAAGAGAAAAAGTCTCTATTGCACAAGGTATTATTACATCTATGTTTGCCACAGGTGCAGTAATAGGATTATCAATTGGTGGAATAATCATTCAACATTTTGGATGGAGAATGACATTTTTTACACTCATACCCATTTCTATAACACTTCTTTTAATAATAAGAAAGTTTATTCACATAAGCGATGATTACAGTTATGATATTAACAACAACAATAATTTAAATAATGATAACAAATTAACAAAAACTAACAAAGATCAAAGTATAAAGAAAGAGAAAAAATTAACAACACGGATTGATATTAAAGGATCAATACTATTGGCAATTACCATTACCTCATTTCTCCTTGCATTAACACTTTTACAATCCACACCTGGCAATAGTAATTCAAATATCAATAATGGATTTGCAAATTCCTATTCGATATTGGAGAATACTTTACCGTTTATAATATTAGGCGTAATTTCACTCATCCTATTTATTTACGTTGAAAAACGTGCAGAATCTCCATTAATGGACTTTAAAATTTTTCTTAAACCTCAAATATTGATACCTAGCACAATAATAATGATCGTGGGTCTTTCGATGTTTATGGTCTTTCAGACCATACCAATTTTGGTACAAACGCCAATACCTATTGGTTTTGGTGAAAACGCCATAGACACAGGAAGAGTTCAATTACCTTTTGCAATAGTGCTTTTATTATTTGGACCAACATCGGGAATCATCATATCTAAATTGGGATCTTTAAAACCAATTATCTTTGGTTCCGCCTTGACTACATTAGGTTTTGTAATAATATTGCTATTTCATTCATCAGAGTTATTAATTTCAACCGGTTTAGGTATATTATCTGCTGGGCTATCACTAGCTGCCGTTGGAGCGATGAATGTAGTTCTTTTATCATCGCCACGAGAATCTTCTGGAGTAACTATTGGAATGAGTAGTATGTTAAGAATAGTAGGTAGCTCCATTGGTCCGGCTCTGGCTGCAATGTATATGCAAACAAATCAATCAGTGATTAATGTTAAAGGAGTAGTAGAATCTTTGCCTTCATCATTCTCATTTGATTTGATTTTTCTTACAGCAGTAGTGTTGTCAATTGTATCAATTTTATTGTCCATATTATTAAGTAAAAAAATGAAAGCAACTTCTGTATCTCTTTTTTAAAGATGTTATTAAAAATGACAATTTCTTTGATTTAGCCTATCTTTAAACATTTAGATAATCTTTTAATTTAATATTTTTTCTTGTATCATCAATTTGATATTACAATTTGAGTACTTCATGAATCTGCATCATTGCATCATTGATTTTTAAACGTTTTATGATGTGTTAGATATCAAAATATCAAACTCTCGATTAAAGAAGGAGACAACAAAAGTAAAGTAATTTCTTCTAAACTAGAATACCAATGTCTATAATCCAGCGTCAGATAAAAAAGATAATGGATAATAATTTGGTGATTCCAATCGTTTTTTGACTTTTTACAAGTTTACATATCGTATAGGGTTGATTTACGAATACATTTCAAATGGAAATATAGAAAAAATGACTAGTACTAAAGTCATTGACAACAATAATAAAGATAATGATGACTTTTTGCTCTTATTTGTGATTATAAAATATAATGGAGTAATTAATTCAATGTTTTTGTCTGGCGATACAAATTACCCGTAAATTTACCTTGTAAATCATAGATTATGAAAAACATTTTGTCTTAATATATGATGGAAAACTTGCAAGTACTTCATTTGCAGATTTGAATAAATATGATTTAAAACCAAAATGGAAGCATTGGAAGATCTAGGAATATTTTATCTAAACAAATAATCATTTATTTGCTTTTGATTATCGATAACAAGAAAATATATTTTTCAAGAAAAAATTTGCAAACCTTTGTTAGGTATCAAAGAATATTATAAAAAATAAAATGAATTCTTCAGTGGAAGAAAAAGATTTGTAACTTTCGTAATAGACTTGGTTGTAGAATCTGACAAGAATCAAAAATATAGAGCATAGCTGCAAAAAAGGGATCATTATAGCGTAGGTGAGGATAAATTTCTTCTTTGCATCAACAGATAACGAACAAGGGCGCCCCCATGTTTTCGAAGAACTATACTGTGCTCTAGTTATTCTAGCCTTACCTATTGATGCCCGGAACATCCGCATCTACTAGAGATACATGTTTATAATCAACGTGCTTGTATCTGCCAAAATGTACATACACGATCTTATAAAAGTTATAGCCAAAATCATACAGAACAAAGTTCTAGATATTCATCTAAAAAAGAAAGAAAATCCTTATGGTGATTATAAAAATGATAATTCCATACAGAGAACAGATAAAAAGATTAAAGCTATCTTAATGATCTATAGAAATATGTTTAAGAAAATAACACAAATTATAACACCAAAATGACAACAATGAAGAACGATAATGGAAATAACAAAATGCAAAACAAAAACAAAAACAAAAACAAAAAAAATTAACTTGGTATTTTTCAAAAACAACAGCTCTTTAGAATTCAATCAACAAGTTCCATTTTATAAAAAACCGGAATCCAGAACATCTAAAAATCCTATATGTAAACTAGAGTACTACTCCACTAACCAAAGACAAAATAGTAATATTGCATTAGTGATCTATGAATATTAAAATTTCACTAAATAAATACTGCTTTGTTGCATGATTCCATTTCCAAATACATTTAGCTAACATCTACTAACAAATTGTATGAATTGGTCTGTCTACAACCAGTCTCTTGTTAGACGTGGCGAAATACTAATAGGGTTTGATATTATTGATAACTGGGATACAGAGCTAAAAGAGATGAATAAAGATAAAGTCGGAGAGCCATTTCATTATCCAAACACTTTTCTTCTTCTACTTGGCTATGCCAAGGCTTATTTTCATTTACCATACCGACAAACCGAAGGTATCACACAAGGTCATGCCAAAGGAAAAGTACCTTCTATACCAGATTTTACAACAATAAACACAGAAGAATAAATCGTTTGGATATAAAGATAAAAGATGTCGATGATGACATGAAATTCACAGACGAATATATTGTCATTGCAATTGATAGTACTGGCATTAAGGTTACTAACAGAGGTCAATGGATGAGGGACAAATGGCATATAAAAAATAAGAAAGGCTATCTGAAAATACATATAGCAGTTAATGTCAAAACCAAGAAAATTCTTTCTATGCAGGTAACTGATGAACATGTTCATGATAGTAATGCGTTACCTGAATTAGTCGATGATGCTATAAAATCAGATAAAAAAATAACGATTGGTAAATTATTCGCAGATGGTGCTTATGATAACAATAATATTTTTCGATTCTTAGCAGACAATGGAATAATGCCTTGTATTAAAGTAAGAAGAAGAATGCTAAAGTTGGATGGAAAAAAGGAAGAAACATCCTTAGGAATCTATCAGTGTTGGTCCAGAAAAATGATTTACAAAAATGGAAAGACAACAGCGTAAGCTATGGAAAGCGTTGGATTGTAGAAACAGTATTCTCTTGTATAAAACGAATGTTTGGAGAACGTATACTCGGTTAAACTGAAAAATATGATACAAGAAATGATGTTAAAAGAATCACTGTACAATAAGTTGATATCTATTTAAGAAAACAGATAGTAAAATATCGGATTTTAAGAATCATGCAACAGTGCATTTGATAATACAAGTACAGATGCTACTGCTGTAAAGCATTAATTAAATTATAATTACTTATTTTCTAATAGGTCCATATATCATTTGACTATTTATTAGTATAAATCGATATGTTATAGAAATACAGTAAATAATATTAACACTAAAAGGTAACTTATGCAATTAAATAATCTTTTTATTCAACAAATAATTAATAGAGCAAGAGTTGCCAGACTTTCAACAATTGATTATCAGAACCAAATACCTCATATAGTACCTGTCGTTTTTGCATTTGATGGCCACCATTATTTTATACCATTAGATAATAAAAGAAAAAAAGAATCCGTTGAAAAACTAAAAAGAGTTAAAAACATCCAACATTGCCCTAACGCTGCGCTATTAATAGATGAATATAATGAAGATTGGAGCAAATTAGTTTTTGTAATGATCCAGGGTAAAGCATATCTAATCAGTGAAGAAGAAGAAGACGAAGATAAAGAGGAGAGAAATTGTATATATGATCATAATGACAACTATACTTCTTCAGTAAAAAAAGGGCATAGATTGCTTTATCAAAAATATCATCAGTACAAGAAAATAGGAATTGGCAAATATTGCATAATTGTAAAACCACAAAAAATGATATTTTGGAAAAATGAATGACTTTTTATCTCTTTATTATGACTTTAGCTACCTGGCAAATTTTGAAAATTGCCTTGTGAGATCAATCATTTTGTCTATATCTTTACCAATAGGTGAAAAGTTATAACCAAATACAATATGATCCACATTCAAGTCCTTTACTTTTTTTATATCCTCACCAATTTCATCAATTGTCCCTGTTAAAGTAGGTCTATCTACATTGCCATCCGAAATAAAAGCACTGTCTTTAAGAGATGGATAAGATAAGAGAATAATTTTAAAATTATTAGTGTCTTTATTAGCCTTGGTTATTTCATTTCTAAAGTTATCTATAACACTTTGAACATAACCAAATGGGGCTATACCACCAATAATACCAACCCAACCATTTAAATCATTTTCAACTATTCTTCTTAATGCATTGGAACTAAAGCCCCCCAAATATATAGGAACATGTGGTTTTTGTACTGGTTTTGGTCCAATCTTTGATTTTGGAATGTTATAAAACTGTCCTTTAAATTCCACATCTTCATCCGTCCAAATCTTTTTTAACATCTTGATGTATTCATCGGCTCTTCTTCCCTTGTTATTAAATGGAATGTTAGAAGCCTGAAATTCGTCTTTGGACCAGCCTATTCCAAATCCCGAAATGACTCTGCCTTCGGAAAATACGTCCAATGAGGCAAGTCTTCTAGCTAATATTACAGGATTATGAAATAGCATATCTAAAACAGACGTTCCTAATGAAATTTTATTGGTATGTGCCGCTAAAAATGAAAGTGTTTCTAAAGGATCTAACATTATCTGATATTCTTGTGGAAGACTTCCATCTGAAGATGCAGGGTACGGAGTCTGTGGATTTATTGGCCAAAGGAGTCTTTCAAATGTCCACACCGAATCAAAACCTTCACTTTCTGCAGTTTTCGCCATATATAGAATATTCTCTTTTGTAGCTTGTGGACCAGCTTGTGGTAGTGAAATACCAACCTTCAAGATGAATAAAGTGATTGTTGTAATATTAAAACATTCTATTTGACACTCGATAAATTTCGTTTGAGTAAAAGTGCTACAAATTAAAACAATTTAATCTGAATTCATTATTCTTTTGCATATATTATTGTCACTGACAGATAAAAAAAAGACCGCCCGTATGAGGCTTTCTTTTCTTTATACAATTAATAAATAATAATAATAATAATGCTACAAGTAATGACTTGAGAAAATAGTTACATCCGCAGTATAACTATGTTTTAAATTATAAATATTTCTAATTAAGGCCCTATTAACTTCTAGGATTATCTACTAGCCCATTAACTAGCAGGTCATGACAAGAAGGAAAATAATTAAGGATGAATATCTCTCAAACTATCTCTAGATTTTTCGGATGTTGATCCTTTTTTAGGACGTTTTATCATACTCATAATTTTGTCTTTTATTGACATATGTTATATGCAGTAATAAACTATATAAACGCGTTACAAAATAAGAGACCTTAAAGCTTAAATCTATTCCCTTTGGTAACTTTAATCTACTCTGTATTCTCACTATCTCTGATTTCACAGTTCATTCTCTCTATCTTGTTATTGTCATGGTCTCCCAGAAGTCTGATATGGTTAATGTGTCTAGTTCGCGGCCATTTGTTTGTCCACAACTCTGTTAAATGCTGTATGAAAGTTCGGTGCTCCGACACTTATGAGTGTGTTAGGTCGTGCCTGTAACGTCTTTCCCCTTGCTGAACAAAGGAGTTATGCCTGCGTTCTTGATATCTGCTACTTGTTGTGCTATCCAGAAGCGAGTTTCATCATCCATCAAAGCATAAAGATATTTGTTTTATCTTTTATCTTTAAATTATTGATTATCTATTAATATTCGTCTTTGTATTGTGGTTGCTTTTGTACTATTAATATGGGTATCTTTATTGTTGATGCAACCTTTCTAGTGGTGCTCCCTATCCCCCCTAACTTTGAAGATATCTTGCGACTTCCCATAATAATTAGATCAAATTGTATATGTTGACAAAAATCGATAATTTCATCTGCCGGATCTTTGCATCCAATTTTATATGTGATTTCCTTTGTGATACCGGCATTTTTACATGCTGTTGTAATTTCTTTAACTATCTTTTGTAAAGGTTCATCTAGTACAACTTCGGACTGACCTTCTACCTTATCTATCTGTTCTTCTAATTTTATGGATTCTTCACTCAGGTTAGCCTTTATGGTTAGTGGTAATGCATTACTTAATTCGCTATTGTCCTCAATTACATTAATAATAATTATTTCCGAGTTAGCAATATTTGAGATATATGATGCATATTCAAGTGATCTGTTTGAAATTTTAGTTCCATCGTATGCAACTAGTATACGCTGAAAACTTGGAATCCCTTTAGAAATATTTTGATGTTGAGAAATTGGAGAATCAATTTCTTGTTTATTGATTATATTGCGTTCTTTACTCTCTTGACCCAAGTTTATTTTTAACAACAGAAGGATAACTTTATATTTTCTTAAAATTGAATTTTTTGTTTTCTATCTCAAGTAGCTGTCTGAATGAAAGGATCGACCTTCCAGTTTGAAGCTAGTAGCAATACATAGCTAAAAACTTTACGCAGTGTATATATGAGTATAACATATTCTAAAGTATAAGATTTGTGCTAGAAACCTTTATCATTAACAATATTTGAATTATGGAAGTAGTTGATTAACTTTAGTAACAAATTATCATCAATAATACTATCATTCACCATTACGCCGGCAATTGGGATCATATCTATAATATATATTCAAGCTGTTCATGGTTCTACAACAAATCTTGTTAATGGATCATCATTACAATATCCTGAAAGGACTGCTACATTGATAGTTATCAAAAATGTTAGTAACCCGCCCATTAATGAATCTGAATCTACAACCAATGACCTTCGTTCTTTATTTACTGCAAATGATTTTATTATGCATGTGAATGGCAATAATCCTTTTCCATATGAATTTCCTGGATCAGAATCAGGAACTAGTATTTTAATAGGTCCAGGATCGTATGCAGTTACTGAAACTAAACACTCCAATCCAGGTATTGCAGAAGTGGTATTTTCGGCAAATTATTCCAAAGATTGTACTGGTATATTAAAGGATGGAGAGAACAAAAGTTGTACAATTACCAATACAATTCACAGTTAGCAAAGGAATAACAATAATATTTTCTTCGGAAGAGAGAATGGATATAAATTCTATTTTTTTTACTTTTACATATAACATGTCTTTGTAATCTTTTCCATGCCTACATTGTTTCATAATCTAAAGTCTGAATCTCATCTCGCTTTAGTTTTCCATATAGATTGTATTGATTTTCAAACCTCTGAATTCTCTATAATATCTTTTTCCTATTACAAATGATTAGTTCTTTATTTTGATTATAACTGAATTATCTGTCATATCGCATTGTGAATTTGCTATATTATAATATTCTAATACATATTGCATATAGGTTTTAAAATACAAAGACCATTTTCTTCACATATCAAACTGTATTACTAGTGTTTGTAAATCATTATTATTGTTGTTATTACATTTGTAATTAACCCCTGAGGCTTCAAGCCAAGATAAAATTCCATCTATAAAAGAGGAAAATGAGTTATCGTCTCTTAACATATAGGTCATATCCTTTAGTCTATTTTTGCAATATTTTTCTGTTATCTGAACTATCTGTTCATCAGAAAGGAGGTTTATGATGTCAGATACCAACACCTTATCAAAATAGCCAAATTCAGCTTGTTTTGCAGGCTTGTGCCAAGTAATGTATAATTTTATTATTTGGTTTACCAAGGTATTAACACTTTTTAATTTATGCTCTGCTTCCTGAAGCAGCTCATCTAAAATCGGCTTTCCTATTCTAAAGGTTATACTTTCGCTTCCATCAGATTTTCTTTTAAAATCATCATTGGAGTTATGCATCATAGTATTAATGTAAAAACTTGCACTTAAATAATTACATGATTTAAAACATTGTTATTTTGTTATACTTGTTGCAAATAATACACAAATCCTATATAAAATCCGATATAATGATGTCTGATATCATTGGCGAATGATCATAAATTAAAATCAGATGAAAAAAAGACAGTAGATTTACAATCGCAGATAGATGCGTCTTTTAATAATCCAATTCAACAAACATCACTTCCAAAGTCACCATCTTTATTAGAATTTAAGAGACAAAAAGATGAAATCATAAAAGATTCGGTAGAACAAAATATCATAGAGAAAGGTTTATCGGACAATCATAAAGAAAATACAGGATTAGACATACAGAAAGAAACAATACAATACTCGCTTTATACCGATAACGTAATCGATTATTATAGACAAATTAGCCAGCAGCCATTAATACAGCTGTTTTTAGATAGTTTGAAACTGCAAAAAGACTATATAGATGTTTTTCAGCATCAATGGGTTGATCATATGAGGGCAAATGTAGAGAATTATATTGCCTTTCAAGATAAAATTGTATTTCTTTGTATCAAAAATTATAATTTGTATTTGAAAAATATCTTTGATATAAAAATAAAAGATCAACAGTAAAGATGAAAGAGGAAGAAGAGGAAGAGAAAAAAATCTTTATAATTGATTTTAAAAATGAAAACAAAAAACAATCATCTCCTTATCAAATCGCCCAAACTTAAGGGAGAGATTGTAGAGAATATTCTAATGTTACTTTATCTAAAAGATTATTCTATATCTGACCTTTTATACCATATTAAAAAAAAGTTACCTTATTTATCATCCTATCAAATCTTCAAAAAGTATCTGGTATACCTTGCTGATTATGAGCTAATATCATACAATGGACAAAGACATGCATATCATATTGAAGAAAATGGTATTGATCTGCTTGATCTGATAGATAAAGAAAAAAAGAGAGCGATGATAGTAGACAGTAAAGATGTAACAATTACAATAGAAAGAGGTGATTAAATATTAATATTTTATGCTTTGATGGATATTTTTGCAAAAATGTTGTTTCGTCTATAGAGATACACTGTTGCATTTCTTTTTATTAATAAATAATTTTATTATTATTATTAATTAAATAATAATGATATAGTATTTTCTAAAAATGATGTTATATGATTCGTTTATTAAATGAAAAAATATATGTTCCTTTTTTTCTAGATTAATCTGCAGAGGTGGAAGAAGTTGCAGTTGTTGTTGATGTTCCAGTACCGCTGCTGCTGCCGATTGAAGAATTGAATCTTGAAGCTGAATCTTTTGCTGCTCTTGCTACTTCTCTTGAATTTTGTTCAAATGTTTGTGCTGTTTTTGTATTGATATCAAATATCTGTTTTGTGTTTTCTTTTGCATGCTGCATTGTAGTTTTATATGCATCTAAACTTGCAAATACTAGATTGTTTGTCGTTCTCAAATAAGTTACTGTATTGTCTGCAACATTGCTAACAAATCTGCTATATGCATTGGCTACTGCTTCAGGAGAGTTCCAAGTGTTGATTGATGTGTTAAAATTTTGTTGATATGGACCCCGAGCCGTATATGATATAGCAATGTTATATATTTTCTTTCTCCTATTACTATAGAAAATATTGTATTTTAGGATTTGCAAGATTTTTT
>Ga0070702_100001019_pt1 | contig 11112 bp, 9 predicted proteins | sample KBSK5103metaG_FD_65466 | JGI IMG/M metagenome (GOLD analysis project Ga0070702, IMG submission 65466) | Corn, switchgrass and miscanthus rhizosphere microbial communities from Kellogg Biological Station, Michigan, USA - KBS K5-10-3 metaG | ecosystem: Host-associated > Plants > Roots >... | reverse complement strand
GAGCTCAAAGCGTTCTGCCAGGAACGCCTGGTCGGCTACAAGCGTCCGAAAGCCATTCACATCGTCACAGAGCTGCCACGCACCGGCATCGGCAAGGTCTCGCGCCGCGTCGTTCGCGACGGCGCGCTCGCGTCCGGCAGCAACTGAAGAGGAATGCCAATGGAAAGCACTATTCGCCTGCGCATGTCCACTGCCGACGGCCACTATGCGGGCGGCCTGGTGGATGGTGCCAGGATCCTGCAGTTGATGAGCGATGCTGTGACCGAAGCGCTGATCCGCAATGACGGCGATGAAGGCCTGATGCGTGTCATGAACGCTGAATTTCTCGCGCCGGTGCGCAGCGGCGACTACCTCGAAGTGAAGGCGAAGCTGGTGAAGGTCGGCAAGTCGTCGCGTAACTTCGAGTGCACGGCGTACAAGCTGATCGAGCTGGTGAACCCGGAAGATTCCGCGGCCGACGTGCTGCCTGAGCCGGTGTTGTGCGTGAAAGCGACGGCGGTTGCGGTCGTGCCGCTCGACAAGCAGCGTGTGAACAAGAAATGAGCAAGGCTGCGGAGCTGCTGGCCGACGCGCGCGCTGGGAAGATCGCGCAGACTGCCCGGCTGCTTTCGATCGTCGAGAACGACGAGCCGGAGGCGGCGGAAGTCATTCGCGCGACGTTTCCGCAGACTGGCCGCGCAATCAAGGTCGGTTTCACGGGACCGCCGGGTGCTGGCAAGAGCACGCTGGTGTCGGTTCTGACGGCGGCCTATCGCAGCAAGGTGCCGCGCGTGGCTGTGGTCGCGGTCGATCCCTCCAGTCCTTACACCGGTGGCGCGATCCTCGGCGATCGCATCCGCATGCGCGACCGCTATCTGGATACCGGCGTATTCATTCGCAGCATGTCCAACCGCGGGCAATCGGGCGGCCTGGCTCGAGCGACGCGTCGCGTCGTCAGCGTGCTGGATGCGCTCGGCTTCGACGTGATCCTGGTAGAAACAGTCGGCGTCGGGCAGCAGGAAATCGATGTCGCCCGCGTGGTCGACACGGTTTGTCTGCTGACGATTCCTGGCGCCGGCGACGACATTCAGGCGATCAAGGCCGGCATCATCGAGATCGCGGACATCCTCGTGGTCAACAAGGCAGATCGACCCGGCGCGGACGAGGCCGTGAAGGATCTGCGCCAGATGCTCAATCTCGGCACGCCGCGCAACGACTGGCGCACGCCCGTGCTCAAGACGTCTTCGCAGGCCAATACCGGCATCGATGAGTTGATCGCCGCAGTTCAGCAGCATCGCGACTGGGCCGCCAAGAGCGGCGAAGCACAACGACGCATCGCGGATGCAATGCGCTCGGAAATTCAGGCGCTGCTGCGCGAGCGAGTGTTGCGCGACCTCGCGCGACGCATGGATCCGCAGAGCCTGGACAACGTCGTCGCTCTCGTTGCAGAGAAGCGGCTCGATCCCTACGGCGCAGTGGAGGAGCTGTTGGGTCCTGAGAAGGACCAGTAACAGTGGGCAATCGTCTCAGCAAGATCTACACCCGCACCGGCGATGACGGCACGACCGGTCTCGGCGATGGTCAGCGCGTCCGCAAAGATCACGCGCGTGTCGAGGCCTACGGCGCAGTCGACGAGCTCAACAGCACCATCGGCGTGCTGCTCGCAGTTCCCAACCTGCCGGAGGTCGTGGCCGACTGCCTCACCGAGATTCAGCACGAGCTCTTCGATCTCGGCGGCGAGTTGTGCATTCCCGGCAGCCAGGCGATCACCGCCCCGCAGATCGAGCGTCTCGAGCAGCAGCTCGACGGATTCAACGATCCGCTCCCGCCGCTGAAGGATTTCATTCTGCCGGGTGGCGGGCCCATGTCTGCGGCGTGTCATGTAGCGCGAACGGTCGCGCGACGCGCTGAGCGCCGCGTGTGGACGCTCGCGGCGTTGGAAACCGTCAATCCCGAAGCATCCCGCTACCTCAATCGATTGTCGGATCTGCTGTTCGTGATCGCGCGCGTGCTGTCGCGCCACGAACGCGGCTCCGAAGTTCTCTGGCGTCACGAACGACAACGCAGGAAACCATAATGACTACGAAGCGATTCACTGCGACTGCGGTGCTGATGGCTCTCGCGGGCCTGGCGTGCAACAGCGTGCTCGCGGCTGACAAGAAGCCGCCGGCGAACGAGCGCAGTGTGCCGCTCGATCGGTCGGGCTATTTCGACCCGGGCGCGACCACGACCGATGACCTGCGTCGCGTCGCGATGCCCGCCGACTTCAACGCAGTGAAGACGAGCTTCGTCATCAAGAATGCGCGCCTGTTCGATGGCACTGGCGCCCCGGCGCGCGCTGCCACCGTCGTGGTCGTCGGCAACAAGATCTCGAAAGTCCTGCCGGCGAATGCGACGGATTTCCCGAAGGATGCCGAAGTGATCGATGCAGCCGGCGCCACCGTGATGCCGGGTCTCATCGACATGCACATCCACATGACGTACGTGTTCGACCGCTCGGGTCCGCCCGAGCTGACGCTCGATAGCCAGTCGGACGGAACGCTGCGCGGTATGGAGCGGCTGCGCTACTTCGTCGACAGCGGCATCACGAGCGTGCGCGACACCGCCTCGAACGGCATGGCGCCGTTCATCCTCAAGGACTGGGCGGACCAGGGAATGATTCCAGCGCCGCGCGTGTTTCCGGTCGGCCAGCTGATCACCGGCACCGGCGGACATGCGGACGAGCTGTTCATTCAGCGCACCGCGCCGGAGTTCGAAGGCTCGATGATCCGCACCGCGAATGGTCCCGACGAATGGCGCGAGGCCGTCCGCACGCAGTTCAAGCGCGGCGCCGACTGGATCAAGATCGCCAGCCACTTCGACGAGGACGAAGTCCAGATGGCCGTGAAGGAGGCGCACCAGCTCGGCCTGCGCATCACGGTCGATTCGGAGAACGTGTTCACCGACATGGCCGTGAAGGCCGGCGTCGATTGCGTCGAGCATCCGCTGCCGCGCTCCGACGAGACGATCAAGCTGATGGCCGCTCGCGGCATCGCTTCGATCCCGACGATCGTGCCGTATCAGCTCATCATCCAGAACTACGGCGGCTACTACGGCACGACCTCGCGGCGCTTTTCGCTGACCGAGCCGCACATGTTCGAGATCGTGAAGAAGATGAAGGATGCCGGCGTGAAGCTCGGCGTCGGCACCGACATCGTCATGGCCTGGTACCGCCGCCTGCCGGGGCCGTACATCCAGGAGCTGAAGAATTTCGAGAAGATCGGCTACCAGCCGCAAGAGGCGCTGATCGCTGCAACGCGCACCAATGCCGAGATCCTCGGCATGGCCGACCGGCTCGGCACGATCGAGCCCGGCAAGCTGGCCGACCTCATCTTCGTCGAGGGCAAGCCGGACGCGAACGTCGAGGACCTCGCCAAGGTGCCGTTCGTGATGGTCGGAGGCCGGATCGTGAAGCGCAACGGCCGCATCGAGCCGACGCCGCGCCGGCCCGATCCCGAAGAGAAGGCCGCGACCAACCCACGAAAGATGGACTGAGACTGAGTGTCGCTGCTGATAACGCGCCCTTATGGCGCGTATTAGAGGTATTAGTTATCGCCGCGCCGGCCTCCGTGACTAACATCGAACAGGCCCGATAAAGAAAAGAGATGAACCGGCGAATCAAGCCTGTCGAGGCATGCATCGAAGGGGCAGAGCGCAAAGGGCTGGAGCGCTCGCTCGGTCCAATCCAACTCATGCTGCTCGGTGTCGGTGCCGTGATAGGCACTGGCATTTTTGTGCTAACCGCCATCGGCGCCGAGCGCGCGGGACCGGCGATCGTGCTGTCCTTCGCCATCGCGGCGACAGTGTGTGCATTCGCCGCACTGGCCTACGCCGAGCTGTCGGCGCTGGTGCCGGTCGCGGGCAGCGCCTACACGTACTCGTATGTGGTGATGGGCGAGTTTCTCGCGTGGCTGGTGGGCTGGAACCTGATCCTCGAGTACGCCGTCGCGGGCGCCGCCGTCGCCGTCGGGTGGTCCGGCTACATGGCGGGACTGCTGCACAGCATGGGCATGGATCTGCCGCTCGCCTTGAAGGCCGGCATGTTCGCGGTCCAGGGCGGCGGCGTGAATATCATCGCCGTGACTGCCGTGGTCGTGGTCACCGGACTGCTCATCCTCGGCACGCGCGAGAGCGCGTACTTCACGACGGTGCTCGTGTTCGTGAAGATGCTCGCGCTCGGCGCTTTCATCCTCATCGCCGTGCCGCAGATCGACTGGGCGAACTTCCATCCCTTCATGCCCTACGGCTTCGGTGCGACCGAGGTGGACGGCGTGGCGAAGGGCGTCATGGCCGCGGCAGCGCTGATCTTCTTCGCGTACATCGGCTTCGATGCGGTCTCGACCGCGGCCGAGGAGACACGCAATCCCAATCGCAACGTGCCGCTCGGCCTGATCGGCTCGCTCATCATCTGCACGACGGTCTACGTGCTGGTCGCGGCGGGAGCCGTGGGCACGACGCCGTATACGCAGCTCGCGGGCAATACCGAACCGCTCGCATCCATCCTGCGCACGATGGGTTTCCAGACGGTCGGCAACCTCGTGGCGCTGGCAGCGATCCTCGCGTTGCCGACGGTCGTGCTCATGATGATCTACGCGCAGACGCGCATCCTGTTTGCGATGTCGCGCGACGGCCTGCTACCCGAGCGGCTTAGCAACGTTCATCCGCGCTTTCATACGCCGCACGTGATCACGGCGATCACCGGGTTGTTCGTGGTGATCGTCGCGGGCCTGTTCTCCGTCGATGAGATCGCGGAGCTTTCGAATACCGGGACGCTGTTCGCTTTCGTCACCGTCGCAGTTGCGGTGATGGTGCTGCGCCGGTCGCAGCCCAATCGGGCGCGGCCGTTTCGCACTCCCGCCATCTGGCTGGTCGGACCCGCCGCGGTGATCGGCTGCGTCTACCTGTTCATGAGTCTGCCGAAACTCGCGCAGGGGCGGTTTGCGATCTGGACCGCGATCGGTGCGGTGGTCTACTTCCTCTACGGTTATCGGCGCAGTCCGCTCAGGTCATGAACCGCCGCGAGATGTTGTTGGCCGCAGCTGCAGGTGCGTTCGTGCACCTGACGCCGGCGAACGGCACCGAAGGCACCGCCGGCGATCTGGCCGAGCTCACGCTCGCTGCAGCGTCGCGGCGAATTCACAGCGGCGCAGTAACCAGCCGCGATCTGACCCTCGCTTGTCTCGAACGCACTGCCGCCGAGAATCCGCGCATCAATGCATTCATCACCGTGATGCGCGAGCAGGCGCTGGCGGACGCGGCGACGCTCGATGCCGAGGCGCGCCAGAAGAAATTCCGCTCGCCGCTGCACGGCATTCCGATCGCGCTCAAGGATGCGATCGATACCGCCGGCACTCGCACCACGGCCGCCAGCGCGGTCTACGAGAATCGCGTGCCGACGGAAGATGCGCACGTCGTGAAACGCCTGCGCCAGGCCGGAGCGGTGATCTTCGCGAAGGCCAATCTCGCCGAGTTCAGTCTGAGTCCTACCGGCGCCTCGTCGCATTTCGGGCCCGTGCACAATCCGTGGGCGCTCGATCGTGTCACAGGCGGATCATCCAGCGGCTCCGCAGGAGCAGTAGCGACGCGTATGTGCTTCGGCGCGTTGGGCACGGATTCGGGCGGCTCGGTGCGGTTGCCGGCGTCGTGGTGCAGTCTCGTGGGGCTGAAGCCGACGGATGGACTGGTCTCGAACACCGGGATCATTCCATCGGTGGCGACCTTGGATTCCTGCGGCCCGATCGCACGCACGGTCGAAGACGCGGCACTGCTGTTCGGCCAGATGGTCGGCTACGACCCGCTCGACGCGCGCAGCGTCGCGAGTCCAGTTCGAGATTACGCCGCGTTGGCGCGCCAGCCGGTGAAGCTGTTGCGAGTGGGCATTCCGCGCAAGGGATTCTTCGACGAGGTCGATCCGCAGGTCGCGCGCGCTGTAGAAGCAGCGCTGGCGGTCATCGCCAAGCTGACGGGCGGCATCAAGGACGTGAAGTTGCCGCCGCAGACCGAGTCGCACGACATCATCATCAACGTCGCCGAGGTCGTCAGCTATCACCAGAAGATGCTGGAACAGCAAGCTGACAAGTACACCGTGGGCACGCGCAACACGCTGCGGTGGTGCGTGCAGTACCTGGATGACCCGAAGCAGGGCACGACCAGCGCGAAGCTGTCGCGCTACGTTGCGGGCCTCGCTGCGATCCAGCGATTGCGGCGCACTGTCGATAGCGCATTCACCGATTTCGATGTGCTCGCGATGCCGACGATGAAGGCATTGCCGCCGACGATCGCGGCCGCAGTGAGCGCGGAGAGCAGCCCTGACGCCGAAGATCGGCCGCTGTTCTCGATCGACAACACGCTCACGTTCAACCGCCTGGGCCTGCCGGCGCTGACCGTGCCGTGCGGGTTCTCCGCTGAAGGATTACCGATCGGATTGATGATCTGCGGTCCGCGCTACAGCGAGGGCAAGTTGCTGGCGCTCGGCGCTGCCTATGAACGCGCGACTGAGTGGCACAAGCGACGACCTCCGGGGAACAATGCATGAACCGACGTGATTGCCTGATTGCAACTCTCTCTGCAGCAGCAGTCGTGCCTGCGCTGCGCGCCGCGGCGGCGACCCAGGCCATCGCGACACCGAGCGTAACGAGCGTCGACGAGAAGCAATATCAGAAGGCGTGGCAGGTGCAGCGCTCGACGGTAGTCGTCGACGGCCTGGATCCCTCGGCGCACAGCGAGAAATATCTCGACATGCTGAAAGCCGGCGGCGTGAACTGCTGGCACCAGAGCGTCGGCGGGCTGGATCACATGGCCGGCGTGCTGACGTTCCTCGATCAGCATCCGGACAAGATCGTGCAGGCCGGCACCGTGCGCGAGATCCGGCAATTGCGCGAGCAGGGCAAGATTGCGCACCTCTCCGGCTGGCAGATGGCCGATCCGCTGATCGAGGATGCAAACGGCGCGGGCCCCGTGCAGAACCTGCGTGCGTATCGGCAGCTCGGCCTGCGCATCGCCAGCATCGCCTACAACAACTCGAACATTTTCGGCGGGGGCTGCCTCGATCCTGACGTGCCGCTGACGCGGCTCGGTAAGAAGTACGTCGAGGCCGTGCACAACCATCGCATCGTGCTCGACGTTTGCGGCCACACAGCCGAACGCACGTCGTTCGACGCGATCCAGATCTCGAAGGGCGTGCCGATCATCTGCTCGCACACCAATGCGCGCGCGCTGAACGACAACGCACGCAACATCTCCGATCGGCTGATCGAGGCGATCGCCGCCACCGGCGGTGTCGTCGGACTCACGGCCGTGAGCGACTTCTTCAATCGCAATCCGCAGGACGCCAACGTCAAGGCTTCGCCACAGGCATCGCTCGACCAGCTGTTCCAGCATTTCGAGCACCTGAAGAAGCTGGTCGGCGTCGATCACATCGGGCTCGGACCCGACTTCATGACGGGCCGCGTCGACCTGGACCAGATGCAGGAGCTGGATCGCGAGCGCTGGCCCGCGGACGTGTACAGCGACTGGCCCTGGTACATGGTGAAAGGCTTCGAATCGATCGTCGAGCTGCCGAAAGTGACGCAGGGTCTGCTGGATCGCGGCTGGAGTGAGGCGGACGTGCGCAAGGTGCTCGGCGAGAACCTGCTACGCGTGTACGAGAAAGTGTGGGGAGCATGATATGAACAGACGTGATGCCCTGATAGCGACTCTATCGGCTGCTGCGCTGGCGCCGGCGATACGCGCGGTGGCGGGCCAGGCTGTCGCGACACCGAGCGTGACGAGCGTCGATCCCGCGAAGTATCCACAAGCGTGGAAGGTGCAGCGCTCGACAGTCGTCGTCGATGGCCTCGACGGCGCGAGATTGAGCGAGAGCTATCTCGACATGCTGAAGGCCGGCGGCGTGAACTGCTGGCACCAAAGCGTCGGCGGCCTCGAATCGTTCGCGGGCCTGCTCACGTTCCTCGATCAGCACTCGGACAGGATCGTGCAGGCCGGCACGGTGCGCGAAATCCGGCAGCTGCGCGAGCAGGGCAAGATCGCGCACGTCTCGGGCTGGCAGATGGCCGAGCCGCTGATCCTCGACGCCAATGGCGTCGGGCCGGTGCAGAACCTGCGCGCTTACAAGCAGCTCGGGCTGCGGATCGCCAGCATCGCCTACAACAACTCGAACATCTTCGGCGGTGGCTGCCTCGATCCGGATGTGCCGCTGACGCGCCTCGGCAAGAAGTACATCGAAGAAATTCACAAGCAGCGCCTGGTGCTCGACGTCTGCGGTCACACGGGCGAGCGCACCTCGTTCGATGCGATCCAGATCTCGAAAGGCGTGCCGATCATCTGCTCGCACACAAACGCACGCGCGCTGAACGAAAACCCGCGCAACATCTCCGATCGGCTGATCGAGGCGATTGCCGGCACAGGCGGCGTCGTCGGGCTCACGTCCGTCAGCGACTTTCACATGCGCAATCCCAAGGATGCGGACGTGCCGCATTCGCCGCAGGCGACGCTCGACAAGCTGATGGATCACTTCGACCATCTCAAGAAGCTGGTCGGTGTCGATCACATCGGCCTGGGACCGGACTTCATGACCGGCCGCGTCGATCTCGATGCGATGGGCATGGATCGCGAGCGCTGGCCCGCGGACGTCTACAGCGATCAGCCGTGGCAGATGGTGAAGGACTTCGAGACCATCATCGAGCTGCCGAAGGTCACGCAGGCATTGTTGAATCGCGGCTGGAGCGAAGCTGACGTGCGCAAGGTGCTCGGCGAGAACTGGCTGCGCGTGTACGAAAAGGCCTGGGGCGCCTGACTATGTCGAAGCTCAGCCGGCGCGAAGCTCTGGGTATGGGAGCGCTGCTAGCAGCGCCCGTATTCGCGGGCGCGCAGACGCTGGCGGGCAGTGGCAGCAAGCCTGATTACGCGCCTGACTTGATCGTCGTCAACGGCAACGTGCTGACGATCGATGACCGGATGCCGCGTGCCGAAGCTTTCGCAGTCAAAGACGGACGGTTCATCGCAATCGGCAGCAGCGCCGACATCCGCAATCTTGCCGGCAAGCAGACGCAAGTCATCGACTGCGAGCGCATGACCGTGACGCCGGGATTCATCGACGCGCACTGCCATCCTGGCAGGCAGCAAGAGCTCTACGACGTCAACGCCGATCTGCGCTCGATCAAAGAAATCCAGGACGCGTTGCGCGAGCGTGCTGCGAAGACGCCACCGGGCTACTGGATCAACGCGTTCAAGTTCGACGACACCAAGGTCAAGGAAAAGCGGCTGTTGAGTCGCAAGGATCTCGACGCGGCGGTGCCCGATCATCCGGTGATCGTCATGCACCGCGGCGGCCACACCGGCTTCCTGAACAGCAAAGCCTTCGAGCTCGCGGGGATCACCAAAGACACGCCGGATCCGCCCGGCGGCCGCTTCTGGCACGACGAGAAGGGCGAGCTGCAAGGGCAGGTCGGCGATCTCGCACTGACGAAGTTCGAGGGCGTCGGCAAGGTCGAGACGTTCACGCCGGAGCAGGAGCGCCAGCGCGGTGAGGCCGCGATGGTGTATCAGTCGAAGCAGCTCGTCGCGTGCGGGCTGACGACGGTTCACGATGCCGGCGCGGAGTCGGACAAGATCACGACCTATCAGGCGCTGCTCGCAAGAGGCGAGCTGCTGCATCGTGCTTACGTCATGGCAGTCGGTCTCAACCGCGACGGCCTCGATGCATACCAGAAGCTGCGCGACGGCGGCATCCGCACCGGGTTCGGCAACGAGTTCGTGCGTATCGGCGGCGCCAAGTTCGTCGCGGACGGTTCGGCGTCCGAACGCACGATGCGCATGAGCAAGCCGTATCCGGGCAAGCCTAACGACTACGGCATCCAGGTCATGGACCAGAAGCAGACTCATGAGGTCGTCGAGGATGCGCATCGTCACGGCTGGCAGGTCGGCATTCATGCGAACGGCGACGTCGCGATCGATCAAGTGCTCAATGCCTACGAGCGCGTACTGAAACTCTGGCCGCATCCGGACCGCCGGCATCGCATCGAGCACTGCACGCTGGTGAATCCGGATCTGCTCCGGCGCATCAGGGCGACCGGCTCGATTCCGACACCGTTCTGGACCTACGTCTACTACCACGGCGAGAAGTGGGCCGCGTACGGCGAGGACAACGTGCGCTGGATGTTCGCCCATCGCAGCTTCCTCGACGCGGGCATTCCCGTGCCGGGCGCCTCCGATTACCAGCCTGGTCCATTCGAGCCGCTGATGGCTTTGCAAAGCATGGTGACGCGCAAGGACTACGCGGGCCGCGTGTGGGGCGCGAACCAGAAGGTGACCGTCGACGAAGCGTTGCGCATCGCCACGATCAACGGCGCGCACGCTTCGTATGAAGAGAACGTGAAGGGCTCGATCACGGTCGGCAAGTACGCCGACTTCGTAATCCTCGAGAAGGATCCGCACGCGGTCGATCCCGACACGCTGAAGGACATCAAGATCGCGCGCACTGTCGTCGCTGGAAGAACGGTATATGCAAACGCGTAGAGCAGTTTCGAGTGCCTTGTGTGCGGTCTACCTGTTGGGACTCGCTGCATGCGGCAACAGTGCGCCGCCTGCGCAACCTGCAGCAGCGAAGCTGACGTATCCGCAGAGCAAGCGCGTCGATCAGGTCGACGACTATCACGGCGAGAAGATCGCCGACCCGTATCGGTGGCTGGAGCAGCTCGACAGCCCCGAAACCAAAGCGTGGATCGAGGCGCAGAACAAGGTCACGTTCGCCTACCTGGAGAAGATTCCGCAGCGAGCCGCGTACAAAGAGCGCCTCACGCAGTTGTGGAACTACGAGCGCTTCGGCATGCCGGTGAAGGGCGGCAGCCGCTATTTCTACACTCGCAACGACGGCCTGCAGAATCAGTCGGTCCTTTACGTCGCGGATTCGCTCGACGGCACACCGCGCGTGCTCCTCGATCCCGCCACGCTGCTGGCCGACGGCACGGCGGCATTGGCGGCGTGGTTACCGAGCGACGACGGCAAGCTCATTGCTTACGGCATCCAGGAAGCGGGCTCCGACTGGGAGCAGTGGAAGGTGCGCGACGTCAGCACCGGCACTGATTCTACGGAGCA
>Ga0070702_100001010_pt1 | contig 11132 bp, 11 predicted proteins | sample KBSK5103metaG_FD_65466 | JGI IMG/M metagenome (GOLD analysis project Ga0070702, IMG submission 65466) | Corn, switchgrass and miscanthus rhizosphere microbial communities from Kellogg Biological Station, Michigan, USA - KBS K5-10-3 metaG | ecosystem: Host-associated > Plants > Roots >... | reverse complement strand
GCCGGCCGAACGACGAAGGACGCCTCAAGTGAGGACCTTCTGGCGACGCTGTCCTGATGGCGCCAACATATGAGAGGACGGGGCGCTTCGACCGGGACTGGGACGAACTGTCGCCCTCGGACCAGGGGCGTTTTCGCGAGATGGTGGCGAAGTTCGATGCGGACCTTGAATCCGGAAGGTTTCGTCCGGGAATCGGCGTCAAGCCCATCGAGGGCCCGTCCAACGTCTATGAGGTGGCCTTCGCGCCAGAAGGGCGCGCGACCTGGGAGTACGGAGAGCCGGTGCTCGGCGGCGAGACTCACGTGATCTGGCGACGCGTCGGCATTCAGGCCGTCATCGGCAGGCCCTGATCTGCTGGTCCTGGTCTGAGGGCGCTGTCGGTCGGCCATCTCGTCCGGTGGACCCCTCTACCTGCCTGCCACCGCGGCGTTCTCCACGTAACGACACAGGGCGTTGACGGCACGTAGCTGGTCAGGGGTGTGCACCTCGGCGTCGAGCAGGTCGGGGCTGGCCACGAGAACGGTCAACGCCCTGGCTCGCGACACGGCCACGTTGAGCCGGTGCAGGTCGTAGAGGAAGTCGACCCCGCGCGGCGCCTCGGCCGCGCTGGAGCTGGCCATCGAGTAGATGACCACCGGCGCCTGCTGCCCCTGGAACTTGTCCACCGTGCCCACCCTCGCGCCGTCCGGCAGGTGGTCGAGCAGCCGCGCGACGTGCCGGTTGTATGGCGCCACGACCAGCACGTCGTCCAGCGTCATCCGGTGCTCCACACCCCTGGCGTCGAACCAGGTGCCTCGACAGAGGTCGGCGACGAGCGCGGCGACCACCGTGGCCTCCTCGTCGCTGGCCGAGGCGTTGCCCGCGTGAGGGACGGGACTCCACCGCAGACCTGACCCGTGCAGCACTCCCTGCGCCTGAACCCGCTGCACCTCAAGGCCTTCGACCGAAGCCAGCCGGCCGTCGTAAGAGGTCTGCGAGACGAACTCTGTGATCGCAGGATGCATCCGGTAGGTCTTGTCGAGAAAGACTCCCCGATCGGCGGGGATGGTGTCGTGGCCGTCAAGGAGGTGGTCGAGAGCGGAGATGCCCGCGCCGTCGGGGTGCACCGCCTGGCTCGGCTGGGTCAGCTGCTGCGGGTCACCGAGCAGGACCATCGACCGGGCGGCCGACGACACGGCGACGGCGTTGGCCAACGAGAACTGCCCGGCCTCGTCGATGACCAGCACGTCAACCATGCCCTGCATGTCGTCACGCGCCCAGAGCCACGCGGTGCCGCCAACCAGGTTGGCGCTGTCACCGGAGAGCGCTTCAACAACCGCGGCATTGTTGCGCGCGAGGGTGATCCACTCCGGGCCGCCGTCCTCCAGCCCATCCCACTTCTGTAGCGCAGGGCGATCCACCTTGGTGAGCAGGTTGTTGATGACCTTGTGGGACAGGGCGGTGACCCCCACCCTGAGCCCGTCGTCGAGCAGGGCCCGGATCAGCGCAGCACCGGTGGTCGTCTTCCCCGAGCCTGGCGGCCCTTGCACCGCCAGGACCTGCCCGGACAGGGCCCGACCGGCGCGGACCACCAGATCCGATGGGCGCTCCCCCGTGCTGACCTCCAGATGCGGCGGCACCCGACGCTGCAGAAGCGCTCTGCCCAAAGGCGACTCACCCGCCAGCACCTGCGTGCCGACCCGCGCGATCGATGCCTGCAGCACCTTGACGTTGATCGGGCCGTCCGGCCCGAAGCCACGCGGCTGCTCCGGCTGACGCGTCTTGGACCTCTTCAGCACCACATAGCCGGCCACCGGGTCGAGCTCGACCACCTCACCGAGGGCATCGTGCGGCTGGTCGACGTCGTGGGCTGCCTTGCCGACGGAGAGCTTGCACTCCTGCGGCTCGAAGTCATAGCGCCACAGCAGCGACGACTTGACCGCGCCCACCTGAGCCGGCCTGGAGAGCCCACCGATCGTCGAACCGTCCTCGACCAGCATCTCGTCGTCCAGGTCCTCGGCCCGGAAGAACTCCCACCACTTGGGGCGGTCCTCCCGCCGATGCCACCCGACCAGCCCCGCCAGCAGCGGCTGCCCGGCCGCGCGCAGCCGTTCGGCAAGGGCCGCCTCGGCCTGCTCGGCCGCGGTGGCCTCGTCGCCGGCCTGTCCGTCCTTCACCTCGGGGCGGGCCTGCGTCCCATGGCGGGTCTCCAGCTCGGCGCGTCGCTGCTCCAGCCACGCGTGCAGGTCGTGCGTCGAACGCACGTCCTCGCGGTTGTAGGCCTCGATCTTGTCCAGGATGGCGGTATCCCCCTCGACCAGAAAGCGTTCGTACTCAACGACACTGGTCATGGCGTCAGCGACCACGGCGTCTGAGGCCGCAGACCGGGTATGACCCCAGTAGAAGTCCTCGACCTTCTTGATGGAGTAGGACGGCTTGCTGATCCGGATCCCGCCCCGCACCACGGCATACAGGTCGACGAACCGCTCCCCGCGCAGGAGGGTGTCGAGCTCGGTCTCACGCGTACCGTGGCGCCCGGTCAGGCGCTTGAGCGCCGTCTGCTCATAAGCCGCGTAGTGGTAGACGTGCATGCCGGGGTCGGCCTTGACCCGGCCGATCAGGTCATCGACCAGCTGCTCGGTCAGGTCCTGCTCCCGCGCAAAGCTGTGCGCCCACCACGAGGTGAACGTGCCCTGGCGGTCCCACAGACCCGCGAGGTACTCACGGCCGGCCCCGTCATGCGCGAAGGGGTCGCCCTCGAAGTCGAGATAGACATCGCCCGGGCTGGGTGTGGGCAACCCGAGCAGACCCCTGCCGGCCTCGGGCGTCAACAGCTCGTATGCCGGCGCGCCGGTCGTGCGCTCGCCCACCTGCAGGCGGGCCTGCTGGGTGAGCCGCTCGCGTGAGGGCCTGCCGATGGTGTGCGGCAGGTCGACACAAGCCGCCCTGGCCAGGTCTGCGACGGTCGAGATCCCTGCATCGACAAGGGCCTGCCGATGGTCCTTGCGCATCCCCGCGACCAGTGAGAGGTCGTCGGTCGCCTCCCACATGCTCTCGCACTGGGTCGACCATCGGCACTGGGAGCAGTACGCCACCGGCACCGGCTCGCTGGTGGGCCGTTCGTCGATGGCACCGCGCAGGCGGCATCGAGCGCGTCTGGCGTACGACGCGACATCGGCCAGACGCCAGGGTCGCTCGACCCCGTCGCCGGTGATGACCGTGAGGAACTCGGGGTGCACTCCCTGCAGGGTTGCCAGCCGCTCGGCATACGTGGCCATCTGGAGCAGCGCGGGCACCTTGAGCCGGCGAGCGAGCTTGGTGTCGGCGATGTCGTAGGACCATTGGCCGAGGTCACTGGGTCGCCCGGTGCGCAACAGGAAGTCGGCTTGCCCGCCCCACTGCCCGTCATAGAAGGTCGCCTGGTAGATCACGTCCACCCCGGTGCGCATCGCGGCGAGCGTCTCCTGCTCGGCCTCGACCCGGCCAGCCGCGTCGAAGCGTGCGGGGATCGCGGTGACCACCCGGCCGGCCAGGCGTAGTCGCTGGAGATAGGCCTCCTCGTGGTCCTGTCCCTTGGTGAACACGAGGTTCAGAGCGTCGTCAGTGGTCCTCGCGCCGCCACGGCCCGGGGCATCGAGGGCGGCCAGGTCCAGGGTCGTGACGTGCGGGCAGGCGAGGTGCTTGGTGAGGTCCGTAGGGCTCAGGACCAGCCGACCGTCAATGCGCTGCATGCGCCCTCATCTCCTGCTCCGAGCACCAGTCGCGGTGTGGGATGCAGGCTACGACCTGACGCCGACAGCCGGTGGCGGCTCTACAAGAAGGCACTCACCAACGTGTAACCCACCACGCAGGACGTGAACACCGAGATCAGGCCGGGGATGATGAACGAGTGGTTGATGACGTACTTGCCGATGTGCGTGGTCCCCGTGCGGTCGAACCCGATGCAGGCAAGGTCTGAGGGGTAGGTCGGCAGGACGAAGTACCCGTAGGACGCCCCGAAGAAGGCGATGATCAAGGTCGGCTCCACACCAAGGGCGAGACCTATCGGCGCGATGGCCACAAGAGCTGCCGCCTGGCTGTTGACCAGCTTGGAGACGATGAAGAGGACTATTGCGTAGGTCCATGGCTGACCTTGCACCACGCCCGCCAGAGATTCCTTCAGCGCGTCGATGTGCGCGGAGAAGAAGGTGTCCGCCATCCAGGCAACGCCGTAGACCGCGAAGATCGCCGTCATGCCAGCCTTGAATACCGCGCCGTTGTTGACCTCTGACGCCTTGACCTTGCAGAAGACCAGGATGAGGGCGCCCGCAACCAACATCGCCATCTGGATGACGAGGTTCATGGACAGCTTCTCGGTCTCGCCGCCGACCACGAACGACGGGCGCAGGCTCGCGAAGGCGCCCAGCACGACGACCGCGGCGATGCCGGCGAAGAAGATCCAGGTGGAGAGGAATGCCTCCTTGGTGAACCTCTGGGTCAGCAACGTCTCATCGGTGGCGTAGATCAGGTCGAACTGGTCGGGATCGGCGATCTTGCGCTGGAACTCCGGGTCGTCGTCGAGGTCCTTGCCCCGACGCATGCTCCACAGCGCCGCGAGCAGCACACCGGACAGCGAGGCGGGGATCGAGATCATCAGGATCTGCGGGATGGAGTACGACTGGCCGACTCCGGCGCCCTTGGCGAGGATCGAGACGAGCGACACGGTGGCCACTGACACCGGCGAGGCGGTGATGCCCATCTGGGAGGCGACCGAGGCCGCGGCCATGGGACGTTCCGGGCGGATGTTGTTCTTGATCGCGATGTCGCCGATGATCGGGAACATCGTGTAGACGACATGGCCGGTGCCGCACATCAGGGTGAGCGTCCACGTGGTGATCGGCGCGAGGATGGTGATGTATTTCGGGTGCCTGCGCAGGATCTTCTCGGCGAACTGCATCATGACGTTCAGGCCGCCGGCGCCCTGCAGCACAGACGCACAACCGATCACCGCGAGGATGGTCAGCATCACGTCGACAGGTGGTTCGCCGGGCGTCAGCCCGAAGACGAAAACGAGAATGACCAGGCCCACCCCGGAGATGAGGCCGAGCCCGATACCCCCGTAATGGACGCCCAGCAACAAACAGGCCAGTATTACGAGGATTTGTAGCGCCAGGGCCATTGAGATCAATTCCTTGTGGGAGCTGTGCGAATGCCACGGTTAGCGGCAGGTACGACTCGGCCGGTCACCGTGATCTCTGGGGCAGACCGGCGTCATCGAGAGCGACGTTAAAGGCCGGCGCACTCTTGACCTCCACGGACACGCGGGCGCAGCGAAAGCGTGATCGAGGTCATAGGCGCACGCCGAGGTGATAACCCCTTCGCCTCTCAGATCAAAGGACAGCGGGCCTCACCCCTACCATCGTGGGCATGGACGCACCCACGTATCGCACCATCATCGAGCCCTTCCGGATCCACTCCGTGGAGCCGCTGCGGATGACGACCCCGGCGCAGCGGAAGGCCGCTATTGCCGCGGCCGGCTACAACCTGTTCAAGGTGAACGCCCAGGATGTGCTGATCGACCTGCTCACCGACTCGGGGACCGGCGCGATGAGCCGCGACCAGTGGGCCGCCATACAGCACGGGGACGAGTCGTATGCCGGCTCGCCGTCCTTCTTCGTCTTCCGGGACGCCGTACGTGAGCTGTTCCCGTTCGAGCACGTGCTCCCCACCCACCAGGGCCGCGCGGCGGAGAAGATCATCTTCAGCGTCCTCGGCGGGCCCGGGAAGGTCGTGCCGAACAACACCCACTTCGACACCACCCGAGCCAACGTCGAGGCCTCGGGGGCGACGGCTGTCGACCTGGTCATCGCAGAGGGTCGCGACCCGCAGGCCGACCACCCGTTCAAGGGCAACATGGACATCCAGGCGCTGGAGGCGCTGCTCCGCAGCCGCGGGGACGACGTCCCGGTGGTGTTCGTCACGATCACCAACAACAGCGGGGGCGGGCAACCGGTATCGCTGGCCAACCTGCACGCGGTGCGTGACGTGTGCGACGCCTATGGCAAGAAGCTGTTCCTGGACGCCTGCCGCTTCGCCGAGAATGCCTGGTTCATCCACGAACGTGAGCCGGGGCACGGCGACCGCGACGTGGCCGACATCGTGCGTGAGATGGCCTCGCTGGCTGACGGTATGACGATGAGCGCCAAGAAGGACCCGATGGGCAACATCGGTGGGTGGCTGGCGATGGACGACGACGACCTGGCCCGCGAGTGCCGCAACGTCCTGATCCTCACAGAGGGGTTCCCGACGTACGGCGGGCTGGCCGGCCGAGACCTCGAGGCACTGGCTCAGGGGCTGCGTGAGGTCGTCGACCATGACTACCTGCGCTACCGGATCCGCTCGACCGGATACCTCGGCGAGGCGTTGGTGAAGGTAGGAGTGCCGGTGCTGACACCGATCGGCGGACACGCCGTGTACCTGGACGCCAGGGCTCTGCTGCCGCACATCCCGCCGCTGGAGTACCCCGGCGAGGCGCTCGCGGTGGCCCTGTACGAGGCAGGTGGGGTGCGCAGCATTGAGATCGGCACGGTGATGTTCGGCCGGCAGCCGGACGGCTCGGAGGTGCCGGCCGCCCTCGACCTGGTGCGGCTGGCCATCCCGCGGCGGACGTACACACAGAGCCACATCGACTACGTCATCGAGGTGTGCGAGCACGTTGCACGAAACGCGGGTGGGCTCACCGGTTACCGCATCGTGGACGAGCCCCCAGCCCTGCGCCATTTCACGGCCACCTTCGAGCCGCTGCGCTGAGCCGGCGTCCCGCCTGTTGCGTCGAGCTCGGCCTGCAGCAGGGCGTTCCTGTCCTGCAGGTCGAGAACCATGGCAACCCCGGTCAGGTTCAAGCCGGCGTCGACCAGCTGGGCAATGCGACGCAGCCGTTCCAGGTCATCGCCGCTGTAGCGCCGGGTGCCCCCTGCGGAGCGCGCCGGCTCCAGCAGACCCCGCTGCTCATACAGCCGCAGCGTCTGGGAACCCATGCCCACGAGCTCTGCGGCCACGGAGATGGCATAGACGCCACGTCCTGGGTCAGGCTCAGACTCGGTCGCCGTCATCAAGCTTCCCCTCCATCAGATCCGAGAGCTCTTGCCATATGGTGTCACCGATGTTATAAGAAATCTATGGCAACCACGTCAGATCGTGGGCCTGATGACCGACATGCCTGATGACCGACATGCCTGATGACCGACATGCCTGATGACCGACATGCCTGATGACCGACATACAGCGCGACCAGCAGTAAAGGAGTGAGCAGTGATGAGCATGCTGATGCGTACCGACCCCTTCCGTGAGCTCGACCGACTCACCGAGCAGGTGTTCGGCACGGCAACCCACCCAGCGGTCATGCCGATGGACGCGTGGCGCCATGGGGACGAGTTCGTCGTGGAGTTCGACCTGCCGGGAGTGAGGGCTCAGGACGTTGATCTTGACGTCGAGCGCAACGTGCTCACGGTCAAGGCCGAGCGACAGGTCACCGAAGGCCAGGACAGCGAGATGATCGCCGCCGAGCGCCCGCGTGGGGTGTTCAGCCGGCAGCTGATCCTGGGCGACAACCTGGACACCGAGCGGGTACACGCCGAGTACGACGCTGGGGTGCTGCGCCTGACCATCCCGGTCTCCGAACACGCCAAGCCCCGCAAGATCGAGATCGAAGCCAACGAAAAGAGGCAGGCTATCAAGGCCTGACCTCCGGGAACGCTCTCGAGGACCCACCCTCTTGAGACCGAGCCGTATGCCGCGCAGGCGCCACCGGCGCTCATCCCAGAGCGCCGTTGGCGCCCATGGCGCTCGGAACGCCGCAGAGACCACGCCACACCCCCAGGCACGCAGTTCCCCGAAGGAACGCGAGCGCACCATGGAAGGAGCACCGTTGGATCCCTACGTCGAGCTCGTCGTGCCCCGCACCGCGCCCACATCAGACATCACCGATGCCTACCCCCGCCTCGTCCGCCGGCACCACCCCGACACTCGTGACCCAGCCGCACACGCTTCTGATACCGCCCTCATCCGCGTCATGGCGGAGGTTCAATGACCCTGACGGAGTTCCTCGAGGCGCGACTGGCCGAGGATGAGCTCATCGCCCAGGCCGCCATCGACGGCGACGCCGAGTGGTACGCGCTCTACGCCTACAGGGACGTCAAGGACGGCGAAGGCCACTACGTCGTCCTGGCCGACAGCCGATATCCCACGGTCGAGCAGGCCGCCCACATCGCTCGTCACAACCCTGCCCACGTCCTGCGCCAGTGCGAGGCCGTCCGGGCGCTCATCGCCCAGTTCCTTCGTCTCGACGCGCTCGGGGACCTAGCCGGGAGCAGCGCCACAGAGGACGCTCTCAGAGCGCTTGCCAGCACTCACTTCGGCCACCCCGACTTTGACCCGACCTGGGTCTGATCAGCGCTGGAAGAGCCTCAGGGCCCCGGACAGATGATCCCGGTGGCCGATTGTCGAAGGGGTCGAGACATAGAGGGGCGTAGACTCATGTTCGAGCATGTGGCGCCTGAGCGGTGATTCACGATCCTTATGGTTTCGGTCCCGCGCTGCGGTGAGCCGCCATCCCGGTGGCGTAATCCGAGGGACGTCCAAGATGTACGACCGACCGCTATTCATCCAGACATTGTCAAGGTTCGCGGTCGTTCTGCCGGCCAACTATGACCTTGAGGCCGCGCTCAGCGAGCTGGCGGAGAGCGTGACCCAGGTGTTGGGCCTGTCTGGCAGCGGGGTCACCATGGCCGACGATGCGGGGCGACTGTGTTTCGTCACGGCGGTCAACCAGTCATCGGGTGAGCTGGAGCGCAACCAGGAGCAGCACCAGGCTGGTCCGTGCCGAGACGCGTACGACACCGGTGAGGTGGTTCGGGTCACGGACGTTCGGTTGGAGTCCACCCGCTGGCCGGAGTTCTCGGCCGCCGCCACCTCTTTGAAGGTGGCTGGCGTCGCGGGTATCCCGATGCGCCTCGCCGACAAGATCATCGGTGCCCTCAACCTGTACGCACCCCTGCCGCGGGAGTGGTCGGACGAGGCCATCGCCGTGGCAGGCGTGCTGGCCGACGTGGCGACCAGCTATGTGGTCAACGCCTCCAAGCTGCGCCAGCAGGAGCAGCTCAGCGAGCAGCTGCAGCAGGCACTGAAGTCCCGGATCGTCATCGAACAGGCCAAAGGGATCGTCTCCCAGAAGAACGCGGTCACGATCGACCAGGCCTACGACGTCATGCGCAGCCACGCCCGGAACAACAACGCCAGCCTGAGGACGGTCGCCGAGGCCATCGTTGCGGTGGGACTGCGGGTCTGAACTTCGAAGCAACGGCTTCAACTGGTCAGGGTCAGGCCCGTCTCGGGTGTAGCGTCAATACTGCTGCGCCTCCCCCAGACCTTGGCGGCGTGGGCTTGTCACGGTGCTGCTCCCGAACCCCGGTGGCCCTTCCCGCATGTTTGGACCACCGAAACGAGTTCGTCGTGGCGCCGCCGCCGAGGAGACCGCCTTACGCCCGCACGGGTGTTGTCGAGCGCCGAGTCGACCAGTTCCCGGCTCAGGCGGCCACCGGCGTGTCCCAGGACCGCGGCGGCAGATGAGAACGTACGCCGTGGGTCAGGTGGTGGTCCTCGAGCCTGCCTTCCCCCTCGGGGATGTCGTCGACGATCTGGATTACGCGACCAAACTAGCTTTGGCTGAGGGCCCGCGCGGCATCGTCTTCGACCTGTCGGCCGCCCCGGAAGGTTCGGAGGCGTCTGCGGTCGACCTGCTTGCCAACGTGGGGCGGCATGTACGCGACTGGCCCGGGGTCCCTATAGCTGTGGCCTGCCCGGACCCTCGGGTTCGCGAGGCCCTGGCCGCCCATCCTCTGGGCCGCTACCTGCTCGTGACCGAGGCGATCCTCGGTGCTCTGTCCGCAGTGCTGTGGACCCGTATCCCGGTCGTTGAGTCCCTGCACCTCGCGCCGCAGCCAAGCTCCTCACGCGCCTCTCGGGACTTCGTCACTCGCGCCTTGCTGGACTGGCAGCTGCCCGAGATCATTCCCGCCACGACCTTGGTGGTCAGCGAGCTTGTGACCAACTCGACGGTGCACGCCGGCACCGAGATCGACCTCTCCGTCGCGTGGGACCGGCAGGTTCTACGCCTGACGGTTCGGGACCACAGTCCCGGCCTGCCCCGGCCCCGGCGGGCCGGCCTTGCGGTGCACGGCCGAGGGCTCACCATCGTCGCCGGCCTGTGTCGCGCCTTTGGGTCCCTACCGTGTGCTGACGGCGGCAAGGTCGTCTGGGCCGTGCTCGAGGTCCCCCCCGCCAAGCCCGGCAACCAGGCACTCCCCTGCGACCCTGCAGCCGCAACCAAGGAACCACCACCCCGGCCAACCGTTACGGGCCGCTTCCCTGGATGAGCAGAACGACCGGGATCCCGCCATCCAGGGCGCTACCTCGGCTTGGCGAGGCCCTCGACGACGACAACGTTGGGCAGCTTGATGAGCTCGTTCGGGTTGAGCAGAAGCTTGCTGGAGCGATTGCCGCCACCCATCACCACCCGGACTTGTTCCATGACCGCGCTGTCGACGTAGATTGGCAGGTCATCAATGCCAAACGCAGTGACCCCACCGATCATCATGCCGGCGAGGTCCATGGCGGTCTCTTCGTCGGCGAAGGAGAGACGCTTGACAGCGAGCAGCTCGCTGACCTTCTTGTTGACGTCCAGCCGAGTGGTGCCCAGCACGACGCATGCGGCGTACTTCGCCGGGGAGACCTTCCTGGAGGCGACGAGGATGGTATTCGCCGCCTGCTCCATGGCGAAGCCGTAGTGAGCGCAGAAGGCAGCCGTATCGGCCATGTCGGGATCGCAGGGCAGCACCTCGTACCCCACGTCGTGGCTGAGCAAGGCCCGCTGGACGAGCGGATCAAGCGTCGGTTCTGTCATGAGCCTGCGTCGCTTTCATCGTCGCCGGAGGGAGTCTCCGGTCACCTGCCGGAATCATGCCCTACCACGATCCACACAAACTGCGCCGGTTAGCGCCGACTAGAGGCTCCCACTCAGGGGGGCACCATTAGAATAAGTGAGCAAGGCAACCATGGAGATGGCCATGAACATCGAGCTCAACGACGACGAGGTCGTCGCCCTGCATGAGGTCCTC
>Ga0070702_100001009_pt1 | contig 11134 bp, 8 predicted proteins | sample KBSK5103metaG_FD_65466 | JGI IMG/M metagenome (GOLD analysis project Ga0070702, IMG submission 65466) | Corn, switchgrass and miscanthus rhizosphere microbial communities from Kellogg Biological Station, Michigan, USA - KBS K5-10-3 metaG | ecosystem: Host-associated > Plants > Roots >... | reverse complement strand
TCATGGCGACACGTGAAAGTTCGAAGTACGAAGTACGAAGTGGGGTCGTTCGCCAGGCTTGGTGATTAGCTCCACTTCTGACTTCGTACTTCTTACTTACACATCAACAGACTCATGCACACCACGCTGCCGCGCCATTTTTACGCCGACGCCGACTTCTACCGCGTGGAACTGGACCGGTTCTACTTCAACCGCTGGATCTGCGCCGGCCGGACCGATGCCATTCCGCGCGCCGGCGATTACTTCACCCGCGCCGTCGGCGATGAGAGCCTCATCGTCACGCGCGCCGGCTCAGGCGACATCCAGGCGCTCTTCAACGTCTGCCGCCACCGCGGCACGCGGCTGTGCGACGACGCGGGCGGACATTTCATCGATCGCATCCAGTGCCCGTACCACAACTGGACCTACGACCTCGAGGGACGCCTGCTCGCCGCGCCGCACATGCCGCCCGGGTTCTGCAAGGAGGAGTACCCGCTGCACCGCGCCGGGTGCGAGGTGTGGGACGGCCACATCTTCGTTCACCTCGGCGCCGCGTCGTCGCGGTTGACCCCTGCCCCACCCGCCCCGGAAATCCACCCGTACACCCAGCCTGCCCCACCTGCCCCACCCGCCCTCAGCGATCAGCTCGCGGATCTGCCCTCCCGCTTCGCCGCCTGGCAGATGGGCGACCTGCAAATGGGCCGGCGCATCGTCTACGACGTGAAGGCAAACTGGAAACTGATCGTCCTCAACTACAACGAGTGCCTGCACTGCCCGAACCTGCACCCCACGCTGAACAGGCTGCATCACTACATGGGCGCGGAGAACGTCGCGCCGACGGCGTGCTACTGCGGCGGCGCGATGGGTTTCCGCGACGGCGTCGAGACGATGAGCATGGACGGCAAGCGGCGGCGGGCGTTTCTGCCCGGGCTGACCGAGGCGCAGCGGCAGCAGGTGGTCTACTACGCGATCTACCCGAACCTGCTCCTCAGCCTGCATCCCGACTACGTCATGACCCACACGCTCTGGCCGCGTGCGCACGATCGCACCGAGATCGTCTGCGAGTGGCACTTCCATCCGACCGAGCTCGCCCGCCCCGACTTCCACGGCGACGATGCGATCGAGTTCTGGGATCTGACGAACCGTGAAGACTGGTGGATTTCCGAGCAGTCGCAGCTGGGCATCAATTCGCGCCTGTATCAGCCCGGGCCCTACTCGGAGCGCGAAGAGCTGCTCTGGTCGTTCGACGAGATCGTGCGCCGCGAGGCGGAGCGGCGCCCCTGAAGGGCCGCCCTACGCTAGACTGTAAGGCTATGTCCTGCCACCTTTCGTCATTCAACGGGCACCGCCGCGTGCCGACGCCGATCAACGAACCTGTCCGCAGCTACGCGCCCGGGTCGCGCGAGCGCGAGTCGCTGAAGAAGCGGTTGAAAGAAATGGCGTCGGAAACGATCGACATGCCGCTCGTCATCGGCGGCCAGGAGATCCGCACCGGCGACACCGCCGCCTCGGTGATGCCGCACGATCACAAACACGTGCTCGGCCACTACCACAAAGCCAACGAGCAGCATGTCGTCCAGGCCGTGGAAGCCGCCGCGTGCGCGCGCCGCGAGTGGGGCAGCTGGTCGTACGACGACCGCGCCGCGGTGCTCTTGAAAGCATCGGAGCTGCTGACGACGACGTGGCGCGACACGATCAACGCCGCCACCATGCTCGGCCAGTCGAAGACCGCGTTCCAGGCCGAGATCGATGCCACCGTCGAGCTGATCGACTTCTGGCGCTTCAACACCTATTACGGGCAGCTGCTGCTCGACGAGCAGCCGGTGAGCGACCACACGATGTGGAACCAGCTCGAGTACCGCGGGCTCGAGGGGTTCGTCTACGCCGTCTCGCCGTTCAACTTCACCTCGATTGGCGGCAACCTCACGACCGCGCCGGCGCTGATGGGCAACACCGTGGTGTGGAAGCCGGCGTCGAGCGCGATGTACTCCGCCTACTACCTGATGAAGCTGTTCGAGGAGGCGGGGATGCCGCCCGGCGTCATCAACTTCGTCGCCGGCGACGCGGCGATGATCTCGAAGGTGCTGCTCTCGCACCCGGATCTCGCCGGCGTCCACTTCACCGGCAGCACCGAGGTCTTCAACGACATGTGGAAGACGATCGGCAGCTCGATGGGGACCTACCGCTCCTACCCGCGCATCGTCGGCGAGACCGGCGGCAAGGACTTCATCGTCGCGCACCCGTCGGCCGACGTCGACGCGCTGGCGGTCGCGATCGTCCGCGGCGGGTTCGAGTACCAGGGCCAGAAGTGCTCGGCGGCCAGCCGCGTCTACGTGCCGCGGTCGCGCTGGAACGCGGTGCGCGAGCGCGCGGTGGCGATGATCGATGAAATCAAGATGGGCGACGTCCAGGACTTCCGCAACTTCATGGGCGCGGTGATCGACAAGCGGGCGTTCGACAAGATCAGCGGCTACCTCGAGCACGCGCGCGGCCAGGCGAAGATCGTCGCCGGCGGCAAATCGGAGGGCAAGAGCGGCTTCTTCATCAGCCCGACGCTGGTCGAGACCGACGACCCGGGCTACCGCCTGCTGTGCGAGGAGATCTTCGGGCCGGTGGTCACCGCCTACGTCTACGACGACGCGCGGTGGGCTGATACGCTGAAAATCGTCGACTCGACATCGCCATATGCGCTGACCGGCGCGGTGTTCGCGCAGGACCGGCGCGCGATCCTCGAAGCCTCGTCGGCGCTGCGACAGGCGGCCGGCAACTTCTACATCAACGACAAGCCGACCGGCGCGGTCGTCGGCCAGCAGCCCTTCGGCGGCGCGCGCGGGTCGGGGACCAACGACAAGGCGGGGTCGAAGCTGAACCTGACGAGATGGGTCAGCGCGCGGACGATCAAGGAGAACTTCAACCCGCCGCGCGAGTTCAAGTACCCGTTCATGGCCGAGGCGTGATCACGCCGACCAACGAGCGCTGATCACGACGATCAACGCAGAGCTCGCGGAGCCCGCAGAGTCCGTTGCGTCGTCGGGGCTCAACCTGCGGCATGGTCACCTGCTTGCCGCGCCGGGAAGAGACAGGAGATCAGAAGGTCAGGAGGCCTGCCCGCGCTGATGGTTCGGCGGACACGGCCTGCGAAGCAGGCCGTCTGACACAGCCGGATCGGGACGATGCGCGAGCCGCACTTGATTCACGAGCGGTTCGCGCATCGCCCCGAGTCCGGCTGTGACGCCGCTACGCGGCGTCCGCCGAACGCAGTCTGCGGGCTCTGCGGGCTCTGCGTTTACCGTCGTGACGGCGCCGATATACGCGAAACAACGACGCCGACGAACATCGCCCCGAGGATCGCTCCGCCGTGCGCGAACGCGACGTGCGGCGGGGCGGTGTACTCGCAGAACAGCCGCAGGCCCGCATCCGCGATCAGGCCGCAGCCGAGCCCGTACAGCGCCCCCGCAATCCCCGGCCGCAACGGGAACGCGCGCGCGACGAGGAGCGCCGCGAAGAGGAGCGCCGGCAGCGCCGCGCCCGCCGACGCCCGGAAGCAGCCGACCCCCTCGACGAGCGCGCGCCCTGGCGCGGGGCCGAGATCGAAGGTCGACGAGGTCATCACCAGCACGAGTGCCGGCAGCGCCAAGCCGCCGGCGATCGTCCACGACACGACAGCCCTCGACAGCGATCGCCCCGGGATCGACTCGCGCAGCGCCAGCGCGACGATGACGATGCCGGCGATCGCCTGGGCGTAGGAGAAGCCCCAGCCTCGCAGCACGCCGAGCGCCGCCATGTCGGAGCGGAAGAAATGCAGCGCCGGCACCGCGAAGACGATCGCCGCCGCCAGCGGCACCAGCACCAGCGCGCGGACGGTCGGCGACCGCAGCGGCCGCACCGGCCGCAGATCGCCGGCGACGCGATCGCGCAGCGGCTGCGGCGCGCTCATTTCAGGTGCCCCTTCATCTTCTTCATGCCGCGAAACGCGCGCGTCTTCGCCGCGTTGACCCGGATCCCCAGCCGCGCCGCGATCTCGGCGAAGCTCCAGCCCTGGACGTGGTGCAGCAGCAGCGCCTCGCGCTGATCGGCCGGCACCTGCTCGAGCGCGCGCCGCACCTCGTCCTTCTCCACCATCGCCTTCACATCGTCGCGGACGACGTCGCCGGCGGTGGCGTCGGCGGTGAGGCGCTCCTCGAACCGCAGCCGGCGGCCGGTGCTGCGCCGCTTCATCAGGAACACGTGCCTGGCGATCGCGAACACCCAGGGCGTGACCGGACGACCCGGCTCGTAGGTGTGACGCGAGCGATGCATCTGCAGAAACGTGTCCTGCAAGAGGTCGTCGGCGAGCGCGGCGTCGCGGCACTGGGCCATCAGGTAGCCGCGCAGCCGCCCCGCCAGCGCGGCGTACAGGCCGTCGAACGCCTCGATCCGGCCGGCGAGGTATCCCTCCATCAACGCGCACAGCTCGCGCTCGGCCTGGTCAGGTCCTGCCGGCGCCGGCACTCCTTCTTTCTTTGCTCCCGGCCGCATAGGGGTTACCGCGAATACCTCACAAGGTCCGGCGAACGCCGGACACCATGTTAAAGCGGCGGCGTCGCGGTTTTGCGCGGCGGGTTGAAGAACGGGGTCTTGACGACGGTGGCCGGCACGCGGTGGCGCACGGCTTCGACCGTCACTTCGACTTCGAGCGGCGTGCCCTCGGCGAAATGCGGCGCGTTCACGGTCGCCAGCGCAATCAGCTGCTTCAGCACCGGCGACCAGGTCGTGGTCGTCGCGCGGCCGACCTGGCGGCCATGCTTGTAGATCGGCACCGCGGTGCGCGACGCGGCAGCGGCAATCTGCGGCGCGAGACCGATCGCGTCGTACAGGGCTTCGACCGCCGGCCAGCTGATGGCGAGGCCGACAATCTGACGCGCCGGCCCGCGCCGCGCCTCGGCGGCGAGCGCGGTCTTGCCGACGAACGACCCCGCGTCGAGCTGGACGAGGCGGCCGAGCCCCATCTCGAACGGCGTATATCGCTGCGCCTCGATCAGGGCCTTCTTGCTGCTGTGGAAGTCGACGTCGATCAGCAGCAAGCCCGCTTCGACGCGGGCGACGTCGAGCGCGAGCATGCCGGCGGCGTGAATGTCGAAGGGACGGCCGCCGCGCATCAGCGCATCCCAGACGTCGACGGCGCGATCCCACGGCATCCAGATCTCGTAACCGAGATCGCCCGTGTAGCCGGTGCGCGAGATGTCGACCGGCACGCCGCCGATGGTGCCGCGGGTCATGCGGAAGTACTTCAGGCTGCGGATGTCGGCGTCGGCCACCGCGTCGAGCAGGCGGCCCGAGGTTGGCCCCTGCAGCGCCAGCGCCGCGACCGACTCGGAGATGTCCTCGATCTGGACGTCGAGGCCGATCGCGTTCTGGGTGAGCCAGCGCAGGCTGGGATCGGCAGCGGTCCAGCGGAACGTGTCCGCAGACAGCCGCGTGACCGTGCCGTCGTCGATCACCTTGCCGTGCTCGTCGCACCACGGCGTGTAATAGACCTGGCCGACGCCGAGCTTGACGGCGTCGCGGGTGATCACGCGATCGACCAGGCGCACCGCGTCGCGGCCGCTGACGCGGTACTTGAACAGCGGTGAGACGTCGATCAGCGCCGCGGCGTTGCGGATGGCGTTGTATTCGTGCTCGTGGTGCGCCTCGTAGGCGCTGACCGCGTAATAGCCGGACCATTCGCGGTAGTTGAGGCTCTCGGCCAGCGCAAACGTCCGCGCGTGCACCGCGGTGCCGATCGGCATCCGCGTATTATATGCATCGCCATGAAGCAGCTGTTCGCGCTCGCGGCCGTGGCCGCCCTGTTCCACGCACAGCCTCCCGCCGACCCGGTCGTCGCCGTGCGGGCGGCGCGGCTCATCGACGGCCGCGGCGGTGCGCCGATTGCGCCGGCGGTGGTGGTGATTCGCGGCGAGCGCATCGAAGCGGCAGGTGCCGGCGTCGCGGTGCCGGCCGGCGCGCGCGTCATCGACATGGGCGGCGCGACGCTCCTGCCCGGCCTGATCGATCTGCACACGCACCTCACCAGCACCGGCGTGCACTGGGAAGACGAGCTCCTGAAGACGACGCCCGGACAGGCGGCGCTGCACGGCGCGCACAACGCGCTGGTCACGCTGATGGCCGGGTTCACCACCTGCCGCGACATGGGACCGACGTGGCCGTTCACCGACATCGATCTGCGCAAGGCGATCGACGAGGGCGTGGTGCCCGGTCCTCGGCTGATGGTCGCCGGCAACTACGTGTCGGCCACCGGCGGCGCGGGCGACGCGCGTCAGTTCTCGATCTATGTCGACGTGCCGATCGTGCGGAACCTGGCCGACGGCCCGGACGAAATCCGCAAGGCGGTGCGCACCAACCTCAAGGCCGGCGCCGACTTCATCAAGATCCTGGCAACCGGCGCGGTGCTCTCCAAGGGCATCCAGCCCGGCGCGCAGCAGTACAGCGAGCAGGAACTGCGCACCGCGGTCGAGGAAGCGGCGCGCTGGGGACGCTGGGTCGCCGCGCACGCGCACGGCGGCGACGGCATCAAGGCGGCGATTCGCGCCGGCGTGCACACGATCGATCACGGGAGCATGCTCGACGAGGAGGCGATCGCGCTGCTGAAAGAACATCACGCCTACTACGTGCCGACGCTCTACACCAGCGAGTCGATCTCGGCCAACGCCAACGTGCCGGATTCGGAGAAAGAGCGATCGCGCGAGATCAAGGCGGCCAAGGACCGCGGCTTCCAGCTGGCGGTGAAGTCGGGCATCCCGATCGGCTTCGCCACCGACGCCGCGGTGGTGCCGCACGGGCAGAATGCGCGCGAGCTGGCCTACCGGGTCCGCGCCGGCCAGGCGCCGATGGATGCCATCGTCTCGGCGACGCGGATCGCCGCCGAGATCATGGGCTGGAGCGACCGTGTCGGCACGATCGAGCCGAAGAAGTTCGCGGATCTCATCGCCGTCGGCGGCGACCCGCTGCGCGACATCACCGAGCTCGAGCGCGTCACCTGGGTGATCAAGGGCGGCACGGTCTACAAGTCGCCGGCATCCGCGGGCGCGCCGCGGTGATGGCGCAGCCGACGATGAAATACGACGCCATCGTCATCGGCGGCGGCCACAACGGCCTGACCGCGGCGGCCTACCTCGCCCGCGCCGGCCGCCGCGTGCTGGTGCTGGAGCGCCGCCACGTCCTCGGCGGCGCCGCCGTCACCGAGGAGGTGTTCCCCGGCTTCCGCTTCTCGGTCTGCTCCTACGTCGTCTCGCTGCTGCGGCCCGAGATCATCCGTGATCTCGATCTGCCGAGGCACGGCCTGGAGATCCTGCCGCTCGACGGCACCTTCACGCCGATGCCGAACGGCAACCATCTCTGGCGGGTCAACGATCACGCCAGGACGCAGCGCGAGCTGCGGCGGCATTCGCGGCTCGACGCCGAGGCCTACGACGAGTACGGCAAGGCGATGGTCGAGATGGCGCGGTTCGTCAAGCCGATCCTCAACATGACGCCGCCCGATCCGATGTCGCTCGACCCGCGCGAGCTGATGAAGCTGGCGTTCCTCGGCCGTCGGTTCCGCGGCCTCGCCGATCTCGATCGGTACAACCAGATCCAGCTGATGACGATGAGCGCGGTCGATTTTCTCGACCAGTGGTTCGAGACCGACGTGCTCAAGGCGACGATGTCGGCGTCGGGGATCATCGGCACGTTTCTCGGGGTGCGGTCGCCCGGCACCGCCTACGTGCTGCTGCATCACTACATGGGAGAGATCGACGGCGCGTTCCGGTCGTGGGGGTTCGCGCGCGGCGGCACCGGCGCGATCTCGAACGCGATTGCCGCCGCCGCCCGGGAGGCGGGCGCCGAGATCCGCACGCAGGCGGCGGTGGCGCGGATCACGATCAAGGAAGGCGCGGCGACCGGCGTCGTGCTCGCCAACGGTGACGAGCTGACCGCCGACCTCGTGCTGTCGAGCGTCGATCCGAACCTGACCTTCCTGAAGTTCATGGAGGCGAAGGAGCTGCCGGGCGAGTTCCTCGACGAGGTGCGGCGCTACAAGTTCCGCGGATCGTCCGGCAAGGTGAACCTCGCCCTCGACGCGCTGCCCGACTTCACCTGCCTGCCGGGCCCGGGGCCGCACCTGCGCGGCGCGATCTCGATTTCGCCCGGCGTCGATTACATGGAGCGCGCCTACGATCAGGCGAAATACGGCGAGTACTCGCGGCGGCCGTACATCGACATGGTGATTCCGACGCTCACCGATCCGTCGGTGGCGCCGCCGGGCAAGCACGTGCTCTCCTGCTTCGTGCAATACGCGCCCTACAAGCTGGCGCACGGCAGCTGGGACGAGCAGCGCGAGGCGTTCGGCGACACGGTGATCGACACCATCGCGGAATACGCGCCGAACCTGAAGAACATCATCCTGCACCGGCAGGTGCTGACGCCGCTCGACATCGAGCGCGAGTTCGGGCTGACCGAGGGAAACATCTTTCAGGGGGAGCTGACGCTGGAGCAGCTGTTCTTCGCGCGGCCGGTGCCGGGGTGGGCGCAGTACACGACGCCGATCAAGAACCTCTGGATGTGCGGATCCGCGACGCATCCCGGCGGAGGGATTATGGGAGCGCCCGCGCGGAACTGCGCGTTGCGGATCCTGGGGCAAAAGACGAAACGATGACGATCTGGAGCAGCTTCCCGAACGACTGGCGGCGCTCATGACGTCCGCCGACGTGGTGGTCGTCGGCGGCGGGCACAACGGCCTGGTGACCGCCGCGCTGCTCGCCGGCCGCGGGTTGAAGACGCTGGTGCTCGAGCGCGGCGAGAAGGTCGGCGGCTGCGCCCGCACCGGCCCGATCGTGCCCGAGTTCAGCGGCCCGACGCTGACCCACTCGGCGTCGATCGATCCCGGCATCATGCGCAAGCTCGCGCTGGTGAAACACGGGCTGCGCATCGTCCGCTCCGAGGCCGATGTCTGCGCGCCCACCGCGGACGGGCGCGCCATGGTGTTGTGGCACGACACGGCGCGCGCGGCGCAGCAGATCCGCGCCTTCTCGGCGAAAGACGCCGACCAGTACCCGCAGTTTGTCGCCAGCATCGCCCGCATCAGCGGCGTGCTGCGCGAGATTGCCGCGGCCCCGCCGCCGTCGATTGACGCGCCGGGCGCGGCCGACGCGGTGGCGCTCCTGAAGGCGGGACGGAAGTTCCGCGCGCTCGGCAAGGCCGACGCGTATCGGCTGCTGCGCTGGCTGCCGATGGCGGCCGCCGATCTGGTTGGCGAATGGTTCGAGGACGATCTGCTGAAGGCGACGATTGCCGCCGGCGGCATCCTCGGATCGTTTCTCGGCCCCTGGTCGGCGGGCAGCGGCGCGCTGCTGCTGCTGCTCGCCGCAGGTGAAGGGCACCCGCTCGCCAACGGCTGGTTCGTGGTCGGCGGCCCCGGCGCGCTGGCCGACTCGCTTGCCGGCGCGGCGCGGCAGGCGGGCGCCGAGATCCGAACGGGCGCGGAGGTGGTCCGCATCGACGCCAAGGACGGCGCGGTCACGGGCGTGACGCTGGCGAACGGCGAATCGATCGCCGCGCGCGCCGTGGCGTCGAACGCCGACCCGAAGCGCACGCTGCTCGGCCTCGTCGATCCGACCGAGCTCGATCCCGAGTTCGTGCGGCGGATCCAGAACATCCGCGCGCACGGCACGCTGGCGAAGATCAACTACGCGGTGTCGGCGCTGCCGCGCTTCGCCGGGCTCGCCGCGCTCGGCAAGAACGAACAGGCGGCGGCGCTGTCGGGACGCATCCGCCTCGCCCGCGACATCGACGGCATCGAGCGCGCCTTCGACGCCGCCAAGTACGGCCGGATTGCGCACGAGCCGTGGATCGAGCTGACCATCCCCTCGCTCGCCGAGCCGTCGCTGGCGCCGCCGGGCAGCCACGTGGTGTCGGCCTACGTGCAGTACGCGCCCTACCGGCTGCGCGACAGCAACTGGGACGCGGAGCGCGAGAGCCTGGCGATCAACGCCACGGCGACGATCGCCCGCTACGCGCCCGGCTTCCACGCCTCGATCGTCGGCCGCGAGGTGATCACGCCGCTCGACCTGGAGCGGAAGTACGGCCTCACCGGCGGCCACATCTTTCACGGCGAGCTGTCGCTCGACCAGTGGTTCGTGACGCGGCCCTCGCTCGGCTGGGCGCGGTACGCGACGCCGATCAAAAATCTGTTTCTTTGCGGCACCGGAACGCATCCCGGGTCCGGTCTCGACGGCCGTTCGGGAGCGCTGGCGGCCGCCGAGATTGCGCGCGCGCTCCGGCGCTGACGCCAATCGGGTACGCGCAGAAAACACAAAGGCAACGGAAGAGGCTGAGGGCGAGACACACAGTTACGAGGTTATATAAACCACGGAGTCTCTGAGACTCGGAGAGCTCCGTGGTTCATCAATGGCTGATCTCATTTGCACGCGGATTCACGCACGCAGGCAATCAGGTGTGACAGATCGCACCGGCGCGGCGCTCGGCGTCGTTTTCACCCTTTGTGCCCTTTGTGCCCTTTGCGTCCTTTGTGCGCGCGCGTTCGCCGCGCCTGAGCGCGCACTGTACGGCTTCAGAGCATCCACTTCTTCCGACCAGCGCGCGATCGAGCGAAAGTTCAGCGCGCTTCCCAGTCGTGCGCGCGCGCGCGAAGCGCATGCCTTCCTCACCGCCGAGCCTCACGTCGCCGGCTCCCCGCGCGATCGCGCGCTGGCCGAGTGGGTGCGCGACCGCTGGCGCGAGTACGGCCTCGAGCACGTCGAGATCGTCGAGCACGAAGTCCTGCTGCCGTACGCGACCGATGTCCACGTGTCGATGATGGTGCGCACGCCGTCCGGCGAGCGCGCGTGGCAGGCCAGCTTTCGCGAGGATGCCGTCGACGGCGATCCGTACTCGAAACGCGACGTCGGCCTTGCCTATCACGCCTACTCGGCATCGGGCGACGTCACCGCGCCGGTCGTCTATGCCGGCAGCGGCAACCCGGCCGATTACGACTGGCTCGCCCGGCGCGGCGTCGACGTCCGCGGCAAGATCGTCCTCGTCCGCTACTCGGTGCCGTACAGCTACCGCGGCTTCAAGGCGCTCACGGCGGAACAGCGCGGCGCCGCCGGCATCCTCATCTACTCCGATCCGGCAGACGACG
>Ga0070702_100001003_pt1 | contig 11171 bp, 9 predicted proteins | sample KBSK5103metaG_FD_65466 | JGI IMG/M metagenome (GOLD analysis project Ga0070702, IMG submission 65466) | Corn, switchgrass and miscanthus rhizosphere microbial communities from Kellogg Biological Station, Michigan, USA - KBS K5-10-3 metaG | ecosystem: Host-associated > Plants > Roots >... | reverse complement strand
TGCGGAACATGGTTCTTGTCTCCCAGGAGCAGCTGCAATGTATGCTGGCCCGGCTTGAGTGTTATCTCCGCTTCAGTCTGGCCGGCGCCGAAGTGCAGGTGATTGAAGTCGCTCGGAATCGGCTGGTCGAGCGGCGGCAATTCGGTATCGATCAGCAAATGGTGATGCCCTGAGTTCTCACGATCCGATCCTGCGGGGGCAACGCCCATATTGCGCAGCCCGAAATAGATTTTCAGATTTCCCGGGACGGTGGCGCCGTCCTTGAGATCGATGAAATAGACCTCCGCCCCGGCCGGCGATGGGCTAGGACCGCCGGTGAGTTTGGTCTGCGCAACCGCAACCCCGCCGCATATGGCCGCGACAAACAGCAAGGCCAAAACTGCAATGCCAGTCTTGCTGCACCGGTCCCCGACTTTGCCGCGCACGCGCATCGCCCCGCCCTTTCCTCGCGATCGCTATTCTCGTGACGAAACCATCGATCTTCTCATGCACGAATAATTTAGGTGAATTCAATCCTGCTGGGAAGTGCACGCGCCTTCGTCGACCTCGCTATGGCAAGCGTCTGCAATGGAGTTCCCGGCGGCATGTGTTCTCGATCCCAACCGCTTCGGTTGTCGCTGTTGTCCAAAATTACCAATATGTCTAAACTATTTAGTCCGAAGTAAAGTGGTGGATTGTTGCGAGACTATGGAAGTCTCCGATGAAAGCTGAAAAGTAAGAAGCCGTTGGCTTTTATGACGAAAAGGTCTCGTCTGAGAAGACTACAGCACAGCAAACTTCAGACCGATTGGACCACTGCATGGTAAGCGGGTGCGGCATGAACAAAAGGCCTCTGTTCTGGCTATGCTTGTTGGCCTTTTTCTGTTCGCTCACGGCGGCGGCCTTGCCCGCCGAACGAGTCGCGCTCGTCATCGGAAATGCCAACTACCCCGATGCAAGAACGCCGCTGTCCACCACGATCAGGGATGCTCGGACATTGGCAGATGAATTTCGTCGAATTGATTTCGACGTCGACTTCAAGGAGAACCTCAACAAGCAAAATATGCAAAATGCGATCGCGGCCTTTACCGGCAAGATCACCAACGGCACGGTTGCGCTTCTCTACTTCAGCGGATTCGGCCTTGATGTTGGGAGACAGACCTATCTGATTCCGGTCAACGCCCAAATTTGGACCGAAGCCGACGTTCGCCGTGACGGCATCAGCGTTGATGCAGTGCTCGCCGACATGCATCGCGCGGGCGCGAAAGTAAAAATTATCGTACTCGATGCTGCTCGAAGAAACCCATTCGAGCGCCGCTTCCGAGCGTCAGTCGCGGGGCTTGCCCCGATTGATGTGCCAGTCGGCACGCTTGCTTTATACTCCACTGCGCCCGGCCAGGTGATAGACGAAAGTTCTGGCGCGAACAGTCTTTTCGTCGGCGAACTGATCAAGGAGCTCCGTTCTCCGAACTTGACGGCCGAAGAAATTTTCAATCGCGCCCGCATCGGCGTATCTCGCGCCTCCAATAACGAGCAAGTTCCCTGGGTGACTTCATCTCTTGCCGAGGAGTTCTACTTCAGGCCATCAAATTCAGTCGTGATGACGCCCGCACCCGCCCCATCACCGCCACCCCAGCCCCCGGCGCCATCACCGAGCACCTCGACAACTTCAAGAAGTTCGCCGACCGACTCAACGCCCCCGCCACGCGAATCCCCTCGCTCCGGATTCAAGGCAGGAGATTTTTTTCGTGATTGTCCCGACTGTCCTGAAATGGTGGTGGTGCCCGCCGGCTCGTTCGCAATGGGATCCTCATCGGAGTACGAAAAACCAGTACACCGCGTGAACTTTGCGAAGAACTTTGCGATCGGTCGTCGCGAAGTGACCTTCAGTGAATGGGATAAATGTGCGGACGATGGCGGATGCAAATCTCGTCCCCAGGATCGAGGATGGGGGCGTGGCGACCGTCCGGTCATCAACGTCAGCTGGCTCGATGCAAAAGAGTACGCGGTTTGGATATCTCGGAAGACGGGACAGGTTTATCGGCTTCCGTCTGAGGCTGAATGGGAATATGCCGCCCGTGCTGGAACCGACACCTCCTTTTGGTGGGGTGGCGCCGTCGGCTCGCGCCAAGCCAACTGCCGGGAATGCAATACGGGTCAATCTGAACAGACTTTGCCGGCCGGCACATTCCAGGCAAATCGGTTCGGTCTTTATGACACCGCGGGCAATGCGGCGGAGTGGGTGGAAGATTGCTGGAACGACAATTATGTCGGTGCCCCGACAGATGGCTCGGCGCGGACCAGTGGGCAATGTCGGCTGCGGGTATTACGCGGCGGCTCTTTCGACAGTGCATCTACCTATACACGGTCAATGGCGCGCTTCAGATATGATTTCGATGTGCGATATTATGCCAACGGATTTCGCGTAGTGCGGGAGCTGAACTAGTTGCGTTACCGATTGGCAACTCCAATGTCGGTATCGGTGATGAGGCCTTTTGTCATGGCGGCAACTGCGGCAAAAGGGGTGGCCGTGCTCGTCGCTAGCTGCTTGGCCGTAATCTCGAGTGGAACCGTTACTGCGACCGAGAGTCATTCGCTCCCCGCTACTGAAATCCGCAAAGGGCTTTGTGAAGGCGACATGGTCGTGACCAAGGCCGGCAGTTCCCTACACGATGGCGACAAAGTGAGGCCGATTTTAACCGACGCCGTACTCACGGAGCCGCGCTAAATCGCCCTCCACGTCGGGCTAGATGATGTCGACAATTGAAACGAAATTATCTCAACTGGACAGTGCCCCACGTAAGGGCTTGTTTCGCCGAAGAGGCATCTTCAGCAAGTTCGTCGTCTCGTTCGTTGGGCTGGTCGTACTTGTACTGCTGGTCAATGGTGCCCTCGAGACGTGGTTCATGTACAGCGAAACCACGCAAATTTTGGCAAAAGCCCAATCGGAAAAAGCGACCACCACCGCCAATCGCATTGACCAGTTCTTGTCGGATATCGAACGACAGATTAGCTGGGCCACACGAGCCAGTTCCACCACAGTTGAACAACGTCGTTCAGATTACGCGCAGCTTCTTCAGCAAGTGCCCGCAATCGACAGCCTGATTTACCTTGATGGCGCTGGGAAGGAGCAATTGAGGCTTACGCGCGCACAGTTCGTCATTGCGAGCGGGGTCGATTACTCGGACGATCCCAAGTTCAAGGAGACGAAAGATAAGCCAGTTTGGCTGTCGCCGGTTCATTTCGACGGTTTTGATCCATTCATTGCGATAGCAATGGCGCATTCCGGTCGAAATGCGGGTTCAACCGTTGCGGAAATCAATCTCAAGTTCCTGTCAGATTTCGTAGACCAAGGCCAGACCGGTACGGACATCGACGCTTATGTCTTGGGGCCGGAGGGGCGATTGCTCGCTCACTCCGACATTGGTCACAATCACTTGGGCGCAGCCTTGGCAAATCTTCCCCAGGTAAAATCCTTGATCAAGTCGCCGGCCGGACCAGTGACTCTCGGGCAAGACCCCGACGGACACGCGGTCTTGACCGGGTCGGCAGCTATCCCTCGAATGAATTGGTACGTTTTTTTTGAGCAGCCGTTGAGCAAGGCACTTCAGCCAGTCTATGGGCTGCTTTATCGCACCGGGTGGCTGCTTGCTGTGGCCATCATGCTTGCTGTGCTTGCCGGCATGCTGCTGGCGCGCCAATTGGTCACCCCGATTCGGGCGTTACAAGTTGGCGCCCGGCAATTGGAGGCAAGCGATTTCGGCCACCGTATCAACGTGAAAACGGCAGATGAAATCGAGGAGCTGGCTGACCATTTCAATCGGATGGCTGATCAGCTTCAAGGGTCCTACAGTCGGCTAGAGCAGAAAGTCGCTGACCGCACACGCGATCTTGCCCAATCGAATAGTGAATTGAAGGCGCTTGAGGAGATCGGGCGCGCCGTCGCGTCATCTCTCGACATTAACGCGGTGTTGGCCACGATCGTTACCCAAGCTGTAAAATTTTCCCGTGCAGACGCTGGCGCGATCTACAGCTATGACGCTTCACGGGGCATTTTCGAGCTCGCTGAAGCCCATGCGCTTGATCAATCGTTTCAGGATAAAGTCCGGGGCACCAGGATCACACTCGACGAAAGCGCCTTGGGTCTCTCCGCCAAGCAGCGAAGTCCTGTCTCTATTCCCGATCTTTCGAAAGCGCCGAGTTTTTCGCTTAAGGAAATCGTCCTTTCGGCAGGATTCAACTCCGTCCTAATCGTTCCGCTCTTCGCTCAGGATGACATTCTTGGCGCTTTGGTATTACAGCGCCGCGAAGTCGGAGATTTTCCGGCCAGTACAGTCGACCTCATGCAGACCTTTGCCAATCAATCAGTCCTCGCGATGAAGAATGCGCAGCTCTTCCGTGAAGTCGATCAGAAGGGACGAGAGCTCGCGATTGCGAGTGAGCACAAATCCCAGTTCGTCGCCAATATGAGCCACGAGCTGCGTACGCCGTTGAACGCCGTCCTCGGCTATTCCGAACTACTCGCCGATGGGCTCTACGGCAGCATTCCGCAAAAAGGATTAGACGTCCTGGAGCGAATTCAAGCCAATGGAAAGCACCTTTTGGGTTTAATCAATGACGTGCTCGACATATCGAAAATCGAGGCCGGCCAGCTCACGTTGGCGCTGGATGACTATTCCGTCGAGGCAATGGTGCAATCAGTCGTGGCCGCAACAGGTTCGCTTGCACAGGCCAAAGGGATCGAAGTGAAGACCAGCGTACCTAATGACCTTCCGATGGGTCGCGGCGACGAGCGTCGTCTTACTCAGGTACTCCTGAACCTCGTGAGCAACGCTATAAAATTCACTGATACCGGCGAGGTCGAGGTGCGCGTCCAGTCAGTCAATGGGGAGTTCAATATTATGGTGTGTGATACCGGGCCTGGGATCGCACCTAAAGATCAAGCAACAATATTTGAGCAGTTCCAGCAGATTGACAATACAAGTACACGGAAGAAAGGCGGCACTGGACTTGGATTATCGATTTCGCGCCAGCTGGTCAGTATGCACGGCGGCCGTATCGATTTGAATTCAACCGTCGGCGTAGGTTCCACCTTCAACATCGTCGTTCCAGTACGCGTGCAACAGCAGAGGCCGGCGTGAAGAAACGCATTCTCATCATAGAGGATACCGAGGACAATCGGCGCATCCTTCGAGATTTGCTCACCCACGCTGGATACGATTTAATTGAAGCGGATGACGGCGCGAAGGGCGTCGCGATGGCGGCCGAACATCGGCCGGACCTTATCCTCATGGATATCCAGCTGCCGACAATAGACGGCTATGAGGCTACGCGTCAGATTAAGGCCAATCCGGACTTGAGGCACATTCCGATCGTCGCTGTCACCTCATACGCCCTGTCCGGCGACGAGGCAAAGACAATGGCTGCCGGATGCGACGGGTATATCGCCAAGCCATTTAGCCCGCGAAAAATTCTCGCAATGATGCGCGATTTGTTGCGTTGATCGTGAGAGGAGCCGGTGCGAACTCCCCCTCGAATTCTTGCCGTCGACGATATGCCGACCAATCTGGAAATCCTGCGTGTCAGGCTGGAAGCCCAAGGCTATGAAGTCATTACGGCGGAAGACGGCGAAGAGGCATTAGCAAAGGCACGCGAGCTCGAACCTGACTTGGTTCTGCTTGATATCATGATGCCGAAGCTCGACGGAATCGCGGTGCTGAAACAACTTAAGCAAGACGCAATGCTGCGCTTCGTGCCAATTATCTTGGTCACTGCAAAATCCGATGTTCGTGACGTTGTGAGCGGCCTTGACTCGGGTGGCGATGAGTATCTCACAAAGCCATTTGAACATGCCGCGTTAACTGCCCGCGTTCGATCGCTGCTCCGAGTGAAGGAACTTCACGATACGGTTCAGCACCAAGCAGCACAATTGAAGGAGCAGACCGAGCAACTTTCCAGCTGGAATCGTCTGCTTGAGGAGCGCGTGGCAGAACAACTAATGGAAATCGAACGGATCGGTCGCTTGAAGCGATTTTTGGCGCCGCAGGTGGCGCAGATGATTGCGTCCTCCGACTTACCCGATTCGGTGTTGGCCAGTCATCGACAAGAGATCACCGTTCTGTTCTGCGATTTGCGTGGATTTACCAACTTTACCGAGACATCCGAACCCGAAGAGGTCATGGCGGTCTTGCGTGATTACCACGAGAACCTGGGAGAACTCATCTTCCGTTACGAGGGCACACTCGAACGATTTCTCGGCGACGGGATTATGATTGTGTTCAACGATCCAATTCCATGTGTCGATCACACCGAGCGTGCCATCCGGCTGGCGCTGGACATGCGTGAACGAGTGAACGAACTGGGGACGCAGTGGCGACGCAAGGGCCACGAACTTGGATTTGGAATTGGGATCGCCACCGGCTTTGCGACTGTCGGACAAATTGGCTTCCAGGAGCGCCGGGAATACACCGCAATAGGTAGCGTCATAAATCTTGCATCGCGGCTTTGCGATGAGGCGGCGACGGGCCAAATTGTGATCCCCGCTCGCGTGCTGGCCTCTGTTGACCAATCGGTGAAGGTAAAAGCTCTAGGCGAACTGACCTTGAAGGGTTTCGACAAGCCATTGGCTGCATACGATGTCCTGAGCTGGCACAACCAACCATCCAATCGTAAATCGTCTCCGACGCAGACAACCGAAAAAAAGAGAACGAAAAAAGCTTGAACGCGACGCGTTCACTTGCGCCGCGCGGCCGTAATTATTCGCCTCGCGGCCGCACGCGCTGCTGCAGCGGGGATACTGCCCCGCCGCCATTGATTCAGATAAATAAGAAAATGAGCATAGGCTCTAAAACATAGTGTTATCGTCATTCGTCAGCGGGCGCAGAGTGTCGATAACCGGTAGGATCGGATCAATGTCGAGTACCCAGAACTCGACTGATAATGCGGCGCACAAACGGCGCAATCTACGCCTTCCTGCTGGTCACTGCGCTCGTAATGCCGGCCCTCGCGGTCGCCACAGTTGGCACGTGGGGTTTGACCTCCCCGGCGCGATCAGTGAGTGACGCTACTTTCTTCGCACTTTCGCAGCATCGGCGTCTTGCTGCCGCGGGCAACTGCAATCCCATCTTTGACGCGCACGGGCCCGCCGTCAGTCTGATTGAACATAGTGCGGCGGGTCTTGTCGCGAACCGCAAAGATGAGTTTTTGCCGTTCCTCGACGTCGGTGCCGGGCTGGAAGATCACGTTGACCGCTACGCTCGTCGGAGAAACCTGCTCGGCCGAAAGAACACTGTAGCGATTTACCGCATAGTCGGGACCAAGATTGTGGTCCTCGAGGATCAGCCCCGGGCTCGGCGTTGTGATGTTGACGTGTGGATTGCTGGGCGTCGGCGGATTCTTGCAGTCCGTGGCCCAGGTTCCGAACAAATTGAAATGCCGGAATAAGTCTTCGGCCGATGCAGCATCCGCCTGACTCGGAACGACGAAAGCTCCAACGAGCAACGCAAACGCTGCAAGCCGCCGCATGGCAACCCCACTCTACCCATTGCTACAATAGCAGCGGTCGACGCCGCGGCAATTGATTTAAGGCAGCAATGTCAAGCCGGGTGGACGAAAAGGAGACTATTTGAAAGTTAGGTTAGCGGCTTTCACGACATCAGCGAATGACTTGATGTCCGCTTCGATCCGTTTCTTGAAGTCGTTACCGGTAGGTCCGCCCGGTTTAACCGCCATCTTTTGCAATCCCTCCCGGACTGCCGGGTCGGCGAGTGCTTTGCCCAACTCAGCCGTGAGCTTGTCCACGATTGGGCCCGGCGTACCCGCAGGTACAAAGAAGCCACTCCAAAGCTGGGTATCGACGTCGGGAAACCCGGCCTCAGCCATGCTTGGGACGTTGGGCAACTCAGGCGAGCGCTCCGAACCCGTCACCGCGAGAGCGCGGATCTTGCCTCCCTGAACTAACGGGATGACCGGCGGCCCGTCCGAAATTGTGAACAGGCTTTGTCCCGAGACAACACTGAGATTTGACTCATTGCTGCTCTTGTAAGGGATCGCCACGGCCGGCATCCCACTTTTGAGCTTGAGCAGCTCGCTTGCAATTGTAAACGCCGGGGACGAAGTGCCGTAATTCGATTTGTCCGGATTGGATTTCGCCCAGGCAACGAGTTCCTTCACATCCTTCGCCGGGTGATCCGCCGGTATCACCAGCACCAGCGGGAACGAGGCAATCATGTTCAGGGGAATGAAACTGTTGCTCGCGTGATAACTAAGATCCGGAAAAATTGCCGTCGCGATCGACATCTGTCCGGTCGCGCCGACCAGAACTGTGTACCCGTCAGCCGGCTGACGCGCGGCGAATTCGCCGGCAATGCGTCCACCCGCACCGACGCGGTTTTCGATCACCACAGTCGATCCGGTATTCTCTTGAAATTTCTGTACAACGAGTCTCGCAAAGAGATCATTTCCGCCGCCGGCGGCGAACCCGACGATGAAATGTATCGGCCGGGTCGGATAGTCGGTTTGCGCCAGCGAATGCCCAGCGGACAAAACCGCGAGCAACATGAACACAGCGAAAACGAAACCGCTCCGACCCTTCATCATAACCCCGCTTATGCTCCCGGTGAGACTTGCAAAAAACCGTACACCGAGTTCAGTCGCCGGAAAACATGTTTGTCGGATGTGATATCGTGTGCCCAGCAATCATTCCACCGGAACCGACATGACGTTTATACGCGGCCCTCTCAATTCGCAGTCCGGCGCGCGTGACGAACTTTTCGGCCATCCGCGGGCGCTGGCCTATCTGTTCACAACTGAAATGTGGGAGCGCTTTTCCTACTACGGAATGCGCGCCCTTCTTGTGCTTTACATGGTCAAGTACTTGTTCACGCCGCAAGGTTCCGGCGATGTCCTCGGCCTTGCGCCCTTCAGGCACGGACTGGAATTTGTATTCGGGCCATTGGCGCCGCAACCACTCGCCTCGCAGATCTACGGCTTCTATACCGGGCTTGTTTACCTGACGCCGATCCTGGGAGGACTGCTGGCCGACCGCGTGCTTGGCCAGCGCCGAACAGTGATCATCGGCGCCACGCTGATGGCCATCGGCCATTTCATGATGGCTTTCGAACACTTGTTTCTGGTGGCTCTCTGTTTTCTTATTCTCGGAAACGGCGCTTTCAAGCCAAATATTTCCACCCAGGTCGGCTCGCTTTATCCGCCAGGAGATCGGCGCAGAGACCGCGCCTTTTCAATATTCTACGTCGGCATAAATCTGGGTGCGTTTCTCGCGCCGCTCGTCTGCGGCACGCTCGGTGAAAAGCTCGGTTGGCATTACGGCTTCGCGGCCGCTGGAGTTGGGATGACGATCGGTCTGATCATCTATCTCGCCGCCACGCCGCACCTGCCGCGCGATGCTTTCGAGAAACGTTCGCTGCCTGACAACAAACTCGACGCGAAGGCCTGGCAATCAATCGCGGCCCTTCTGCTGCTATTTGCGCCGGTCAGTTTGTTCTGGGCTACGTACGAGCAGCAGGGCAACACGATAGCGCTCTGGGCCGACCAATTCACCGACCGGCATTTTCTTGGCGGCGAAATTCCGGTGACGTGGTTTCAGGCTTTCAACCCCTTCATGATCTTTGCGTTCACACCATTCATCGTTGCGCTGTGGCGTTGGCAGGGAAAAAACGAGCCCGCCACCAGTACCAAACTCGGCATGGGCTGCCTGATCAACGCCCTCGCCTATCTGGTCATGGTGGCTGCCGCATGGAGCGCCGGCGGTGGCAAAGCCAGCTGGCTGTGGCTGCTCTTCTATTTTGTCGTCATCACCGTCGGCGAACTCTATCTGTCTCCAACCGGTCTTTCGCTCGTGACCAAGATCGCACCGAAGACCCTACTGTCGATGATGATGGGAGTTTGGCTTGCCACGAGCTTCGTCGGTGGGTTTCTGGCTGGCTATCTCGGCACCTTCTGGTCGAGCATGGACAAGGCCAATTTTTTTCTGATGCTCGCACTCATTTCGAGCGTGGCCGGTGTCGCTATCATGCTCTTGCGCCGACCGCTTCGCGCTGTGCTGCAGGACTAGCCTACTGGAAGGCCGACGTATTGTTCGGCCAGCGAGGTCGCCGCGGCAGTTGAGCTGGTGAGATAGTCGAGATCCGAAAGTTGTCGCCGGCGATCGAAAGCCGACTCGTTGGGGAAACGGTGCATGCTCTGCGTCATCCACCAGGAAAAGCGCTGCGCATACCAAACTCGTCGCAGGCACGTCGTTGAATAGTTCTCAAGCTGATCATTGCTTTTGTTCTTGTAGTGAGCGTCCAAAGCGCGCGAGAGCATCACGACATCGGCAAAGGCAAGGTTCATCCCTTTTGCGCCAGTCGGAGGAACGATGTGCGCGCTATCGCCGGCAAGGAAAAGCCGTCCATACTGCATCGGCTCGACCACAAAACTGCGCATCGGCGTAATGCTCTTTTGCAGCATTTTGCCTTCGACGAGTTTGCGGGCTCCGCCGAGCCGCTTGTGCAGTTCATCCCAGATACGGTTGTCGGGCCAGGCGTCAATCTCCTCATCGTGATCGCATTGCAGATAGAGCCGCGCCAGGCTCGGGGAGCGCATGGTGTAAAGCGCAAAGCCGCGATCAGTGTAGGAATAGATCAATTCGTGATCGGGTGGCGGGCTCTCCGATAGAATGCCCAGCCATCCAAAGGGGTAGTCCCGCTCGAATACACTGAGCACGCCATCCGGAATGCTTGGCCGGCAGATACCGTGAAATCCGTCGCATCCCGCTATGAAATCGCAGTCGATTTCCTGGGTTCGCCCGTCGTGTCTGAAGCGGATTTTCGGTTTTTGCGATTTCAGGTCGTGAACGGTGACGTTGTCCACTTCAAAGAGCAAAGGCGCGCCGTCCGAAATTCGACGCTCCACGAGATCCTTCACCACTTCCTGTTGGCCGTAAATCGTAACGCGCTTGTTCACCAGTTTCTTGAAGTCGAGACGATGCAAATCGCCATTGATGCCGACATTGATCCCCCAATGCAGCATGCCTTCGCGTTGCATGCGGCTGCCGACGCCGACGTCGACGAGGAAGTCCGCCGCCCAATGCTCGATCAAGCCCGCGCGGATACGGTTTTCGATGTAATCGCGACTGCGGTTTTCGATGATGATCGATTCGATACCGGAGAGATGCAGCAGATGCGAAAGCA
>Ga0070702_100000995_pt1 | contig 11201 bp, 9 predicted proteins | sample KBSK5103metaG_FD_65466 | JGI IMG/M metagenome (GOLD analysis project Ga0070702, IMG submission 65466) | Corn, switchgrass and miscanthus rhizosphere microbial communities from Kellogg Biological Station, Michigan, USA - KBS K5-10-3 metaG | ecosystem: Host-associated > Plants > Roots >... | reverse complement strand
GATCCCGCGCACAGCCTCGGCGACGCGCTCGAGGCGCCGCTCGGCCCCGCCGCCGAGCGCGTCGGCGACCGCCTGTGGGCGCAGCAGGTGTCCGCCCAGGACGAGCTGCAGCGGCACTGGTCGGCCGTCCGCGCCTGGCTCGCGCAGGTGCTCGTCGACCGCGGCGTGGACCGCATCGCCGCCGAGGAGCTCACGGTGCCGCCGGGCGGGGACGAGCTGTTCAGCCTGCTCGAGCTGAAGCGGCACGTCGACGCGGAGGAGTGGGACGTCATCGTGGTGGACTGCGCGCCGACCGGCGAGACGCTGCGGCTGCTGTCGTTCCCGGAGGCGGCGCGCTGGTGGCTCGGCAAGCTGCTCGGGCGGGAATCCCAGCTGCTCGCCGCCGCGCGGCCGCTCGCGCGCGCGTTCCTCGACGTGTCGCTGCCCGACGAGGCGGCCCTCGGGGAGGTGCAGCGGCTCGCGGAGAACCTCGTGGCCATGCACGACCTGCTGCGCGACCGCCGCGCGGTGTCCGTGCGGCTCGTGATGACGCCGGACCGCGTGGTGATCGCCGAGTCGATGCGGACGTTCACCTACCTCAGCCTGTACGGCTACCTGACGGACGCCGTCGTGGTGAACCGCGTGTTCCCGGACGAGCTGGCGGGCGGGTACTTCGGCGCCTGGCGGGAGCTCCAGCAGCGGGAGCTCGCCCGCGTCGACGCCGGCTTCGCCCCGGTGCCCGTGCTGCAGGCGCCGTTCTTCGAGGCCGAGGTGGTCGGCGGCGCCATGCTCGACCGGCTCGCCGGGGCGATCTTCGGGGACGAGGATCCGGCCGCCCTCCTGCACGACGACCTCGCGCAGGACTTCGAGCTGTCGGGTGGCGAGGGGCGGCTGCGCCTCGCCGTCCCGTTCGCCCGCAAGGCCGACGTGTCGCTCAAGCGCGTGGGCGACGAGCTCATCGTCCGCGTCGACGGCCGTCAGCGGACGGTGGTCCTCCCTGCCGCGTTCGCCGGCCTGCGCCCGGCGGGCGCCGCGCTCGACGACGGCGCCCTGGTGGTGCGCTTTGGTCCCTGATCAAGAACGCGACACGCTCGCCGCCGTGCGCGAGCACCTCGACGAGGCGCACGCCGCGGCCGACCGGCTCGTGCGCGAGGCGCACCGGCAGGCGGAGGAGGCCGCGCGGGCGGCGGCGGCCGGCGTGCCGCCGCGCGGCTGGCAGGCGCCGGCCGGGGAGCAGGGTTCCTCCCTGCCCGACCTCGCCCCCCTGCTCGCGCTGCTCGAGGCCGCCCGCCGCTCCGTGCCGCCCGAGCTCTCGCAGCAGGTCGTCGAGGCCCTGCGCGCGCTGCTGCTCGCGCTGCGCGCGCTGATCGACTGGTACCTCGAGCGGCTGGATGCGGCCACCGCCGAGCCGGCCCCGGTCGAGGACATCCCGATCGACTGACCCGGCGCATACACTGCGCCAACGGTGGCGGACGCGCGCATGGACGAGCTGGAGGGGCGCCCCACGCGCGCGGCCGCGATACGCGCTCCGGCCATCGGCGGCGCCCGGCGGGGCGTGCGGCGTTGAGCGGCGTGCGTGGACTCCGCAGCCTCGCGCCGGAGCTGCAGCAGGCCGGCGCCGCCGCGGCCGTCCTCGCCCTCACGGTGCTGCTGCCGTGGTACGAGAAGTCCTTCTTCGTGCTCAGCGGCCGCCGGCCCGTGTCCGCGACGGCCAGCCTCTCGGCGCTCCAGGTGTTCTCGTTCGTCGAGGCGGCCGTGCTGCTCGTGGCGCTCGGCGTGCTGTTCCTCGTCTGGGCGCGCGGCCAGCGGAAGGGCTTCCACCTGCCGGGCGGCGACGGCACGGTGATCATGGCCGCCGGCGGGTGGGCGGTGCTGCTCCTGGTCTGGCGGCTGTTCGACAAACCGTCCGTGTCGGACCCGGGCGCGACGGTGGGGATCCAGTGGGGCATGTTCGCGGCGCTCCTCGCGGCGGGGGTGCTCGCCGCCACGGGCGCGCGCGTGCGCGCCGCCCACCGGCCGGAGCCGCCGAACCCGGCCGCCGACGACGTCGGCTGGGAGCGGCCGGCGCGACCGGCCCGCCCGCCGCGCGAGCCGCGCGACCGGCGCCCGCGCGAGTCCGCCGCCGTGACGGACGTGCTGGGCGACCGGCCGGGCTGGGAGGGCGAGCCGCCCGAGCCGCCGCGCCGGGCACGACCGTCGCAGCCGCGCCCGCGGACGAGCGACGGCGAGCCGGCCGACTCCGCGCCCGACCGCTCCTCCTGACCCGCTCGCCGCGCCGGCGCATCCGGCGCGGAATCGCCTTCCGCGTGCGCGTCCGGAGCGGGCGGATCGAGGTATGCTCGGCGGGCGCCGCGGGGGCGCGCCCGGTCCGCGGGAAGGGACGTTCCCACCCCGTTTCTCGTCATCGCCGCACGGCATCTCGAACGACCTCTCGCGCTCGCGCACGCGGACCCGGGCGCTTCCGAGGAGGCTCGTCATGGCTCAACAGCTCCCGGCCCGCGCCGATCTGGAGCACTACCGCAAGGCCGCGAAGGCGCTCGTCAAGGCACTCCGGGCGGGCGATCCGGTCGCCGCGGCACGGGCCCGCGCAGTGCTCGGCGCGCGCGCCGCTCGCCCGGCGACGCTGGCCGCCGCCCAGCTCGTCATCGCGCGCGAGCACGGGCAGCCGTCGTGGCCGGCGTTCCGGCGGGCGGTGCTCGCCGCTCCGGCCGCGGCGGCGACCGCGACCGGTTCCGCCGACGGCGCGGCGGGCCCGGTGAGCGGCCCCGGCACCGCCGCCACCCATCAGCCCGGCCTCGCCGCGGCGCTCGCCGCCGCACGGGCGACCTGGGGCGAGCACGGCGAGGCGCTGCTCGACACGGACCGCCGCTACACGCCCGGCCGCCCCGTGCGGGTCCTGATCCGCAAGCGCGGCCCCCGCTACGACCTCGACGACCGCGGCGAGGCGGTGCGCCTCGCGGGTGCGCCCGACGGCTGGCTCGTCGCCGCGCAGAGAGCCGTGGAGGCGGAGTCGCTCAACGTCAACCGCCGCGGCGTGGTGTTCGTGCCCGCCGTCGAGGGCCGCGACCTCGTGCGCCTCGCCTGCCGGGTCGCCGATGCCTCGCTCGCCGTCCACGCGGCGCTGCTCGAGCTCGACCGCGAGAGGTGACGCGCGCCGTCCGGTCGGCGACGCCGGCGCGTGGCCGGTCAAGCGTCGTTGGACGACGGCTGGATCACCAACGTGCCGCGCACCGACGATGGCGGGACCCCGAAGGCGCGGATCCGCACGAGCGCGCCGGTGAGCGGGACGCCGTCCCACGACCCGGAGACGACCACGCCGAGCACCCGGATGGCGGCCGGATCGGCGTCGATGTCGTTCACGCCGAGGTGATTCATGGTGAAGGCGCCGCGGCGGGAGGAGATCGTCTCCGTCGCCGAGAACCCGATCACGCCACTCACGGACCACAGCGGCGAGATGGACGCGGACACGGTGGAGCCGCGGACCGGCGTCCCCGCCTTGGTGATCAGCGTGCCGGTGCATGTCGCGTCGGGGCAGTTCTTCTGAAACCGGAGCCGGATCGCGTCGTCCGCGGATGCCGCTGCGGGCGCCGCGCCGAGCAAGGCGGCGCCTGCGAGGATGGCCGGGAGCCCGCGGTACGCGATCGACATGAGGGGTGACATCTGAACCTCCTGTGTGTTGGGGGGACGGACGACCTCGCCGATCGGCGAGGTCAGCTCTGTGGTTGCGGCGCCCGCTGGGGCCGCGGGCCGTAGAGACCGCGAATGGTCCGGTTGAGGTCGTTCATCACGCGCCTGGCGGGCACGACGACGCCGCTGCGCGTCGGCGTGGGACGTGTCTGGGGAGCGCCGCCGCCGGACCCGTGCGTGGCCCCGTACGCGCTCGCTCCGATGAGCACGGCGACGCCGAGCCCGACGGCAGCGCCGCGGATGGGCCGACTGCGCGGGACGACGGTCTCGCCGCCGGCCGGGTCACGATGGATGGGCGAAGTAGTCACTTCGCGCCTCCTTCTCCTCGGTGTCGCCTCGCGTGGTCGAGGCGCGGTCGGGGCCGAGGATCTGCGCCGCGGGCTTCCGCAGGGCTTCCGAACGGCTTCAGCACGGCTTCGGCAGCCTCGGGTCCCGAGCGGTAGGGTCGGCCGGAGGCACCCCCGTGTCCGAGCTGCGCATCCGAGTCCTGGGCTCGCTCGAAGTGGAGATCGCCGGTCGGCCGGTCGTCCTCGGCGGGCGACGGCAACGGGCATTGCTGGCGCTCTTGGTGATTCACGCCAACGACGTCGTCCCGGCCGACCGCCTGGTGGACGAGTTGTGGGGCGAGCCGACGCCGCCGCGCGCGGTGAAGCGGTTGCAGGTCGCCCTCACGCGGCTTCGGAGCGTGCTGGAAGCGGGCGGGGCGAACGATTCGCTGGTGCGCGAACCCGCCGGCTACCGCCTCCGGATGGGCCCGGCGGAGCTCGATCTGCATTCGTTCGAGCAGTTGATCGCCGAGGGCCGGCGCCTCCTCGACGACGCCGAGCCCCAGAAGGCCGCGACGACACTGCGCCACGGGCTGGAGCTCTGGCGCGGCGACCCCTTCGCGGATGTCGCCTTCGAGTCCTTCGCGCAGGCGGAGATCGCCCGGCTGCACGAGCTTCGCATCACGGCGCTGGAGGACCGTGTCGAGGCGGATCTGGCGCTGGGCCGCCACCACGAGCTCATCCCCGAGCTCGAGCGGCTGGTGGCTGAGCATCCGCTGCGGGAGGGACTACGGGGACAGCTCATGCTGGCCCTCTACCGCGCCGGACGCCAGGCGCGTGCGCTCGAGACCTATCGCCAGGCGCGCCACGAGCTCGCGAGCGAGCTGGGGCTCGAGCCAGGCCCGGCGCTCAAGCGCCTGGAGCACGCCATCCTGACGTCCGACCCGGCCCTGGAGCTGCCGGGCGACCTCCCCTTCGATGGCCGGCCGCCGGCCTCGCCGGTCGAGGAACGCAAGCAGGTGTCGATCGTCGTCGCCGACATGCAGTGGACGGCAGCGATCGAGCGTGAGCCCGAACGCCTCGGCGCGGCGGTGGACCGCCTCGCCGCCGTCGCGACCGACGAGATCGAGGCCGCGGGCGGCACCCTGGAGTCGATGGTCGCGGACAGGCTCGTGGCCACCTTCGGCGCGCCCACCGCGTTGGAGGACCATGCCCAGCGTGCGCTCGGCGCAGCCGTCGCGCTGCGCGACCGGCTGGCGAGCCTCTTCGGCGAGACCCTCTCGCTGCGCGTCGGCGCGGACGCGGGCGAGGTGCTGATCGCGGATGGTCCCGGCGGCAGCCTCACGGTGACGGGGGCCGCGGTGAACATGGCGGGGCGCCTTGCTCGCCGGGCGGATTCCGGGGAGATCCGGATCGGCGACGGGCTCGCGCGCGTCGCGGGCGGTGCGTTCGAGCTGGACGCCCGGGACGGAGCGCACGTGCTCGTGCGAACGTCCATGCCGCCGCGGACCGAGGTCCTACGCGGACCAGGCCGCACCTTCGTCGGCCGCGACAACGAGCTCGAGCTGCTGAAAGTGACCTACCAGCGGGTCGTGCGCGACTCGCGCCCGCACCTCGTCACGCTCGTCGGCGACGCCGGCGTCGGCAAGACCAGTCTTCTGAGCAGTTTCCATGAGCGCAGCGCGCCGCCCCCGGATCGCTGGTTGCTGGGCCGGTGCCGCTCGTACGGCCGGATGAACACGTATCGGCCGCTCGGCGAGGTCCTCCGGGCCTGCCTCGGCCTCGATGCCGAGGACCCGCCCGAGGTCATGGCCGAACGCCTGGGCCGCCGCGACGGTCTGCGACCCCTCCTCGGGCTTCCGCTCGAGGGCGACCTGCAGGCCTGGGAGGCGAAGACGAGGCTGCGGCACGCCTGGATCGAGTTCCTCGAGCAGAAGACGGCCGAGGGCCCGGTGATCCTCGTCGTCGAGGACGTCCACTGGGCGGACGACCCGCTGCTCGAGCTCCTGGCCGTGACCGCGCGGGAGGCGACCGGCCCGCTCTTGCTCCTCGCCACCGCGCGGCCGGAGCTGATGGGGCGCAGCCAACCGTGGAACGAGGGCAACACGAACGTCTCGAGGCTCTGGATCGAGCCGCTATCGCGAGACGAGGCCGAGCAGATGCTCGACGAACTCGCGGCCGGGCTGCCGGCTCGCGTGAAGGAGGCGATCCTGCAGCGCGCCGAGGGCAATCCCTTCTTCGTCGAGGAGGTCTTGCAGTCGTGGATCGATCGCGGCGTGCTCCGCCGCACCGACGCCGGCTTCACCACCGTCGACCTCCCCCGCCGGATGGAGGTGCCCGCGACCGTCCAGGCCGTCATCGCGGCGCGTATCGACCTGCTCCCGGCGCTCGAGAAGAGCGCGCTCCAGGCGGCGTCGGTCGTCGGGCGGACGTTCTGGGAGGGCGCCGTGCGCGAGCTGGTCGCCGCCGCCACGCCGAGCTTCGAGCTGCTCGAAGGACGCGACTTCATCCGGCGGCGGCGCCGATCGTCACTGGAGCGCGAGCGCGAGCACCTCTTCAAGCACGAGCTGACGCGCGACGTCGCCTACCGCTCCCTGCCGACGTCCCGGCGCTTGCGATTGCACGCGGACTTCGCGGAATGGCTCGAGCGCCGCGGGACGGATACCGACCGGCACGCCGCGCTGTTGGCGCACCACTACGCCGAGGCGGCGCAGGAGTCCGCCGAGGTCGCGTGGGGCCAGGACCCCGGCGCGCTCGCCGAGCTTCGCGCGCGGGCGGTCCACTGGTTGCGCCGCGCCGGCGAGCAGGCCCGCGACCGTCACGAGATGAACGACGCCGCGGCGCTGTTCCGGCAGGCCGCGGCGCTCGAGCCCGACGAGCAGGTGCAGGCGGAGATCTGGCGCGCGGTCGCGAGCGCGAGCGAGCAGGCGTTCGGCATGGACAGCTTCCGGGACGCGCTCGAGCACGTCATCGAGCTCACGCCCGAGGGGCCGGCGCGGGCGCGGCTCTACTCCGAGCTCGCGTACCGCGGGGCGAACCCCGCCACATGGACGAGGCCGCCGACGCGCGAGACCGTCGAGACATGGATCCGCCGTGCGCTCGAGCTGGGCGGCGCAGACCCGGCCGTCCGGGCGCGAACGCTGGTGGCGCGCACGAACCTCGACCCGGCCGAGACCGCGGACGAAGCCAGGGAGACGCTGGAGATCGCCCAGCGGCACGGCTTCGGCTGGCTGCTGGGCCCGGCCTATCGCGTTCTCGCGCACTGCGCCACGGCCGCCGGTGACCTCGAGGAGGCGCGCCGGTGGGCGGACCGCGAGCGCGCGCTCGCGCCCGAGGTCGCCGATCGCAGCGAGCGGACGCTGTTCTTCCTGCACGCCACGATGGTCTATCTGCGGCTGGGCCGGATCGCGGACGCGCACCGCTTCGCGGAGGAGCACGCGGCGCTGGCAAGCCGCCTCTCGCCGCACCACCAGGTGCACGCCGTCGGGGCGACGTTGTTGACGCGGACGGTGGTCGGCAGCTGGGCGGAGGCGCGCCGCCTCGCGGCGGGCGTCGAAGCGGCGTCGATCGCCAATGCCGACACGTTGTGCGACATGAACTGGCGGTCGCTGCTCATGGCGGCTCTGGCCTTCGCCCGACTCGGCGACGAGCGCGGGGCGCGCCGGCTCGAGGAGTTCGCCGCAGCCATCATCCCGCCGCACGCGTCGCTCGGGCAGGAGCCGGCGTACCTCCGGCTGCTGCTCCAGCGCGGCGATCTCGACGAGGCCAGGCACGTGCTCGACGCCGATCCGGGTGCCTACGTGTGGACCGACGTCGACTACCAGCCCGCCAGGCTCGACGGCCTCGCCGCCGTCGGCGACACCGCGCACGTAGAGGCCGAGGCGCCGCCGCTGCTCCGAGCGGGCGGCTACGGCGAGCCCTTCGCGCTGCGCGCGCTCGGCCGTGTCCGCGGCGACGGGTCGCTGGTCGAGCTGGCCGCGGCGCGCTTCGAGGCGATGGGGCTCCGGTGGCACGCCCACGAGACGCGAGTGCTCCGGTAGGCGCTCCGGGAGCCGTCATGACCCACGCGGCCCGCAGCCTCTACCTCGACCTCCTGAAGCGGTGTCTCGTCAACCTCATCTACGAGGATCCGGCGGTCCGCTTCACCTGGGACGACTCGGGTCCGAGCACCCTCGTCCCGTTCGACCACGAGCAGCGACGCATCGGGCGCGACTGGCCGAGCCAGGCCCACACGATGATCGGGATGCGACGGCTCGACAATCTCGAAGCGCTCGTGACGGACGTGCTCGAGACCGGGACGCCGGGCGATTTGATCGAGACCGGCGTCTGGCGCGGCGGCGCGACCATCTTCATGCGCGGGGTGCTGAAGGCCCATGCCGTGACGGATCGCACGGTGTGGGTGGCGGATGCGTTCGCGAAGCGCTTTCCCGTGACCGAGCGCGAGGGCGCCTCCGCGCGCTCCTTCGTCTCGCCGGGCTGGCCCGAGATCCGAGCGGTGATGTCCGGCGCCACCCTCCCGTCCGAGGCGTTCCGGGCCCGCAGCGACGCCCTCTGGGCGGGCACGACCTTCGAGGAGGTGCGGGAGCGGTTCGCCCGCTACGGCCTGCTCGACGACCAGGTGCGCTTCCTCCGCCGATGGTTCCGCGACACCCTGCCGAGCGCGCCGATCGAGCGCCTGGCGCTGTTGCGGCTCGACGGCGATCTCTACGACTCGACATTCGACGCCCTCGCGGCGCTCTACCCGCGCCTGTCGGTGGGGGGCTATGTGATCGTCGACGACTACAACGCGGTGATGGAGTCCCGCGAGGCCGTGCACGCCTATCTGGAGACGGCGCGCACGGACGCCGAGCTGCAGCGGATCGACGCCGATGCCGTGTTCTGGCAGAAGCGCCGCTGAACGCGCGGCGGCCCGTCACTCGCGCACGGCGCGCCAGTGCTCCCGCACCGGGCGGACGAGATCGTGCAGCTCGCTCTCAGCGGCGTCCGGGTAGCCCGCGGACTCCTGCGGCCGGCCCGGGTAGCCGAGCAGCCGCTGCACGCGCGGCTCGGTGAGGTAGGCGGCGGCGACGAGCGTGGTGAGGGCACCGAACGCCTCCGGGTCGTCGCGACGGAGGTCCTCCAGCGTCATGTCCGCGCGGAGCGCCCTGCGTACCGGCTCGACCACGTGGGCGAGCAGCGCCGCCACGCGGTCGGCCCCGCCGTCGTGGACGTCCACCTGTGAGGCGGCGGGCATCCCGTCGCCCGCGGGAATGAGCAAGTCCGCCAGGCGAGCGAGTCGCCGGCGTTCGTCGCGCGTCAGGACGAGCGCGCTCACGCGGGAACCGCCTGCGCTCGGCGAGCGGCGATGAGTCGTTCGGTGTTGCGCAGGGCAAGTGCCGCGATCGTCGCCGTCGGGTTCATCCCGGAGGCGGTCGGCCACGTGCTGCCGCCGAACACGTACAGGTTGGGCACGTCGTGACACCGGCCGTCGCCGTCGACCACCGACGTCGCGGGATCGTCCCCCATCCTCGCGGTGCCGAGAAGATGCCAGCCGGTGTTGCGCGCCCGCGGGGCCACGTAGATCTTCGTCGCCCCGGCTGCCTCGAGCGACTCCGCCGCCCGGGCCTCATGCCAGCGCAGCAGTCGCTCCGTCTCCTGCGAGTACCGGTAGACCAGCTTCGGCACCGCGTCGCCACGGTCGTCGCGGACATCGGGGCTGAGGAGGACGCGGTTCCGCTCGTCAGGGAGGTCCTCCGAGAAGATGCCCCAGAAGGCCGACCGCTCGATCCGCTCGCGCACCGTCCGGTGGAGGCGATCGCCCCAGAAGTCCGCCTGCCCCCACGGATAGTCCTGGACCGCCGCGAAGGGACCGCGCGAGGCCGCGAGCGCCCACTTCGCGCCGCGCGGGAAGCCTCGGTCCTCGTCCGTTTCATAGAACTGGACGGAATAGAGCTGTTGCCCCAGGGGACTCGGCCACGTGCTCACGGGCTCGTCGAAGACGCCCGCCACCGCACCGAAGGGGTGCACCATCAGCCGGCGGCCCACGAGGCCGCTCGAGTTCGCGAGCCCGTCCGGGTGCCTCGCAGAGGCCGAGGAGAGCAGCAGCCACGGGGTTCCCACGGCGTTGGCGGCGAGGATCACGATCCGCGCGCGCTGCCGGTGCTCGCCGCCGTCGGGATCGGCGTACACGACGCCGCTCGCGCGGCCGCGGGCATCGGTCTCGATGCGAAGCGCGTGCGCGCGCGTGATGAGTCGGACGCCGAGCGCGACGGCGTCCGGCCAGTGCGTGAGATCGGGCGAGGACTTCGCCCGCTCGCGACAGCCGAACATGCACGACCCGCGGTCGGTGCACGTACGCAGCCGGCCGTACGGCCGGGTGGCGATCGCGTTGGACCCAGGCCACCAGTGCCAGCCGAGCGTGTTGTGCGCCCGTGCGACCCGGGTGCCCCACGCACGCAGGCGCAGCGGCGGCATGGGATAGTCCGTGCCTGGGAAGGCCGGGTCGCCGTTGAGGCCGGAGACGCCGAACTCCCGCTCGATCCGCCGGTAGTAGGGCACGAGCTCCTCATAGGTCAGCGGCCAGTCGTCGGCGATCCCCTCCGCGGACCGCAGCGTGAAGTCGGACGGCATGTTGCGGTGCCACTGCGCGGCGAAGAGGACCATCGAGCCGCCGACGCCGTTCCACATGAGCGCAGCCACGTCGGAGTCGCGCTCGTCCAGCGGCTGATCCCCGGCGCCCCGGCGATCGTCCGGTCGCCAGAGCCATTCTCGGCCCGGCCACAGCTCGAAGTCCGGCTCGCCCACCCGGATCGTCGTGCGGTCGGGCCAGTCGCCCCGCTCCAGGACGGTCACCGAGAAGCCGTCCTCCGCGAGCCGTCTGGCGGCGACGGCGCCCGAGGGCCCGGCGCCGACGATGCAGACGTCGACCTCCTGCGCGGCCATGTGCGTCGCGGCCGGCTTCATGGCGCGGCGGTCCCCACACCGCAAGCATCGCTCAGGGGCTCATCCGCCGTCCACCGGTCGCCTGCAGGCGCGGGCCGCGCCTACACCCCCGCGAACGCGCCCGGGCGTCCGGCGGCGCGCCCTAGACTCGGATCCCATGCACGGCGCCCCCGCCTCCGCCGACGACGTCGCCGCCGGCCTGCGCGCGGTCGGCTACCTCCCGGGCGAGTCGACCGTCCTCGTCGCCTTCCTGGCGGCGCGGCTCGGCAAGCCGGTGCTGGTCGAGGGTCCCGCCGGCGTGGGCAAGACGGAGCTCGCCAAGGCGCTGGCCGCCTACCTCGAGCGCCC
>Ga0070702_100000991_pt1 | contig 11216 bp, 9 predicted proteins | sample KBSK5103metaG_FD_65466 | JGI IMG/M metagenome (GOLD analysis project Ga0070702, IMG submission 65466) | Corn, switchgrass and miscanthus rhizosphere microbial communities from Kellogg Biological Station, Michigan, USA - KBS K5-10-3 metaG | ecosystem: Host-associated > Plants > Roots >... | reverse complement strand
GCCCGGGCAGCGTGATGGCGAAGAACTCGCGTATCGCTCCGCAGCCGTCGACGCGCGCCGCTTCGTAGAGCGTGATCGGAATCCGCTGCACGCCCGCCATGAGCAGGACCATGCAGAGACCCGTGGAGATCCATGTGCCGATCAGGCCGACCGCCGGCAGCGCATAGTCGAAATCGCCGAGCCAGCCGCGCGCGACGCTCCCGAGGCCGACCGCGCGCAACATCTGGTTGAGCGGGCCGGTGTCGGCGTACAGCCACTGGAACGTGATCGCGACGACGACGGTCGAGATCACCTGGGGCAGGAAGAGGATCGCACGGAACGTCGCCAGGCCGCGCACGCGCATGTGCGACATCGTCGCCGCCAGGAGGAGCCCGAGGATCACCGGCAGGACGGAGTAGAAGAAGATGAGGACGAGCGAGTGGTAGAACGCGCCGCGGATCTGACTGTCGTGGAAGACCGTGCTGTAGTTGTCCAGCCCGGCCCACGTGCTCGTCGTGATGCCGTCCCAGTTGAAGAAGGACAGCCAGAGGTTGTTACCGAGCGGGGCGAGCACGAACAGGACGTACGCGATCACCCCCGGGGCGAGATAGAGCAATCCGACCCAGCGAGGCGAGCCCGGCGCGCGTCCGGCGCGTGCGCTGCGCCGGACGCGCCCTCCCCGCCCGGTGACCGGGCGGGGAGGTTGAGTGGGCTCGGAGACTGCCGTCATCCCTTGTGGTACTTGGCCCAGTCGTCCTGCACGGACTTGGTGAAGTCCTCAGGCGACTTCTGGCCGGCCATGAGCGACTGGACGCCGCCCATGAGCGTGTCGAACATCGTCGGCGTCGGCCAGTCCATGTACGGAACGAGGTTCGGACTCTGGCTCGTCTTGCGCCAGGCGGCAACGATCGACGCGATCGACGACTTGGGGTCGACCTTCGGATTGGTCAGCGGGCGAGCAGGGAGGTCGCCCTTCTGCAGGATGATGTTGGCCGCCTCGGCGGTCGTGAGGTAGTTCAGGAACTTCGCGGCCATTTCGGGGTTCTTCGACTTGGAGCTGATGTGGATCGGCAGCGAGACGGAACCCGTCGCCTTGGTCGGGCCGCCGGCCACCTCAGGAGGCAGGAGGAAGAACCCGACGTTGTCCTTGAGACCCGTTGCGAAGCCACCGTTGACCCACGGCCCGCTGATCACGAACAGGCCCTCGCCCTTCGCGAACCGGGCCTGCGCGTCGGAGTCCTTGACGCTGTTGAACGAGTTCTCGAAGTATCCGGCCTTGGCCCACTGCTGGAGCTTCGCTGCGGCCTTGCGCACGGCGGGCGTGTCGAATGTGGCGCCCTTGCGGCCGAAGACCCAGTTGCGGAGGGCGGCCGGCGACGAGTAGTGATCCGCGAGCGTCATCATGTAGTGACCGCCCGGGTACTTGTCGAGGTTGCCGATCATGAACGGCGGCTGGCCCTTGGCCTTCGACGCGGCGAGGATCTTCTCGAAGTCGGCGAACGTCTTGGGCACACCCATGCCGAGTGCCTTGAGCTTCGTCTTGTTGTAGTAGACGCCGACGATCTCGGCGCGCGACGAGACGCCCCAGAGCGTGCCGGTGCCGAACTGCGTGCCGTCGGCCGAGAACGTGTTGGGCGCGAGCGTCGTCGGCGTCCACAGCTTGTTCCAGCCGAACTTCTTCGCATAGTCGGTCAGCGGCGTGATCAGCTTGCCCTTGACCAACGCGCCGTCGATCTGCGGCCCCTGGTTGCCGTCGGAGACATCGGGCGCATCCGACGACGAGAGATTCAGCTTGACGGTGTTCAGGAAGTTGTTGAAGGGCACGGACGTGCGCTTGATGGTGACTCCGGGATTGGCCGCCTCGAAGCGCTTGATCAGCTCGATCTGCTCGGCGTTCGGGCCGGGATCGTTGTTCGCGTCGAAGACCTTGAGCGTCACCGGGTCGGCGCTCGCCTTGGTCGACTTGCCCTGCGCGCTCGTGGCCGCGACGAGGGCGACGAGTGCCGCGGCGACGACGAGGAGCCACCTGACCCCTCTTCGCTCAGACCGCTTGTCGTGATCCATCTGGTGCTCCTTCCTTGGGGTTCACACGCTGGGAGGCCAGGGACTCGGGCACCGTCAGCCCGCGTGCCGCTCCCTCGTCCAGCAGGTCATGGAGTCGCGACGCACCCGCGACGGTAGTCGGTACACGCACGGAGAGTGAGGCGTACAGCACCGCCCAGCGCAGGCGGTCGGGCAGAGACAGCCCGCAGAGATCGGCCCAGATGTAGGCGGCGTTGAAGAGATCGCCGGCGCCCAGCGTGTCGACTGCCTCGACTGCCGGCGCGTCGCAGGCGAACTGCTCGCCCGCCGAGCACGCCAGCGCGCCGCGCGGTCCCAGCGTGACGACGGCCGTCGTCACGGCGGCCGCAAGCGCCCTACAGGCAGCCTCCGGGTCGGGCTCGCCCGTCAGGATCTCGGCCTCGATCTCGTTGACGATCACCGTGTCACCGCCCCCTATGACGACGGCGAGGTCGTCTTTGGCAGCAAGGGCGTCCTCGTAGCCGGCGCCGACATAGCGCCGTGCCCCGGGAACGGTCAGCCAGGGGTGGTCGCCGACGATTGCGCGCGGCGCGAGCGCCTGCAGTTCCTCCGGGCCTGGGGGGTGGTTGCCGGGATCGAACGTCATCATCGTGCGCTCGCCGGCAATCGGAACGGCGATGGTAACGGCTCCCCTCTCGTCCTCGGGGCCGAGCCAGTCGACGTTGTCGGCGGCCAGCATGCGAGCGATCTCCCGACCTGCGAAATCGCAGCCCCTCGGGCTCAGCAACGCAGTGCGCAGACCGAGTCGGCTGAGGCCGAGACCGACGTTCGCGATGCCGCCTGCCGAGACGTGCAAGCCATCGCCCGTGAGCTCCAGGCCGGGCTCGGGCAGGCGCGGCAGGCCGGTCAGGACGAGATCGAGGAACGGCCGCCCGAGGCAGACGACGTCGTAGCTCATCTCAGCGTCTCCGCGAGCACCCGGTGCTCCGACAGGTAGTCGTCGAGGATTGCGCTCGCCGTCGAGACCGACTCCACGAGCGGGTGGAGTGCAAGCGCCTGGTGGGCGAGACGGCGGGAGCCGGCCTCGGCGGCTTGGATGGTCAGACGCTCCACTGCCTTCACGGTCTCGACGAGCCCGCGCGCGTGCGCAGGGAGCGGTGCCGCGCCCAGCGGCCGGGCACCGTCGGCCCCGACGACGCACGGCACCTCCACGACGGCGTCGGAGTCGAGGAACGGCAGCGTCGTACCGTTCGCGACATTGAGGATCATCACGCGCGGCCGGCTGCCGGCGATCGCCTCGATCACGCCGATCGCGACGTCGCCGTAGCCGCTCGTGACGGCGGCGCGAGCCGCGGCGACGGCGGTGGTGTCGGCTCCGCTCGTTTCGAAGGCGTCGAGCATGTACGACTGCTCGCGCCTGAACCTCGTCTCGCGCCACACGGCCAGCGCGGCCTCCGGGGTCGCGGGGGCCTGGGCGTAGAAGGCGTCCTGCTCGGCGACGAGGAACGCGGCGCGCGTGCCGTGGGTGCGCATCGTCTCCACGGCCTCGCGGGAGCGGTAGTAGTAGTAGAGGTATTCGTTCGGGATCGAGCCCAGCGTCTGCAGCCATTCGACGCCGAACAACTGGCCCTCTTCCATCTCGCCCAGCCGCCGGCTGTCGGCGAGCAGCGCGGGCAGGAGATCCTCGCCGCGGTCGAAGACACCGGTCATCCACGCCAGGTGGTTGAGGCCGGAGTACTCGAAGCGCAGCGATTCGCGCGGCCTGTCCACCGCGGCAGCGACGCGGCGACAGAGATCGGGCGGGGCATCGCAGATGCCGATCACGGCGCTCCCGAGCACCCGCTGCATTGCCTCCGTGACGAGGCCGGCCGGATTCGTGAAGTTGATGACCACGGCCTTCGGGGCGCGCTCGCCGATCAACGCGGCGATGCGCTGCATTACGGGCACTGTCCTCAGTGCGAACGCGAGCCCGCCGGGCCCGGTCGTCTCCTGGCCGACGACGCCGTGGCGGACGGGCACGGATTCGTCGACCAGGCGCCCGGCAACGCCGCCCGCGCGCACGGCGCTGAAGACGAAGTCCGCGCCGTCGACTGCTTCATCGAGCGACGTGGTGGCACGTCGCGGCAGGCTGGACCCGTGCTCCTGCTCCAGTCCTTCCAGCACCGGCCCGATCCGGGCGAGGCGCTCGTCGGAGGTGTCGTGCAGTGCGAGCTCGTCGATCGACAGGCGACCGGCGGCGTCCAGCAGCGACGTGTAGAGGGCCGGCATGCGGAAGCCGCCGGCACCGATGACCGCAAGCTTCAAGGAACGATCACCGCCTTGCCCGGGACGGCCCCGGAGCGCAGGGCCACGAAGGCGCCGTCTATCGACGCGAGCGGATACGTGGTGATCTCCGGAAGCCTGATGCTGCCGCTCGCCGCGAGCGCCAGCGCGCGCTCGAGATCGCGGCGGTCACCCGAGCGCACGCCGATGACCTTCAGCTCCTTGCGCGCGATCGGCGCGGAGTCGAAGGAAGGCAGCACCCCGTAGCCGACGACGACGAGCGTCCCGCGCGGGCACAGCGCTTCGAGCGCCCAGGTCGTCGCCGCCGGGGCTCCGGCGCAGTCGACGACCGCGTCGGGCCTGGGCGCGGCCGCCGTGTCCGCGAGCACCGCATGACCGAGTGCAGCCAGAGCGTCGCGCCTGCCCTGCTGGGGCTCGACGACCAGGCACTCGCGTCCTTTGCTGCGCAGGAACTCCGCGACGAGGAAGCCGACGGGGCCACCGCCGAGGACGACGCAGATCGCCGCTTCGAGCGGGACCTGGCGGACGGCGTTGGCGGCGGTCGCGCCGGCGTCGACGAGCGCGGCGGCCGCAGCCGGATCCAGCTCGGCCGGCACGTGCACGGCCTGCGCGGATCGCACGACAAGGCGCTCGGCGAAGCCGCCGGCGCTCCCCAACACCCCCGTGATGGAGACCAGGTCCTCGCAGAGACGCTCGTCGCCGGCCCGACAGAGACTGCACGTGCCGCAGCCGGTGAACAGCGTGATCGCGACGCGCGCGCCAAGCCATTTGCTCGCACGGTCGCCCGCTGCCACGACTCGCCCGACGGGCTCGTGACCGAGCACGAATGGAAGCTCAGGGGCATATGACAAGCCGGCAAGGATATGCAGGTCGGTGCCGCAGATCCCACAGGCCTCGACCTCGATGACGATCTCCTCGCCGGCCGCCACGGGCTCCGGCAGCTCGATCTGCTCGAACCTCACGGCCGGCAGCGCGACGATCGCGGCGGCTCTCACGCCGCCGGCTCCGCAGGCGGCTGGCCGTAGGTGCGGTAGCGGTCCTCGACCCGCCCGATCTCCTCAGCCGACAGGATGTGCGGCTCCCCGATGGCGCGCGCGCGCCAGCACGTCGCGGCCAGCATCTCCAGGATCTGGGCGTTGCGGGAGGCCTCGGCGAGATTCGCGCCCAGCGCGACGGCTCCGTGGTTTGCCAGCAGCGCGGCCTGCTCGCCGCCTGCGAGCGCGGCGAAGGCCAGGTTCGCGAGCTCCTCGCTCCCGTACGTCGCGTAGTCCACCACGGGGACGCTCGCGGTGTGCAAGTGGGCGATCGCGTAGTGGACCGCCGGGATGGGCTCGCGCAGCACTGCGAACGTCGTCGCATACGCCGAGTGGGTGTGGACGACCGCACCGGTCCCGGGCCGCGCACGGTAGATCGCGCGGTGCAGCGGCAGCTCGCTGGACGGCCTCCGGGCACCGTCCACCACGGCGCCGTCCGCCAGGCTGCAGAGCACGACGTCCGAGGCCTCGACGTCCGCATACGGGATCCCTGAGGGCGTGATGGCGAGGGTCGAGCCACTGCGTGCGCTGATGTTGCCCGCCGTCAGCCAGAGCAGGCCTGCCGACTCGAGCTCCCGGCCGAGCTCGGCGATCTGCTCCCTTAGGGCGAGCTCGCGCACCTCAGCGAAGGGCGGCGAGACCCCGTTCGTACACGGGGTCGGAGGCCGGGATGGGAACCTCGACGATCGCGCGGCGCGCATCCGAGGCGTAGGCCGCGACGGCCGCCTCGAGCGAGCGCCGGCCGTCACGCCCGTAGGCCGGGTACGACTGCGCGCGGCCGGCCAGCGTGTCGACCAGGTCGCGGTAGAGCTGGGGTTCCATGACGTTGAACTCGAGCGGGAGGTGATGGGTCTGCGTGGGCTGTCCCTCGCGGAACACACGGATCGCGCGCACCGGGAAGCCGAAGTAGCCGACGGGCTCGTCGTACACGAACGTCATGTAGCCGTCGGTGCCCTGGATGCTGAAGCCGGCGTCTCCGTGCAGCCAGCCGATGTGAAGCGTGCCGATGCCGCCGTTGGCCATCCGTAGCTGGCAGAACGCCGAGGCGTCTATGCCGCTGTCCTCGTTGCGCATGACTGCGGAGACGGATGCGATCGGGGCGCCGTGCAGCAGCTCTGTGAGGTAGAGCGCGTGGACGCCCGCATCCATCAGCGCACCGCCGCCGCCCTGGTCGACCGTGAAGCGCCAGCCTGGCCTGTAGGCCTCGTTGCCCACCCACGGCCGGAGGCCCATGCCGCGGATCTCGGTGGCAATGACCGTGCCGATGGCTCCGGCATCGACGAGCTCCTTGGCCACTCGCGGACCGTGGTAGTAAAGGTAGTTGTGGTACATCGCGAGCGTGATCCCGGCGCTCTCGGCGGCCGCGATGCAGGCGTCCGCGTCTGCGAGCGTCGTCGCGAGCGGCTTCTCGCAGATCAGGTGCTTGCCGGCCGCGGCGACTGCCTCGATGATCTCGCGGTGCGTCGCGGGCGGGGTGCCGATGCTCACCGCGTCGATGTCGTCGCGCGCGAGCAGTTCGCGGTAGTCGCTGACGCAGTCACCGGCACCGAGGCCGAAGAGCTCCCCGACCAGTGCCGCGCGTCCGGGCGCCGGGTCCGCGACGGCGACCACCTGCAGGTCCTCGACGCGGCGCATGGACGGCGCGTGGCAGCGCTCGACGATCCATCCGCCACCGATCAATCCGAAGCGCACGCCGGCCACTCCTTGCACAATTGTTCATGCTCTAGACGATAGTGCGCGCCGACAGTACCAGTGGGCACGGGAGCGGTCAAGCAGCGCCGGAGGCTTGAAGAACGCGCCTCCCGCCGGTAGCGTGCCCGACCCATGAAGCTCGCCGTCGACCCCACGATGATCCGCCACCTCCCCGTGCAGGAGGTGCTGCACGCGGTCGGCGAGATCGGCTTCGAGTACGTCGAGCTGTCGCCGCGCCTGGACGTTCTCCCGCCCTCTCGCGGGCGCCGGGTCTCGCTCGAGGCGACGTCGCGCATCGCTGCTGCAGCGCGGGAGTCGCGCGTGGGCATCGCGTCGCTGTTCGTCGTCTACCCCTGGGCGAGCCCCGACGAGGCGCAGCGCGCCGCCGCCGTGCGCTATCTCGAGCAGGCCTGCGAGGTGGCCGTCGAGCTCGGCTGCGAGCGCCTCAACACGGAGCTGACGGGCGACCCGAGGCGCCCGCTCGAGTCCGAGGCCGCGTTCTGGCGCTCCGTCGAGGACATCGTGCCCGTGCTCGAGCGGCACGGGCTGACGCTGGCGGTCGAACCGCATCCCTACGACTTCATCGAGGACGGCGACCAGGCGGCCGACCTCATCCGCGGCGTTCGCAGCGACCGGATCCGCTACCTCTACTGCGCGCCGCACACGTTCACGATGGGCGGCGAGATGAGCGCGATGATCGAGTACTCGGCCGACGTGCTCGCGCACGTGCACGTGGCCGATACCTTCCGGCCCGGGCGTACCATCGTCAATCCGCCGGGAGACTGGCGCATCCACCAGCATCTCGACGTGGGTCAGGGCGAGGTCGACTGGCCGGCATTCTTCTCCGCACTCCGCAAGGTCGGGTTCGACGACGTGATGACCGTGACCGTGTTCGCCTGGGAGGATCGCGCACTCGACTCGTTCCGCTCCAATCTCGAGTCGGTGCGGCGCCACCTCGCCGCTGCCGGCTTCTAGGAGTTCCGTATCCCGACAATGGCCCGCGCCTGGTCGGGCGTGGCCACCGGCCTGCCCAGCGCGGCGGCCACATTGGCGACCTCGGCGACAAGGTCGTGGGTCGCCGCCAGCGCCCCGTCGCGCCCGAGCGGCTGGTCCTCGGTGCCGACGCGCACGTGGTCGCCGGCGACGATCGCGGCCGTCACGATGTCCATCTGGCGGGAGTCCATGATGCTGACAGTCGCGACCGACGCCTCCGGGAGATGGCGGCGGCGGTAGGCGTACTCCTCGACGGTCGGCGGTGACCAAGATCCTCCCGGCCAGCCGAAGAAGATGCTCGTGAAGTACGGCGGGTCGATGGCGCCGCGCTCGATCAGCCAGTTGAGGTTCCAGATCGAGCCCGTGTGCCAGATCTCGTACTCGAGGCGCACACCCGAGGAGCCCTGCAACGCGGCGTACTCCAGCAGCTCCTCGCGCGGATGCAGCGCATGCACGTCATGCTCGGCGAAGGCCTCGTCGTGGTGGCTGGTGATGATCGAGATCATGTCGGCCCGTTGCTCGAAGACCGCTGTGCGCTCGGGGATCGGCAAGCTCGACATGCCGCACTGGACGATCAGGTCGGTGGCCGCGCGCACCGCCGCGATCGTGCCGGGCCAGTCGTCGGCGTGCATGTGGAGGATCGACGCCCCGGCGGCCCGGCAGCGGCTCGCCTCGGCCGCCATCTCCTCGGGTGTGCGCGGGTACTCCACCTCGGGCCGGAGCCAGCAGATGTTGGGGGTCGCCGTGATGATCAGCGGCGTCTCACGTTCCATGCGAATGCTCCTCGGCAGTCGTCGGCGTGCGCGATCCGGATCCGTACGCTATCGCCTGAGTGGTAGTCTCGTTCGCACGATGCACAGATGTGCAAAGACGGAAGGGCACGTCCTCGCGCTCGACGGCGGTGGCAGCAGCGTCAAGGCCTCCGTTGTAGCGCTCGCGGACGGCAGAGTCGTCGCACTCTCGCGCACTCCCTATCGCGTCAGCAATCCCGCGCCCGAGCGGGCCGAGTTCGATCCTGAGAGTTGGTGGAGCGCGATCGCCGACAGCGCTCGGACAGCACTGGCAGCGGCTCCCGGCGCACGAGTGAATGCCGTCGTCTGCACGGGCATGCGCATTCCATTTGTGCTCGTCGACGACGCCGGCGCTGAAGTGCGACCGGGCATTCTCAATCACGATCGCCGCGGCGCAGAGCTGCTCGATGCTGTGCGGACCGCGGCCGGTCCGGGCCTGTACGAGCGCACCGGCCACTGGGCGGCGCCCGAGTTCGGCATCGGCAAGCTGGCCTGGCTCGCGCGTCACGAGCCGAGCCGGCTCGAGCAGGCACGGCACATCTTGCAATTCCACGACTGGCTCGTCTTCCGGCTCTCGGGCGCCATCGTCTCGGAGCCATCGTCGGCCGCCATGAGCGGCGCGCTCGACCTCGCGAGCGGTGGCTGGGCCAGCGACCTTCTGGCTGCTCTGGGGGTCGATCCCCGGCTCTTCCCGCCGCTCGTGCGCGCCGGCACCGAAGTCGGGGGCGTGCGGCCCGAGGTCGCGTCCGCGATCGGGCTCGCGCCCGGAACGCCCGTCCTCGCGGGCGGTGGCGACACGCACATGAGCTGCATCGGGATCGGCCACGCCGAGCCGGGTGACATCACGGTCGTCGCCGGATCCAGCACTCCCGTGATGCTCGCCTCGGCCGATCCGCCTTTCGACCCCGTCGAGGAGCCCGTCGTCAGCCCGCACATCTTCCCGGGCACGTGGGCGGCAGAGACGAACGCCGGAGCGACAGGCATCCGCTTCACCTGGCTGCTCGGCCTCGCGCACGAGCTCGGCGCGGCCGCCATGTCCTACGACGACCTCACTCGGCTCGCGGCCGCCGGCCCCGCGGGCGCGCGCGGCCTTTTCGCCGTCGCCGGCACCCCGTTCTGGGGCGAAGAGGCCTGGGCATCGACGCCGGCGGGCGCGCTGCTCGGCCTGACGCCGTCCCATACGGTCGCTGATGTCGCACGGGCGCTGCTCGAGGGCTCGGCCATCGCGGTCGCGGCGCAGATCGCGCGCCTCGAGCGGACATGCCGTGGCGCGGCGGGACGCGTGCGGGTCACGGGCGGAGCAAGCAGAAGTCCGTTCTGGTGCCAGCTGCTCGCCGACGTCTCCGCCCGGCCGATCGAAGTCGCTGCCGTGGACGAGCCCTCGTCGACGGCGGCAGCGCTCGTCGTCCTCGGGGATGCGCGGGCGCTCCCGCAACCCGGGCTGACGGCCTACGAGCCCTCGGCACGCGCGAGCGAGGAGCTCGAGCCGGTGCGGGCGGGCTACGAGCGGCGCTACGCGGCGCTGGCAGGGATGACGGCATGACCCGTGTCATCTGCGTTGCGCCGCTGATCGACTCGGCCAGGCTGTTCATGCAGTCGGAGCTCGGCTGGGAGATCGACGAACGAGACGAGCTCGGGGCCGATTCGGAAGCGGCGGTTGCGATCGTCGAGGCAGCTCCGCTCGGGCAGGCCCAGCTCGACGCCTTGCCGGCGCTGCGGCTGATCGTTTCGGTGCGCGGCGAACCGGCCAACGTCGATCTCGCCGCGGCAACCGCGCGAGGGATTCCCGTGCTGCACGCGCCCGGTCGCAACGCGGAGTCCGTCGCAGAGTTCACGATCGGCCTCGCGATCGTGCTCCTCCGCCGCATCGTCTCCACCCACGAGCTCGTTCGACGCCGTGTACTGACCGAGGATCGCCCCGAGCGGATACGGCCCCGCGGCGACGTCATCTGGCGAGCCGCCGACAGCACGGCGACGGTGCCATACCGGGCGTTCAAGGGCCCCGGCCTGCGCTCGACGACGCTCGGGCTGCTCGGCCTCGGCGCCATCGGCGCACGCGTCGCCGGCCTTGCGCATGCGCTCGGAATGCAGGTCATCGGGCACGACCCGCACCTGACGGGCGAGGTGCCGGACGTCGCCCGGGTCTCGTTGGAGGAACTGCTTTCGCACAGCGATGTCCTCTCGCTCCACGCCCGGAGCTCGGGCGCTCCGCTGATCGGCGCCGCCGAGCTTTCCCGCATGCGCCCGGGAGCGCTGCTGATCAACACCGCCCGGGCGACGATCCTCGACTACGGGGCACTCGCCGATGCGCTCCGCTCGGGGCACCTCGGCGGCGCCGCGCTCGACGTCTACCCCGACGAGCCGCTCACGCCGGACGACCCGCTGCTCGAACTCGACAACGTCGTCCTGACGCCGCACATCG
>Ga0070702_100000989_pt1 | contig 11219 bp, 8 predicted proteins | sample KBSK5103metaG_FD_65466 | JGI IMG/M metagenome (GOLD analysis project Ga0070702, IMG submission 65466) | Corn, switchgrass and miscanthus rhizosphere microbial communities from Kellogg Biological Station, Michigan, USA - KBS K5-10-3 metaG | ecosystem: Host-associated > Plants > Roots >... | reverse complement strand
TTTAAGTACAACTTTTCGAAGACGCTCACTTTCTGATTTCGAGGAAGTACAAACGTGCACCAAAGTTTAATTCGCACTTGGACACAGTCAGTACCGTCCGCGGTAGCGGATGGGTACGTCGTAGACGCCTCGGAGCCAAGAGAGACCCATCCGCTACCGCGGACGGTACTGACTGTGTCCAAGTCGGAGGCGAAGTGATTATGAGAGGAACAAAATTCATGAGACAGAGAGTTCAAACACGAATGTTCGTTGCGTTGTTGGTCGTGATGACATTTGTCGCAGGCCCGCTGTCAGCTTTGGGACAGAAGACCAGTCCTGTCGCACCAACACGCGCGCAAGCGGAAGCAGCGGTAAAGGAAGCCTACGAGAAGTTTAAGAACGACACCAATGGAAAGAATGCCGACTACATTCCGGTCCTGGCCCAGGTTGATTCCAAACTCTTTGGCATTGCGATCGTCACCACGGACAACCAGGTGCTGACGATGGGCGACATCAATTTCTCGTTTTCCATTCAGTCGATCTCGAAAGTCTTCTCCCAGGCGCTCGCCATGGAAGAGCTTGGGCCAGACAAAGTTTTCGAGAAAGTCGGATCTGAGCCAACCGGGCGCGCTTTCAACTCAGTCTTCGCGGTTGCCGATATGCCGACTCACACCGGCAATCCTTATGTGAACGCCGGCGCGATCGCAACCGTCAGTCTGATCTCGGGAAAAACTGCGGACGAGAAGTGGAACAAGATCCTCGATTTCTACGGCCGGGTAGCGGGTGAGAAGCTGAAGCTGATCGACGAGGTTTACAAATCGGAAGCGGCAACCAACACAGGTAACAAGGCTCTTTCGATGTTGCTCGCGAAGTACGATCGGATCTACGCCGACCCCTTCGAATCAGTCGATGTCTACACCAAGCAGTGTTCGGTCGGCGTGAACGTGGCCCAACTGGCTCGCATGGGAGCGACGCTCGCGAACAATGGCAAGAACCCGGCGACCGGCGAGCAGGTAATCAAACCTGAAAACATTCCACACATTCTCTCTACGATGATTATGGCTGGACTGTACGACGGTTCAGGCGGATGGGCATGGCACGTCGGTCTGCCGGCAAAGAGTGGAGTTGGCGGAGGCATCGTTGCGGTTGTTCCAGGGAAGGGGGCGATTGCGGTGTTTGCTCCGCCGTTGGACGAGGCCGGGAACAGTGTGAAGGCGCAGAAGGTTATCGAGTATGTCGCCAACCGTCTCGACCTCAACGTGTTCTCGCCTCGTTCAGTTGGTTTGAAGGGTGAGTAGGTGGGCAAATGGGTCTTGGACACAGTCAGTACAGGGAGCGGTAGCGACCTGGTCAGTGATCAGCATGCGACATTTCCTAACAATTCTCGACTGTCATCCTTGGACCAGGTCGCTACCGCTCCCTGTACTGACTGTGTCCAAGTGTGGCTTGATACTGCGCGCCGAGTTGTTAATTGGCGTGGTATTGATCTTCAGCTTTGAAGTTTTTGCGCAAGCTGAAAACATTCCGCCAACAGCCTCGAAGCCTGTTTCCGATCGGCCGCTAACGTCGGAAGAGCGAGCGGAACTCTTAAAAATCATTCGCAATCTCCAGGAACGAGTCGACAAGCTCGAAGCCGCGCAAGCAGCCGCGAAAGGCGCGGCAGTAACAACAAGTCCAACGCCGGATGCAGTTGCGACAAGGCCGAGTCCTTTGGTTGAACCTCCGGTTGCAACTACAACACCGGAACCGGCGGCCGCTGCCCCGAAGGCTAAGGATGACGACGACGATGACGATGATAAGGACTGGACCTACGGCAAGTACACGCCGAACTTCGGTTTCAAAGTCGTCAACACCGAGTACGGCGATCTCAACATCAGTGTTTACACCTACGCACGCTACCTAAATCAACTCGGTCTCAATTCAAACTACCAGGACGCCTTCGGTAATACGAAGAACGTTCAGGAGCGCCAGGACTTCCAGCTTCAAAAAGTTCAGGTCAAGCTGTTGGGTTGGCTCTTCGACCCGAAGTTTCGTTACTTCATTTACACCTGGACTTCAAATGCAACTCAGGGCCAGGGCGCGCAGGTTGTCGTAGCGGGAAATCTTAATTACACGTTCAATAAATACGTCACTCTCTCGGCCGGCATCACTTCGCTTCCAGGTGTGCGAACCACCGAGGGCAATTTCCCATTCTGGCTTGGTGTCGATAGCCGTCACATCGCCGACGAGTTTTTCCGGCCTTCCTACACTTCCGGTGTTTGGGTCAAAGGCAACATTACTGACACGCTGCGGTATCAGGCGATGATTGGCAACAACATGAGCACGCTGGGTGTGAGCGCGGCTCGTCTCGACAACGGTTTCAATACCGTTTCCACCGCTCTGGTTTGGACACCGACCGGTGAATACGGTCTCGGCTTTGGTGATTTCGAGAAGCACTCAAGGTTAGCGACTCGCCTCGGTGCGCACTTCAGCCGCAGCGATGAAAACAAAGAGAGCCAGCCGAACAACGATTCTTTTGAAAATACGCAACTGCGACTCTCCGATGGAACGGTCATCTTCACACCGGATCTGTTTGGACCAGGCATTACGATCACCGACGCGCGATACAGAATGTTTGACGTTGATGGTGGTCTGAAGTATCGCGGCTTCTCACTCGAGGGCGAGTATTACTGGCGCTGGCTCGACGACTTTAAGGGTCCGGGTACTCAGGGATTACCACAGCTGTTCGATCGCGGTTTCCAGTTGCAGGGGGCTGCCATGGTAGTTCCGAGGACTCTGCAGTTGTATGCCGGTGCGTCACGCATCAACGGGCAGTTTGGCGATCCGTGGGATTTCCGTTCTGGGGTCAATTGGTTTCCGTGGAAAAACAAGGTCGTGCGCTGGAACACGGAGTGGCTCTACTTGCGCAACTCTCCGGTGGGCTACTCGTCAGTCCCGTTTGTCGTCGGCGCCAGAGGCAGCGTGTTTCATTCGAGTTTGGAACTGGCGTTCTGAATCATGAACAAGTTCTTACGCAAGGGCGCAAACGCGCAAAGAAATTCTGGGGGCACGACGCTCTTTGCGCCGCTGCGCCTTTGCGTAGGATTATCCATTGTCGTGTTGCTGCTCGTTTCGTCGTTTACGGCGAGCGCACAGGCGAACGACTATCTCTTCAACGACAGTCACTTTCATCTCACCAACTACATTCAGGAAGGAATCGATATCCACGACTTCCTGAAGATCATGGGAAACAAGGCCGGCCGTGTTGCGCTCTTCGGCATTCCCTTGCAGCAGCAGTGGTCGTATCGCGTCGATGGGGATCGTGGACCAACTTACTACCTTAACTCAGACGCGCCCCTCTATTACTACTCTTTCACCGACGCATGGATCGCGACCTCCTACAAGTCCCTTTCCAAAGAAGAGCAGGCGCGTTTCGATCCGATGATCACCGGTTTCAATCCGACGGACATGTACGCCGCGGATCACATTCGGCGGGTATTGCGCGCGTTTCCCGGAGTGTTTACGGGCATCGGTGAGTTCTCGATCCACAAAGAGTTTGTCTCGGCGAAGATCGCCGGTGGAGTTGCGAGTCTTCAGGACCAGGCTCTCGATCGCTTAATCGATTTTGCCGGCGAAGCCGGTTTAGTGGTCCTGATTCACTGTGATGTGGATGTGCCCTTTGCGAAACCCGGAGCGGATCCGGCGTACGCAAAGCAGATCAAGGAGTTATTCAGACGACATCCGAAAGCCACGATCATCTGGGCGCACATCGGTGTCGGGCGCATCATTCGTCCCGTCAAAGAGCAGGCGGCCATCGTGGAAGACATCATCAGCGATCCACAACTTGCTCACGTCCATTTCGATATCTCCTGGGATGAAGTGGCGAAGTATGTCGTATCTACTCCTGAGTCGACGAAAAACGCCGCGGCTATGGTTAACAAGTATCCCGATCGATTTCTATTTGGCACGGACGAAGTAGCGCCGGCGAATCAGGAAAAGTACCTGCGGGTCTACAACCAGTACGAACCTTTTTGGAAACTTCTCACCCCGGAAGCAAGCGAGAAAGTACGCAAGAAAAATTACGAACGCATCTTCGATGAGGCACGACGCAAGGTGCGGAACTGGGAACAAATGAATGTTAAGGCCGGTTCCGGCAATAGCGGAGGTTTGAAATGAAAAGCAATACTTTTACACCGAGAGGATTGGCTCGATATGCCATCGCGTTCTTCTGCGCGCTGGCCATTGGGCCCACACCATTACTTGCACGGCCCGCGCCGACAAAACCGGTGCCGGACGACACTGCTGTAAAAATTCCGTCTGATCAACTGGATTCTCTGGTCGCGCCGATTGCCCTCTACCCGGACAATCTGTTGAGCCAGACGCTGGTTGCTTCGACGTATCCACTGGAGATCATTCAGCTGCAGCAGTGGCTGGAGCGGAATCCGGATCTCGCAAAGGACCAGAAGAAATTATCGGATGCGGTTAAGAAACAGCCATGGGATCCGAGTATTCAAGCCATGGCTCCTTTGCCTGACGTGGTGAAGCGTTTGTCTGACGACATCCAATGGACCACGGATCTGGGCAACGCCTTCCTCGCACAACAGAAAGACGTGATGGATGCGATCCAGCGTATGCGCGACAAGGCGAAGGATGCCGGCGCGTTGGCTTCGAACCAGCAACAGAAAGTGGAAACGAAGGTCATCGAGAGCAAAGAAGTAATCGTAATCGAGCAGGCGAACCCGCAAGTGGTTTATGTGCCCTCCTACAACCCGACTGTGGTGTACGGTGCGCCGGTTTATCCGTATCCACCGATTTACTACCCGCCGTCGACGGGAGCCGTGATCGCAGCGAGCGCGATTTCATTCGGCGTCGGGTTGGCCATGGGCGCGGCGTGGGGCGGTGGCTGGGGTTGGGGTTGTGGTTGGGGTGGTGGCGACGTTGATATCAACATGAACAACAACTTCAACCGCAACACAAACATCAGCGGCGGTAATCGCGTGAACAATATCCAGGGGGGTAACCGCACTAATGTTGGTAACGGCGGCAAGTGGCAACACAATCCGTCACACCGCGGCGGCGCGCCTTATGGTGATCGCGGTACAGCAAACAGATTCGGCGGGACTGCGCGCGGTGATTCATTAGCGAACCGTCAAAGAGCGGCACAGAGAGACATCGGCCGGCAAGGTGGGAACCTCGGTAGCGCAAACCGCGGTGGAGTTGGTGATCGTGGTGGTGTCGGCGACCGTGGCAACCGCGGCGGTGTTGGAGACCGCGGTGGCGTTGGTGATCGCGGCGGTGTTGGGGATCGTGGAGGCGTCGGTGATCGTGGTAACCGCGGTGGTGTCGGCGACCGTGGGGGCGTCGGTGATCGCGGTGGTGTTGGCGATCGCGGCAATCGTGGTGGTGTCAGTGATCGCAGCAGTGGCATTGGCGATCGCGGCGGCAACCGTGGGGGTAGTGGCATCGGTGATCGAACTGGACCAGGCTCGATAAATAATCGCGCCGGCGGCGCCAGTGGTGATCGCGTTGGCAATCGCAGCGTAGGCGGCGGCTCCAGCAGTCGCGGCGGTTTTGGAGGAGGTTCCGGAGGTTTCAGTGGCGCCGGCGCTCGCTCGAGCAGTAGCCGCGGTTCTTCCAGCATGGGAGGCTTTGGCGGTGGCGGCAGCCGTAGTAGCGGCGGATTTGGTGGCGGCGGCGGTAGCCGTGGCGGCGGCGGTGGTAGCCGTGGCGGCGGTGGTGGTGGTCGTGGTGGCGGTGGCGGTGGTGGCCGAAGGAGGTGAATGGAATCATGAAACAGAACAAAATCACGAAGACGAAACTCTTTTTTGCCGCAGGCTTGCTTGGCGCATGTTGTTTTCTATTAGTAAATACCCCGGCAACGACTGCACAGAATGCAGCTAAGGCAAAATCATTTGCGACTGCTGAAGAAGCGGCGAATGCATTGATCGAAGCCGCTGAGAAGTATGACGAAGCTGCGCTGGCTGAGATTCTCGGACCAGACAGCTACGACATCATTCATACCGGCGAGCCGGCGCGCGATCGTGAAGTCGCGCAGAAGTTTGCCGAACAGGCGCGTATCAAAACCAACGTCTCGTTGCAGCCGAAGAATCCGCGCCGCGCGCTCCTCGAGATCGGAGAAGACAATTGGCCGTTTGCGGTGCCGATAGTAAAACTCGGCTCCACGTGGTCCTTTGATACAAAAGCTGGTCGTCAGGAGCTTCTCTACCGGCGCGTCGGTGGTAACGAACTCGATGCGATTGCAGTTTGTCGCGGGTATGTTGAGGCTCAGCATGAATACGCGCTGCAGAAGCGCGGCACGTCGGGCGTCAATCAGTACGCGCAGCGAATCATCAGCACGCCGGGGACGCAGGACGGATTGGCCTGGCAAAACAGCGACGGCACGTGGGGTGGTCCAATCGGAGAGAAAGTCGCAGCGGCGATTGCTCGTGGTTATTCAAACCGGACGGAACCGTACCACGGATACTTCTTCAAGATCCTGAAAGGGCAGGGATCGGCGGCTCCTCTCGGTGAGTTGGACTTTGTCGTCAAGGGCGTGATGATTGGCGGCTTTGCCCTCGTTGCATTTCCCGCGCAGTATCGCGTGACGGGCGTGCAGACGTTCATGGTCAGCCATGACGGCGTGGTCTACCAAAAGGACCTTGGTCCAAAGACCCCCGAGCTCGCCAACGCCATCGAGCGCTTCAACCCCGACAAGTCCTGGACACCTGTTACGGATCAATAGTAAGTACTGTAGGGGCGGCCCTCCGTGGCCGCCCGGCGCGAGACTCGATCTCTTTGCTACACGCCAGGCGGGCACGGAGAGTCCCATATAGCCTCCCCGTTGTTATTGCAAAGGATCGAGTTCCACGCCGGGCGGCCACGGAGGGCCGCCCCTACAGTACGTTTTAATGGATCACGATCCCGATGCTGAGGCGCAGGTTGTCCTGCCGCGTTCCCGGAATCACGAAGGGTGAGCCTACTGTTTGGAATGGTGTCGGGACCAAAACTATCCCAGTCTGCTGATCTCCTCGATTGATGATGTTCCAGTCGATCTGACCAGCTCTAACGTCGATACGATGATTGAGCCTGATATCGACGCCCCCACCAAACGCCATCGCAAAGCTTGTCTCGTTAACGTGAAAGTCATTGATGCCGAAGAGCGAGACGAGTTGCGGACTGTCAACATCAACCTTCTGAACAGCAACTCCAAACAACGCGTGAGCGAAAGGTTTGAATCGCGGTCCGTCTTCGTCGTTGTTTTTGATTTGGATCCCGCCAAGGAAATTCTGAATGGTTGAATCCACTGTGCCGCTGCCTGCTGGTCGGGAAAAATTGTCTTCGCGCAGGTGAAGTGAATAATCAAATTTGGCGCCGACATACCTGTGGAAGTTTCGGGTAACCGCTAGCTCGAAACCACGTAGCGTATTTCTGCCGCTGAGAATGTCGTCGACGTTCGGATTGCCCGTGTCGCCTCCAATGTTGTCAAACTGCAGCGCGGAATAGCCGCCAAAGAATTCCCATTTCTTGTAGTCGTCTTGCGCAAACACGGCGGTTGCGCAGAGTAGAAGGAGTGTCGGGAGTGCCAGTAATCGTTTCGTTAGTTCCATATTTCTTCCCTTTCAATTTGTTCTTCAACGTGCGGCACGACAACACGAAATGTAGATAAAAGTGAGTGCTTTCCTCTCCTAGTAATACTGACAGTATTGGATTCTTTTCAGCGCCTCGATACTACTTCTCCGGAATAATCCCTTAGACGCAGAGGTACGCCATGTCCAATAAAGAAAATGAGAAAACTCAAGATGAGTCGCTATTCGACACCAGCGAGGTGATCTCGCACAAGGTCCCTAATGGTGTGGATCGTCGCAGTTTTCTGATGCGGAGCGCCGTCGTGGGCGCGGCTGCGGTGATGACGGGCCAGATCGTCTCCGCTAATGGTAGGACTTTCAAAGCCATCAGCGAGTCGCTGCCCGAGCAGGCCCAGGGGCCTGTGCCTCCACTGTCCGCCGATCTGGCCGTCGTCCAGAAGGGTAAGGGACCAGTGTTAACCACGCTCGACGAGTTCTATAAGGTTGGCCCGGGTCCTTCGAGCTCGCACACGATCGGCCCAATGCGCATCACATACGACTTCTACCAGCGCGCGATCAAACTCCCGCCGGACAAACTTGCAAAAGCGACCGCGCTCAAGGTTCACCTCTTCGGCAGCCTCAGCGCCACCGGCAAAGGTCACGGCACTGAGCGCGCCGCGCTTGCAGGACTCGTCGGCAAGGAGCCCGCGACGGTCGATCCGCTCTTCCTCGACAGCCTGCGCGACAAACCCGATCAAACGTTCCCGGTCAAGCTCGGAGATAAGAGCGTAACGGTGAGCCTTAAGGACATCATTTACGACGCAACAAAAGGCGACTTCAAACACCCAAACACGATGACGGCCAAGCTCATGGCCGGCGACGAGGTGCTGCTGGAGCAGGAGTATTACTCGGTTGGCGGCGGTTTCATCGAGTGGAAGGGATATACACCCCCGAAGAAGAATGCTCCGAAGTATCCGTTCGCAACGATGAAAGAACTTCGCGCGCACGCAGAAAACAACAAGCTCTCGATTGCAAAAGTAATGCTCGCCAACGAGATGTCGATTGCCGGCAGGTCGGAGGAAGAGGTGTACGCCTTCGTCGACAAGATCATCAACGCAATGGTCGCGACGGTAAAGTCAGGGTTGAGTATGCCGGAAGACGACGTGCTGCCTGGCCCAATCAAACTCCACAGCAAAGCAGCAACTGTCTACAAGCGCGCGATGGACGATCAATATCAAGCAGACCGGGGTATCGGAGCTCTGTCGGCCTACGCGTTAGCAGCATCTGAAGAAAACGGGCGCGGGCATCTTGTGATCACTGCTCCTACCGGCGGCTCAGCAGGGGTCATGCCGTCTCTGGTCTATGGACTCATTGAGAATCGGAAGGTTCCACGACAGAAGGTCCGCGAAGGAATGATGGCGGCGGCGGCGATCGGCTATCTCTGTAAGCACCACGCAACGTTGTCGGCTGCTGAAGGTGGTTGTCAGGCCGAGATCGGCGTGGCCTCAGCGATGGCTGCGGCCCTCGTCGCAACTGCTTACGACGCAGAACCGCGGGTCGTCGAGAATGCTGCTGAATCAGCTCTCGAGCATCATCTTGGCATGACATGCGATCCGGTCGCCGGATACGTGCAGGTACCGTGCATCGAGCGATGCGCATTCGGCGCCGTCAAGGCCTGGACTGCCTATGCGATCGCGTCTAATGAGATCGCGTCGAGGCACCGTGTTGACCTGGATGCAACTGTGCAGGCACTGGCCCAGACCGCCAAGGACATGAACAGCAAGTACAAGGAAACGAGCGAGGCCGGTCTGGCCCTCTCCGTAGTGCTCTGTTAACCACGAAACTAGTCTCTGCGCAACCTCTGTTCTCTGTGTCTCTGTGGTGTACTTTTCCGAGTCCCACTAGCCACAGGGACACAGAGAGCACAGAGATCGCACAGAGAAGAACCAATGGCAGCGATCGAACTGGTCCAAAAGCACGACGCACTAAAGAGCGTGCGGCTGGCCACCGTTGCCTGGCTGCTGACGGCTGTCTACTACTTCTTTCAGTATGCGCTTCGTTCGGCTCCGGCAGTGATGATGCCGCAGTTGTCTGATGCATTTGGTCTCAGCGTTGTCGGAGTCGCAGGAATCGTCGGACTGTTCTACTACGGTTACTCGCCGTTCAGTCTGGTGGCCGGCGCCGCGATGGACCGGCTTGGACCACAGCGATTGCTCCCGCTCGCCGCCTGCATTGTCGGAGTGGGAGCATTACTGTTTGCGACCGGGCAAAGCCAAATTGCCAGTGTGGGCAGGTTTATGCAGGGAGCCGGCGGCGTCTTCGCACTCGTCGGCGCAATTTACATCGCAACCAAAAACTTTCCCGCGTCCAAAGCGGCAACACTAATCGGCGCCACGCAGATGTTTGGGATGGCGGGCGGATCTGCCGGTCAATTCGTTGTTGGCCCGATGATTGGAGCCGGACTTAGTTGGAACACGTTCTGGATCGGAATGGGTGTGATCGGTCTCGCAATTGGCGCGATCCTTTTCTTTCTGATACCGAGGGAAGAAGGAGCCGCACAGTCTGGACCATGGTTGAGAAGCACCGCCGCAGCGTTCGCCACTGTTTTTAAGAATCCGCATTCAATCCTGTGCGGTCTCATCTCCGGATTACTCTTCATCCCCACGACAATTTTCGACATGGTTTGGGGCGTGCGTTTTCTTCAGGAAGCGCACGGTATGGACTACGGCACTGCGGTGATGCGGTCGGCGACGGTTCCTTTCGGTTGGATTATCGGCTGCCCGTTGCTCGGTTTGATTTCAGATCGTATCGGGTATCGGAAACCGGTGATCATCGGCGGGGCCGTAGTGCTTTTCATTTGCCTCGCCTGGATTCTCTTTGGACCAACCGGGGTGCTTCCACCATACGTTCTCGGTCTCGTTGCGGGAATCGCTTCGGGCGCAGCGATGTTGCCTTACACGGTGATCAAGGAAGTGAATCCGCCGCAGTTTGGCGGAACGGCGACGGGTGTCGTCAATTTTATTAACTTCACGTTTAGCGCGCTGCTTGGACCGGTGTTTGGTTGGAAGCTGCAGCAGGTGTCGGGCGGCGCATCGCAACTGGAGCTGCCGGATTTTCAGAGAGCGTTTCAACCGATGCTCGCCGGCGTGCTGATTGCGATTGTGCTTACTTTGTTTTTGAAAGAGACGGGCGCGCGTGCGAAGAAAGTCGAGACACACTAATGAAGCTTGGACACAGTCAGTACCGTCCGCGGTAGCGGATGGGTACGTCGTAGACACCTGGGAGCCAAGAGAGACCCATCCGCTACCGCGGACGGTACTGACTGTATCCAAGTAGGAGGGAGAGATGAGCGCGAAAACAGGAACCGGGAAGTATGAAAAGCTGTTGGAGCGATGCAAGAGTCTTGAAGCAATTCCTACCGCCGTGGCACACCCTTGCGAAGAGTCTGCTTTGACTGGCGCAGTTGAAGCAGCACAGGCAGGACTCATCGAGCCGATACTCGTGGGTCCTGCCGCCAAGATCGAAGAGACTGCACGCGCCGCAAACCTCGATCTCGGCAAACTCGAGATTGTCGACACGGCGCACAGTGTCGAATCGGCGAAGAAGGCTGTCGATCTAGTCAAAGAAGGTCGAGCGGAAGTGTTGATGAAGGGCAGTCTTCATTCCGACGAACTGCTTTCGGCGATTGTTTCCCGG
>Ga0070702_100000981_pt1 | contig 11251 bp, 12 predicted proteins | sample KBSK5103metaG_FD_65466 | JGI IMG/M metagenome (GOLD analysis project Ga0070702, IMG submission 65466) | Corn, switchgrass and miscanthus rhizosphere microbial communities from Kellogg Biological Station, Michigan, USA - KBS K5-10-3 metaG | ecosystem: Host-associated > Plants > Roots >... | reverse complement strand
AGGCCGCGTTGATCACCCGCTGCGCACCATCAACCTCCGCCGCCAGATCCACCGAGGCCACGTTCACCGCCCCGGCCTGGGCGTCCGCGAAGGCCTCACGCACCAACGCCAGAGCCTGCGAGAGCTTGTCGATCATGCGTCCTAGTATAGACGACTCGACCGACACCCGGGAAGACTCATCCCCAAGTGAAGCTCGTTGTGGCACCCGCACATTCAGGCGCCACCTGATCCACGTCGGACAAGGAGCGTGTTCACGTCTCACCCCGGGTGAGCACGACCGGACCGTACAATCGGCCTGGTTTGTTCTCGAGGAGCGGTGGTCTCATGAGTGCCCGGTTCGAGGAGCTCGACTGGAGCCCCACACCCATCGGCGAGGTCAGCCTGCGCAGGCGCCGCGACCCGGTCAGCGGCGTCGACATCTTCGAGGTCAAGCTTGGCGAGGAGTTCCTCATGTCGAGCCTGTTCACCGTCGCCGAGATCGAGGTGGCCCGGCGTGCACTGGCCCGGCTCCAGGGGACAGGGCTCGACGTCGCGGTCGGCGGGCTGGGGCTCGGCTACACCGCCCAGGCCGTGCTGGCGGACGAGCGGGTACGCGAGCTGGTGGTCGTCGATGCCCTGGAGCCGGTGATCAGGTGGCACCAGCGCGGCCTGGTCCCGGTCGGGCCGATCCTGACCGCAGATCCGCGCTGCAGACTGGTGCACGCAGACTTCTTCGCCATGAGCGACGGGTCTGGGTTCGATCCTGAGAACCCGGGCCGGGTCTTCGACGCTGTGGTCGTCGACATCGACCACTCCCCGGCGCACCTGCTGGCCGACGGCAGCGCGGGGTTCTACGGCGCAGGAGGGACGCAACGCCTGGCCGCACACCTACGGCCAGGGGGCGTCTACACGCTGTGGTCCAACGACCCACCTGACGACACCTACCTGGCGGTCCTCTCAGAGGTCTTCGTCGACGTCGCCGCGGAGGTCGTCAGCTTCCCCAACCCACTGCAAGACCGTGAGGCCACCAATACCGTCTACCTGGCCACCAATCCCGGCTGATGTCGTGTCACCCAGGTGTTCCTGCGGGCGGAGGTGTGCCTCGAGAGCGCCGACCAGCCCAGGAGGTTCTGGCAGAGCTCAGAACAACGCGCTCATGAGTGCCCGGCGGGCCTTCTGGACGCGCTCGTCCTTGGCACCGACGACGGCGAACAGCTCAATCAGGTGCTCGCGCACGGTGTTGCGCTCATCGCCCTCGGTCCCGCGGACCGTGTCGATCAGCCGCAGGAAGGCATCCTCGACGTTGCCGCCAAGAACATCCAGGTCAGCCACCAGCATCTGGGCGGTGATATCAGTGGGGGTCTGCGCCGCGGCCGCACGAGCCGCCTGCAGGTCGACACCGGCCGTGCGCTGCATGAGCTTGACCTGGGCCAGGCCGATCGCGGCCTCGTCATCGGAGGGGTTCTGCTCCAGCGCTCTGGCGTAGGCGGCGGATGCGGCATCCAGGTCGTCGCGCTCGATCGCGTCGAACGCCTCCTGGTGCAGCGGTGGCAGCTCGGGGGCAGCCTCGGCCTCAGCGGCGGCCCCGACCTCGACTCGACCGGTGACGCCGTGCTCGGCCGCAAGCTTGAGCAGCTCGTCGATGTAGCCGCTGACGTGCTCGGCCGACTGCGCACCGGCGAACAACGGCACCGGCTGACCTGCCACCATCCCGAGCGTCACGGGCACCGACTGGACCTGGAAAGCCTGCAACAGACCGGGGTTCGCGTCGACGTCGATCGTCACGAGCTGGAAGCGTCCTTCATACGACGCTGCCACAGACGCAACCACCTCGACAAAGTCCGCCGAGGCCGGCGCGCGTTGCGACCAGAGAACCACCACCGCGGGAACGCTCTGCGTGCCGGTGACGATGGCCTGGAAGCCGCCGTCGGTGCCTTCGACCACAATTCCGCCGCCTTCTACTGAGCGGGTCGCGGGCGACGGCTGGTTGAGTGTGGACAGGTCAACGGCGCCCCGCAGGGAAGCCGCGCTGATGGGGCGCGATGTCATGCGTGCATTGTCCCCGACGTTGGCCCCGATCACGAGCCCGACCCTGCGACGATCTGCTCCGAGGCGGCAACAAGGGTGGCCTGCCCCCTGGACAGGGGCACTGTGAAGGCGATGAACTCCAAGGTCGTCCTCGACGCCCGCTGGGTGACCCGCTTCTTGCCGCTCATCAGGACGAAGTCTTTGTCGGCAACGGTATTGATGGCCTGACCCGACTTCACCGCGAAGGAGTCCGTGCGCTCGAGGACCCCGAAGGCCAACCCGTCACCGCTCGCCTGCCGGACGGCATAGACGGAGCCGGGGACGAGCCTGTGGACCTGAGAGAAGGTCGCCTGGGCAGCCACCGCCCTGGCAACCCTGGCCGCCCGGGTTCGCAGCTGGGCCGAGAACGAGTCCGCTACGAACGGCGGGTTGGTCAGGGCCCTGGCCGGAAACGCCATGCCTGCGGCGTAGCCGGTAAGCATGACGGTGGGAGCCACGGCCAAGCCCCTGCCGTCGGTCACCATCGGTGAGCCCTGGCTGAGCGCGTCGAAGGCCTTGACCGAGGACTGCGAGAGCATCGTGACAGACGCACTGATGCGGTAGGGCGTCGCGGGATCCGGGGAGGTCAGCAGGTGCAGGATCGGGAGGCCGCTCACAGCCGTCACGGTCTCAGCGACGATGACCCGGGGATAGCCGAGCCCGCGGGAGAGAGCCAGAAGTCGGGGCTTCGAGGGTCGCGGATAAGGAGGACTCCCGGCCGTCGGTAGGCCGCCGGCGAGCTTGACCCGGGCGCCCACCGCACGCAGACCCGCAGCCGTGTATGCCGTCCTCTGCGCCGCACGTGCGACCGCGCCGGTCGTCCTGTCCCCTTGGTACGCGGCGGCGAAGGCCCCGGTGAGGATGGCGTCGGCCCGGGCAACGGTCAGCGCCGGTGCGGCCGGGTTCGCCTTCGGTGCCTCGTGGATGCCCAGCACCGTGTGCGCGGCTCCACATCCGGTGAGGGACGCCACGACGACGGCCAGGGCGACGGCGCGAACGATGCGGGTCACGCGGTCACCTCCGAGGTTGTGCTGGTCGGGTGGGCATGGGTCCGACCTGCCCCGGGACGGCCGCGCCACAGGTCGTTGAGCGCGAACGCGGCGATCATCAACCCGATCAGGGCCGCGACCAGAGCCTCGGCCAGCCAGGTGCTGTTCACCCAGGTCAGGGTCATCGTGACGTTAGTCAACGCTGATGCATCGCCGGACGTGACCACCGCCGTCTCAGGCCCGCTCCCCTGGTCGACCGCCAGCTCAGCGGAACCCGCCCCCCTGGCGGAGAGCCGCCAGACGTCTGCTGCGCTGATGTCGGGCAGGGCGCCGGCTCCCGAGGCACGAAGATCCAGCGTCCCGGCGGGGTAGTGCACACGGCTGACCGTGGACACAGCGGACCTCCCCAGGATCGCGCGGGCGTCGCTGCTCCCAGCCGCGACGAGCCGGACCGCGCCGCCATCTCTGCGGGTCGCGGTTATCTGCACCGGAACGTTCACGGCGTTGAGCACCTCTGGCCCGACGACGATGGCGCCCGGAGCCTTCGAGATCACCCGGAACTGCGCCTCGCCGGAAGGGCCGAGCTTGAAGGCGGACCAGGCTCCTGCGACGGCGAGGACGACGCCCAGCCCAGCCACGACAGCCCCGATAACCCGTCGTGCTGGTGCAGACACGGTCTCGTCTCTCTGTTGATGGTGCCCGTCGACCAACGTGGTCCGTGGGCCCCACCATAGGCACACCCCAACGGCCGGGGACAACTCCAGGACGAGGCCCGCGTCGGCCCGCTCAGAACTGCGCGGGCTCCCGGTAGACGCCCCAGACGTCACGCAGCGCATTGCAGATCTCGCCCAACGTCGCCTCAGCCCGGACCGCATCGAGCATGGCCGGGACCATGTTCTCCGACGTTCCCGCGACCTCCACCATGTGGCGGACAGCAGCGCTCACGGTGGCCTCGTCGCGGGCGGCCCTGCGCGCGGCAAGGGTCTTCACCTGCTCCCGCTCGACCTCGTGGCTGACCCGCAGGATCTCCAGCTCGTGGCTGACCGACTCGGTGTGGCAGTTGACGCCGACCACTTTCTTCTCGCCCTTCTCCAGGGCGATCTGGTAGGTGAATGCCGCGTCCGCGATCTCGGACATGAACCAGCCGTCCTCGATGCCGCGCAGGATCCCCGACGTCATCGGACCGACTGCGTGCGCGACCTTGCCGTCCGGACCCGGTCTGCGGCCCAGCTCCCCCATGGCCCTGATCTTGTCGAAGACCGCCTCCGCATCGGCCTCGATCCGGTCTGTGAGTGCCTCGACGTACCACGAGCCACCCAGGGGGTCGGCGACATTGACGACGCCGGTCTCCTCCATGATCACCTGCTGGGTGCGCAGTGCCACCTCGGCGGACTGCTCCGTCGGCAGGGCCAAGGTCTCGTCAAGAGCGTTGGTGTGCAACGAGTTCGTACCACCCAGAACTGCGGCAAGCGCCTGTACGGCGGTGCGCACCACGTTGTTGAGGGGCTGCTGGGCCGTGAGCGAGACGCCGGCGGTCTGCGTGTGGAACCGCAGCCACTGTGCCTTGTCGGTCTTGGCGCCATACGTGTCACGCATCCATCGCGCCCAGATCCTGCGGGCGGCGCGGAACTTGGCGATCTCCTCGAAGAAGTCGAGGTGGCTGTCGAAGAAGAAGGACAGGCCGGGGGCGAAGACGTCGACGTCCATGCCGCGGGACAGGCCGAGCTCCACGTAGGCGAACCCGTCGGCGAGGGTGAACGCGAGCTCCTGCGCGGCCGTGGAGCCAGCCTCACGGATGTGGTAGCCGGAGACCGACAAGGGCTTGTATGCGGGGATATTGGCCGAGCAGTACTCCATCAGGTCACCGATGAGGCGCAGATGCGGCTCGGGCGCGAACAGCCACTCCTTCTGGGCGATGTACTCCTTGAAGATGTCCGTCTGCAACGTGCCGTTCAGGACGGCCGGATCGATTCCCTGCCGCTCCGCGGCGACGATGTACATGCAGAAGACGGGGACCGCAGGGCCGCTGATCGTCATCGACGTCGTCACGTCCCCCAGATGGATGTCCTTGAACAGGATCTCCATGTCGGCGGCAGAGTCGATGGCCACTCCACAGTGACCCACCTCACCCAGGCTCAGCGTCTCGTCGGAGTCGCGGCCCATGAGGGTCGGCATGTCGAAGGCCACGCTGAGGCCGCCGCCCCCACGGGCCAGGATCATCCGGTATCGCTCATTGGTCTGCTGGGCGTTGCCGAAGCCGGCGAACTGCCGGATGGTCCAGGGGCGACCGCGGTGTCCGGTGGCATGAAGCCCGCGGGTGAACGGGAACTCCCCCGGCCAGCCGATCCGCTCGAAACCCGGGATAGCCGCCGCCACCTCTTCGTCGGAGCCTGCCGGCCCGTAGACAGGGTCGACCTGCACGCCGGACAGGGTGGTGAAGTCCGCATCGCGGACCAGGCCTTTGGCGAGCGCCGCGTCATACCGCTGCTGCCAACGGGCTTGGCCGGACATCGGGGCTTCGGTGGGCTGCGTACGCTCGGTCATGACGACAATTTACTAGGACGTCCTAGTAAATGTCACGACCAGTCACGGATGGCAGCGGACGAGCCGGATGACCCGCCGCCCCTCTATCCGGTGAAGTCGCCGGCCGCGACGCGTACCTTGCGCAGCAGGGCGAACAGCTGCTCGTGCTCGGCTGAGGTCAGGGCGCCCAGGCTGAAGCCCGAGGCCACCAGGTCCCTGGTGGCCTCTTCCATGACCTCCAGGCCCCGGGGCGTGACCGACGCGAGCATCCCGCGGCCGTCGGCCGGGTTGGGAACGCGTTCGACCAGGCCCTGGGCTGCGAGACGCTGGACGATGTTGGTGACACTCGTGGGGTGGACCATCAGCCGCTGCCCGATCTTGCTCATCGGCAGGCGTCCTTCGCGGCTGAACGCCAACAGGACCAGGGCCTCGTATCGCGCGAACGTCAGTCCGTGCCTGCCCACCGTTGCGTCGAAGTCGCCCAGCAGCAGCTGCTGCACACGCATGATCGACGTTGCCGACGCCATGGCCACCGGCTCGGACCGCGCACCCCAGCGAGCACACCACAGGTCGGCGGCTCGACGGATCGGGTCGAACGGGAGCGCAACGGGCTTGGCCACGGCCGACACGCTAGCGCTCGGCCGCTGGCATCTGTCGAACCATGCGTATCTCGGGAGCGCCGGTGCCGTCGTGGATCTTGGTCGCGCCCTCGACGCCGAAGCCGTGGCGGCGGTAGAACGCCCGGGCGCGGGTGTTGTCCCTGAACACCCACAATGTCGCCGGCCTCTGCGCGATGACCGCCGTGATGAGCTGGTCCGCGACCCCGGTGCCATGATGTGCGGCGAGCACGTTGATCGCATACACCTCCCATGGCGTACGTGCATCGTCGTCGCGGGTCGGACCCGCGGACGCGATCCCCACGATCTCGTCATCGGGTCCCGTTGCCACGACCACGACTCCGTCGGGCTCGTCCATCTCGAAGCGCAGCGGCCATCGCCCGGCAGGGAGCTCAGGAACCCGGTCAGCGGTCAAGGACCTTCTCCAGGCGCTCGACCTTGGCGGTGAGCTCTCCCTCGAATCCCGGGCGGATGTCCGCCTTGAGGACAAGGCTGACCCGCGGGCCAAACCCTCCAACGGCCTCGCAGGCTCGGCGCACGACGTCCATGCACTCGTCCCAGGTGCCCTCGACCGTGGTGAACATCGAGTCGGTGTGGTTGGGCAGGCCTGAGTCCCGCACGACCTTGACTGCCGCTGCGACGGCCTCACTGACCGAACCTGTGGAGTCATGCGAACCGGATGGGGCGACGGAGAAGGCGACGAGCATGCTCGAAAGCCTAGGCCCTAGGGTCAGTAGCATGCCCTGGCGTCCTCTGAAGAGCTTCGACTGGAACTCACGTTCCTGCGGGCTGCACGGCCACGCCACCTACGCCCCGAGCGAGCCGGCCCTGGCTGCGAGGTTGCAGGCGACCACTCCCTCGGGTCACGCCTGGCGCTGTCTGCGGTGTGGCGCGTACGTGCTGGGTCAGCCACGAGGTTCTGGACCTGCCGCTGGCGCACCAATCGTGTTGCGCGGCAAAGCTCTTCGCGACGCGTTCATCTTGCGGTCCCTGGCACTCGAGCGGGGCGTCCGGGGTCTGCTGCTCGTTGCCCTGGCCTATGGCGTCTGGAGGTTCGACGGCTCACGAGCGGCTCTTCAACGGGTCTTCACGGACTACCTGCCGGCACTGAAGCCCCTGGCGAGCAAGCTCTCGATCGACCTGCAGGAGACCGGTCCGGTGCGCCTGATCCAGCAGGCGTTTATCGCCAAGCACTCCACGCTGCTCCTGGTCGCCGGTGGCGTGCTCCTCTACGGGATGCTCCAGCTGACCGAGGCCGTCGGCCTGTGGATGATGAAACGCTGGGGTGAGTACGTCGCAGCAGTGGCCACGACGATCTTCATCCCGCTCGAGATCTACGAGCTCATCGAGAAGGTCACCTGGCTGCGCGTCGGCGCCCTGGTCGTCAACCTCTTCGCGATCGGCTATCTCGTCTTCACCAAGCGGCTTTTCGGGGCCCGGGGCGGACACGCGGCGTTCGTGGCCGAGCGGCACAGCGCGTCCCTGATCGAGGTCGAGCGGGCCGCCAGCCGCCAACAGCCTCCGGTCGACGCGCACTCTGGCTGACTACGCCCTACCGAGACTGCGTGAGGAGTCGGACAGGTCGTTGCCCAAACCGGCACTTCCTCGGCGCCTGGCGGCACTTCACGGGGAGACCGGCCTGACCCAGCGCGTCAGGTCAGCGCGGCGACGACCTGATCGGCGGCCGCATACGGGTCAGAGCTTCCGTCGACCACCTGGGCAGCCAGCGCGTCCACGCCCTGCCCTCGCCTCAGGTCGCCGATGCGGGCACGCAGGGCCTGTATGGCGATTGCCTCGATCTCATCGACCGCTCGACGCACGCGGCGGTGACGAAGCGCCCCGGAGGTCTCCATCCAGGCGAAGTGGTCGCCGATCGCGCCCATGACCTCGTCGACGCCCTCTCCTTGGGCGGCAACGGTCTTGAGCACCGGAGGGCGCCAGAGGTTGGGCTCGGTACGCTCCCCCAGGCTGATCATGTGCCGGATATCGCGAACGGTCGCGTCAGCGCCCTCGCGGTCTGCCTTGTTGACGACGAAGAGGTCACCGATCTCCAGGATGCCGGCCTTGGCTGCCTGGATGCCGTCGCCCATCCCGGGTGCAAGAAGAACCAGGGTGGTGTCGGCCAGACCTGCCACCTCGACCTCACTCTGGCCCACACCCACGGTCTCGACCACCACGACGTCACAGCCCGCGGCGTCCAGGACCCGCAGGGCCTGCGGGGTGGTCCACGACAGACCCCCGAGGTGACCACGGCTGGCCATAGAGCGGATGTAGACCTCGGGGTCGAGCGCATGGTCCTGCATCCGGATCCGGTCACCCAGCAGGGCGCCGCCGGAGAACGGCGAGGAGGGGTCGACCGCCAGGATGCCGACCCGCTTGCCTTGAGACCGCAAGACGCCAACCAGGGCGTTCGTCATGGTCGACTTGCCCACACCGGGGCTGCCGGTGATCCCGATGATGTGCGCGCGACCGGTGTGCGGCGCCAGAGCCGCCATCACCTCACGCAGCGCGGGATGACCGTCCTCGACCAGCGAGATCAGCCGGGCGACGGCACGCGGCGCACCCGCCCTGGCCGCATCGACCAGGGCAGGGACATCAACGGCTCTGGGCGCCATCAACGGGAGCTCGCCGCAGGTATGGCGCTGGTTGTCAGCGTGAGTGTCACTGTTGGGGAACGCGCACGATGAGCGCGTCGCCCTGCCCGCCGCCACCGCAGAGAGCGGCTGCGCCCACGCCGCCGCCACGGCGCTGGAGCTCCAGGGCGAGGTGAAGGGTGATGCGTGCCCCTGACATGCCGACGGGGTGCCCGACCGCGATCGCGCCCCCGTTGACGTTGACCTTGTCGGCGTCGATGCCGAGCGCCCTGGTGGACGCGAGGCCCACTGCGGCGAACGCCTCGTTGATCTCGACCACGTCGAGGTCCGCAGGCGTGATGCCCTCCTTCTCGCAGGCCTTGGCGATGGCCTGTGCCGGCTGGCTCTGCAGCGTCGAGTCCGGGCCGGCCACCACCCCGTGGGCACCGATCTCGGCGAGCCAGGTCAGGCCCAGCTCCTCGGCCTTGGCCTTGCTCATCACCACGACCGCGGCAGCCCCATCGGAGATCTGTGAGGCGGAGCCAGCCGTGATGGTGCCGTCCTTGCGGAACGCGGGACGCAGCCTGCCCAGGCTCTCGGCGGTGGTGTCCGCACGAATGCCCTCGTCGGCCTTGAACTCGACCGGGTCACCCTTGCGCTGAGGAACCAACACAGGGACGACCTCGTCGTCGAACAGCCCGTCCTTCCAGGCTCGTGCGGCGAGCTGGTGGCTCCGGGCGGAGAACTCGTCCTGCTCGGCGCGGGTGAACTCCAGGTCACCGGTGTTGCCCGTCTCCGTCAGCAGCCCCATCCCCTGGTCGGTGAACGCGTCCCAGAGGCCGTCGCAGTCCATGTGGTCGCGCACCGTCACGTTGCCGTACTTGTAGCCCGCGCGGCTCTTCTCCAGCAGGTGCGGAGCGTTGGTCATCGACTCCTGGCCGCCGGCCACGACGATCTCGAACTCACCCGCCCGGATCAGCTGGTCGGCGAGCGCGATGGCGTCGATGCCCGAGAGGCACACCTTGTTGATGCTGAGGGCAGGAACCGTCATCGGGATGCCGGCCTTGACTGCTGCCTGACGCGCGGGGATCTGGCCGGCACCGGCGGTCAGCACCTGCCCCATGATCACGTAGTCCACCTGGTCACCCCGCACACCTGCCTTGTCGAGGGCGCCCTTGATGGCTATGCCACCGAGGTCCGATCCGGAGAAGTCCTTCAGAGAGCCAAGCAGGCGACCCAGCGGGGTGCGCGCTCCGGCGACGATCACGGACACGGGACGTTCACTCATGGGGGATGCCTCCAAGAACAAAGAGGGGTACTGGATGGGTACCAGGACGGGTGCAGGCCTGCCGGCAAGCCCAGGTTCATTTTTCATACTAGCCGCGCCACGCGGGCTGCGGACAGTGGCCATGGCGACGCCGGGGCCGCCTGGTCCGGGCCGGCGTCGCCTTCGTAGGCTGAGCGCATGACGCAACCACTCGCCGACCTTTTCACCGCAATTGACCACGTCGGTATCGCCGTGAGCGATCTCGATACAGCGATTGCCTTCTACCGCGACACCTACGGGATGACCCTCCAGCACGAAGAGGTCAACGAGGAGCAGGGCGTCCGCGAGGCGATGATGGCGGTGGGTGCGTCCGGCTCATGCGTCCAGCTGCTCGCGCCGCTTTCGCCCGAGTCGACGATCGCCAAGTTCCTCGATCGCTCGGGCCCAGGGGTCCAGCAGGTCGCCTACCGCGTCGCTGACATCGATGCGGTGTCGCAGACATTGCGTGAGCGGGGGCTGCGTCTGCTCTTTGACGCCCCCCGCCGCGGCACCGCGGACAGCCGGATGAACTTCATTCACCCCAAGGACGCCGGCGGCATCCTGGTCGAGCTCGTCGAGCCGGCCACCTCGCCCGGCCACTGAGCCACCCGCCACTGAGCGACCCGCCATACCTCGCCGGGCTCAGGGATGGGCGCCGACGGGTTCGAGCTCGGCAGCGGTCAGGACGACCAGGGCCGCCGTCCAGGCAAGAGGTGCCGGACCAGCGGGCGCGCCGGTGGCGAGCACCTTCTCCGGCAGGCTGCCCCACGTGGTGCGCTGGGCGCTGAGCCAGTCCATCCAGCGTTCGGCCGTCTCGCGCCGGCCGCTCACTGAAGCCGTGTAGGCGACCAGCGCCGTCTCTGGCGTCCACGAGATGCCGTCCTGCTTCCACTGCGCACCCGGCGCGAGGCCGCCGCCAGGACGCGACGCGTCGGACTGGTAGCGGATCCAGGCCTGCACGACTCCTTCCGACGGAGCCTGCACGAACGGCGGCATGAGGAAGGTGACCGCGGCGTCCAGACCACCGCCACCGAACCGTCGGCAGCCGAACCGCTCGTAGCAGTCGGCGAAGCGTCCGGCAAGACCGCTGCGCAGCCGCTCGGCCGCGGCGCCGGAACGCTCGGCAAGCGCGGGCTCGCCGAGCGCGGCATACAGTCCTTCGCTGGCCTGGAGCCCTGCCAGGAACGGCGCCGCCGT
>Ga0070702_100000976_pt1 | contig 11281 bp, 9 predicted proteins | sample KBSK5103metaG_FD_65466 | JGI IMG/M metagenome (GOLD analysis project Ga0070702, IMG submission 65466) | Corn, switchgrass and miscanthus rhizosphere microbial communities from Kellogg Biological Station, Michigan, USA - KBS K5-10-3 metaG | ecosystem: Host-associated > Plants > Roots >... | reverse complement strand
CGAGCTTGTGTCTGCATCGCTTGAAAAAGCCGGTGCACCGCCGCCTGAGGCTAATCACACTGAAGCGAAGGCGAAGCCCGAGAAGCCACAAAAGAGGGTAGGGAAGAAGACACAGAGGCCTCGTGCGAAAGCTCGTGGCAACAGTCGCAAACGGCGCCGTTAGTTGTACTCGGCCGTTCTGATGCAAAAGACGGAATTCGACGCCGGGCGGCCACGGAGGGCCGCCCCTACAGTACGTTCGACAGCGCCCGATCAGGTAAGCGGACATTTCGGAACGTACTGTAGGGCCGGCCCTCCGTGGCCGCCCGGCGTCGAACGCGGTCCTTTGATGCGAGCTAGAGGAGATTGTTAGATTCTTGCAACGAACCTCACGTGGACGTTGAGGCATCTCTTAAAACGGTCCAATATGAAGAATTCTTTAATTATCACGGTGCTTCTTCTTGTCGCTGGAGTTGTGGCTTTTGCTGCGCACAGTACTCAATCGCGTTCGAAGCCGGTGGTTCGCACCAGTAAACCGACCGCCCCGAAACCATCATCGTTCGAATCAGCAGCAACGACAAACGCCAGTCTCAGGAACGATCTCGCGTGGATATTTGGTGGGAAACAGCAGCGTGGTTGGTATCTATACGACCTTCTGATCGGCGAGACCCTGAACGTTCGTAACGATTCTTCAACGACAGCCTTCGCAGAGTCGCTTGCCAAATGGCAGAAAAAGCGAGGCCTGACTGCTGATGGCGTGCTTAACGAGAATGCGCTGATGGCGATGATATCCTCGTGGCAAAGCAACCGGCTCAAAAATAGAACTTATGCCACTCCCGATCAGTTACTAACAGCACCGCCAGCTGATTTCTACGATCCCTCCCGAGCGGATGAACTGCGGCAGGTGGAACGAAATACCTTCGCTGCGTACAAGAAGATGATCGCCGCGGCGATTGCTGATCCCACACTGAAACTCGCCCACACAACTTCGGATGAACTCGCTCCCCGAGAGAAGTACTTGAAGATCGTCTCTTCGTTTCGTTCGCGCGATTACCAGGACAATCTGCGGCGTAAATCTCCAAATGCCGGCAGCGCTGGTCTGGCCGTCAACAGCCCCCATTTCACCGGTCGAGCTCTCGACCTCTACGTCGGCGGGGACCCGGTTGATACCAAAGATTCAAATCGCGCCATCCAGGTCAACACGCCTGTCTATCGTTGGCTCGTGCGCAACGCCGACCGTTTCGGCTTTCGTCCCTACTTTTACGAACCCTGGCACTGGGAATACGTCCGGTAATCCACAGATTAATCTGTGTAATCTGCGGATGGATCTGTATAATTAGGCACTCATGAAGTGCTCGATGAATAGCTTTAAGTGCAGCTGGCTGGCTGATCGTGCCGAGTTGAAGGCTATAGTGTTCGCGGTTGCAACTTGTTTCGTCTTTATTGGTTTCATCGTCGCTGTTCATCGGTCGGCAACTCGAAACGTATGGACAACAAGCAGGGTCCACATATCCCCGCCGCCACCGCCGCCGCTCCCGGCTCCTCGAATAACAGAACGGCCAGCGGACATGAATCAAATGTTTCGCATTGTTCCCTCGAACTTCAAGGCAATTGATTTCGAGAATCGCTCTTATGGAGATTACCGTTCGTCAAATGGTGCGAAACGCGAGTTGGTGCTGTCCAATGGCGCATTCCGGGAATTTGGTGATTCATCACAGTGGTTCAATCTTAACGATGTGTTTTATACAGATCTGACAGGCGACGGGGTGCCTGAGGCTATCGTCATGATGACGCATGTTGAATGCTCTCCTACATGCGATGCCGGGAAGAATCTTCTGTATGTCTACTCACAAAATGACGGCTTGAAGGAGGTTCTGAAATACGAATCAGGTAGCGGCATGGCAGGCTGTAGCATAAAGTCGCTCACAGTGAAGAACGGACGCATGGCGTTGGAATTGTTTGGACGGTGCCCGAACCCGGAGCCTTCCAGTATTTTAGATATACGCGAGACGTATGACCTGACGCGCGTGGAGTTCTCCTTCAATGGAACGAAGTTGGTAGAAAAAGGGAAAACGTTCCTGAGAGTGCCGAATCTTCACGAAGTGAATTATGGTGTGGACGTTCGTATCACCGATAACCGCACTCCTCAATCGCACGAGCTGTGAGTCCCTCACTGCGCGTAACGCAAATACACCGTGCGCGTCTCTGAATAAAAGTCTATTGCCTGCGGTCCCTGTTCGCGCATCCCGTAGCTGGATTCTTTTGTCCCGCCGAATGGCAGTTGATACTCCACGCCCGCTGTCGGCAAGTTCACTGTGATTAGGCCAGCTTCGATCTTTTCAATGAACTGATGAACGCGTGTCAGATCTCTCGAGACGATCGACGCGGAGAGTCCAAAGCGCACGCCATTCGCGATCTCCATCGCATTCTCAAAATCTTCAGCGATCATCAACCCCAGTACGGGACCAAAGACTTCCTCCTGTGCAATCCGCATGTTTGGAGTTACGCCCGCAAAGATGGTCGGTTCGATAAAGTAGCCTTTGTCGAAGTCACCACCGGAGAGACGATTTCCGCCACACAGCAACTCTGCGCCCTCATCTTTTGCGACACCGATGTACTCAAGGTCTGTTTCGAGCTGGTGCGAATCAACCGCGGGTCCGATCTGAATACCGGGCAGCAATCCATTGCCAACCTTTAATGCCTTCGTCTTCTCCAGAAGGAGTTGGACCAGCTGCTCGTAGATCGGGCGTTCGATGATTGCCCTGCTGCATGCAGTACACTTCTGTCCGGTGGAAAAAAAGGCTCCATTGATCAGAATATCGGCCGCGTAATTCAGATCCGAATCTTTTAGGACGATCGTCGGGTTTTTGCCGCCCATTTCGAGTTGTATGCGCAGCTTCCTGTCCGACACTTTGCGATACAGCGCATCGCCTACCGACGTTGAGCCCGTGAATGAAATGCCATTGATCGATGGATTACTCGTTAACGTGTCACCCACTGAACCACCACTGCCGGTGATGTAGTTGATGACGCCTTTCGGAATACCTGCTTCGTGCAGTGCTTCGACGAGCCGAAAAGAACTGAGCGGTGCGAGTGAGGCGGGTTTCAGCACGACTGTATTACCAGCTATCAAGGCTGGAGCGAGCTTCCACGCGGGAATTGCCGACGGGAAATTCCATGGCGTGATCAAGGCAACGGTGCCGAGTGGCTTACGAATCGTGTAGCAGAGAACCTGTGGGCGTTCAGACGGAACGTTGAAACTAAATTGACGCGCGCCTTCACCGCCGAAGTAACGAAAGATATTGATTGCTCGCGTGACTTCGCCGATCGCCTCGGGCAGCGTCTTTCCTTCTTCGCGAGTCATCTCTTCACCGAGCTGCGGTAACTTCTCAGTCAGCAAATCAGCGGCTTTGAATAGATACTCGCCTCGCTTCGTAGCCGGCGTCGCAGCCCATTGCTCCTGCGCCGCTGCAGCAGCCCGACATGCTTCGGTCACATCCGCTCCGTTTGACGACTGAAACGTCCCAACAACCTCATCGATATTCGCCGGATTGATATTCGGGAACGTCTTACCCGATCGACTCTCCACAAACTCTCCATTGATGTAATTTCCAAACGCCTCCACTTTTCTCTCCCTCTCTTTTATGTGCCTTTTGTGGCTACTTTCCATCCAACGCGTTTTGAAATCGTGGCGCGATCTCGTCCAGCCACTTATTCATCTCGGCTTGCGAATAATACTTACCCTTAAGCATGACGCCGGCACGCTTCTGCGTGTTCGCTATGTCTTCAAGTGGATTGGCATCAAGCAAAACCAGATCGGCGCGCTTCTTTTTCTCGATCGTTCCGGTGGTGGCGAGAGATCCAAAGAAGAGCGCAGGATTGCGCGTTGCGGATTCAAGCACCGCATAATTCGACAGTCCCGCGTCGCGCAAATCCACCATCTCCAGATGCAACGTGTAACCGTATAACAGCAGCCATTCAGGCGTGTCGGAACCCGCCATCACTCGCCCACCAGCATCGTAGATCGCCTTCACGATCTTGTTTCTAATCGCGATGTATCTCTCGCGCTTTTCGATCGGCGCCGCCGTCGCGAGGTATCTCTTGCTCACCGCCATCCATTGATCGACGATCTTTTGCGGATAAAAACGGATGTCAGGCTGAGCTTTGAACGATTCTTCAGACCTGCCTTTGCCGAATGTGAACTTGAAGAGATGCAAGGTTGGCGTGGAAAATGGATTTGCTGCTACCGTTGCGCGTGCGATTTCCGGAATCTTGTTCTCGTCGATGTAGTCGATACTTTCCCAGTTCTTTGGATTGTAAAGATAGATGTCAGATACGGAGCCTTTGACCGGCGCCGTTTCAGGCAAGAGCGCCTCGAGATACGAATCGAGGTGTTCGATCTGCTGTCGTGCTTTCAATGCTCGTGCAAGACCGACGGATCGACTGTCCGCATGGCCCACGACGCGAATATTCTGTTTGGCAGCTTCATCGACGATTGCTTCGTAGACTTCAGGCTTGAGAAACGTCGTAACCTTGATGTAGTCGTAACCGTCCTTTTTCGATTTGATGACGGCGGATCGTGCTTCGGCTTCAGTTGTTACGACGTGAGCGTTGCTCGACTTTCTGCCGGTGAATTGGGGGCTGGCTGCGTAAATCGTGGGCGCGAGTATTTCCTGGTTAACGCTTTTACTACGCAGCGTCAATTGCAAGGGCGTGCCGGTCATCAAACGAATCGTGGTTACGCCGTGCGCAACCATGATCTTGAATTCGTCCTCCGCGAGCGTCGCGGGAAACTCATCGTCAGTAAAAAGATGTACGTGCATGTCGGCCAGTCCCGGAATGAGATACTTCCCGGCGCCGTCGATCTTTTGCGCATCTTTTGGGACCTTGATTCGTTTAGCGTCGCCGATTTCCGCGATCGTGCCGTTGCGAACGATGACGGTTTGATGGGGCAGGATTCGTTCCTTATCCATCGGGATCACGTTGACGTCGACGAATGCAACGACAGGCGCTGCTTGAATCAGTAGCGGTAAAGACAGTACCAGGCAGAGAAGGGCGATCGTTCGTGTCATGGCGTGGCATCGTAAACCAAAACGCGCTTTGTTGACAGGATTGATGACGTCTTGTTCATCCTGTAAATCTTGGTAATCCTGTGAAACAATAGGCCAGTCTATGGACGACCTGGAGAAAACACTAATACCGGAAGACACGGCGAACAAAACGCAAAAGCTTCCCCGCCTTGAGACCAACCTTTTCAAATCCGATGCGGAGAAGAAGAAGCAGGACGAATTCAGGCGCGGACAGAACAAGATTCTGCAACGTCTTGCCGCAAATGCGCCGCTTAGCGAGATTCTCGAAAGCCTCGTGCTTCTGATCGAAGCGCAATCGCCCGGCATGCTCTGTTCGGTGTTGCTGCTCAGTGACGATGGGGATCACGTGCGCCATGGCGCGGCTCCGAGTCTTCCGAAAGAATACGTAACAGCGATCGATGGCAGTGCCATCGGCCCCAAGCAGGGTTCGTGTGGCACTGCAATGTATCGTGGCGAACCGATAGTTGTGACGGATATTGCCGTCGATCTATTGTGGGAAGACTATCGTGAACTGGCTTTGAAGAGCGGGCTTCGCGCGTGCTGGTCTACGCCGATTCTTTCGGGTCGTGGCAAAGTTCTCGGATCGTTTGCGATGTATTATCAGGAGCCACGCACGCCAACAGGCGACGAGGCCGATCTTACCGAAGTTGCCACACGGATAGCCGGTCTCGCAGTTGAGCATCATGCTGCCAAAGAGATTCTGGCGCGAACTCAGGCCCAACTTGCTCAGGCCTCGTTTGCCGCCGACAAAGGCAAGGCCGCGCTTTCGAGTACCGACGAAATCAACGAGCAACTCGAGGCAATCGTCAGTGCGGCGAAGAGTTGTCTCGAAATGCTTGACGAGGACAGACCGGAGATTGCGAACTTCCGCGGTCCACTCACAAACATCGTCACGCATAGCCGGCAAGCGCTTGCTGTTATTTCCCGGATTCGTTCGTCGCAAAATTAACGATCCATTCTTGGACAGGCTGCGCACCCACCCGCTACCGCGAGGTGGTTCTGACCCTATCCAAGTGAAACTACAGGAGAAACCGTGAAATGAAGCTTCCTGCAAAGCTTTGCATGGGCTCGGCCCTGTTACTCGCCATAAGCATTGGCGCGCACGCTCAGCAAAAGGCCTGTCTGACTGCCTCGAAATTCGGCCCAGACGATCAGATCGGAAATCTGAACTACGTCACGCCTGCGAAGACATTAGCCGCAACGAAACTCGTAACCAAAGGCAAAACGTATCGCCTCGCGATCGAGACCAATAAAGACACACCCGCGTATCCGCCACGCACATTCGCCGTCACGATTGTTCAGCCCGGCCAGACAGCGGGGGGTTCACTTGGACCAACGAAGACAACGTACAACGACGACATGATCACCGGCTGGGCCGGCGTCGGCACACAACTCGACGGCTTGGGCCACATCGGTATCGATAATCTGTATTACAACTGTAACAAGGCCGCCGACTTCGCCATGACCGATGGCCTCAAGAAACTCGGCGTCGAACATGTACCGGCGGTAGCAACGCGCGGCGTCCTGCTCGATATGGCCGGCTACTTCAACACCGACATCGTCAAAGAGGGAACGGCATTCAACCGTGCTGATATCGAAGGCGCGATGAAACGACAGGGAATTAAGTCGATTGAAAAGGGAGATGTGGTGTTGTTCTACACTGGCTGGTTAAAACTGCTCGGCAAGGACAACAAGCGTTACGGCGCGGTCGCACCGGGCCTCGGTCGTGATGGCGCGAGGTATCTTGCCTCTCTCGAAGTCGCGATTATCGGCGCCGACACCTGGAGTTTCGAGGCTGTCCCGTTTGAAAAAGACGCGGGTGTGTTTGAGGTCCACCAGATTCTGATCCCGCTCAACGGCATTCACATACTCGAAAATATCAACACTGAAGAAATGGTCAGAGACCAGGCCTGGGAATTCCTGTTCACGCTGGGCGCAGCGCGAATCACCGGCGGCGTACAGTCGATTGTCAATCCGATCGCTATCAAATGACGGAGCGTCTCCATGAAACTACTTAGGATCTTGCTTTTGCTGACCACTGTTTCAGTTTGCACTTACGCGCAGGGCACGGCTGCGGATTACGAACGCGCTGGTGGTTTGAAGGCGAGGTATGAGTCGGCTGTTGTCGACGTGGCCGGGCCCGCAACATGGATCGGCAACACTCATCGCCTCTGGTACCGGAAGTTGTCGCGTGGCGTGAACGTGTACATGATCTTCGACGCCGACACGTCGCAGAAGAATGCCGGGTTTGATCATGACAAGATTGCCGCGTCGCTTTCAAAGCTCACCGGTAATGCTTATAAGGCACAGGATCTGCCGTTAACTCAATTGCGGTTTGACAATGCGGTGACGTCATTCAACGCGAACGTAGATGGAACTAGCGTGCGCTGCACCATTGCCGAATCAGTTTGCACGAAGACTGAATTTCCCAACCGGCCGCAAGGGCCAGTCAGATCACCTGACAACAAATGGGAAGCATCAATTGTTAATTACAATCTCGCTATCCGTGCTGTAGATGCGAAGGAACCGGTCGTGCTGAGCACCGACGGATCGGAAGGGAACTACTACAACGCGCGTTCGATCGTGTGGTCGCCTGACTCGACAAAGATCGCCGTGTATCGTGTGCGTTCCGGTTACAAGCGTGAGGTGCGATACATCGAGTCGTCGCCTGAAGACCAGGTGCAGCCGAAGTTCTCATCAATCGTTTATGCGAAGCCCGGCGACGTGCTCGATCTCGAGCAACCGGTTCTGTTTGACATAGTGGCTCACAAACAGATCAACGTCGACAACGTGCTGTTCCCGAATCCGTTTGAGATTACCGATCCGGTGTGGCGCAAAGACAGCCAGGCGTTCACGTTTGAATACAACCAACGCGGCCATCAGGTTTACCGCGTGATCGAAGTCAACGCCGGCGGCAAAGTGCGCGCCGTCATCTCAGATGAGCCTAAGACTTTCTTCAGTTATCGCAACGCGAATGGCAGTCTTGCCGACTCGGGCCGACGGTATCGTTTCGACGTAAGCGATGGCAAAGAAATCATCTGGATGTCGGAACGCGACGGGTGGAGTCATCTTTACTTGTACGACGGCGTCACGGGTGAGGTGAAAAATCAGATCACCCGGGGCCAGTTTGTCGTGCGTGGTGTGCAGCGCGTTGATGAATCGAAGCGCCAGATCTGGTTCAGCGCCGGTGGCACTCACGAAGGCAAAGACCCGTACTTCACCTCTTACTACCGCATCAACTTTGATGGCTCCGGTCTGACCGAACTAACCACGGCGGACGCAAATCACAACGTCGCTTATTCGAATGACGGGCAGCTCTATGCTGACAACTATTCGCGGGTCGATCTTCCGCCTGTGCTTGATGTGCGTAAGACCGCGGACAACGCTGTCGTCTCCACGGTTGAACGCGGAGACATCGCTGAGTTGACGAAGACCGGCTGGCGACCGCCCGAGGTCTTCACGGCAAAGGGTCGCGATGGCAAGACGGACATCTGGGGCGTGATCATCCGGCCCACGAACTTCGATTCGGCAAAGAAATATCCGGTGCTCGAGAACATTTATGCCGGGCCGCAGGGTTCGTTCGTGCCGAAGTCGTTTCTCACTTATTCGACGATGATGGGCCAGGCAGACATTGGTTTTATCGTCGTGCAGATTGACGGGATGGGGACTTCGAATCGTTCGAAGGCTTTTCACGACGTGGCCTGGAAGAATCTCGGCGACGCAGGATTTCCCGACCGAATCCTGTGGCACAAAGCGGTTGCGGCGAAGTATCCGTCGTACGACATCTCACGTGTTGGGCTGTATGGCGGTTCTGCCGGTGGACAAAATGCGCTCGGCGGGCTGTTGTTTCATCCTGATTTCTACAAAGCCGCAGTGTCATATGCGGGCTGTCATGACAATCGGATGGACAAGATCTGGTGGAATGAACAATGGATGAGCTGGCCGATTGGGCCGCAGTATTCCGCGTCTTCGAATGTCGACAATGCGTATCGATTGCAGGGTGATTTGCTGCTGGTTGTTGGTGAGATGGATACGAACGTCGATCCGTCGTCGACGATGCAGGTCGTGCATCAGTTGATTAAGCACAATAAGAATTTCGATCTGCTGGTGGTTCCGGGCGCGAATCACGGTGCTGCTCGCGGCGATCGGTACGCCGCCTACGGCGATCACAAACGCTACGACTTCTTCGTGCGCCACCTCCTGGGCGTCAACCCACCGCCTTGGAATCAAGGGACCACGAGCAACGCAACCCAATCTGCGAGATAACGCCAGAACACCAGGCGTTGGCTAACCCAGCCCGCCAGAACGCCGTAGGCGTTTGGCCAACCCCAGCCCGCCAGAACGCCGAAGGCGTTGGCTAACCCCAGCCCAGGGTTCGAGCGTAGCGAGAACCCTGGGGAATCCAAATCAGAAAACAATTAAACCCTGAAAGGGTTCGCCGCAAGAGGAACCCTTTCAGGGTTCAATGCTTTTTTTTGAAACGATCCCAGGGTTGTCGCTGGCGCTCCAACCCTGGGCTGGGGTTAGCCAACGCCTTCGGCGTTATTCTCGAAACCGATTACAAAGCCTTCTGGGCTGGGGTTAGCCAACGCCTTCGGCGTTATTCTTGAACCGATTACAAAGCATTCTGGGCTGGGGTTAGCCAACGCCTTCGGCGTTATTCTTGAAACCGATTACAAAGCATTCTGAATCAACGAAACCCATCCGTTGCGCGGACGAGGGCGTCGGCGATGCCGGGTTCAGTGGCGGCGTGTCCGGCGTCGGGAATAACCTTCAGCGTCGCTTGCGGCCAGGCGCGGTGCAGATCCCACGCATTCATAAACGGACACACAATATCGTAACGACCATGCACAATCACCGCAGGAATATGCCGGATACGATCCACATGTTCAAGCAGGTAATTGTCAGTGTTGAAGAAACAATTATTCATGAAGTAGTGACACTCGATGCGCGCCAGCGCAACGGCCTTCTCGGGCTCTGTAAAGTCATCAATCATCTTCTGATCGGGAAGCAGCCTCAACGCGCTAGCCTCCCATAGCGACCATGCCTGTGCTGCCTCGAGACGTATCGCTGCATCGTCACTCGTGAGCCGTCGATAGTACGCATTAATCATATCGTGCTGCTCGGGCTCGGGAATAAGACGCGCATACTGTTCCCACGTCTCTGGAAAAATCGCGCTCGCACCCTGACTGTCCTCGTAAAACCAGCGAATCTCCTTTGGGCGACAGAGAAAAATGCCGCGCAGGACCAATCCCGTAACTCGTCCAGGATGTGTTTCGGCGTAGGCAAGCGCGAGTGTGCTTCCCCAGGAACCACCGAATACAAGCCACTTATCGATACCAAAGTGTTCGCGGATCTGTTCGATGTCCGAAACCAAATGCCACGTCGTATTGTCGTCGAGGGACGCATGCGGCTTGCTGCGTCCTGCGCCACGTTGTTCAAAGAGGACGATGCGATAGGCCTCAGGGTCGAAAAAGCGGCGATAGTCCGGAATCAATCCCGCTCCTGGTCCACCATGCAGGAATACAACCGGCTTGCCGTCGGGATTGCCACACTGTTCGTAATAGAGCTCATGAACCGGAGAGACGCGGATGTAACCGCTATCGTATGGTTCGATTTCGGCGTAAAGGGTTCTTAAGGGTTCCATATTGTCGCCGATTATAGCCACGAAGAGGCACAAAAAGCACAAAAGCGCAGAGAAACTTCAAGGTTGAAGAAATTCCCGAACACGATCGAGTTCCGCGTCAAGTTCGCGTTTGAACTCGCGATCGTTAGGTGCAGTGCCGTCGACAAAGCCGAGGCTGTAGTCGAGCGCATTATTCTTGATTGACAGGTTGGCCCAGCCGATTACGCCGTCACGCCAGAGGAGTGGCATCGCATAGTAGCCAAGCTTTCTCTTTGCCGCAGGCGTGTAGGCTTCGAAGCGATAAGTCCAGTTCCAGAGAAGTTCAAAGCGATCGCGATCGTGAACCACCGGATCGAAAGGCGCCAGGAACCGGACGACGTCCTGCGTCGCATGTCCTTCGGCTGTCTCATCGGCAGGCCAGTACCAATCGACATCTCCGGCGCGCGCGTGCGAGAGACGCTGTTTCGCGCGCGTCAAAGCAGTTGGCAACTCTTTCGTCCACTGCGGCACGGCCCAGCGCAGGCGCCTCACATAGTAGGAGAGACTTGATCCGCGGAGTGGCGCATAAATCCGAATCACGACATCG
>Ga0070702_100000969_pt1 | contig 11318 bp, 24 predicted proteins | sample KBSK5103metaG_FD_65466 | JGI IMG/M metagenome (GOLD analysis project Ga0070702, IMG submission 65466) | Corn, switchgrass and miscanthus rhizosphere microbial communities from Kellogg Biological Station, Michigan, USA - KBS K5-10-3 metaG | ecosystem: Host-associated > Plants > Roots >... | reverse complement strand
GATCGACGGGCGGCACGACGCGATCATGCTGATCGAGGGCGCCAACGAGGCGTTCCAGAACTTCACGGACCGCGAGCAGCTCCGGCGGCTCGTCCGCCGGATCCGCGGCGCGTTCCCGGGCCTGGTGGCCACGTCGTCGTACCCGACGCCGGACGCGACGAGCGCCGACGCCGACATCGCGACGGAGATCGAGTGGCACTCGGAGCGGCAGCGCGGCGACGCCGACTGGCGGCAGGTCCGGCAGCCGTGGGACGTCCGCGACTTCCCGCTCCCGACCGGGAACGGCGAGCCGCCCGGGCCGCAGTCGAGCGAGGCCGAGCTGAACGACCCCGTCCGCATCGCGACGCTCGCGGCCGTCGGGTTCCTCTGCGGCGCGCCCGCGTTCGTCGTCCACACCGGCGCGGGCGTCCGCTCCGGCGGCGCCGCGGACCGCGCGCGCGGCCGCAAGGCGGACGTCTGGGAGTACGACAACATCGACGCGATCGTCGAGCACGCGCGGAACGTGTCGAGCGTCCTGCCGCCCGAGCTGCCGTCGTGGCGCCGGGCGAACGGCCACTGGCCCGATCACCCGCTCCCGGCCGACGTCGTCTGGCCGGACGATCCCGCGTTCGACCACGGCGTCGTCCGGACGTACGGCGCGTACGACCCGGCGGGCCGGTTCGTCACGATCCCGTTCGGCGTCAAGAACTACGCGCTGCTGACGTCCCGGCGGCGCGCGCACCTCCGGATCTACGCGGTCGGCCCGCAGCCGACGCTCGCCGTCGAGGCCGACGTCGAGCCGGGCTCGACGATCCGGATCGAGGGCGACGCGGGCGCCAACCGCGCGTACATCTGCGTCGGCGAGCCGAGGTAAACCGATGATCTCGCACATGCTGAACGAACCCGTCCTGATCGCGACCGCGATCCGGATGACGCTCTTCGCCGTGATGGCGTTCGGGTTCAAGATGACGATCGAGCAGCTCGGCGCCGTGATGGCGGCGGTCGAGGCGATCCTGGCGCTCGTCAACCGCGCGCTCGTGACGCCGAACCAACTGGCGGAGGCCCGCGTCGCCGCGGGCGGATCGCCGACCGTCCCGCGCGACGGCGAGCGCGCCGAGCTGCGCGCCGCCGCCGCCGCGGAGAACCTGCGAGAACAAGGAGGAGACCGATGATGAGACCGTTCGTCCACCGGCGCGCCGCGACCGTCGCCGCGCTGCTCGCCGCGCTCGCCGTCGTCGACTGCGCTGGCAACCGACAGCCCGAGGCGAACATCGCCCGCGGGACCGCGTCGATCGTCGAGGCGGCGACGGCGCTCCAGAAGGGGATCACCGCGGCGACCGACCAGCGGGCGATCGACGTCGCGCTCGGGCAGCGCCTGACGGGCTACTCGCAGATCGTCTACGACCGATCCGGGACGCTCCGCGACGCGCTCGTCGCCTACCACGCCGCGACGACGCTGCAGCTGAAGCAGGGCGAGGCGGCGAAGATTCAGGCGGCGCTCGTCGACGTCGGCGGCGCCGTCTCGAAGATGCTCGGCGAGCGGATCCCGGACGGCGCGCTCGCGCAGCTCTCGCTGCTCGTCGGCAACGTGATGAACGCCGCCGCGCAGATCCAGGCGGAGGTCGCCAAGACGCTCGGCACGAACGGAGGGACGCGATGAGCGGAGAGAACCCGACCGGCAACAGGGTCGAGCACGCGCTGCTCGAAGCGAACGCGATCATGGCGCAGTTCGTGCCGCTGATCGGCGTCGTCGGCACGACCGCGACGCTGCTCGTCGCGCTCGCCAAGAAGCTCGGCGTCGACACGAAGGCGTTCGAGGACGAGCTGGCGAACCTCGACGCGCAGCGCGCCGGGCTCCGCTCGGCGCTCGACGAGTTCCGCGCGAAGTACCCGGCGACGGCGAGCCCGGACGCCGCGCCGGGCGGGACGATCTCCGGCGGCGCGCCGAGCGCGCGGACGCAGGCCGGTCCGCCCGCGACCGCGGGCGCGCGGACGCCGGTCGGTCCCGCGCCGTCGGGCGCGAAGGACGCCGGGAAGGGATCGGGCACGTGATGGTTCGGCGGCGCGCGGCGGCGACGCCACCCGGAACCGCGGACCGCTGGGACCGCCAGCTGCCCCGCTGGCGAGGTCCGGCTCCGGCACGCCGCCGCGCGTCGTCCGGTTCGTGACGGCACGAACGGTCGCGCGCGCCCGCGCGCGGCCCGTGGACGACGCCGTCGGCGTCGCCCGGCGCCCGGATCGGCCGTTTACAGGCGGATCCGGGCGTATATTAGCCTACCGCGCGATCGCGTAAATCCAGTCATGCCCGTCAGTTGGCAACTATTTTCGATCGGCCGTCCGATTTACGTTTACACGAACCCGCGCCGGGTTACTATTGTCTCACGCCGTCGACCTCGGCATCGCGGAGGGCGGCGGCGGCGGGAAGGCCGGGCTCTTTGAAAACTAAACGACGGTAACGTCGCCGCAGCCACAACGGGCAGCGAGCCGACGGGTCGAGAGGCGAGGATCCCGGAGCGAAAGCGAGGATGGGGGAGCCGAGAAAATCGACCCGACGGCGGTCCGGGCGCGGCGAGACTCCGAAGTAAACGAACGGGCGGGCTACGAGCGCGACGCCGACGACGTTTACGCCTAGAACGGCGGGCCGGTAAGACGAGCGGCCCGCCTACGACGACCAACGCGGGGTGAAACGCGTAGGACGAGCGAACCGAGGACGGCGCGCCGTCCGCGAAGGAGCGAGCGATGGATCCGGGAGTGAGTGGACCGCGTGCGAACGACGTCGGACGGCGATGCCGCCGACGAGCGAGCGCGCGGAGCAGGCCCGGAGATGTCGACCCGCGAGTAGCGGACGGGGAGCCAATGTCGAGACGCCGCGCGCTGCGGCGAAGGGTTCGCGACGGAGAACGGCGCGCCGGAACGTAGAGTAGACGCCGATCGAAAACGACGAACGTCCGCCCGCGACGAACGCGGGCGGGCGCTCGACCGGATCCGCGGGCGACCGCGGGTCGAGTCGAGCGCCTTCCGACCGAACGACACCGACAGATTAGCGGGCCGATGCGTCCGCGAGGAGAACGCCGATGACCCTGACCCTGCACAAGTTGAAGCTCGCCGTCGCCTGCGTCCTGATGCTGACCGTCGCGGGCGAGCACGCCCACCCGCTCGAACGGCTCGAAGGCGAGACCGAGAACCCGGTCGCCGCGACCGTCGCCCGCTAGAAGGAGACGCCGATGTCGATGACGAACCGCGAAGCCAAGCTCGAACGACTCTACGCCGCGCTGACCGACGCCGAGCGCGCCGCGGTCGACGCGTTCCTCGGCGGCGACGAGCGCCGCGACGAACGCGACCTGACCGCCGCCGCCCGCGCCTACGTCCGCGCCTACCTGAACGACTGACCGAGACGACGCGGGCCGACGCGCCCGCAGGGAGCACGCCGATGACTACCGCCGACAAGTTCGCCGCCGAGCAGCGGCTCGAAGCCGACCTCGCCCGCGAGCGCCGCGACGCCGCCCGCCGCTGAGCGCCGCCGACCGACCAACCGATTAGATGCGGGCCGATGCGCCCGCGAGGAGAACGACCATGGCATACCGAATCACCGCGCTCGAACTCGCCGTCCTCGACCACGTCGCGCTCAACAGCTACCAGCCGACGAACTACGGACGCCCGGACGCCTACAGCGACACCGGCTCGATCTGGTCGGCGTCGATCACCGACTCGTCGTCGAAGCGGTTCGTCGCGCCGAAGCAGCTGCCCGGCGTCGTCTCGTCGCTCGTCAAGAAGGGTCTCGTGCGGACCGGCGGCGCCGGGACGCAGCAGGATCCCGGGACGCTCACGATGACCGAGAGCGGGTTCGAGACCTGGCGGTCCGCGACCGCCGACGACCCGCGCGAACCGCGGGACGGCGAGGTCGCGATGCCGACCGAGGACGACGAGCCCGGGATGGCGGCGGACGCGGCGACGTTCCCGACCGAGCCGCCCGCCGCGCCCGCGTGGGTCACGGCGGCGATGGCCGTGCCGACGACGTCGATCGACGAGTTCCGCGCCGCCCGCGCGATCGCGGTCGCCGAGTACGCGAACCTGCTCGCGCAGATCGCGCGCGAGACCGCCGACGCGACCGCCGCGCTGACCCGCGACGCCCGCGTCTCGACGCACGACGCGTTCAACCTGGCGGCGCGCTGCCAGGACCTGCAGGGCATCGCGAGCCGCGTCAAGCTGCTCGACGAGATCCTGAACCGCAAGTAAGTAGGACCGCTCGCCCGACCGACAACCAGACAGCTGGCGACCGTTGTGTCGCCGAGGAGAACCGCCATGAAACGCATCACGCTCTCGACCTTCCGCCGCTACGACCGCGCCGAACAGACCCTGCTCCGCGGCGCGATGCCGCGGCTCGCCGCGCTCGAACCCGAGGCGGCGCCCGCCCGCGTCGCCGTCGAGACCGTCGCCGCCCGCGACGGCTCGCGCCTCGTCCGCCCGCTGACCGCGACGATCGCGGAGGTGGCCGATGCCCGTTAACCCGACGACGCTCTCGATCCGCGGCAAGCTCCTGACCGCCGTCCGCCGCGCGGCGCGCCGCGCGAGCGTCGGCGGTCCGACGATCGTCGAGTTCGCGACGCGGCACATGCTCGACGGCTCGCGCGACGGATCGTTCTCGAACATGCTGCCGCTCGACGACGCGGCGATGGACCGGACGGACCTGTCCGACAAGTGGTCGGTCGGCTCGTCGCTGAAGGTCGAGACGAGCGACGCGCACCCGGGCGCGGCGATCGTCGAGTGCTGGACCTACTCCGTGACCGGCATCGGCCGCTACCGCGACGTCGAGCTTGAGGACACGGTCTACGTCGGCGTCGTCCGCGGCGCCGTCGTCGGCGCGAGCGCGCGCTACGCGATCGTCCACGCCGCGGTGCTCGCGGCCATGAAGGAGAACTCCGATGCGTAAGACGTTCGACGTCTCGATGGGCCAGGCGTTCTTCGAGGCGCTTCCGAAGCGCCTCGAGGCGCTCGGCGGACGCGTACTCTACGTGACCCGCGACGCGACCGAGGTCGTCGTCGCGGCGTCGTTCGACTCCGCCGCGTGGACGGCGGACCTGCTGCAAGAGGCCGTCTGGGCGACGGACGACGGGCGCGGCTCGTGGGCGTCCTGCTCCGTCGGCGTGACGGAGACGCGATGACCGCCGCCGTCTACGACGCGAGCGGGCGCTACGTCGCGCCGCCGCAGCCGCCCGACGACCCGCGGCCCGCGGGACCGTGGGACGCGAACAGCTGCCCTGACTGCGGCTCGCCGGTTCAGCGCCGCGTCCCGGCGACGGCCGTCGAGACCGTCCTGACCACGTCGACCACCGGGCTCGCGCGCCGCGCGCGGCCCGCGGTCGTCGACGCCTGCACCGGGTGCGAGTGGATCCGCTAGAATCCGCGGCCGACGCGCCGCGAAGGAGAACGACGATGAACCGCTGCTACTTCAACAACGTCGACGACATGGCCCGCTTCTGCGCGACGCTCCTGCGCGAGGGGATCGCGTTCGAAGTCCAGGAGACGAACGCCGCCGGGCGCTACGTCGTCGAGCTGACGGGCTTCTAGGGTAGAGAGACGAACCGCGAGACGCGCCGCCGATGCGCGGCGAAGGAGAGTGACCGATGACCGTGACCCTGCGACTCGACCTGTCCGAGACCGTGCTCCGCTCGATCCGCGCCGCCGACGGCCGCGGCGGGCGCGCGACCCGCAAGGAAGCCCGCGCGTTCGCCGAGGTCGCCGTCCGCGTCGCCGCCGACCGGCTCCCGCCGCCCAAGGTGCGGCGCCCGAAGGTGGTCGACGTCGACCGCCGCGCCGGGCTCGTCGCGAGCGGCGCGGAGACGCCCGACGAGGTCCACGCCGTCAACGCGCGGATCGCGCGCGCGTTCCGACGGCCGGAGACCGGACGATGACCGTCCGGCGGCAGATGGTCGTCGTCGAGTACCACGCGCCCGACTGGTGGGCGATGCTTCCGGACGGGACCGTCGCCGTGTTCGACACGGCGGCGGCGGCGTTCGCGGAGGTTCAACGGGCGGCGCTCCGCGGCAACCGCGGGGTGACGATCACCAAGATCGAGTGGCGGGACGTGCCCGCCGGGTTCACGCCGCCGACGCGCGGCGAAGGAGACTGACCGATGGCCAAGAAAACGATCCCGACCACCGCCGCGCTCGCCGCCGAACTCGCCGCGCTCGCGCCCGACGGGTGGGCGGCGACGACCGGCGAGGGGCACCTCGACGCGGACGGCGACGTCTGGGCGCTTGAGCCGGGCGCAACGTTCGTCCGGTTCGAGCGCGCCGACGGCGACCTGCGCGCGGCGATCTTGCTGAACGTCGAGGCGACCACGCCGAAGCCCGGATCGTGGGCCGACGAGCGGACGTACCGCGGGCGCGCGGTCGAGGGGCACACGACGTTTAACGGCCGGACGTTCACGCGCCGCGGCATCGACGTCTCGTCGTGCGTGCTCCGCGACTCGACCGCCGACGGGTACGAGCACGAGTACGCCGACGTGCCCGCGCTGCTCGCGGGCGAGTTCGAGCGCTGCCGCGCCGCGCACGACCGCGGCAAGACGATGGTCGCCGTGCCCGGGCTGCCGGGCGGCTGGAGCGTGACGCCGGACCGCAAGATCGAGATCGCCAAGTCGCTCCGCGCCGGTAAGACGGCGACGTTCACGCCCCACGGGATGGGTACGGGCTTCACGATCGGTCCGCGCCTGCGGCTCGGGCGGTACGCTCAGCCGCTCCCGGCGACGACCGCCGAGTTCTTCGGCGTCGCCGGTCCGCTCTACTTCTCGACGATCGACTGCGACTAACCTCGGGACCGCCGCCGTTGCGCGGCGAAGGAGAAAACGCCATGACCCTGAACGAACTCATCGAGAAGCTGACCGACATCCGCGACGAACTCGGCGACGGCGTCGACCCGGAGGTCCGGCTCGCCGAGCAGCCGCGCTGGGCGATGCAGCACGGCGTCGCCGACGTCGTCGCCGTCGACCTGAACGACGACGAGGACGAGGACGAGGACGACGAGAACGCGCGGCCGTCGGCCGCGGAGCCGCGCCACGTCGTCTACATCGCCGAGGGCTCGCAGTCGTTCGACGACCGCGACGACTCGCCGTACCTGCCCGGCGTCGCCGCCGCGGCGCTCGGCTGGGGGCGCCGGTGACGCCCGGCGCCGCGCTCAAGCCCACGATCGCGCTCCGCAAGAACGACGAGCGCGAGTTCGTGAACGCCCGCACCTACTGGTCGCTGCAGCTCGACGTCGTCGTCGACGAGACGTTCGAGCTGCGCGTCCGCTACGACGCGGTCGACACCGCGTTCTCGTTCTGGTCGCTCGCGCGCGCCGAGCGCGGCGACGTCGAGCTGCTCTCGGCAGCCGACCACGCCGAGCGCCTGTTCGACGTCGCCGTCAACGAGCCGGTCGACTGCCCGGCCTGCGCGTGGGCGACGCCGGAGCAGCGCAACGCGCAGGTCGAGAACGGTCCGACGGAGCCCGATGGCTGGTACTGCGCCGAGTGCCGTCGGCTCTCGTTCGCCCGCGCCGAGACCGCGCTCGCGGACCGGGCGCGCGTCGTCACCGCCGCAGAGGAGCGCGTCCGCGAGCTGCTCGTCGAGCGCTGGCGCGCGTTCCGCGTCCTGTTCAATCCCGCCGTCAACTTTTGAGCCGCGGCCGTTGCGCCGCAGGGGAGTTCGTCATGCGCAAGATCACCGTCCGCTCGTTCCGCCGCCGTCCCGCCGTCCGGTTCACGCTCGCCGACCGGCTCGTCGCCGCCGGGCAGCGGCTCCGCACCGACGAGGTCGCGACGCGCGCGACCGTCAACCTCCGGATCGCCGCGCAGTGGACGCAGGCGAAGGGCGGCGCGCGGTGAACCCGCTCGGCCGACTCGCCGCCAGCTGGCGGACGCGCCGCGCGATCCGCCGGTTCGCCCGCGCGACCGCGCCGCTGTTCGCGCGGCTCCGCGCCGACGTCGACCGCGACGCCGCCGCCGCGACGGTCGACGTCCCGTCGCCGAGCGACCGCGTCGTCGTCTGGGGCAACTACCGCCGCGCGCCGTTCGCCGAGCGCCCGCGCCGCCGGACCGTGACGGTCTGCGCGTGGTGCCCGGACGCCGATCATCAGACGGCCGACGCCCGCGCCAACGGGTTCGACGTCTCGCACACCATCTGCGCGACCTGCGCGGACCGCTGGAGGGAGTAACCGATGCCGACGACCACCACGACCGCCGACGGGAACGTCCAACGGGTCGACCGCCGCCGCCCGGAGCCCGAGCCGGAGATCGACCGCTACGAGCGGCTGCTGCGCGAGACCGGCGTCTCGTTCTCGCGCGAGCGCGACCGCGAGCGGACCGCGCGCGCGACCTGGCGCTCGGTGCGCGACTACGAGTTCGTCCGCGTGACCGGGACCAACGTCATCTTCGAGTTCACGGACGGCAAGTTGATCCGCGTGAGGGACTAGATGAGCTACCGCGACGTCGAGTGGCTGCTCGGGCGCCGGTTCGTGACGGACTTCACCGTGCTCGCGGTCGACGACGACCCGGACCGGACCGTCACGCTCGCGCTCGGCGGCGACAAGTATCTGATCTCGTTCGAGGAACTGCAGACCGTGATCGAGCGCGGGTTCGTCTACGAGGGGCCGCTCGGCCTGCCCGGCGACGCGCCCGCGCGGAGGAGAGAGTCATGACCGAACCTACACCGGCCGACCTGCTGCGGCTCGCGGCCCGGCTCGTCGACCGCGCCACGGCGCGGCTCGACGGCAGCTACCGGACCTGCGACGGCTGCGGCGCGAAGCGCTACAACCACTTCGAGCAGGGCAAGGTCGTCGAGCGGCTTGAAAAGACGGCGCCGCACCTGCGGACCGTCGCCGACGCGCTCGACGTCGCGACCGCGCAGGCGACGATCGGCGCCGACGTCGACGCCGCGCGCGCCGAACTCGGGCGCAAGGGCGGGAACGCGCGATGAAAAAGCTGACGATGCACTTCGTGCTCCGCGCCGACGACCCGGACAGCCTGCACGCGTTCGCCGCGGCGGTCGGCAGTATGATCGACGACGCCGTGAAGGCGATCGGCGGGATCGAACTCGACCGAGTCGAGAGCGCGTACCGCGTCGACGACGACGCGACGCCGACGCCGACGAAGCACTGAGAGAGTAGGAACCGACGGAGTAACGTAACCCGCCGCCGATGCGCGGCGAAGGAGCGCAGTGATGAGTATGCTGAAACTGTTCGAAGCGGCCCGCCGCGTCTCGGTCCCGTTCCTGGCGATCCGGACGGCGGATCAGGTCGCGACGATCGACGCGATCCGGAAGGCGTTCCAGACGGTCCCGACGGACAAGAAGACGCCGCCCGCCGACGAGTACCCGATGCTGCAGTGGGACGCGGCGCGCGGGATGACCGCCGCCAACAAGCTCGGCGAGACCGCGCTCGCGACGGCCAAGATCAAGCCCAGCGACACGTTCCGGTTCGACAGCGCGATGATCTCGGCGATCGCGCTCCCGGAGACGGCGATCCTGTTCGTCGTCAACGCGTCGCGGCAGCTGCAGTCGCAGGAACCGCGCGACGTCGCGGCGAACGTCCAGGCGCTGGCGAACCTGCGCGAGCCGTTCAAGCGCAGCTTCCGGACGGTCGTCCTGCTCGGGCCGGACTTCAAGGCGCCGACGGAGATGGAGCAGGACGTCGTCGTGCTCGACGACCCGCTGCCCGGCCCGGCGGAACTCAAGACGATCGTCGCCGAGCTGCACGACGGGATCGAACTCGACGACAAGCGCAAGCCGAAGCCGCTCGCCGACGACGTCGTCGCGCACGCGATCGACGCGGTCTCGGGCCTCTCGTCGTTCGCGGCGGAGCAGGTCGTGGCGATGTCGTTCAAGGACGACGGCGGGCTCGACCTCGACTCGCTCTGGGAGCGCAAGCGCACGGCGATCGAGCAGACCGCTGGGCTCTCGGTCTACCGCGGGAAGGAGACGTTCGAGGACCTGCGCGGGCTCGCGTCCGTGAAGGCGCGGCTCCGCCAGCACGTGACCGGCAAGACGCCGATCGGCTGCGTCGTCTGGATCGACGAGGGCGCCGACGTGTTCTCGAACGTCGAGAGCGACACGTCGGGCGTCAAGACGGACCAGCAGCGCGCGCTGCTCGTCGAGATGGAGCAGAACGACTGGCGCGGGATCATCGCGGTCGGCGTCCCGGGCTCGGGCAAGTCGGCGATCGCCCGCGCGTTCGGCAACGAGGCGGGCGTCCCGACGATCGCGGTCGACTTCGGCGACATGGAGTCGAAGTTCGTCGGCGACTCGGAGCAGAACCTGCGCCGCGCGCTCGACGTCGTCAAGGCGGTCGGGCGCGGGAACGCGTTCTTCGTCCTGACCTGCAACTCGCTCCGCGGGATCCGGCCGCAGTTCCAGCGCCGGTTCCGCCGCGGCGTGTTCTTCTTCGACCTGCCGACGGCCGAGGAGCGCGAGGCGATCTGGCAGCTCTACGAGCGCCGCTACGCGATCAAGAAGCAGCCGCGCCCGAACGACGACGGCTGGACCGGCGCCGAGATCCGCGAGTGCTGCGCGGCGGCGTGGGACACGTCGACGACGCTCGCCGAGGCGGCGAAGTTCATCATCCCGGTGGCACGCTCGCGCGCGACCGAGATCGAGGAGATGCGCCGCGAGGCGCACGGCCGGTTCCTGAACGCGTCGGCCGACGGCGCCTACGCGTACGAGCCGGAACCGATGGTGCGGAACGTCCGCGCCATCCTGCTGCCGAAGCCCGGGACGGAGACCGTCCAGTGACGCGGGCAGAGGCGATCGGTCGGGCGTTCGCCGCGCTCATCGCGAGCGGCGACGACGCGCTGCGGGCCGCGGCGACGCTCTACGCGCTCGGCGCGGACACCACGGAGATCGACCCGCTCGTCCGCGTCGCCGCGGCGAGCGGGTCCGGCAACAACCAACGGAAGGGAGAACGCGAATGAGTCACCTGACGGACGTTCGGCTGACGGTCCGGAGCCTCGACGACCTCGAACGCGGCGGCGCCGTGCTCGGGTTCGACCTGATCCGCGACAAGCGGGAGCACGCGTGGTACGGCATGATGGTCGGCGACTCCGCCGAGGGGCGGCAGGTCGCGGCCGAGCGCGGCATCGAGAACCTCGGCAAGTGCGACCACGTCCTGCGCCCGAAGAACTGGCGGCAGGGCGACTACGAGATCGGCGTCGTCGCGAACGGCGACGGGACGTTCAACCTGCTCTACGACTCGTGGGGCCCGGGGCAGAAGATCACGCAGCTCGCCGGGCCGAACCTGGCGCGGCTGCGGCAGGAGTACGCGGTGGCCGTGACCGAGTCGCGGCACGCGTCGACGCTCGCGCGCGACGGGTT
>Ga0070702_100000965_pt1 | contig 11328 bp, 12 predicted proteins | sample KBSK5103metaG_FD_65466 | JGI IMG/M metagenome (GOLD analysis project Ga0070702, IMG submission 65466) | Corn, switchgrass and miscanthus rhizosphere microbial communities from Kellogg Biological Station, Michigan, USA - KBS K5-10-3 metaG | ecosystem: Host-associated > Plants > Roots >... | reverse complement strand
GGGGCGGAGCTTGCTCCGCCCCCACATGCCGATCAATCCACCCGGCGCGTTCAAGATGATTTCGCCGCGATGCACGAGGTCGTACTGCGCCGCTACCGCAAGATGCTCGAGCAGGGCGGACCGTTTCCGGATCTCGTGTTGATCGACGGCGGCAAAGGCCAGCTGTCGGCGGCGTATGCGGCGCTCGAACAACTCGGGCTCGCGAACCTGGTTGCCGTCGGCATCGCCAAGAAAGAAGAGCTCCTCTACACGCGCGACTCCGAGCAGCCGATCGCGATGGGCACCAACGATCCCGCGCTGCTGCTGGTGCAGCGGATCCGCGACGAGGCGCACCGCTTCGCCGTCACCTTCCACCGCCGCGCGCGGACGATGCGCGATTTGCGATCGGAACTCGATCACGTGCCCGGCATCGGCCCGCGCCGCCGCAAGACGCTGTTGACGACGTTCGGCAGCCTCGCCGGCGTGCGGCGTGCGACGCGCGAAGAGCTGCGCGCTGCGGTCGGCGCCAAAACCGCCGACGCCGTTCTTGCGTTTTTCGCCAACCGGCCGTAGCCTTGACTGTGCCGATCAGCGTCGCCGACATTTTCATCTCGATGATCGTGCTGCTGTTCTCGTTGACGGTGCACGAGATGGCGCACGCCTGGTCGGCGGATCGGCTCGGCGATCCGACCGCGCGCCTCCTCGGGCGCGTCTCGCTCAACCCGATCGTGCACGCCGATCCAATCGGCACCATCCTGTTCCCGCTGATCTCGATGCTCAGCGGCGCGCCGCTGCTCGGGTGGGCCAAGCCGGTGCCGGTCAACATCCGGCATCTCGGTCATCCGCGGCGCGACTACATGATCGTGGCCGCCGCCGGTCCGGCGAGCAACTTGGTCCTCGCGATCGGTGCGGCGGCGGTGCTCGCGGTGATGCCGGTGTCGCCGCAGACGCTCGACGAGCCGACCATCACCGTTCCGCTCGCGGCGATCCTCAGCCGGTTGATCCAGCTGAACGCGCTGCTCGCGGTGTTCAACATGATCCCGATTCCGCCGCTCGACGGCGGAAACGTGCTCTCCGGCCTGCTGCCGCTGCCGCTCGCGGCGGTGTTCAACCGCATCCGGCCTTACGGCATCCTGCTGCTCTATGCGTTGATCCTGACCGATGGCTACCGCTACCTCGTGATCCCGCCGTATCGCTTCATCCTGTCGTGGCTGCCGACACAGTGACCGCAAAAGACCGCGTTGTTTCAGGCATGCGGCCGACCGGCCGCCTGCATCTCGGACACCTCGTCGGCGCGCTCGGCAACTGGGTTCCGCTGCAGGACAAGTACGACTGCTTCTACTTCGTCGCCGACTGGCATGCGCTCACCAGCGATTTCGCCGACACCAGCCAGCTGACGTCGTACGCCTACGAGAACGTCGCCGACTGGATCGGCGCGGGGCTCGATCCCGAGAAGAGCACTTTCTTCGTCCAGTCGCTGGTGCCCGAGCACGCCGAGCTCTACGTGCTGCTGTCGATGGTCGTGCCGGTGCCGTGGCTCGAGCGCGTGCCGACCTACAAGGAGCAGCAGGAAAACCTGAAGGATCGCGATCTGTCGTCGATCGGCTTTCTCGGCTACCCGCTGCTGCAGACGGCGGACGTGTCGATCTACGACGCGCGCTGGGTGCCGGTCGGCGAAGACCAGGTCGCGCACCTCGAGCTCGCGCGCGAGGTGGTTCGCCGCTTCAACAACGTCTTCGGCGGCGGCACGGATGTGCTGGTCGAGCCCAAGCCGCTGCTGACGCCGTTTGGTCGTTTGCCAGGCCTCGACGGCGACAAGAAGATGAGCAAGAGCATCGGCAACACCATCCACCTCTCCGATACGCCCGAAGACGTGATGAAGAAGGTCCGTCAGATGTACACGGACCCGAAGCGCGTGCGCGCCGACATCCCGGGCACCGTGGAAGGCAACCCGGTGTTCATCTATCACGACGCGTTCAACGCCAACAAGGACGAGGTCGAGGATCTGAAGTCGCGCTACCGCGCCGGCAAGGTCGGCGACGTCGAGGTGAAGACCAAGCTCGCCCACGCGCTGAACACGCACCTGGCGCCGATCCGCGAGCGGCGCGCGGCGATTCTGGCGAAACCGGATCGCCTCAAGGAGATCCTGTTCGAAGGATCGAAGCGCGCCCAGAAGGTCGCCGCCGGCACGCTCGAGCGCGTCCGCGAGGCGATGAAGATTTCCTATCGGTGAGCATGGTCAACAGGGACCCGGTGGAGCACGCGACAGACTTCGAATCTGCGCCCGACGCGTTTCCGGTCCGGCTGTCGAACTTCGAGGGACCGCTCGATCTGCTGCTCCACCTGATCAAGAAGCACGAGCTGAACATCCACGACATCCCGATTGCCCTGATCACGGCGCAGTACCTCGAGGCCATCGCGCTGATGCAGGAGCTCGATCTCGACACCGCCGGCGAGTACATCGTCATGGCGGCGACGCTGATTCACATCAAGTCGAAGATGCTGCTGCCGCGTCCCGAGACCGCCGCCGGCGTCGAAGAGGAGCAGGAAGATCCGCGCGACGCGCTGGTGCGGCGCCTGCTCGAGCACCAGAAGTTCAAGGCCGCCGCCGGGCTGCTGCACGAGCGCGAGCAGCTGCGCGCGGCGCAGTGGCTGCGGCCCGACGGACGCGTCGCCGAGATTGCCGGCGACGAATACGAGCCGGAGATCGAGGTCGATCTCTTCAGCCTCCTCTCCGCCTTTCAGGCGGTGGTCCAGCGCGCGAAGCTGCGACCGAAAGTCCTCCTGCCGCCGGAGCAGATTCCGGTCGAGGTCCGCATCGAGCAGCTGCTCGCGCGCTTGTCCGAAACCGAGGCGTGCGGCTTCGACGACCTGTTCAGCGACGTCGACGATCGCAGCGGCTTGATCGTCACCTTTCTGGCGCTGCTCGAGATGATTCGGTTGAAGCTCGTGCGGGTGTTTCAGTCCGGCAGCTTCGGCCCGATTCGCGTCTACAAGCGCGCCAGGCCGGTCGACGCGCCGCACCCGATCGGCGATCCGGAGAATCAGCATGGGTGAAGAACCGCAAGGCGGAAAGGCCACCGCGGAGTTGAAAGCCATCCTCGAGGCGCTGATCTTCGCGTCGCCCGATCCGTTGACGCCGAAAGCCATCTACAAGCTGCTCGACACCGAGCCGAAGGAAGACGTCGCCGCGGCGCTTGCCGAGTTGAAGCGCGACTACGAGCGGGCGGGCGGGTTGCAGATGGTCGAGGTCGCGGGCGGCTATCAGATCGTCACGCGACACGACCTGCACGAGTGGGTGCGCCGCCTCTTTCACGAGCGGACGACGCAGAAGCTGACGGTGCAGGCGCTGGAGACGCTTGCAGTCATCGCCTACCGCCAGCCAATCACGGCTGCGGAGATCACCGAGGTGCGCGGCGTCAACACGTCAGGCGTGCTGAACACGCTGCTCGAGCGGCATCTGATCAAGATCGTCGGCCGCAAGCAGGTGGTCGGCCGGCCGTTCATGTACGCCACCACCAAGGAATTCCTGATTCGATTCGGGCTGAACGACCTGACCGACCTGCCGAAGGTCGAGGACATGGCCGAAGCGCTCGGACTCGAAGCGCCGCTGCTGGTCGAGCAGACGCCAAGCGAGGAATCGCTGCCCTTGTCCGAGCCCGACGCGGAAACCGACGCCGGCTCAGTGCACTGACCGGCGCCGGCGTTCAGCCAGCGTCCAGTCCCCAGCCCTAGCCCCTGCGGCGCGGCGGCGAAGCGGTCGCCACGCGTTTCAGGCGCGCAACTTCCTCCGGCGTCAGGTCGCGCCAGTGCCCGGCTTTCAGCCGCGAATCGCGCAGCGGCCCGATCGCGACGCGCCGCAGGTGCTCCACCGGATGCCCGATCGCGTCGCACATGTCGCGCACCTGGCGGTTGCGTCCCTCGCGCAGCGTAATCACCAGCGTTGCCTGCTCATCGTCGCGCCGCGGCGGCTTCATGTGAACGTCGGCCGCCGCCGTCCGCCGCCCTTCGATCACCAGTCCGCGCGACAGCCGCTGCAGGTCGTGATCGTCCGGGATGCCGAGCACGCGCGCCTCGTAAACGCGCGGCACCTCGTGGCTCGGGTGCGTCAGCCGCGCCGCCAGGTCGCCGTCGTTGGTCAGCAGCAGCAGCCCTTCGGTGTCGTAGTCGAGCCGGCCCACCGGGTAGACGTATTCCTTGACGTCCTGAACGAGATCGATGACCGTCGGCCGCCGCTGCGGATCTGATCGCGTCGTCACGTAGCCGCGCGGCTTGTTCAGCAGCAGGTAGCGCGCGCGGGCGGCCAGCTTGACGCGACGTCCATCGACGCGGATGTCGTCGGTCGCCGGATCGGCCTTGGTGCCGAGCTCGAACACGGTGGCGCCGTTGACCGTGACGCGGCCGTCGAGCATCAACTGCTCCGACGCGCGCCGCGATGCGACGCCGGCCTGCGACAGGATTTTCTGCAATCGTTCCACGTTATGCCGGCTCCCCACCGCTCACGACTTCAATCGAACCACACGGATCATGGCTACCGCGACAGCAGGTCGCCCCAGAATCCCGCGAGCCTCAAGATCTGTCCCATCCCGCGCGGCCGCTCCGTCGTGCCCGCACCGATCGTGCCGGTCATCGTCCGCACGGGCGCCTTGCCGCGAAGATCATCGGCCAGGAATTCCGCCTCGACCTCGGGGATGACGTGGTCGCTGCTGTCGTGCAGCACGAACACCGGCGCCTTGGGTTTCGGCGACCGTGAAGGCGAGAGTGCCGCGTCGCCTCCATATGCCGCGACGTGCGGCAGCAGGCGCGCGCCGAGGTGGACGATGTCGCCGTCGCGCAGGTAGCGCACCAGCGTGGCGGACGGTTCCGGCAGCCGCGTCGGGCCGCCTGTGCCTTCGTCGCGGCTGTCGCCAGCGCCGCCGCGTGCGGCGTCCGCGTCGAGAAACTGCAGCACGGCGCTGCGCAGCTGCGGTGCCTGGGCGGGAGGCACCACACGCGGCGCGAGGCCGGCGAGGACGAGGCCGACTCCGGCCGGGCCGGGCGTGCCGACGAACGTGCTGCGGTCAGCGTCGGTGAGACGAATCTGTTGGCCCGCGCGCGGCGCCGAGCCGGTGCAGAGATACCGCAGCACGCGAGGAAGATCGTGATGTCCGTCAATCGTCAACACGAAAGCGACGCGATCGGCCAGCGTTGCGCGCCCGGCGACGACGACCGAGAGGCCGCCGCTGAAGCCGATGCCGACGATGCCAACCTTGCGGTCATGCGAGAACGACGGTTGCGAGGCGAGCCACACCGCGGCGCGCTCGATATCCGACGTCGCGCCGGGCACCAGCTCGTAACCGAGCAGGTCGGGAATCGCCGGGGTGACGACGGTGAGGCCGCTCGCGGCGAGGCTGCGGGCGAGCGCGACAACCTGGCGTCCATCGATGCCGGCGCCGCCCGGCGGCGGTATCGCCAGCGCGGCGCGACCGCGCGGCGCCGTCGACTCGTAGACGCGTGCGCGCAGCGTCCGCGCGTCCGCCGGGATGTCAATGTCGCGCTCGCGAACGGCCGTGCTGTTCAAGTCCGCCAGCTGCCGCGGCGTCCCCTGGAGATCTGCGTCGCGCACGACAAACGACAGCCCGCGCACGTAGGGCCTGGCGGCGAACACCAGCGCGACCACAATCGCGACGACGACAATCCACCGCAGGAGCCGCACAAAGCGATGTTACTCTTGGCGGGTAGGGCAGGTCGGGCAGGTCGGGACTCAGAGGTTTCCCACCGGCCTCACCTGCCCCACCTGCCCAACATGGATGCATTGATCATCGCCATCGACGGTCCGTCAGGCGCGGGGAAGGGCACCGTCGCGCGCGCCGTGGCGCGCGAGCTTGGCTATAAACACATCGACAGCGGCGCCATGTATCGCGCCGTCGGCTGGAAGGCGCTCCGCGACGGGGTGCCGCTCGACAACGAGGCGGAGGTCGCCGCGCTCGCCGAGCGGGCAACCATCGAGGTGGCGACCAGCCGCGTCACCATCGACGGCCACGACGTCACCCGCGCGATTCGCACGCCCGAAATCGATCGCGCCGCGACGGCCGTCGCGCGCCTGCCGCGCGTGCGCGCGATTCTCGTCGATCGGCAGCGCCAGCTCGGCGCCGAGGGCGGCATCGTCATGGAGGGGCGCGATATCGGGACGGTGGTGTTTCCGCACGCCGACGTGAAGGTGTATCTCGACGCCTCGCCGGAAGAGCGCGCCCGGCGCCGCGCCAGCGATCCGGCGCACACCGGTGGCCCGGCGGCAGTGTCCGACGTCGCCACCGCGCTCATCCAGCGCGACGAGATCGATCGGACGCGAACCGCGTCGCCGCTCTACGCCGCTGCCGATGCCGTGATTGTCGATACGACCGGGAAGAACGTTGAAGCCGTGGTGCGGGAAGTGCTGGAAGTGATCGCGCTGAAACCAGGGGCTGGCGGCTAAGGGCTGGCTGCACCGGTCGAACCGTTTCAGCCAGCCCCAAGTCTCCAGCCCCCACCCCTACTTCCGATCTTTGTAGTCCTCCGACGACGCTGGATCCAGCTCCCACCGGTGCTTGTCGCGCGCCGTCACCTTGTCGCTCGCCTTCAATTCCTCGTTGTCCTCGTACTCGAGGCCGAGCGCCTTGCCGATGTCGTCGACGATGTCCTGATCGGGCGTGGGGTTGTCGCCGCCGGGCGCTTCTTCGCCGGTGAAATACGCGTCCTCGACGTCGACGTCGGGATCGCCGCCGCCAAAATCGTTCATGTTCCGGTGCTGGCGCTGCTTCTCGGCGAGCTCGTGCCGGCCGCTCCGGGCGGCTGACGCGTCGCGATCGAGATCGAGCGACGAGGGCGGGCTCTGCACCGTATCGTTGAGCGTCCGGCGTGCGCGATCGAGCCTCGGCACCTTGCCGGCCGGCCGGCTTAGCGCCGCACGGGACGACGCGGCTTTCGTCGCGCCCTTTTTCGCGCTTTTCCGCGGCGCCGCGGCGCGGCGGGCGGAGGCGGTGGCCTTCGACGCAGCGTTCCGGGAGGCCGGTTTGGCCGCTCTGGCGGGCTTTCGCGAGCTCGGGCGTTTAGCCGACGTCCGCCGCGCCGCCGCCTTCTTGACGGGGCGTCGAGTGCGCCGCGCCGGTTTCCTGGCCTTGCGTCTGGCCATCGCTTCAGTCCTTTCCGAACCTTGACAGTTTGGCGATAAGTGTCGTACGCTCTGATGCTTATCGGAATTCAGCTATAGCTCGCGGGGGCCGGTACCCGCGCAAACAACCGCCGGCAACACGCCCATCACGACAACGATTGGCAGAGGAGGACGCGCAAGGCATGGCGAACGTAGAAGACGAGAACACTCCCGGTGCGGGCGGCGGCGGCGTCGCGACGAGCGAACGCGCCGAGCGGAGCGACCGCACGGACAAGGGCACACTGAAAGCGCGGCCGCGCGAAGACGACGAGCAGATCGACCCGGCCGAGTATGCCCGGCTGCTGGATTCCTACGATAACAGCTTCCGCAACATCGCGGAAGGCGAAGTCGTCAAGGGAACGGTTCTCAAAGTCACTGCCTCCGAAGTCATCGTCGACGTCGGTTACAAATCCGAAGGCATCATCTCGGTCGACGAGTTCCTCGACGAGAGCGGCGAAGTCACGGTTCAGCCCGGCGACATCGTCGACGTCCTGCTCGAACGCACCGAAGACCGCGAAGGCTACGTCGTCCTCTCGCGCGAAAAAGCCGAGAAGATGAAGATCTGGGACGAGGTCGAGAAGGCCTACGCCGAGCGCAAGGTCGTGATCGGCCGCGTGATCGAGCGGATCAAGGGCGGCCTGGCGGTCGACATCGGCGTTCGCGCGTTCCTCCCCGGCTCGCAGATCGACGTCCGTCCGGTGCGCAACCTCGACGCCCTGCGCGGCCAGGAGCTGCGCATGCGGGTGATCAAGGTCAACAAGAAGCGCGGCAACATCGTCCTCTCGCGCAAGGCGCTGCTCGAGGAAGAGAACGCCGAGAAGAAGAAGCACACGCTCGAGACCCTGGCCGAGGGCAAGGTGCTCAAGGGCGTGGTCAAGAACATCACCGACTACGGCGCGTTCATCGATCTGGGCGGCATCGACGGCCTGCTGCACATCACCGACATGTCGTGGGGCCGCGTCGGCCACCCGTCGGAGCTCTTCAAGGTCAACGACGAGATCGACGTGATCGTGCTGAAGTACGACCCGTCGACCGAGCGCGTCTCGCTCGGCCACAAGCAGCTGATCACCGATCCGTGGGCGAACGTGATGGAGCGCTACCCGGTGGGCGCGCGGATGGGCGGCAAGGTGGTGAGCCTGACCGACTACGGCGCGTTCGTCGAGCTCGAGGCCGGCGTCGAGGGCCTGATCCACGTCAGCGAGATGTCGTGGAGCAAGCGGGTGAAGCACCCGTCGAAGATCCTGAACGTCGGCGACAACGTCGACGCGATGGTGCTCGGCGTCGACCCGACCGCGCGCCGCATCTCCCTCGGCCTGAAGCAGGTCGAGACCAACCCGTGGCACGACCTGGCCGACAAGTACCCGGTCGGCTCGAAGATCACCGGCAAGGTGCGCAACCTCACCGAGTTCGGCGCGTTCGTCGAGGTCGAGGAGGAGATCGACGGCCTGATCCACATCTCCGACATGTCGTGGAGCAAGCGGATCAAGCACCCGTCGGAAGTGCTGAAGAAGGGCGACGTGGTCGAGGCGATGGTGCTGAACATCGACGCCGAGAACCAGCGCCTGTCGCTCGGCCTGAAGCAGCTGGCGACCGACATCTGGGACGACTTCTTCTCGCATCGCCACGTCGGCGACACGATCGAGGGCAAGGTCGTGCGGATGACCAACTTCGGCGCGTTCGTCGAGCTGGACGAGGGCATCGAGGGTCTGATTCACGTCTCGGAGTTCGACGACTCGCAGCACGCGGGCAAGGACGGCAAGATCGAGCTGACGGTGGGCGAGACCTACCCGATGAAGATCATCAAGCTCGCCCCGGCCGAACGGAAGATCGGGTTGTCGATCCGCGCGCTCAAGTCCGATGAGTTCCGCGCCGACTGGGAGAGCTATCAGGAATCGGCCGGCGACGGCAGCGCGACGCTCGGGGATCACTTCAGAAACCGGTAGGGCTGGGGGACTAGGGGCTGGAAGGCGGCTGTGAAGCACGGGGTGCGAAAGCCCCCAAGCCGCAGGCCCAACGGGGAACACACATGACGAACGGCAGCATGACGAAGGCGGAACTGGTCGAGGAAGTCTCGCGCGTGTCGGATTTGACGAAGAAGCATTCGGAAGTCATCGTCGACACCGTGTTCCGCAGCATCATCGAGGCGCTGCACCGCGGCGAGAAGATCGAGCTGCGGGGGTTCGGCAGTTTCCGGCTCCGGAAGCGCGAGCCGCGCAAGGGGCGGAACCCGAAAACTGGCGACAAGGTGGACGTGCCGCCGAAGAAGGTGCCGTACTTCAAGCCGGGGAAAGAGCTGAAAGAGCTGATCAATAAGGAGCCGTCGGCGCCGCCGGCGCCGGGGCAGGCGTCGATGCCGCCCGACGCGATGGCTGTCTAGCCACGTGGAACGGCTCTGGGCGCCCTGGAGAAGCGCGTACGTGACCGGCTCCAGCGGCGCATCCAGCGAGTGCATCTTCTGTTCGACCTCTGAAGCCGGCCGCGACGAGCTCATCCTCGTTCGTGGCCGGCTTTGTTACGTCATCCTCAACAAATACCCCTACAACAACGGCCACGTGATGGTGGCGCCAGTGCGCCACGTCGCCAACCTCGCTGCGACCACTCCAGAGGAACAGGGTGAGCTCATGCGGTTGACGCGGCATTCGGAGATCGCCATCACCGAGGCCTACAAGCCGCAGGGGATCAACGTCGGCATCAACCTCGGACGCCCCGCCGGTGCCGGCGTGCTCGATCACCTGCACGTCCACCTCGTGCCGCGCTGGAACGGCGACACCAACTTCATGACCGTCGTCGGCAACGTGCGCGTGCTGCCGGAGGATCTCGCCGCCTCGGCGGAGAAGCTGAGGCCGATATTCGAGCGGCTCTCGCGCGACGACAGATAGCCACGAAGACACGAAAAGACGAAAAACACGAAAAAGACAAAAATGGTTTTCTGTGAGTTTCGAGAATTCTTTTTCGTGTATTTCGTGGGTTTTTGAACTCGTGTCTTTCGTGGCTGGATTACACCGCTAGAGTAGGCTGATGTTTCTAGAACTCACCCCCGGGCAGGAAGCCTTCAAGCAGCAGGCCGAGCGCTTCGCGCGCGAGATCGTCGCGCAGCGCGCGGCCGGCATCGACAAGTCGGGCGAGTTCCCGAGCGACGTCATGCACGCCGCCGCCCGCGAAGGGCTGCTCGGCGTCACCATCCCGAAGGCCTGGGGCGGCGCGGGGCGCGACTACGTCAGCTACGCGCTCGCGATCGAAGCGATCGCGCGGGCGAGCGCGACGGTGGCCGTGTCGCTGTCGGTCACCAACTCTCTTGTCGCCGAAGTGATTGCCCACGCCGGCAAGGACCAGCAGCGCGAGCGCTGGCTCCGGAAGCTGGCGAGCGGCGAGGCGATCGGCGCGTTCGCGCTCTCCGAGCCCGACGCCGGCACCGACGCGGCCAACCAGCAGACCAAGGCGGTCCGCTCGGGCGCCGGCTATCGCATCACCGGCCGCAAGGTCTGGGTCGCCAACGCCGAGGAAGCGTCCGTGGCGATCCTCTTCGCGTCGACGCGGCCGGGGCTGCGCGGGCAGGGCGTCACCGCGTTCCTGGTGCCGATGGACACGCCCGGCATCCGGCGCACGGCGCGCGCCGATTCGCTCGGCGTCCGCGGCCTCGGCTGCATGGACCTCGATCTCGACATCACCGTCGCCGACGATCAGGTGCTCGGCCACGTCGATCAGGGGTTCCGCCTCGCGATGTGGGCGCTGCAGGGCGGGCGCGTCGCGATCGCGGCGCAGGCGCTCGGCATCGGCCAGGCGGCGCTCGACGAAGCGATCACCTACGCCAAAGAGCGGCAGCAGTTCGGCCAGCCGATCGCCAACTATCAGGCGGTGCAGTGGATGCTCGCCGACATGGCCACCGAGCTCGCCGCGGCGCGGGTGCTGACGCTCAAGGCGGCGACCGCCAAGGATCACCAGGAGAAGAGCGCGCTCGAGGCGTCGATGGCGAAGCTGGCCGCCTCCGAGGCGGCGCACAAGGCGGCCGACAAGGCGATGCAGATCCTCGCGTCAGCCGGCTACCGCCGAGGCTCGGTGGTCGAGCGGCTCTTCCGCGACGTGCGCGCCACCGAGATCTATCAGGGCACCTCGGAAGCGCAGCGGATGATCATCGCCGCGAACGTGCTCGCGAGCACGTAAGGGCTTGGGGCTGGCTGAAT